>WNFJ01509349.1_pt2 | contig 22387 bp, 23 predicted proteins | sample 5400461 | NCBI WGS metagenome assembly WNFJ01 (sample SAMN13153349, study PRJNA577476) | soil metagenome | isolation source: 115 cm saprolite on Douglas fir-dominated hillslope | place: USA:California | collected 2013-09-17
GACAATGCGCGGGCGGCCAGGGGCGCGAGCCGTTGCATTGCGCGGATGCTGTCACGGCTCGCGCCGAGACGCGTGGACAATCGACACCGGCCGGGGCCTGCACCGCGAGGCGCGCACGAGAGTCAGCAATCGGACATTACGGGCGCGGCGTTGTGAGCGAGGTGGGCCCCGGGGTGCCCTTCTTGAACCGGTTCCAGCTGATTCCTTTGGCTTCTGGCAAACCGTAGACTTCGGGATGCTTGTAGAGCCCTAGTTCTGGGGCCGGCTTGTCGCGCTCCGCGACAATCGGGTGAGCCTTGGCCCACGGGTCTTTGCGAACGCCCGTCACTTGCCAGGATACCTTTTGGCCCGCGTTGGCGCCGGCGATGACGAACTTTCCTGCGACGAGCTCCTGCTTGACGTATAGGTTCGGGGCGGCCTGGCCCATCGCCGTGAGCTGGTAGCGAAAGCTCTCGTTCAGAGCGTCGAAGTAAGAAGGAAGCTGCACGGCGATTTCGCCCGACCCGTCGGCCACGGCGACGCCGTCGTAAATATTTTTCATGTCAGGCGACTCGACAAACGAATGCTCCAGGTACTTGTTGGCAGGGTCGAGGGGGTGGTCGATGAGAAAGCTGCCGCTGCTCTTGGCAATCGCCCCGACGAAATAGCCCGCATAGCTGCTGGTGCCTTCGCCGTATACGCCGGTACCGTTGCTGGCGTCGCAAATCCCGACGACTCCTGTCCCCCATTGCGCAGTGCTGATGCCATAAACACCGGTACCGCCTCCCGTGGTCGAGCCGTAGACGGCAGTGCCACTGCCGGTCGTGGATCCAGCAACTCCGTAACCCCCGTTGCTGTTGCTGCCCCAGACCCCCGAATTCCCCGAACTACTGCTGGCGCCGTGGATCGCGTCTTGGGCCGTGCAGGTTGCGTAAATCGCGACGCCCGCGTTGCCGCCCGTGCCCGTGTTCGATGCGGTGATCGCGCTTTGCGTGATGTTCGAAGTGGAAGAAACTCCGGACGTGCCCGCAACGGACGTACCTGCGTATGTCGTCATTGTCGCCTCCTTTATGAGTGATTGATCAGAATCCCGGCGTGCCCTTCAAGGGCCCGAACGATGTGGCTAGGCCCGTCGAAGCGACGCAAACCGGGAGCTCGCGACTACGGCAAGGCCCAGGTCGCTCTTAACCCTCTGCCCGAAGAACGCGCTAAGGGGCGAGCCGCGTCGGCGTCCAAACCTCGCCCTTGGTCACGTAGCTCACGCTTCTCACGTAGCGCACCCGGTCGTGCAATCGATCAAGGCCTTGCGTCCAAAGCTCCACGGCCGTGGGGCGCAGAAGGTAGCCTCCCCAGTAAGGCGGCCGCGGGACATCGCGCCCCTCGTAGTGTTCGGCCAACTCGCGGGCCCGGTCACGCAGCCGCTCGAGGGTAGCGAGCGGTTGGCTTTGCGCCGATGCCCACGCCGAGATCTGGTGGCCACGTGGCCGGTGGGCGAAGTACGCGTCGGATTCCTCGGGCTGAAGTCTCTCGGTACGCCCTTCGACGCGAACCTGCCGCTCCAGAAGCGGCCAATGGAACGCGACGGCGGCATGCGGATTGGCGTCCAACTCGCCGCCTTTTCGGCTCTCGTAGTTAGTGAAAAAGCGAAGCCCGCGCGCATCGATGCCCCGACAGAGTACGACCCGTACTGAGGGGATGCCCGTAGGCGTCGTCGTTGCGAGCGCCATTGCTTCGGGCTCTTTGCACCCGCATCGCCGCGCTTGCTCGATCCATTCGGCTAACGTCTGAAGCGGATCCACACGGCCCTCAATAGCGTGAATGCGGGGGGGTGTCGGGGGACCAGCTCGGGGGGGGACCCGCTCCGGTCACGCCAGCCAGCGTCCAGCTTAAGGGCTTCTATAGGCCATCCGTACACCGTAGTAGGGATGCGAGGCGATCTGCTCGACGCGGTCATTCAAGGTATGCCAGACGGCGTCGTTGTCATCGACGACTCGGGTGCGGTGCTCGTCTTCAATCAGGCGGCTAGACGCATTCTGGGCCTCTTGCAAGGCCAAGACATCCGCGATGCAGAGTTTGTTCAGGCCGATGGCACGCCGATTGAGCAGGGCGCGCATCCCCTCTGGCGTGCGGTCAACGGCGAGGTATCGGGCCCGGTTGACCTTCTCGTGCGCGCAAGCAACCACGAGCTGCGCCTTCTGAGCATCACGGCGTCGCCCATCACGATTTCCAAGACGCGGCACGGGGCGGTAGGCATCTTCCGAGACGTCACGCGCACGGGGCGGCCCGCGGATGTGGCGGGCGCGGCGCCCACAGGCGATGCTCTGTACCGCGCCGTTTTTGGCAACTTACCGAACGGCGCCGTCTTCGTGTTCGACAGCGGCCTGCGCGTGCTTGCGGCCCACGGGACTCAGCTGCTGGACCTAACAGGTCACTCGGCCGAGGAACTCATTGGCAAGGACGCTCCAACGCTAGCGCCGGCCGATATGCGCAAGCAGGTCGTCGAACTTTACCAAGAGGCGATTTCCGGCGAATCGAGCTTGGCCGAAATCGCAAGTGAAGACCGCACCTACGCCGTGCACACGGCCCCCCTCTTTGACGAAGCCGGCGCGGTCGTTGCTGCGCTCGCGATGTATTACGACGTAACCGAATACCGGCGCGACACGATAGAAGTCGGAGCGCTTTCAGCAAAAATGTCTGCGCTCATGGAGCACATGAGCACCGGGGTCCTCTTTGAGGATCCGTCGGGACGCGTGCAATTTGTCAACAGCGCCTTCTGCGAGATCATTGGCCATTCGGACCCTTCTGCGGTCATTGGCCGAGCCCTCAAAGACTTGCCCCGGATCCCTCCGCCGGCGGACCGCGAGGCCTTCTCTCGGTTGCGACAACGTCGCGTCGACGAGGGTGCGGTCGCGCTTGCCGACCGTATCGAGCTTGCCGACGGTCGCGTCTTGGAACGCGATTACGTTCCGGTTCGCGTCGCGGGTGTCGCCGAGGGGCACTTCTGGTGCCTTCGCGACGTGACCGAACGAGAACGCGCGAGCTCTCAGCTCACCGAGCTATCGAACCGAGACGCGCTCACCGGTCTGTACAATCGCCGCGGCTTTATGACACTGGCCGAGCAATGGCTGCGCATTGCGGAGCGCACCTGCCGCGCTCCGCTTTTGCTCTTCATCGACGTCAACGGGATGAAGCCCATTAATGACCGCCTTGGACACTCAACGGGCGACCAGGTTCTACGGGACACCGCCGATTTGATTCGTACGACCTTCCGCGAGTCGGACATCATGGCGCGGCTCGGGGGCGACGAATTCGTTGTTCTCGCGGTCGACGCCTCCCCTGAACGGGCGAGCCTGATGTCCGACCGTCTGCAGCAGAATGCGCGAGCGTTCAACGCTGCAACCCCCCGGGCGTATCGCGTTTCCATGAGCGTCGGCATCAGCATCTGGGATCCCACCCACCCGCGGTCCATTGACGAGCTGCTCGCCGAGGCCGATGCACACATGTATGCGGCCAAGCGCCAAAGGCTCTCAAGCACAACGATTCGTACCAGTCCGGTCTAAGCCGCTCAAGGAATGGGCCAGCCGGCCGTTCTCCCCTTGCTGAGGGAGATGTCCCATGAGCAAGCCATTGCGACGTGTACAGGAGACGCAGACGAGGCAAACCGCGCAGGCGGACGCGCTTCGATCCAGCGAGGTTCGGATTGTGTGCGCGAAGCCGTCCGCGCCCCCGACCGTCGTCGACTTTGCTCTGCAGGACGCGCGCAATGAGTGTGCCTTGCTCGCCGCGCATGTGGAGTCGCTCCTCAAGTCACCGGCGAGGCCCGATATCGGAGACGTCCTCTCCGATGTCAGCGACACTACAGAGCGGCTAAGCGAGCTGCTCGGTGTGCTTGCCACTCTAGTCAGGCACACGTAGCTCCTCGCGCGAAACGTCTGTGAAACGCATGATCGAAAAAAACGTCATTCGTTGCCGTTTTTTTTCGATGTGAGCGTGACAACGCCGAGCTTCGCGGGTAATGTAGGCCGCGCTCGTGAGTTCGCGAAACACCGGGCGTACAGGGCAGTTGTACGCTCGCTGCCGAAGGACGTTGATCCACGCCGTTTGGGGAGGCGAGCCATGAATTTGGAGCTGACGGAACGCGAAGCGCGACTCATGCGCGCACAGCTCGTGCGACACATCGTCGAGCTCGAAGACGAGCTGGCACGCATAGGGCCGAGCGCGCTTGGTCGAGCTCTCTCGCTCGAGATCCATGCGCTCCGCGACGTGCATACCCGCCTCACGGCGATGCTCGATTCTGAGAGCCACTCGCCGATGTCTTCGGTGATGCCCGCCGCAAAGTACGCTCCTTAGCCCCCCCACCCGCACCGGACACTCGGGGGCTTCCCCCGACGCGGGCAGAGTGACAGGATTCGCGCAGTGCGGCTCGGAATTGATTTTGGGACGACTCGAACCGTCGTGGCATGCGCCGACCGGGGCAATCACCCTGTCGTCGATTTCGCGGACGACACGGGCGACGCTCGGGGCTTCGTCCCTTCCGCCGTAGCCGAGCGGGCGGGCGAGCTCCGCTTTGGCTTCGACGCGATTGCGGTCGCGGATGACCCCTCGTTTCGCGTGTTGCGGTCATTCAAGCGGCTTCTCTCAGGCTGTGAGGTCGGGCCAGTGCAGACGGTGACCATTGGAAGTGTCACGATGCCGCTGACCGAGCTTCTGACGCGCTTTCTCGAGCATGTCCGAAAAGCTTTGTTCACGCGCTCGAATCTGCGCAAAAAGATTGCACCTGAACGTGACCTGCACGTTGCCATCGGAGTGCCCGCCAACGCGTACGCCGCCCAGCGCCTAATCACCCTCGATGCATTTCGTCGAGCCGGATTCAGCGTGGAAGCCGTTGTGAATGAGCCTTCGGCGGCCGGATTCGAATACACCCATCGACATCGCGGCACGCTTACGGGACGGCGCGATGCAGTGGTCGTTTACGATATGGGGGGCGGTACATTCGACGCCTCGCTGGTGCGCATGCTGGGCCGCCACCACGAGGTACTCGCTACCGCGGGTGTGGGCCGTCTCGGTGGAGACGACTTCGACTCGGTCCTGGCCGAACTTGCGCTGAGAATCGCTGGCCTGTCCGCGCGCGACTTGACCCTCCGCGCCGCCGAGCGCTGGCTCGATCAGTGTCGCCTTGCGAAAGAGGCGATCAGCGCGAACTCGCGCAAAGTAACGCTCGATCTGGAAGCCGCGTTGGGCCAAGGGGCGCCAAAGCCGGAGATCAGCGTACCGATTGCCACCTTCTACGAGGCGTGCATGCCGCTCGTGGAGCGCTCGATCGAAGCCATGGCGCCTCTCATGTCGCGCGCCGAAAGTGAAACGCCTGCAGGGCCCGACTTCGGCGACATTGCTGGCGTGTACGTGGTGGGAGGGGCAAGCGAGCTCCCGCTGGTGGGGCGCGCGCTTCGTGAGCGCTTCGGGCGGCGCGTCCATCGGTCGCCGTACCCATCGGCCGCAGTTGCAATCGGTCTTTCGATCGCCTGTGCGGAGGGAGGCGATTTTCAGCTCGCGGATCGATACTCGCGGACCTTCGCCGTTTTCCGCGAAGGAGCAGAAGGGCGGGAGATCGTCCTCGACCCCATTTTCGCTCGGGATGCTGTTCTGCCGACGACCGCTGAGCCCGTCGTCTGCATGCGCAGTTACCACGCCGCGCACAACATCGGCCACTTTCGTTTCTTCGAATGCAGCACAGTCGACGACCGCGGCAAGCCGCTCGGGGACATGTCCCTATGCCGAGACGTCCTCTTTCCGTTTGACCCGCGTCTCCTCGACCGCCAAGACCTTTCTTCGATTCCTGTTGAGCGCCGCTCGACACAGGGTCCGCGCATCGTCGAGCAATACTCGCTCGACAGGAACGGGATCGTCCGTGTCCGCATCCAAAATGCCGACTTCGGCTACGAGCGCGCGTTCGAGATTGGGGCGTAGGGCTTCGGGGGGGCGCTTCCTAGCCTCGGAGCCGCCAGTGGCCGGCGTAACTCTTTCCGAGCTCGTCGCACGTGGGATCGGTGACGATGATCTCGGGTCTCGCGTTCTTGCATAGCAGGATGGCGTTCTGACGGAAGACGCGTCCAAACGCGATCGCCTCGTCGCGATCGATTCCATGCACTAGCCACGATGGCTCCCGCCAGGTTCCCTCTGGGTCTTCCTCATATCCGACGCAGGCCTCGACGCGATACACCCCGAGGACCAAGAGGTCGCGCATCACGAGATGCCTCTGCTCGTTGACCTTCCGCGGCAAGAGCATCGATCGCGGGTTGTAGGCGGTCACCACCGCAAATGACTTCTGCAAGAGCTCCGGCAGGGTCGACGCTTCTAGTAGCACGTCGCCGTCGAGCGAGGCGCGCAGTGGACCGGATGCGGTGGGGAACTCGTAAACCGTACCGAGATAGCTGCGAAGGAGGTTCGGGTCCATGCGAGCCCAACCGGATAGCACCGCAATCGGCGGCACGCCGCAGCGTCTCGTTCACCCGTCGAAACGGTAACCCACGCCGCGTACCGTCAGCACGTGGCGTGGCTTCTGCGGATCCGGCTCCAGCTTGGCGCGAAGCTGCTGGATGAAGTTGTCGATTGTCCGCGGCGTTCCGTGGTGGTTCGGGCCCCACACGTGAGAAAAAATGGCCTCGCGGCTGAGCGCGACACCGCGTGCCTCGACGAGACAAAGCAGAACGTCAAATTCGGTTGCGGTCATGTCCACCGGGCCGCCCTTGCGCGTTACGGTGCGTGCCGCCACATCGATGCGAACATCGCCGAACGTGTGGACCGAAGAGCCCGCCGGCGCCTCGACCGCGCGCGGTCCGCGGCGAAGCGCGGCACGAACTCGAGCGAGAAGCTCCGCGAGGCTAAAGGGTTTCGCCACATAGTCCTCGGCGCCGAGTTCAAGCCCTGCCACCTTGTCCATCTCCCCCGAGCGAGCGCTCAGGATGATGATGGGCATTGGCAGCTGCAGCTGTCGAATGGCGCGGAGCACTTGCAAGCCATTCATCTTGGGCAGCATGACGTCCAAAATGACCAAGTCGGGGCGTTCTTCTCGGGCGATGGCCAGACCGCGCTCCCCGTCCTCGGCCGATAGCACTTCGTAACCATCGCCCTCCAGGTTGATTCGCAAGCCGAGTGAAATGCTTGCGTCATCCTCGACCACGAGCACACGGCGCTTCGGCCCTGACTTTTGCCTGCTGTTCATGCTCGAGTGCCTTTGGCGTCCGCATTCGCGGGTGAAAGGGTCGCCGCCACAGGGAGCAGAATTCGAAACGTCGACCCCTTGCCTTGTGTGCTGTCGAGCTGAATGCGGCCGCGGTGAGCCCGCACGATGTGCTTGACGATGGCCAGGCCTAGACCGCTGCCTTCACGCTCGCGCGAGAGTCGGTCGTCGATCCGGTAAAACTTCTCAAAAATGCGCCGATGTTCGCCGTGTTCGATCCCCTCGCCGTTGTCGATGACTTCAATCGCGACCCCCTCGGGGCTGCGGGCCGCACGCAATTGCACGATCGGGGGTACCCCTCCGTACTTGATTGCGTTGGCGAGCAAGTTGCCAATTGCGTCGACCATGGCTTCGCGATCGGCCTGCACGGGCGGAAGGTTGCTCTCGACCTCGGTGACGAAGTCGAGTTCGGGATGCCGCTCGCGCAGCGGCGCGAAGGTTTGAACCGCCTTGTCCACGATGTCGACAACGCGCTCTTCTTGCAGGTCGAATTGCTTTCTGCCCGCTTCCATTCGCCCCCAGTCGAGCAACCGCTCGATGAGTTGCGTCAGTCGTTCCGTCTCCCGCTCGAGTGCATCGAGGCATTTGGCCTGTGTCACGGTATCGCCTCGGGCGCGCCCCATTGTCTCGACGAAGAGCCGGATGCTCGTCAATGGAGTGCGAAGCTCGTGGCTCACTTTGGACACGAAGTCTGCCTGGAGCTCGCTTAGGTCCGCTTGGCGACGCACGAAGACCAATACAAGGGTGATGCCGGTTACGCCGACGAGAACGAAGCTCACGACGAGCACGCCGAGCAATAGGTTTACCGACCCAAGGAACATCATCACGATGCCGACCAGCAGAATGAGGACGGTCGGCACAATGACGAGGTAGACGAGCAGTTGGACGATGCGTCGATACCCCAGCCGCTGCCGGCTGCGAGGCAAGATGGAGCGCGGTCCCACAGCTACCCCAGCGCGGCGCGCATGATGCCCAGCGGGGCGTTCATGCCCAGCCAGTGCTGCCAAGCGAGCGCGCCCTGGCGCGCGAGCATCCCTAAGCCATCGTCGCAACGTAGACCACGGGCGCGCGCGGCGCGAAGCCAGGGTGTATCGCGCGGGGCGTACACGACGTCGAGAGCGACCGCGTCGTCGGGCAACGCTTTCCAATCGACCGCATCGGCGACGGCGGAGCCCGGGTCGGCGCCTTGCATTCCGGCGCTCGTGCACTGAACAACCGCCAGCGTGCGCTCTTCGCTGTCACGAGAGCCAATCCACGGCTGGAGCGTGACAGGACAAGCTGCCGTCGAAGCGAACGCCTGTCTCTTGGAAGCGTCGGCAAATGCACGCGCGCGCACGACGATGTCGCGGATGCCAAGATGAACACCCAGCGCAACAATGGCGGCCCGCGCGGCGCCTCCCGAGCCCAATACGAGACCTCGCATCTGTCTTCCCGCGAGGCCCCCCTCGCTCACGCGCGTGAGCTCCTCCGCCAGCGCCGGAGCATCCGTATTGTGCGCGGTCAACCGGCCGTCCTCCCGACGCGCCAGCGTGTTCGCCGCCCCCGCGACTCGCGCGCTTTCATCGAGAACGTCGACGAGCGACAGAACGCGCTGTTTGTGCGGCACAGTGACGCTCAGCCCTTCGAAGATGCCACTGCGCAGTTGGTCAATGACGAGCGGCAGCTCGTCGACCGACGTACGTTGGGCTTCGAACAGGTGCGGGATACCTAGGGAACGGAAGGCAGCATTGTGCATCGTCGGGCTCTTCGATTGCGAGACGGGGTCGCCAATGACGGCAAAGCGCAAGGCTCTCATTCGGAGTCGTCCAGCGGTTCGACGTTCTGCACGATGGCATCCACGCGCCCATCGCGCACCCGCACGTAGATGGCGTCGCCCTCGCGCACGTCGTCTCCCGACCGTACCGCACGGCCGTCCGCGCGTGTCGCGATCGCATAGCCGCGCGCGAGCACCTTGAGGGGGCTAAGGGCTTCGAGTCGCGCCACCGCTTGCTCGACGTCCGATGTGCGGCGCTCGAAAGTGCCGCGGTAGGCGGTAACGAGCCGGTGGCTTAGTTGCGAGAGCTCTGCTTTCTCGCGCGCGAGCACGGCGCGCGGGTGTGCGTATGCGAGACGCTGCTGCGCGCGCGACAGGCCTTCGCGCCGGCGAGCGATTGAGGCACGCATGCGCGAGATCAAACGAGTCCCGCGGTCGTCGAGTGTCTGCTGGTGCCCCGCGATTGCAAGCCGGGGGTCACCGAGCCTTCGGGCTACTCGGACCAATGCCAGGCGGTCTTGCCCGAGACGCCCGTGCATCGCGCGCGAAAGGTGCATGGTCGTTCGGCGGAGCAAGTCGCGTTGGGCTTGTCGATCCGGGACCACCATTTCGGCTGCTTGAGAGGGGGTCGCGGCCCGCGCATCCGCAGCGAAATCGACGAGCGTAACGTCTACGTCGTGCCCGACGGCACTCACGATGGGCACTCGGCAGGCTGCGACGGCGCGCACCACGGCCTCTTCATTGAAGACGCCAAGGTCGTCCGCCGAGCCGCCCCCGCGTCCCAGGACAATCACGTCGACATCGCGAACTCGCTGCAGTTGATGCAGGGCGCGGCAGATCGACTCGATGGCGCCCGCTCCCTGAACCTGAGCGGGCGCGAGAAGGATGCGAGCGCCCCCGCGGCGGAACGCCACGCGGCAAACGTCATGGATGACGGCGCCCGTAGGGCTGGTGACGATGCCGACGATGCGTGGCTCGCGAGGTAGCAGGCGTTTGCGGGCGGGTGCAAACAGGCCCTCGGCCGCGAGTTTCGCCTTGAGTTGCTCAATCGCTTCGAGCAGTGCTCCGCGGCCCGCCGCCTGCAGGCGGTCACCAATGAACTGAAGCCGCCCGCGAGGCGTCCACAGCGTTGGGCGGCCGCGCAGCCGTACGCGCGAGCCATCGACGCAAAGCTGACGCATGCGCGGCGTGACATTCGATCGGTAAACGACAACGTCGATGGACGCCTCTTCGTGCTCATCCTTTAGGCAAAAGTACAGGTGACCGCTGGGCGCCGGGCGCGCGTCGGCTACCTCGCCCTCGACCCAGACCGTGCTGGGGAACCCGTCGTCAATGGCCGCTTTGATGGCGCGGTCTAGCTCCGCTACGGTAAGCGGACGCGGTTCGTCGGCAGGCTGAGTCGGGCGGACCGTGAAGTCGAAGGAGAGGCTGCGATCTTCAGGCACGGCAGCGGTGTAGCATGCGAATGTTGGGAATGGTTACGCGCTTCCGTAAGGTCCTTGTCGCGAACCGTAGCGAGATTGCCGTTCGCGTAATCCGCACGCTCCGGGAAATGGATATCGGCGCCGTCGCCGTCTATTCCGAGGTGGACCGCGGGTCGCTTCATGTGCGGATGGCTGACGAGGCTTATCCCATCGGTCCAGCTCCGGCGGCCGAGAGTTACCTTCGCATCGACCGCATCGTCGACACGGCCAAGAAGGCGGGGTGCGATGCGATCCATCCAGGGTATGGCTTCCTGAGCGAGAACCCGCTGCTGCCGGAAGCGTGCGAGCGCGCGGGGATCACGTTCATCGGGCCGCCCGCAAGCGCGATGCGCGCCCTAGGCAGCAAGCCGGCCGCCCGCGACAAGATGGCGGCGGCTGGAGTGCCCATCGTGCCCGGTGCGCGCTGCGCCACGGCGGACGAGGCCACCGCGGCGGCAAGCGCAATCGGTTTCCCCGTGATGCTCAAGGCCGCCGCGGGTGGAGGAGGCAAGGGAATGCGCCTCGTCAAGGGCGCGTCCGAAATGGCGGGCGCGTGGGAACGTGCTCGAAGCGAAGCGAAGAAGTTCTTCGGTGACGATACCGTGTACCTCGAGAAGGCCCTTTCTCGGCCCCGCCACGTCGAGATCCAAGTCCTCGGGGACCGCGACGGCAATCTCGTGCACGTCTTCGAGCGTGACTGCTCGATTCAACGTCGAAACCAAAAAGTGGTCGAAGAAACGCCTAGCCCTGCAGCTTCGCGCGAGCTCGTGGCGCGGATGGGCGCGATTGCGGTGCAGGGGGCCAAGAGCGTGGGATACTTCAGCGCAGGGACATTCGAGTTCTTGCTGGACGGAGAGGGACGTTTCTACTTCCTCGAAATGAACACCCGTCTTCAGGTCGAGCATCCGGTGACCGAGCTCGTCACCGGGCTCGATCTTGTGCGCGAAATGGTGCGCATCGCGCAGGGCGAGCCCCTCGGCTTCGTGCAAGAGGACCTTGCCGCGCGCGGCGCGGCGATCGAATGCCGCGTCTACGCGGAGGACCCGCGGACGTTTCTGCCGTCGCCTGGAGTTATAGAGTCCCTCGTTGTGCCTGCCGGAGCCGGGGTGCGCGACGATGGAGGCGCGTATCCGGGTTGCACGATCTCCAGTTACTACGACCCGATGATATCAAAGCTGAGCGTCTGGGCGCCCACGCGCGAGCGTGCGGTCGCGCGGATGCGGCGCGCCTTGTCCGAGTACGTCGTTACCGGCATTCGTACCAACCTCGCCTTTCACGACAAACTTTTCGCCCATCCCGAGTTTGTGGCAGGGCGATACGACACGGGGTTCATCGAGCGACACGCTGGTGACTTGCTCGGACCGAGCACCGTTGACCCCGACAGGCAAGAAGCCATCGTCGTTGCGATCGCGGTCGCGGCGGCCCAAATCGAGCGCGAGGCGGCGGCAATGCATGCGCAGGTGACAGGGGGCGCGTCGAGCATTTCACCTTGGGTTGCGAATCATCGCGCGCGATCGAAAGGGCGCCCGTAGTCCGCTAGGCACCGCGGACGCCAAGAGCTACCAAACGATCGGTACTTGATAGCGTGCTATTTGCCGATCCCGCGTCACGAGGGTCGCGCCCTCCTCCAAAGCGTGGGCAAGAATCATCCGGTCGAATGGGTCCTCGTGATGGCGTGGTAAGGACTCGAGTCGCTGCGCTTCACCGAAACCAAGCGGACGCCTTACGAAACCTGCTTCGTCGACCGCTTCGATGAGGTCGTTCGGCACCTTGAGGCGACCGAGGGCCTTCTTGATGGCGATCTCCCACGCCGATGCAGCGCTTACGAGCACCTCGTTGTTCGGGTCCTCGATGAGCGAGCGAGCCGCCTTGGACAGCTGTGGGCTTGCTTCGAGTGCCCAAATGAGAGCGTGCGTGTCGAGCATGATTCTCAAGGCATCACCGGCGGCCTCTCCATGCAACCAGGTCCTCCGCGGAAAGGGGGGCGTCGAAATCTTTGGACATGACCACCTTGCCTTTCCAGCGTCCCAGCCTGCGCCGGCGCAACACGCGAATCGGCACAAGCCTCACGACTGGCTTGCCGGCGCGAGCGAGGACGATTTCTTCTCCCGCTTCCGCTTCTTCGACCAGCCTCGAGAGATTGCTCTTCGCCTCGTGCATGTTGACCAGCTTGGCCATCGCGTCAACTTTAGGTTAGCTATGTTAGCTAAGGCGTCAAGCGAGCGCTCCGTGGTTTGTGCTAATCGTCCGCTCGCCGAGATGAGCCGCTTTTACGTCACTACGCCCATTTACTACGTGAACGACGTGCCGCACCTGGGCACGGCGTACACGACGATCATCGCCGACGCTCTTCGCCGTTATCACCTTCTGCGCGGCCATTCGACGCGCATGCTCACGGGGACCGACGAGCATGGCTTGAAGCTCGAGCGCGAGGCCAAGAAGCGGGGAAAGGCCCCGGCTGAATTCGTCACCGAGATGAGCGATCGGTTCGAGGCGACATGGCCGAAGCTAGAGGTACAGCCAGACGATTTCATTCGGACTACGCAACCGCGCCACGAGAAGTTGGCTCAGTGGTTTTGGGAAGAGATCGCGCGGCGCAATCCGGACGACATCTACCTTGGCAATTACGAGGGCTGGTACTGCGTCGGCTGCGAGGATCTGAAGACCGAGAAAGAGCTGGAGCAGCCCGGCAACATCTGCCCGCTTCACAAGACGCCGGTTGAGCGCATCAAGGAGCCATCTTACTTCTTTCGCCTGAGCCACTACCAGGACCGCCTGCTCGACCACTACAAGCAACATCCAAAGTTCATCCGGCCGGAGACCAGGCTCAACGAGGTCGTGAGTTTCGTTCAAAGTGGGCTACGGGACCTCTCGGTCTCGCGCACGACTTTCTCTTGGGGCATTCCGGTGCCCGGCGACCCGAAGCACGTGATGTTTGTTTGGTTCGATGCGCTCACCAACTATTGGACTGCGCTTCAGGGCGACGAAGAGCACAAGAAGTTCTGGAGGGGCGACTCCGAGATCGTGCACTTGGTCGGAAAGGACATCCTCAGGTTTCACACTGTGTATTGGCCCGCGTTCCTGATGAGTGCCGGGATCAAACTACCGACGACTGTGTTCGCGCACGGGTTTCTGACGGTCAATGGGCAGAAGATGAGCAAGTCGCTGCGAAACGCCGTCGATCCACTTGGCATTGCGCGCGCGTTCGGCGAGGCCATTGGGGGCAACGACGCCGCGGGCGCCGAAGTGCTTCGCTATCAACTTCTGCGTGCCATTTCGTTCGGCCAGGACGGGGACTTTGACTTCGCTGCAATGATCGAGCGCTACAACGCCGATCTTGGAAAAAACCTGGGCAATTTGCTCGCGCGAACGCTCGGTCTCTGTACGAAGATGACCGGGGGAAAGGTGCCCCCCCGAACAGAGATCACGCAGCTCGAGAAGGATCTCGACAGTGCGATTCAAGCCGACCGGCGAGACGCAATTGCCGCGTGGGACGCGCTCGAGCCGCATCGCGCGCTCGAGCGAACCTGGGCGATCGCATCGGCGGCGAACCAGTACGTCGATCGTGCGGCGCCGTGGGCAGAGGACAAGAAGGGGAATCGAGCGCGCGTCGAGACCATTTTGAACACGCTTCTCGGTGTCCTGGCTCAGCTGTCCGTTCTCATCTGGCCCGTGATGCCGACCAAGAGCGACGAGGTGCGAAGGCAGTTGGGCTTGCAGCCCATCGCGCCGAGCGGCAAGGATTGGCTCGGGGGTGTGGAAGTGGAGGCGCGTGCGGCCGGAGAGAGCCTCGCTCCCGGACTGTCGCTCTTCCCGACCCTCGATCCCGACAAGACACACGCGCTGCTCGAGACTCTCACGCCGAAAGTGGACGCGCCGGCGCCCGGGTCCGCGCCGGCGCCCGGGTCCGCGCCTGCGGCCGCGCCCGCGTCTGCGATTCAGTACGAACAGTTCTCAGTCGTTGATCTGCGAGTCGGCGTTGTGCGAGGCGCGGAACGAGTCCCCAAAAAGGACAAGCTTCTCAAGCTATCGGTGGATCTGGGCGAGCCCGAATTGCGGACCATCATTGCCGGCCTTGCTCTGTCTTTTCAGCCCGAGGCTCTCGTTGGCCGAAGAGTTGTCGTGGTCGCGAACCTTGCGCCGCGCGAGTTCGGCAAGGGCCTAGTCTCTCACGGGATGCTCCTTGCCGCCGGGCCGAGCGAAAAGCTGACGCTGGCCACCGTCGAAGGCGATGCCGCGCCCGGCGTGAAGATCAAGTAGCTGCCTTGGGGCACGCTTAGAAATAGGCGAGCATTCCGAGAGTGACGCCTAGGTGGAACACGGATGAAAATCCGGAGACCGAAGCGCCGCTTTGGGGATCGATTTGTGTCGTGTGACTCCCGCCAAATGGCAGGTCGGCCGTAACCCCTGCAGTGAACCCCACGTGGGCGAATGGCGTCATGACCAATTGGGGATCGAGATCCAAGGCCCACTGATTTATGGTCAGGGAATCTGTCGTAACGCCGTTCCGCACCGACTTGAAAGTGCCTGTGTTGTACGACAGGCCGCCGCGAAGCCAGAACGAGAAGAGCTCGCTCATTTGCAGAATGTATCCGCCCCTCGGCGCAATTCCGAATATGGTTGTGGACGGTGAAGGGTTCGGGTTGTGGGCGGCAAACCCGGTGTTCAGGTGGGTCTCCGTGCTGCTGCTGCTCCCCAGGGTGAAGAAGGCGATGACTTCTCCTCCGATTGTGACGTTGGGCACAATGACGTAGTCAAAGCCTAGGCGGGGAACCGTGTAGAAGAAGTCATTGCTGTCCGCGCTCGACCCGTACAAAAGCGAAATGGATGATTGGTCGCCCGATTCGGTGACTTTGTTTGCTCCAGGGATGGGCGGCAAGTCGCGCGACCAATGCGAGTACGAGAAAAACGTCATCACACGATCCGCTCCAACGATGAACTGACCTTGATCTCCGAACTTCTTCTGCGCGTGGGCGACGGGTGCCGCCAAAAGGACACACAACGTCACTCCGATTGCCGCTAGCGATCGCATCATTGGCGGACCTCCTCAGGGGACGCGAATCTAGCCGCAATCGTGACCGCTGGTCGAGCTTACATCGATGCGATCCAGCACGAGCGGACAGGGCGGAGCCGCCGTGTCTGCGAGATCGAAGGCACTGAGCACACGCTCCTCGATGGTCCCGGTATCGGAACCGGCGCGAACGCGCAGGCGGGCGAGCGGTTCGCCGCGAGCGACTTGAGAACCGCGTTTCTTGTCGACGAAGATGCCGACGCCGTGGTCCACGGCCTGGTCGGCTCGCGTGCGCCCGGCGCCCATTGCCACGGCCGCCAGACCAATAACCAGGGCATCCACTTGAACGACGAAGCCATCGCGAGGCGACTCGATGACGATCTCTTCGGGCGCCACGGGGACCCGCGCGCGATCCGCTACGACGCCTGGGTCGCCGCCTTGCGCCTCGATCATCCTCTCGGCCGTACGTACCGCCCGGCCGCTAGCGATTGCGTCGGCAAGCTTCACGCGGGCCTCTGCTTCATCGTTCGCCGCGCCGCCCAGACAAAGCATGTTCGCGCCCAGGCACAACGTGCATTCGAGGAGGTCCGATGGACCTTCGCCAAGCAGGAGATCGAGGGCCTCGCGCGTCTCAACGGCATTTCCCACGGCAACGCCAAGCGGCGCCTGCATGTCGGTCAAGAGCGCGACAACGCGCTTGCCTGCGCGTGTCCCGACGCGCACGATCGCCTCGGCGAGAGCACGCGCGCTGGATATGTCCTTCATGAAGGCGCCACGCCCTACCTTCACGTCGAGAACCAATGCATCGATCCCCTCGGCAAGCTTTTTCGAAAGGATGGATGCGACGATAAGGGGGATGCACTCGACGGTCGCGGTCACGTCGCGAAGCGCGTAAATCCGCTTGTCGGCGGGAGCTATTTCCGCCGTCTGCCCGATCATGCAACACCCGACCTCGCGAACGATGCGCGCAAAGTCCTCGGCAGCGAGCTGCGTACGGAATCCCGGAATGGCTTCCAGCTTGTCGAGGGTGCCGCCGGTATGGCCGAGGCCGCGGCCACTCACCATAGGAACGGGGACTCCACATGCCGCGACGAGAGGGGCGAGCGCGATGGACACCTTGTCGCCGACCCCGCCCGTCGAATGCTTGTCGACCTTGATACCAGAGACGCCGTCGAGGTCGAGCACGCGGCCGCTTCGAAGCATGGCGTCGGTAAGGGCGACCGTCTCTTCATCATCCAAGCCGCGGAAGAAAACAGCCATCAGCCACGCGGCCATCTGGTAGTCGGCGAGCTCGCCAGTCATGAGGGCTTGCACCAAACGGGCAATTTCTGTCGGGTCGAGGCGAGCCCCATCCCGTTTCGCGGCAATGAGCTCGACGAGCGTGCGCCCTTGCATGAGCGGGACCCATAGCACCCAGGTGCGATGCGTTGCTATCGTGGCTCTCGATGGTGTGCGTTCTTTGTTTCGCCGTCGGACTGGGCGTGCTCGCCGGCTCGTGTTCAAGAGGCGAGTTGCCCGCGGGTGCGGGGTCCGAGCAGGAGCGTGCTACCGAGCTTGCAGGCGCGCTCGCGCCTGCGTCCGCGCCCGCCCCTGCGCCCGCGCCCGCGCCTGCGTCCGCGCGAGCGCCCGCGCCCGCGCCCGCGTCCGCGTCCGCGCCCGCGTCCGCGCTTCGGACGTCGTCTCAAGCGCGCGCTGCGCCTACGTGTGGTGACCCGCCTCTGCCCCTTTGCCCACTCCACGCTTGGATGAAAGCGAACACGGAGCCCGCGATGAACGCGCAGGACTTCGCGGCTCTGGCCACCGCCCTCGATACCGTTGCGGCTTTCGCGCCCCCCGGCTACCAGTATTGGGCCTCGATTGCCAGAGACGGCGCAGAGGCGGCACGCGCCCAAAGTCTCGACGCCGTTCGTGCCGCTTGCCGGGGATGCCACCGCCAGCACAGGGCGAACTACAAGCGAGAAATGCGCGATCGGCCGCTCTAGCGCCAATGCCGCCTCGCCCTATCCCTCGTCCAAAGGTCCCGCGTGTCGGCCGGCCCACGGGCAAGTTCACGCAACACCGGCGCCTCGATCTGCTGCGGGAAACGCTTGAAACGCACACCGCGGGGTTGACCCTGCAAGAGCTGGCTCTGATGCTTCGCATCACGACCCGTTCGGTGCGACGCTATTTGCGAGAGCTTGCGCTTTTGACCGAGCTCGAATCCATTGCGGTGCGCCCAGGCTCCGTCCATTTGTGGCGCATCAAGCCGAGTGAACGGGGTCGCAGCGTCGCATTGCGACGAACGCAGGCATACGCTCTCCTCGCCGCGCGGCGCGTATTCGACGTGCTCAAGGGGTCCGCCTTGTTCGACGAAATCGACGTGGTACTGCGGGAGATCGAGCAGATCGCCCATCGTCCCACGGCGCGCACTGTCGTTCGGGGCGAAGCAGCGAGCACGGCGCGCTTGGAAGACCGCTTCGCGTACGTTCCGCCCCCTGCGCGCACGTACGCGAACCGCACCGAGGACGTCGACGAGGTCTTCCGCGCCGTGGCTGAGCTTCGCCTGCTGCGCTTTGGCTATCGCGATGAAGAACGCGAGGGGAGCGCGGGGCGCGACGCCAAAGAGTCGCGAGCGTCGCGGGTCAACGCCCATCCGTACGCTCTCGTGCTCTACGGCGGAAGCATCGCTTGCGTTGCGCACGATGTGGGTCGGGCCACGACCCGCGTTTTCTCATTCGACCGGATGAGCGACATCGAGGCGAGCGAAATTGATCGCTTCGAGCTGCCGGCCGAGTTCAAGATTGCCGATTGGTTGCAGGGCGACTTCGGCCTCGCGCGATCAAGTCGCACGCTCAAGCTGCTTGTCGAGTTCGACCCGCGTGTCGCAGAGGGCGTGCGGGCCAGGCGCATACATCCCTCGCAGAAGCTCGCTGTCGCGGCAGATGGTCGAGTTCGGGCGTCGCTGGCGGTTCCCGAGTGTGTCGAGGTGCTCGATCGTGTTCGAGGTTGGGTGCTTGGGTTCGGCGCAGCCGCGCGCGTGCTCGAGCCGCGCGAGCTGGCGGAAGAGATAGCGAATGAATTGCGGCGCGCGGCCGAGCGTTATGAGACCTGATCCAGCACGCGCGCGCTTGCCACGAGGACTCCCTCGTGGGAAAGGCAAATAGCCAAGGACCATGTCCACATCTCGTCTTCCTATCGTCGCGGGCGCTGCCGCGGAGCAAAAGCCACCCGCGGAGCAGAACGCTCTTGCACACAGAGACCTGCGTCGCGGCCCGTGGTGGCAGCAGATCCCGGCGTACAAGACGGTCGGCGAGACCGCGTTTTTGGACCACGCGTGGCAAGCAAGAAACTCGATCACCAAAGTCGCCAAGCTTGTCGAGACGATACAGGACATGGTCCCTCAAGGATTCGTCCTCGATCTCGAAAGCGGAATGAAGCAGGCGCCGATGAGCGTCCGCGTGAGCCCCTACATCGTGTCTCTCATCGACTGGGAGCACCCCTACGAGGACCCGCTGCGCACACAGTTTTTCCCGCTCGCGTCGCGTTTGCTCCCCGACCATCCCAAACTTGGCCTCGACTCTCTCGCCGAGCAGGCGGACGCGCCCGTTGCGGGATTGACCCACCGATACACTGACAAAGCGCTCTTTCTGCCGCTCGACACGTGCCCCGTCTACTGTCGCTTTTGCACCCGCTCCTACGCCATCGGTTTGGACACCGACGAGGTCGAGAAGATCCACCTTCGCCCCAACGAAGAGCGCTGGAAGCGCGCATACCAGTATATCGCGTCGCGTCCCGAACTTGAGGACATCGTCATCAGCGGAGGCGACGCTTACCAGCTACGAGCGCAGCACATTCTGGAAATCGGCGAAGCGCTACTCGCCATCCCCAATGTTCGTCGCATGCGCTTCGCCACGAAGGGGCCGGCGGTCATGCCAATGAAAATCCTGACCGACGACCCGTGGCTCGACGCCCTCACGCGAGTCGTTGAGAAGGGGCGCGCCTGTCACAAGGACGTCGTTCTGCACACGCACTTCAACAACCCAAACGAGATCACCAGTATCACGGAGGCTGCGATGGGCCGCCTCTTCGAACGCGGGATCGTTGTCCGCAACCAGAGCGTCCTCATTCGCGGTGTCAACGACAGCGTCGAGACCATGACGCTTCTGGTCAAGCGGCTCGGTCACATCAACGCGCACCCGTACTACGTCTACGTGCACGACATGGTGCAGGGAGTGGAGGATCTCAGAACGAGCGTCGACACCGCGATCCACATCGAAAAGCATGTCCGAGGCAGCACGGCGGGCTACAATACGCCAACGTTCGTCGTCGATGCTCCAGGGGGAGGGGGCAAGCGCGACGTGCACTCTTACGAGTACTACGACCGTGATACAGGCATTAGCGTCTTCGCAGCTCCGAGCGTGAAACCGGGTCAGCTCTTCATGTACTTCGACCCGCTGCACCAGCTGGCCACCCACCAGCAGCGCCGCTGGAGCGATGCGACCGAGCAGCAGGCAATGACGGCCGATGCGCTCGCAAGAGCGCGCGGCCGCACGCGTTAGCCGAAGCGCGGCGCATGGCCGCTCCTCGCGGAGCATGCTACCCGCTCCTCGGGAATGGAACGTCTTCTCGCCCGTCTGGAACGGCGGCTCGGCCGCTTCGCGATCCCCAACCTTATTCTCTTTATCGTCGGTGGGATGGCGATGGTTTGGGTGCTGGCGCACGCGCGACCGGAATCCTTGCACCGGCTGACGCTTGACATCAACGCCGTACGCCATGGTCAAGTCTGGCGGCTTGTGACCTTCCTTTTCATCCCGCCGTCGTGGGAACCGATTTGGATTTTCGTAAACCTCTACTTCGCCTGGTGGATCGGTTCGAGCCTCGAACAGAACTGGGGTGCGTTCAAATTCAATGCGTATTACCTGCTCGGCGCGGTCGCCACCATCATCGCCAGCGTCCTCGCCGGCCCGACGACGAATGTATGGCTCAACGCGTCGGTCGTTCTCGCATTCGCGACAGTGTTTCCTGACGTAACGATTCTTCTTTTCTTCGTCCTGCCGGTCCGAGTCAAATGGCTGGGAATCGCGGGGGCGGCGTACATGGGGCTCGAGGCGGTTCGAGGCTCCTGGGACACGCGTGCCGCGATTGCCGCGGCGCTCTTGAACTACCTGCTCTTTTTCGGCGAACACTGGTCGAACGTATTGCGTAAGCGCAATGTGGTCGTAAGACAGAAAGTGCGACGCGCAGAGCTTGAGTCGAGCCCCCCCGTCTTGCGGGAGCGTGTGTGTGCGATCTGCGGCGCGCGCGAGGCCGATGGCGCCGACATCCGCGTCTGCTCATGCGAAAAGTGCGGGGGCCGCCAGCGCGAGCTGTGCCTGGAGCACGCGAGAAATCACTAGGGCGTGTCCGCAACTAGCCGAGAAGTTCTCCATCTGGGCCCGGATGGGCGTGAAGCTACAGATGGCCCGACGGAACGAGTTGAAGGCAATCATCACTGATGTGGAACGATCCGAGAGGGCTCTCCACCTCTCTTTCGCTATCGTTCCGGAGGGACTTTTGCTCTCGTTTGTGGACACGCCCCACTAACCGTCATCTTCAGACCGCGAGCACGATTTTTCCGAAGGTTTGGTTCGACTGCATCAGACGATGCGCTTCCGCGGCTTGTTCCAGCTGTAGAACGCAGTCGACCACGGGGTGGAGCGAGCCGCGAGCGAAGAGGGGGGCGAGATGACGCTCGAGAGTCTGCGCGGTGGCAATCTTCTCCTCGAGCGGCCTTGCGCGGAGTACCGTGCCGCGTACGTGTGCGCGCTTTCGCATCAGCACGTGAAGGTCCAATTCGGCGTGTGTGCCTGCCAATGTGCCTACGACGATGATGCGACCCTTCGGAGCGAGGCAGGCAAGGTCCTGCTGAACGTAGGGGCCTCCAACGAGCTCGAGGACGACGTCTGCGCCGCGATGCTCGGTCCGAGCCAGCACTTCGTTCACGAAGGTGCCATCTTCGACCAAGATGCCGTCCTCGAGACCGAGCTCGCGACAACGCGCCAGCTTTTCGGCGCTGCGAGCGGTACCGAGCCCCAGCGCCCCCACCGCCTTTGCGATTTGCAGTGCCGCAGTTCCCACGCCGCTTCCCGCAGCGTGCACGAGAACTGTCTCGCCGGCGGCGAGATGCCCTTGGTCGATAAGCGCATCCCACGCAGTTACAAAGGCTTCAGGCACCGCGGCCGCGTCGGGAAATCCGAGCGAGGCGGGGGGCCGCGCCAGCGTGCGAGCATGCACGACGACATACTCGGCGTAGGCGCCGCCCCCGACGAGCCCAAATACGCGGTCGCCCACGGCGAATTCGGTGACTGCGTCGCCGACGGCATCCACTTCGCCGGCAATCTCGAGGCCTGGAATATCGGCCGGCGCGCCCGGAGGCGCGGGATATCGGCCGATCCGTTGCAAGAGATCGGCGCGATTGACGGCGGTCGCGCGGATGCGTACGCGCACTTCTCCGAGCGAAGGCTCGGGCCTCGGAACATCGCGCATCTCGAGGACCTCGGGACCGCCCGGCTCGCGTATAACGATGGCGCGCACTGTCTGGTGTCTCGAGTCTAGCCGATGCTCGTCGTTCGTCCCGTAACCCGCAGCTTCGAGTGGCACTACCGTGCGGAAGCCGCCGCCTGGGTGCGGTCCGGAGGGCACGCGCTCGTGTGGATGACGCCTCGCAAGGCGAGACTATTTTTTGCCAAGCCGCGCGAGGGCGACGAAGGCGACCTCGGTTGGTGGTCTATCCTGGACCTTGGGCGCTCAGAATATCGCGTGGCCCGCGCGGGACCGCTGGCGGGCATCGCGTACCTGCGCGTGCCCCATGAGGGCTACTGGATCGTCCGACAGCGCATTTTGCGTGACTCGATTCATCCGGGGCCCCAACGCGAGGTCGAGCTTGATTGCCTTGCGTGCGGCGCGTGCTGCAAAGACAACCG
>WNFJ01610281.1_pt4 | contig 22361 bp, 23 predicted proteins | sample 5400461 | NCBI WGS metagenome assembly WNFJ01 (sample SAMN13153349, study PRJNA577476) | soil metagenome | isolation source: 115 cm saprolite on Douglas fir-dominated hillslope | place: USA:California | collected 2013-09-17
GCGTCGCACTCATCGAAGGTAACAATCAGCAGTCCATCGCCGCCCGCCTGGAAATAAGGCTGGCTCAGCAGTGGCGCCACGTTACTCTTGAGCCATGTGTCGGCCTGGGCCAGCGTGCCGTCATGCGCGTCGTGAGTGACGTCGGGAATGATGAGGGCGTAGGCAGGGAGCCGATTGGCGGCCATGTCCGTGGCAAACTGCGTAAAGGGAACCATATTCTGCTGAAGCTGCGGGCTGTTGATGACGTCGGAATACCACTTCGCTGGATTGTGGCGTTCCACGTAGGCCCCGGAGTCTCCGCCCATATAGCCGGCGTGCGGCAATGAATCCGCATAAACCTTCCAGGAAACGCCGGCGCGGGTCAGTTCGCGGAAAATGTTGTCACTGGTAATCGGCTTGGTGCATCCCGCACCGCTGCACCCGAACGCCAGCTCGCTGCTTCCGGAGGACAGCCAGTAGTAATCCAGCGCGGAACCGACAGCATCGGCGTGGTAGTCGTTGGAAAACGCGTAGCTGTTACCCTCGGCCACCAGCCAGGGCATGGAGCTCATCACCTGCGCGAAAGTATGGTTTTCCTCGATCACCAGCACTACATGCGCTGAATGAGGAACAGCCGATGCCACCGGGGGAGTGGGGCTCGGCGACGGGGCCGGTGAGGGCGAAGGTACTGGCCCCGGATTGGGCGAAGGCGCCGGCGTCGGACTGGGCGCGGGCGTTGACGCCGGGCCCGGAGTGGTGGGCGTCGAAACCGGGGCCGGTGTCGCGGTAGCGTGGGAAGCAACCGCGCTTTGCGTGCCTCCGCAGCCGCCCAGGAAAAGCAGTGCGGAAACGACCGCACATAGAACGAAAATGTTGAAGCCAATTCTAAGAGTGAAGCGCATGTACCCTCCAAGACAAAGTTGGAGGGTAGGGGCGGAGCTACTCTGCTTGTACCGGGAGATGACCTATTTGCAGCGATGAAACGCGCCTAGTTCTCTAGGGTCACGTAGACACTTTCTCGGGGAGAATGCCTAGAGCGTGTTTCAAAAATCCTTTTGGAGCAGTGAGTTTTTAAACCTCGGGGGCTGAAGCCCATATTTCTTGAGGGTTTTAACGGCACGGCTGAAGCCGTGCCCCTTCAAACCACCTATTTTTGAAACACGCTCTAGGAATAATGCCTCTATCCATGCCGGAGGTTCACCATGGGCAGGTGTTCCAAAGATAGTTGGCCGCTCCGGCATGGAGCCGCTATGCTTGGCGTTCATCGGAGAGCCACTATGAAACGCGTCTTGTGGGCCTGGCTGGCAGGGGGAATTTTCACGTCGGTTTGTCTGGCGCAGTCTCCGCTCGACGACTGGAAGAAGAAAGCCGAAGCCGCGCTTGGCTCCCCGAAGGCGGCCGCCGAAGGCCTCAGCGATGACAAAATCACCGCCGGACTCAAAGAGGCCCTGCGCGTGAGCACCGGGAAAGCCGTGGCCTCCACCGGCCGGCCTGACGGATTCCTGAAGAACGCAGCCATCAAGATTCTGCTGCCGCCGAAGCTTCAGTCTGCAGGCAAGACCATGCGCCTGATCGGCATGGGCGCCCAGGTTGATCAACTTGAAGTAGGCATGAACCGCGCCGCCGAGCAAGCCACGCCCCAGGCCAAGCGGATCTTCCTTGACTCGCTGGCTAAGATGACCTTCAGCGACGCGCGCAGTATCCTCACAGGCAGCGACACCGCCGCCACGGAGTACTTCAGGCGCCAGAGTTCGCAGGAGCTGATTACGGCCTTCACGCCCATCGTCCACCAGGCCATGCTGAAAGTGGGCGTGGTCAGGCAGTACAACCAGTTCATGCAGAATTCGGTGGCTTCCCGCTTTTCCTCCGGCCGGAACCTGAATCTTGATGATTATGTAGTCGGCAAGACCCTAGATGGCCTCTTCTATGAATTGGGCGAGGAAGAGAAAAGAATCCGTAAGGACCCGGCGGCGCAGACGACGTTGCTGCTGAAAGAAGTCTTTGGAGGCAGGCTCTAAAACTGGCTTAGAAGGTAATGCGAGTGACGATGCAGCTAGAAATGTGTCCATGAAGGAGACATGCATCAGGGCACGAGTTGAGCGCTCAGCCCAACGTGAGCGAAGCGAGCAATGGACTGCGAAGCCGTGCCGTAGGGCGCAAATAAGCTTCGGATTTTAGTCACTGGCCTTTGTTGATCACCGCGGCGATTAGCAAAGTCCGAACGATTCAAGGCATATCGCCGGGATCAGGGCACGGGCGCTCGTGGGATGGAAGGCCACAACATCAGCCGGCCGCGAAAAGCTTCGTCTTTCACGCGCTAATTTATAGTGTGTTGAATCGATCCTTCACTTCTCTGACAAACTCCAGGAATGCGGAGGAGTTGGTAATACCGGGGTGCCAGCACAAGTCGCGCTCAATGAGATCGTAGGTCTCCTGGATGCGTGCGCCGGGGATGATGTTTCCCTGCTCGTCGCGGTCGCGGCCCATGAGCCACAGATGGTCGGAGACGGAGGCCGCCGCGGTCACATCGTGGGTGACCACGATGATTGTGTTCAACTCGTCCAGGCTGGCGATCTCGTTGATCAACTCGCACACCTTGGCTTCCATCACCACATCCAGGCCGGAGAAGGGCTCGTCCATCAGCAGAAAGTGGTCGCTGCAAAGAAGTTGCTGAGAGATGGCGATCCTCTGCCGCTGGCCGCCGGAAATCTGCGCCGGATAAAGCTGTGCGCGGTCCAGCATGTCCAGGCGGCGCAGGTAGGTCATGACTTTTTCGTGCGCGGCCTCATGGGTCTTTTCCCGCTGCTTGGCCGCCAGCATCAGGTTGCTGAAGATGGTGCGGTTCTCAAACAAGGGATAGTCCTGCGCCACCACGCCGACCATGCCGGCCTTGACCGGAGTGAAAGTGGAATTGACCAGCACCTGACCGGAAGTCGGCTGGTTCAGGCCGGCAATGATGCGGAAGAGTTGCGTTTTACCGATGCCCGACGGCCCTAGAAATCCGACCACCTGGCCTTGTGTGCTGCCCTCGCGCACGATGTCGCGGACTTCAGCGTTGACGTCGCGCAGAATGACTTTATCGTCGTAGGAAAGGCACACGTGGTCAATCTTGAGCAGGCAGTCACCGTAAGTGCATCGCTCTGGCAATCGTTGTCCTCACAAATCTCGGAAGTCAAAATCCAGGTTGCTTCGCTAGGAGCGCCGCTCCAACTCCAAATCGGCGTAGGGACATATGAACTTTTTGGCCAGTCCAATGCCGTAGTCCTGCACCAGACCGATGAGGAGAATGCAAATCTGGATGGCGAACACGGCCTCCAGCCGGAAGTGTTTGTTCTGGTTAAGCAGCAGCGCGCCCACGCCGCCTTCGGATCGCGAGATGCCCTCGACCATGGTGAGCATCATCCAGCCCATGGCCGCGTTTTGCCGCATCACGTCAAACGCGGCATCGGCCCGGCCCAGCACGATCACTTCCCATACCACGCGCCACTCTCCCATACGCAGTGTGCGCGCCAGGTCAAATTTTTCCTTTGGCACCTGCGCCACCACATCAACCATGCTGGTAACAAAAAACACGCTGACGCCAAATACCAGCAAGCCCACCTTGAGACGGTGCCCGCTCGACAAAATGAGGGTAAAGAAGAAAGTGAGCCCGACCATGCCCAAGAACCTGCCTTTGGAGATGGCAAGCACGATCGGCCGGAAGGCCGGCACCACGGTCAAATAGGCAAGTCCCAGCGAGATGACCGTGGTCCAGGCCATGGCCTGCAAGTTCAAGGTGAAGCTGGTGGCCAACTCCTGGCCCAGGCCTTCGTGGTTCCAGAGGTCGATCAAGGCCGAGAGGACCGCCATCGGCTTGGGCAGGAATGGATAGGACGAAGTCGCCCAGACCAGCAGCAGTATTCCAACCTGGACCACAACGATCAATCGGATCGTCGTCTTGGAGACCACCCGGTTCGGAGCAAAAGCGCCAAGAACCTCCCTCCATCCCCTGGTTTGGGGGTGGGGCGGGCTGGACACCCTCGCGGTTGATTGCTCCGTCGTCGCCATGCTCTCGCCCGCGTGCTCCTGAACGCCCGTTTTAGGTGTATGCACCAGAACTCCTATTGGTTCTCCGACAAGATGATTTCGACGCGGCGGTTCTTTGCCCTGCCCTCTACGGTCTGGTTTGAGGCGATGGCGTTGTCGTCACCAAACGCGTGGACGCGGAAGCGGTTTTCCGGGAAGTTTGACGGGGCCTTTCTCTGCAGCCAGTTCTTTACCGCCAGGGCACGGCGCTCTGACAGGTCAAGATTGGCTGAATGCGTGCCCACGCTGTCCGTGTATCCATTGACGGTCACGACCAGGGCGCCGGCAATGGCCAGGTCATCCTTGATCTGATACATCTTCTGCTCGCCTTCCGCAGTGAACGTAGCCTTGCCGGTGTCGAATTCGATGTTCCAGTTGCGTTTGGAAACCACCGATCCGGTGTCGCTGCCCGAGCTGAACTGAGCCACATCAGGTTCGGCGCCGGCCTGGGCCAGCTGCGCAGAGGCGCCAAGAACGTAAGAAGTATCCAGGATTTCCTTCACATCGGGAACATTGTTCGGCGCTTTGAACAGGTCTGGATACTGCTGCATGGCGATGTTGCCGAACACAGTGTAGGTGGACCTGAAGTTGTTGTTGGCACCCGGCTGCAGCCCGAAAAGCAGCAGGTTGTCATTCAGGTTGTTGACGGCGGAACCGCCGAGTTCCACGTAGTTCCCGGTCTTATCCTGCTCGCGTGTTCCCTTATAGTAGGTCAGCCAGTAATTGCCGTTCTGCTCGTTATAAACCTTGGCGCTGATGTCGGCCGCGCGTTTTAAGGCCTCAGGGAAAGCTTTGAGCTGGTCCGCTGCCTCAAAGCTGGCCGCCAGCATGCCCTGGACCTCATTGCGGTGGTCCTGGTTGAATTTCTTGATGCCGATAATGACGTCGGGCATCTGCGAGCGGTATTGCTTGGAAGACACGATGGAAACAAGCCCCCCGCGACCGTGGGCCACGTTCACGTCGCCGGGCGTCCAGGTGACCACGCCGTTAACGCAGACATTCTTAGTTTCGCCGGTGAGCCGGCCGTCGCGGACCACCTTGCGGTCTTCGCAGGTGTTCGCGTTATAAATTTCGGCTGCCTTCAGGTAGTCAGGCGCGTTGACCCAGTTCATGGCGTCCGGGTCCCAGGTCTTTTCGTCGGGATTGTTTTTGATCTGATTGTCGGCCGCCCACTTCATGGCGATGTTCCAATCGCCATCGCGCAGCACGCCCGCAATCAGCGAGCCCTTGGCGGCCTGCCCGTTGTTCTTCCATTCCGGCAGCCCCATGAGTTTGTCTTCGCCCCGCGAGTAGCCGGTGGAACCGATCACTTGCGCGATGTAGTCGCCCCGGCCGTTGTCCAGCTTCTTAAGCTGCGGATTGACTGCGGCAAAAAATTGCCCAGAGCCATCGCCCATAATCAGCACAAAATTGGTCCCGGAGGAGCACTGGTCAGCGCCGTCATGCAGCTCCTTGGCGCAGGCGATCAAGTCGTTCTGCATCTGCCCGGTGTCGTCCTGCCGGATGAGCTTGAGGTTCACGCCATGTTTCTCCATCAGGCTGTCGCGCGTAGTGTTCACGCCGCCATTGGCGTAGATATAGTGCATCTGCGCGTTCCAGGCCCATATTTCTGTGCGGAGCAGAGGCGCCTTGACCGACGCCAGACTGGCGCCTGGAAACGGCGCCGGATCCACGTTCGCGACCACGGCTTCCTTGAGATCAGGGAGCGCCGCTTTGCTCGGTATGATGGACTTGGCGATACCAGGCGCGGGGATCCATCCGTGGCTTACCGCGGTGCGGAAACCAAAAAACAACGCAACGCCTATAAGCGCCAGAAGGACAAGCTTTGCCCCCGGCTTCATTCTGTGCCCGGTTGTCGGTGTTGAAATGGAATTGTTGAACATTTAGTTTCCCCCCAAGATCGTTTAGCGAATCAAGTCGCTGTAATCGTCTTTTCGGCTCGCCGGCATGGCAGCGGCTTGTCCGGCAGGTACCGGCGTTGCGGCTGCCGGCAAGAGCTTATGTTGGAATTCGTTGAGTTGTTTCACAGCTTCGTCGTTGATGGCTCCGGTTTCCAAGTCCATGTTGGTCATCAGTTTATTGGTCCTCCATCTCGCCCAGCATCTGCCCGGCGTCATCGGCCAGATACTCCAGCGTCTGGTCGTAAATCTGGTTGGCGACGGGGTCGCCTTGGAAAATTCTCTTTGCTGCCTGGAACACGGAATAGGCCTTTTTCAGAGCCTTGCGCCGCATTTCTTCTTCGCTCACGCGGTTTTCTTTGTCGGTGACCTGGAACTCCGCTGTGGTCCTCCAGCGAATGAGCTGGTTATAGAGGACCTGTAGCTTGTCGCGCAGGTCGGTGAGCGATTTGTTGATGGAAATCAGGCTGGCGGCGTGGCGCTGGTTGGTCAACTTGGCCGCCATGTACTGCTGCTGGTCAAGCTGGGCAAGATTGCCGGCGGCCATCCGCTTGTCCGCCTGGTTGGCCAGAGAGACGCTGTGGTCCGCTTCTTTCTGGTTGGCATCAATCTGGTTTTGCAGTGTCCGAATGGAGCCATTCAGGTTTGCCAGCTGCTCGTCCATGACCGCCAGGTTCTTCTTCATCTCGGCAATGTAGTTTTTGAGGATGCCGATGGGGTCCAGCTCGATGAACAGTCCTGTCAAATACCGCACCACGCTCTGGAAAACGAGCCTGGCCAGCGTGCGTACACGACGGTCCGTGACCACAAACAGAATCGCCAGGACGCCTCCGATGAGCAGGGCCAAGTGCAGCGTGTCCGTTGCCGCTGCAATCAAGAATGGAAGAAGCTGCACGAACCCATACGCCACCGCGAGGCCGGCCAAGACAAGAATAATCTTGCCGACCGTCCCTTCCGGACGCTGCCAGAAAGATTTCAGACCTTGCGCCACAGGTGATGGATTTGTTGCCATGACATCTCCTTGTCCTTATCGCAGAATGTTTTCAAATTCCCTGCGCTGCTGCTGGATCTCCGCCTTACGGCGCGCGTATGCCGCCGCAAAATCGGCCCTTACCTGCTGCAGTTTAAGCTTTGAGGCCTCGACCTGGGACTGCATCGACTGGACCTGCTGCTGCATGTTGGCGATCTCTTTCTGCTTGTCCGCAATCGAGGCGCTGAACTGGCTGATCTGCGCAGTCTTAGAATCGATCTCGGTCGTGGCCACATCATTCGTCTGCTTGTTGAACGAGGCGGAGGAAGAGTCAAGCACGGCCAATAGCGAGTCAAAACCTTGCATGATCGCTTCCTTTGTTCAGCGCGGCCTTGTACCGCAACGACTTGTCCTGAAGGACCCCCGCCAGCGGTGCGGCAAAAGACTCAATCTTGGCCAGGTCGGGAACAGCGGACAGTTCGGTCTGCTTGGCCAGCCGCGTATAAAACTGGTTGTCTTTGCCAATGGACGGAGTAACCGCCGCCGCGTTGTCCTGCGGGGGTGACGCCTTGGCTGGGCCTGCGGAGGCCGGCTTAACCGGCTGCTTTGCCTGCGGTTCTTCCTCGAAAATTGCGTTCTTGATCAAGTCGATGAAAGGCATCTCTTACATCCTCACTCTGCCGGTCCTGGCCAGTTAGTTTCATCGTCACCGGTAGACGGGAAAACAGTTTGCCGGAAGCGCGGGGTTGCGGTCTCAGCCCCTTTGCCGACACCGGTCACCCTCGGGAAGACCCAACTTCTTGAACTCTGGATAGCTGCGTATCGTAGAACGTAAATGGTTGTTTTTTCAATAAGGAAATAGCTGCGGATCGCTCTTCGACACCTGAAAGCGCGAGCCAATAGCCTTCCTGAAGCGCTCGTCTTGCGCCTGTGACCCGTCTCCGCGGGCGGATGCATGAAGCGACGAGCACCATCGGGGGTAAGCGGGGATGCTGTGGAACATGCTCGCTCGCCGTCATATTCGCCGCCTCGTTGCCTTCCTCCATCATGCGCAGAGAGTTCATATTTTTGGCGCTTTCGGACTATCCGACGTTCAACAGCAATTGGTTCCAGGCACCATTAAAGCCGCTACATGGCCGGCGATCAATTCAGATACAATGTGCACTTTCACCGTTCAAAAGGACGCAGTTTTTGAACTGACAAAAACTGCGATTTAGGAATTAATCGTGCCTGCTAAAACTTTGCCTTCGGTGCTCAGCCAGGCCGTGGAGGCGAAAGCCGAATACGACGTCCGCTTGCTGGCCCAGCAGCTGGGAACCAACTACCGCTCGTTCATGTATTGGCTCCGCGGCGAGCGCCACATCCCGGCGTATCTGCTGCCGCGGATCTGCGTGCTCCTCAAGAACTATGAGCCGCTGGATTTGCTGGAAAGCCAGGCAGGAAGGGTGGCTTTCAAAATCCCCGACCCGAAACAGACCTCGGAAGAGGAATTTCGAGCCATTTCGGCGTTAATCAAGGACGTGGGGGAGGCCCTGGAGAGCATCGCCAACACCCTGGCCGATGGCGTGGTGGAAGAGCGGGAACTGGCGACGACCATCCCCAAACTGGAGGCAGTGATACAGGAATGCGCGTCGCTTAGATACTGGCTGGAGAACTTTAATAAGCATCGGAAGCGGAAGGCGAAGAAGTGACGCAGGAAGCCGCTTTAAACGCCTGCCGCACCTTTACCAGAGCCGACAATTCTCCTACTCATTTTCACTGTAGCGCGCATCGTGCGCTCGATGCTTAGACTGTGCGCCAACTGCCACATTTTCGATATTGACGGATCCATCCTTTGTCCTCCAAATATTTCGACGCGTTTCGACTCGATTCGTTCTTCGATGGACGCAAGACGGTTGTTATACCCCAAAGCAGGCGGTCTTTCCGCGCCTGAAAGAGTCGTCTTGAGGACAGCAATGATAGCAACAAATGGAGCCAAAGCTCCGAGTTTGAAAAAAGCAATCCTGGAACCGTGCGGCAAGGCAGCAGAAGCAAGGAAGAGCACGATGATCAAGAAGATGAGATAACCACAGGCGAGCAACTCCAAGAACAGCATTTTGAACAGACCCCTTTCACCGTTAGACGATGATATGGACGACGGGGTTTACGTTACGGATTCAAGAATACCACCAAGCGCCAGAGTAGACAAGACGCATTCCAGAGACAACAGAAGCACCAGTCACAGCCAATAGACAACGACCCAAATCCAGGTACGAACCTGCTCATCGGAAATAAGGGTCTGGCCGTCCTTTATCGCTTCCCGCAACGGTAATTGTGGAGAATCCTTTAGNNNNTAGCAAGGCGATTGCAGCGAACGCTTTCTGCCAACACAACCGTACGCCGCTGTCCGAGACGGTCACGACTATCGCCACGAGAAACAATGCAACCATCAGCATCGCTCCATGAAGGTCTGCTTCTCGGTCTGACGAGTACCTTGCGGCAAATTGAGGTAAGCGCCTGGCCAAAGCCGCCAGCATTAAGCCGACCGCGATAAAAATGAAGTCCAGCGGGAGCGTCAAGAGACTTCTAAAAACATCCTTCAATTGCTCGCGCGTAGTCCATCGAACCGCAAACTTGAACACGAGCACCAATAGAGGCAGGATCAGAACAATGTTATGCTGAAAAAGTTTTGCGACGAAATGGCTTACAAAGGCTCACGAACGCGAGCAATCTAGCAACTCGATTTGGAAGAGTCAAGGATTTATGGAATTGGGCAGTGATACGGTTTCAAACTGAGCATCCCCAAAATCGGCTTGAACTTGCCCTGGCCGCCTTACAATAGGAAGGCAGCAAGAAGAGCCCCGCAAGAAATAAGAACACCTCAGAAGTTATGACGAGTCGTCCTTTGGCCGAAACCGCGCGCGAAACCATGGTCTTCAGCGAGATCGTGAGCATCGCCGTGGATTCATTCCGGGCCAGCAAAGTGTTGTTCGTTTTCACGGCGTTGGGCATGGTGATTGGCACAGCGTCCCTGATTGTGGTGGTTACCATCGGTCTCACCGGCAAGCAGTACGCGCTGAACCAGATACAGTCTATCGGCGCCAACATGGTTTTGGCTTATTGGGAGGGCGGCGGTGATGCTTCAGTCAGCCCCGGCAGCAGCAACGACTACCTGACGATGGCGGACATGAAGGCGGTGCAGCAGCAAGTGCCGGGGATCACAGCGTCGTCGCCCATGCTGGAGCTGCGCGACCGCATCGCCGTGGGCGGCGGCAAGGAACGCGATATCCTGATCCTTGGCGTCTCGCCGCAGTATTCGACTGTACGCAACCTGGAGGTTCTCGCTGGACGTTTTTTTGACGATGAAGATTCCATGTCGCGGGCCAAGGTTGCCGTGGTCACGCAGCAGTTCGCGCAAAGAATGTTCGGCGTTCAGAGCGCGGCCGTGGGCAAAGAAATCAAGATCAGCCATCTACCCTTTGTCATCGTCGGCACCTTCCGAGAGCGCGTGGACACATTCGGCCAATCCGAGATTTCCGAAGACACCATTCTGATCCCGTACAGCGTGGCTCGTTACTTCAAGAGCAACGACGAGATCAAGCAAGTCTTCTTTTCTGTCTCGGACGCCGGGGACGTGCCGCGGGCTACGGAGATGATCAAACAAGTGCTGCAATCGCGCCATCGGCCGGAGTCAGTGTATCGGGTAGAAAACCTGACGCAGCTGCTGCAAGTGGCCGGGAGGATTTCCAACGCGCTGACCCTGGTGCTGCTGGCCATCTCGCTGGTGACGCTGATTGTGGGCGGCGTGGGTATCATGAACATCATGCTTGCCAGCGTACGCGCTCGCATCCGCGAGATCGGCATTCGTAAAGCCATCGGCGCCACCAACCGCGAAATCCGGCTGCAGTTCTTGACGGAGGCGGTGCTCATCTCGCTGGCTGGAGGCGTCGTTGGAACCATCTTGGGACTGGCGGTTCCGCTCTCCTTCCGGGTCCTGACCGAGATCCACATCCCCATCTCCGGGCTTTCCGCCATTATCGCCATCACCGTCGCGTCGCTCGTGGGAGTGATCTTCGGTACGCTTCCGGCTACTCGGGCTGCGCAACTGGATCCGGTGGAAGCGCTGCATTACGAGTGACTTTATTCCTTCTCCCGAGCGTAGCTTCTTCTGAAACCCCGAGCGGTAGCGAGGGGTTCCCTATCGCGCCTTTGCTCTCCCCGGCAAAGCGACGGGCGTCGCAGGTTTTCAATCGGCGGATGGGGCGATCTTGCAAAACGCGACAGGGCACACCGAATCAGTTTCGTTGCGATAGGGATCCCTCGCTTTGCTCGGGACTTTGGAAAATGGTTCGCTCGGCACAAACAAAGGCAAAAACAAAGAAGCCGGGCTGGTTGGCCCGGCCTCTTTTTCTTTCCGTGATGCGGTTACATCACTAAAGCCAAACTCTCCAATTCCTTGTGCAGGGACTCCACGTCGCATCCTTCAATTCGGCCCGCTGCATCCAGCGCTGATTCCGGCGAAACGCCGTAACCACGCCCGGCGAGAAACATCTTTAAGAGCTCCGCTGTCTGGAATGAATCCAATCCCCCCTGCAGGAGTTCATTCCTTAGCGCCGCTACTTCAGCCACTGAGAATTTTTCTCCCATAGGTCACCTCCGACCCTCATACCTTCCTAACTCATTAGACACGGAATAGAAGCTCTTTGTTGCAGGAAAAAATGAATGTTTCTGCACAGAGGTTACGAGACGAAAGTAATTCGGTGCGCTCCGGGTGTTTTCCGCATCCTCACACGTCCTCCTTGCTTGCCTTGCTTACATAACTTATCGGACACATACATAACTTATTCGTCACGAGGTTTATTCCTCGTCTCGTCACCCATTGTGCTGATGTCTTAATTGGCCATCTTACTGAGATGCACGTCAAAGGAGGCCCTGGGCAGCAGAGACGTCAGCTCGAACGCGCGAAAACTGTCGCCCACAAGCTCTCTCTGGCGATACAGTCCCGGCTCGCTGTCCACCGTTTCATGGTTGGCCCGCCAGTTGTCGAGAAACTTCTGCGCATCGTTGCTGCTCAGCTCGCGACGTTCCCCCGGCGTGGTCAGGGCTTCGGCCGCGTACGACTGGAGCAGCTTGGGCCAGTATTTATCCAGCAATGCGGTGCTGGCGAAAAGATCGGCCCACACGATGCGTCCCTTTACCGCTACTACGACTCCAACCGCGTTCCGATTCCGCAATTGCTTGATTAAACTTTCGTAGGATTTCTGCATCGGCACGGTGATGGTTTCCACCTGCTTCTGGACCTCAGCATTGGCGCGAGCAGCGGCATACGAAGACGTGGCATCAAGTTGGCGCAGGTTTGCGCCGAAGACGCCAGCGCCGACACCGCCTCCAGAGGCTGAACCTACACCGCTTCCGGACGGTGATGCTGTGGGAGCTGCGGCCCGAACATTCGCCGTCATGCTGCTCTTCGCGCTGTTGACCTCGGCCCACACTTGCTGCTGGTCCTTTTCCGCCATCGCCTTCTTACGTACGCTCGGTTGGGCCATAACGGATGCATGGGTGTCAAACTTATAGGAACTCTCCACCCAGCGGTGCGGTTCCACGCAAAAGACGCCCAGGTCCACCGGGTCGCTCTCCGCCGGCACAATCCGGTCTCTGGCCACGACGCGATCCTGCTTGCCTCCGGTCACGATCTCGCCGGCCAGAAGGATCAGCGGGCGCTGCGAGTTGTTGACCAGAACGAGACTATTGACCTGTGCGCCGCGAGGATAGTTCGGCGGAAGAGGACGCCGCTGCATCGCGGAATGCAGGTTGCCTACCTCGGTGACCACGACTTCGCCTGAGCGGATGCCCTCGTCGAGCGTCAAGAAGCCATTCGTGTCGTGGGTTTTAGCGGAGACCACGGGAAAGACCGTGAGATCGCCGTGAGTGATGGGATCCAGAAGCTTGTAATCGCTGACGATTGGCGCCGGCTCACCGGCAACTCCGGCCGGCGTCGAAGCCAACACCAGCGCGACGGGGAGCGTCATCAAGATCACCCCTGCAATGGGTATTTTCATAGGAAAGTCCCTCCAACCCAGTCCCCCTCTTTTCCTTCTTAAGAATGCAGAAAAGCAGGCTTCTTGCGGGTAAAATTGGAGCTATTCGCATGAGTTCTGGCCCCAGGCCGATTGAGACAGCAGCTCTGCTGGTCCGTGATCTTTTCGAAAAGAGCAGTGGGTACCGCTACGGCCTGAGCGAATTGGACTTTCGTTGCATACTGGAGCAGGTGGCTGCCAAGTACCTGCCTGGGGCTCCACAGCCGCAGCGGGAGCAGTTCTGGCGGGAGTTGAAGGTGGAGGAATTGGCGCTGGCCCGAGCCTGCGCGGCCGGTCATGAATGTGCCTGGCAAGCGTTTCTAGCTCGCTATCGCGAGAAGCTTTACGACATCGCCCGCGGAATTACCAAAGAGGACTCCCAGGCGCGCGATCTCGCCGATTCCATTTACGGCGATCTCTATGGCACGGCAGAAAGGGATGGGCAGCGGGTATCCCGGCTGAATTTCTACATGGGGCGGGGCTCGCTGGAGGGCTGGCTGCGCACCGTGGTGGCGCAAGAATTCGTCAACCGCTATCGCAAGCGCAAACGCCTGGTAAGCCTTGAAGAGCAGACCGAAGACGGGGTACAGTTCTCTGCAGCCGTTCCTGATCCACCGCATGCGCCGGACAGCCGTCTGGGAGCGGCCGTGGACGATGCCCTGGGTCGGCTGGCTGCTGAGGACCGGTTGATCCTGGCGGCCTATTACCTGGACGACCGGACGCTGACCGAGATCGGCAAATTGGTGGGCGTACACGAATCCACCGTCAGCCGCCGGCTAGAGAAGCTCCTGAAGGCCTTAAGGAAACAGGTCATGGCCGGCCTGGTGGCCAAGGGCATGAACCGAGCGCAGGCTGAGGAAGCTCTGGAAGCTGATGTACGTTATTTGCATGTAGATGTGGGGGGAAAGCTGCAAGAAAACCGCCCCGCCGCGTTCCAACAAGGTAAGGGCTCTGATTAAATGTCCGAGTTGTCCAATATCGTACGGCTAAGACTCGCGTCCCGCGAGACCAGCGTTGTGCACCCCGACGCCGACACCCTGACCGCCTACTTGGAACAGCTTCTTCCGGGGCCTGAACGCAATCAGGTTCTGGAGCACCTTGCCCGCTGCGGGCAGTGTCGCGAGGTGATGGCGCTCAGCCTGACGGAGCAACCGGTGAGTGGAGAAGCGGCCCTGGTAGCAGCGCTCCCGTCCTCCGGGCGCCGTTGGCGCTTCTGGACTCCGGCATTTGGGCTGGCTGCATCTCTGGCTTCTTTGGCCATCATCACCGCGGTCATCATTGAACTACCGAAAAAGTCGGTTCAGGAGGCGCGCCAGAACCCAGCGAGCCACTCGGCGCCTTCCGCCGCCTCGGGCAACACCGCTCCCCCGGCAACGCCCGCCCAGCCTGAGGCTGCACCTCTGGCCGAGGTTCAACCCGTTCAGCCGATGACGAGGAAAGAAGAACCCCACGCTACCCTGGGTGTCCCGAAACCGTTAGTAGATTCCCGATCGTCCACCGTGGCTTCTCGGCCGCCGGTCGTTGAGATGGCGAGGAACATACCGGCGCTGTCGAGCAACTCGGCATCAGTATCGGGAGGGCGGCAGGGTTACTTGAACTCGCAGATGTTTGCTAACGCGGATGCAAACACTTTTGGTTCGGGCGTAGCCGGGGCCAGCGAGCTCCCGTCAGCGCCGTCGCCGCGTTCTCTAGGTGACCACGCCCAGAACATGCCACTGCTGAGCACTAGCATCCCGCTGCCGGCCTTAGCGGACGCGCCTCGCCAAATCGAAGGCAGCAGAACCGTGCGAACCTTCACGGCGTCCTCCGCTTCCTCGAGTCGCTTCGCGGTTCCCTTTTTGACCGCGCTAGGACGCGATACCAAGCAGTTGCTCCAGAGAAGAACGTCTCCGGCCATTACCGCGTATGGCTTTGTTGGTCACACCATGGCCGGCAGCCAGTTCAACCCCACCAAAGAGAAAAAGCAGTCGGTAGAAGTCACGGCTGCGGCCCCCTTGGTGGAAAAAGACTCAGCGGAGCTCGATCAATCGCGCGCGTTCAGCGCGCGAGCGCTGGCGAGTCCAGCCGCCGCCAGAATGGAGAAAGCGGGAGCGCCACAGCTTGTTTGGAAAGTGACCGGAAGCAAACTATTGAAATCGCACAACTCGGGAGACTGGGTGGAAGGCTTCTCCGCCGGCGAGGGCATTGAGTTCTCCGTGGTCAGCTTCCACGGTCCGGAGGTCTGGGCGGGAGGCAGCAATGCCGCGCTGGTCCATTCCCGGGATGGCGGCAGCACCTGGGAGAGGATCACTCTGGGATCGTCCGCCAGAGGAACTATCAGCAGCATTGAAGCTGAAGGCCTAAAAGTTCAAGTCAAGAGCTCATCGGGGCAGAGTTGGTCCAGTCCCGACGGCGGCAAGACCTGGACGTTGCAAGATTAGAGAGCCAGCCAAAGCGCCGCGTCCCCCCAATCCAGCACCATATATAATCCCACAGCAATGATCCTGAAAATTGCCGTCTTGATGTGGTTTGTGGCGCTGGCCCTCTCCTTCCTGGCCAAGGCCGAAGGCCGTACCTGGATGGTCCGGTTATTTATCGGCGGCTTCTGCCTTCTGCTGCTGGTAATGTTTCTGAAGGTGATATCCAGAGTGATTTGACGGCGGAACGTTGCCGAGACCACGCTCAATACTCAGAACAGAACTCAGAACGAAGAAGACCTATGCCGATACCAGCGATCCCACCTTCTCGCCGGTCACCACGCGCCGGATATTTCCGTGCACGTTCAGGTTGAAAACGATGATGGGCAGATTATTTTCCTGGCAAAGGGAGATGGCGGTTGCGTCCATCACGCGCAGACCGCGCTTGAGGACATCGAGATATTTGATGTTGTCAAACATTTTCGCGTCCGTGACCAGCCGCGGATCGGCATCGTAGATGCCGTCAACTTTCGTCGCTTTCATGATCACGTCGGCCTTGATCTCCATGGCCCGGAGCGAAGCCGCGGTGTCCGTCGAGAAATACGGATTGCCGGTGCCGCCGGCAAAGATGACCGCGCGGCCCTTCTCCAGGTGACGCACCGCGCGGCGCCGAATGAACGGCTCGGCCACCTGGTTCATCTCAATGGCCGACATCACACGCGTAGCCACGCCCTGCTTCTCCAGCGCGTCCTGCAGGGCCAGGGAATTGATCACCGTGGCCAGCATGCCCATGTGATCGGCAGAGACACGGTCCATATCGCGTGCCTGCTCAGCCACGCCGCGGAAGAAGTTGCCCCCGCCAACCACCAGCGCGATCTCGACGCCCAGTTCGTGGACCTCCCTGATCTCCGCGGCAATCGCGTGAATGCGGGCTGTTTCCACGCCAAAGCCCTTCTCCCCGGCCAAGGCTTCGCCGGAGAGCTTGAGCAGGATGCGTTTGAAGGCAAGCGGCATATTGATGTCCCAGTATACAGCGTGCTTCCTTTCGCTCAATGCAGTTCTATCAGGGCCTACTCGCAGCGCAGCGCGACCATGGATCAACCTTGAGCGCGCGGCGGGCGGGGATCAAGGCTGCCATGGCGCCAGTTGCAGCCAGCAGCAAGCCGCGCTGGTCAGCGGAGCCTGGTAATCAATGTTTGCTCATCTGAAGGGATCTTTCTGAGTTCCGGCTTCGGGATCAATTACTCCACCGGCCCGCTCGCAAATCCCATGCTCACAAATGTGTACTTTGCGGCTCGTGGACCGTGACTCTTCTGGATGGAAGCCAGCCGACGTTTGAGAAACGAGGGGCGCCGATCGGACTTATCCTGGAAAGCTTGCGTCCCAAGAGCTACAGCCGAGAGTCATTCGCCGGCCGCAAGGCACATCCGCTGGATGCCGCGCACATCGCCCAGGTCAAAGCGTTCGTCGAAACTTCCATGCATGAACTCGGTATCCCGGGCGTGGGGCTCGCGCTCGTGGATGACGGCAAAGTGGTGTACGAAGGAGGGCTGGGCGTGCGCGAACTGGGCAAGCCTGAGCCGGTAGACGAGAATACGCTGTTCATGGCGACGGTCAGCGTGCCGGGGTTGGTGTTCACGTTGATGGTCTCGATCCTGACCGGTTTGGCCTTCGGGTCGATTCCCGCTTTTTCTCAGCGCCTGGACCTGGTGAATTCGCTGAAAGAAGGCACGAACGCCGCCACGGATGCGCAACGTTCTGGCCATGGGACAGGTGGCCATCAGCTTCATGCTGCTGATCGGCGCCGGGCTGATGATCCGCAGCTTCATCAAGCTGCAACAGGTGGATGCCGGTTACAACGGAGAGAACGTCTTGAGCGCGAGCATTCCCCTGAACTTCAGCAAGTACGCCAACGGCATGTCCATGAATTCGGTGGCGATCAAGAATTTCTATGACCGCGTGGTGCAAAAGCTGGAGGCCACGCCGGGGATCGAAGGGGTGGCCGTGAACAGCGGGGCGCCGCTGGCCCCCAACCGTCCGCAGAAACTCCCGTTCGTCATCGACGGCCGCCCAACAGAAGAAAAGGAAAAGCCGCAGACAGATGCGCAGGTGGCAAGCCCGGATGCGTTCCGGTTGCTGGGTGTGCCCCTGATCGTCGGAAGGTTCTTCACCTCCGATGACTCCGCGTGGACCCCATGATCGCATTGCGCGCGGAGTAGGGCAGCGTAGCGCGAATCGCCGCCACCACTGCCCGCTCGTTGGGAGAGGTCTCGTAACTGAACGCTTGCCGCTCCTCCCAGCCTTCACGCGCCGGACGCGGTGTCGCCAGCCGCAGGGGTCGCTTGAAGTCCGGTTTGTAAGCAGTCCAGGCGGCAGCGACCGCGGTAGCGGCGTCGGCCGCCTGGCAATCAACGATGACAATGTGTGTGTCAGTCTCAGGTGGCTCAAGGATGACTATGTTTTTCCCGCTTGTGATTGACCACCCCGCCGGCGCAGTGAACGCGGCTCCGCCCGGCGTAACCCGCGCCGTATCAGCCGCCAGCCGCTCTGGCGCCGGTCGCGCTTCTCCTTGATTGGATGGATTGGCTGCCTGAACAGCTGAGTCAGCCGCTAACGCCTGGGCAAGGGTGGCGATTGTTACGAAGACTAAGAGAAGGGTGCGACGGATGGACATGTGAGCCACCAACATTCCCGAAAAAATTTAAGGAGCTAAGGATATACACAGCATGAGCGGGTTGCAAACGTTTCAAGAAAAGGGGTGCTGTCTTAAAATCAGGACAATACCCCAAAAAACTCACGACCGGGCGGCTTCTGCGAGGCGCCAGCTGCCGACCGCGGGATTAGAATGCCACTTGGCGGAAGATTGAGCCGAGCAGTCGAGCAATTCTGGAGATTTAAGATGTATGGAATGAAAGCGCGCCAGCTGGAGCGGCCAAGCACGCATTCCACAGCGAGAGCATTGACCACGCGCCTTGCGTGGGCTCTCATTCTGCTCCTCTCCCTTCCGCTGGCAGGGCAGACGGAATCCGATCGCCGCCTGAACGACGTGAAGGTCCTGAGCGCGCCCAACATGGAAGGTCGGGGCGACGGCAGCAAGGGCCTGACGCAGCCGCCCACCTGAACAAAAGGCTGGTTTGGGCTTCGAACCGCAATGGCAAACAACCGCACGAGACCAACATCTTTATCGCTGACTGGGTCGAATAAAGCGCATGGACATTGTGCTCAATGACGTTGAAGTACGGGTCCTGGGGGCGCTGGTCGAGAAAGACGTCACCACGCCGGATTACTATCCTCAACGCCTGCAACCAGAAGAACAACCGCGATCCGGTGATGACCCTGGATGAAAACGCTGTGCGGGAGGCGCTGCGCGGGCTTCAGGAGAAGCATCTTGCCGGTCCGGCCGGCGGCGCTGAGAGTCGTGTGACCAAGTACGAACACCGCGTCCAGGAAGTCTTCAATTTCACGCGGGCTGAGACGGCCATCATGTGCGTCCTGCTGCTGCGCGGGCCGCAGACACCGGGCGAGCTGCGCGGCCGCACCGAGCGCATGCATCGCTTTGAAGAGCTGTCGGATATGCAGTCCACGCTGCAGCGACTGATTGAGCGCGAGCCGCCGCTGGTGAAGATGCTCCCGCGCCAGCCGGGGACCAAGGAATCGCGTTACGCGCATTTGCTGGCCGGCGAGGTTGAAGTCGAGACGGCTCCGGCGGAAGCGAGTGAGATGCCAGCGCGCGGTGCAGTGGATGTTGAGCGAGTGGCGCGTCTGGAAAACGAAGTTTCGGAATTGCGGCAGGAAATTGCGGAGCTGAAACGGCAGGTGGAGAGCTTCAGAAAGCAGTTCGAATGATGTCGCCGCTGATCGACGCCCCATGAGCGCTTGATTGCGGTTAGGTATGCGGTCCCAGGGGCGAAGGTGTCATTCCGAGCGCAGCGAGGAATCGGCTCTGCTGCTTTTGCCAGATTATCGGCGGAGCAGATCCTTCACCTTTCGCTACGCTCCGGGTTCAGGATGGCACGGCACGTACGGAAAGGTTTTTGCAAGGAATTTTACGGCCGTTCGCGCCGGTCCGCCGCTCGTTCATCAGCGTTTAGCTGCGCCGCTCTGCGGCAAAAGGCGGCGCTTTCGCGCCGCCCTCGTTCTTAGCTAAGAGCTAGATTATTCCGCCTTCTGGTCCTGCTGAGGATTGCTGATGGCCACGGTTTCGCCGGCTTCGCCCACTTTGAAGCGGGCAAAGCGGCGCACGGAGATGTTCTCGCCCAGCTTGCCGACCCTACTGGCAATGAGGTGGTGGACGGTGATGCCCGGTTCCTTCACGAAGGGCTGGTCCAGCAGGCAGACCTCTTCATAGAACTTGGCCATCTTGCCCTCGACGATCTTCTCCACGACCGGCGCCGGCTTGCCGGTTGCGGCAGCCTGGGCGCGGTAGATTTCTTTCTCCCGCTCATAGGCCTCAGGCGTGACGTCTTCCTTGCGCACGAACTTGGGGTCCGCCGCGGCAATATGCATGGCCACGTCCTTGATCAGATCCTTGAAGTCGTCGGTACGAGCGACAAAATCGCTCTCGCAATTGACTTCCACCAGCACGCCGATCTTGCCTCCAGCGTGGATGTAGCTGGCCACGGAGCCTTCACTGGTCACACGCGCAGCTTTCTTCGCCGCGGTGTGAATACCCTGCTTGCGCAAGTGGTCCACTGCCGCTTCTTCGTTTCCGCTGCAGGCTTCGAGGGCCTTCTTGCAATCCATCATCGGCGCTCCAGTGCGTTCCCGGAGCTTGCGCACCTGCTCCGCAGTGATGTTTGGCTTCTTGCCCTGGTTCCCGTCAGGCGCGGCAGTGGTCGGGCTCATGGTACCTTCCGTTTTCATGGATCTATACCTCTATGCAAATGGTCCCGCGAGGACTGAACTTTCCGCGGGAAATGAATTCTGTTAACTCCCTCTTGCGCCGGCGCGCGGTGACCCTGGTTTCCACCCCACCAAGCGCAACAGCGGCGCATGCTGGGAGCCCGGCTCGCGTGCCGGACCGCACGTCGCCAGCCGCTGGAACCTGCTTCGGGTCGAGAAGACTCGTGAGCGGTCTGGAGTGCAGCGGCAGGAAGACTAGTGGGTCTTGGCGACGTCCACTTCGGGGACATCGGCCGGCGCCGGCGCGTCTGCGGGTTCCGGGTCCTTGCGCACCTTCCCGCCCAGGACCTCTTCCATGTCCAGCTGCTCTTCCTCGGCAAGGTCGGCGGAGGTGCGCGGATGGGATGTGGTCTCAGCCGCGGCAGCGGCAGCCTCAGCTTCGCCGGTGGCGATGGCGCCTGCAATCTCGGCCGTCTGCTTGTCGGTGGCAGCCTGCGCGCCCTCGGCAATGGAGTCCGCGACCTTGGATGCGAACAGGCGGATGGCGCGCAGAGCGTCATCATTGCCCGGGATCACCCAATCCACTTCGCTGGGGTCGCAGTTGGTGTCCACCACGGCGACCACGGGGATGCCCAGCTTGCGGGCTTCCCTCACCGCAATGGCTTCCTTGTTGGAGTCGATCACGAAGACGATGTCGGGCAGGCGGCTCATGCTCTTGATGCCGGCCAGGTTGGCCTGCAGGTGCTTGCGCTCGCGCTCCAGCTTGATGACTTCTTTCTTGGGCAGCAGCTCGTAGCGGCCATCGGTCGCCATTTCGTCAAGATCTTTGAGCCGCTTCACGGATTTCTGGACGGTGACCCAGTTGGTGAGCAACCCGCCGAGCCAGCGGTTGTTCACGTAGAACATGCCGCAGCGCTGCGCTTCTTCCGCGATGGCGTCCTGGGCCTGGCGCTTGGTCCCGACAAACAGGACGGTCCTGCCCTCGGCGGCCGACTCCTGCACGAACTTGCTCGCGTCCTTGAACATCTTGAGCGTCTTTTGCAGGTCGATGATGTAGATCCCGTTGCGCTCGCCGAAGATGTATTCCTTCATCTTGGGGTTCCAGCGCTTGGTCTGGTGCCCGAAGTGGACGCCCGCTTCGAGCAACTCCTTCATGGTGATGGTAGCCAAAATACCTCCTTGTTGAATTGCATCCTTCGCGGCAGACGTGCCCGCTCGGGATTGATTCCCTTCTCCGCTCCCGGCTGGCGGGAGGGAAGATTTTGTGGTCCCGGTAAACCCCGGTTCGCCCGCCCTCGGGACCTCGAGCAGCGAACCAAACTCTCGCATGTGTGGCACAGCCGCCCTCGGCTGTGACGGTATCGCTAGCGCTTACTGAACTGGAACCGCTTGCGGGCGCCCTTCTGGCCGTATTTCTTGCGCTCTTTGCCGCGGGCGTCGCGGGATAGAAAGCCTTCCGCCTTGAGCTTCTTGCGCAGTTCCACGTTGAACTCCAGCAGCGCGCGGGCAATGCCCATCTTCAGCGCCCCGGCCTGGCCATTGATGCCGCCGCCGGAGACGTTGGCCTGGATGTCAAACGTCGAGGAGGTCTCGCTGGTGACCAGCGGCTGCTTTACCTCGACCCGCTGCGCGTCGGTGAGGAAATATTTGTCAAACTCCCGGTCGTTGACCACGAACTTGCCGCTTCCCGGACGCAGGAAGACACGGGCCACGCTCGACTTGCGGCGTCCCGTGCCGTAATACTGAACTTGATCAGCCATCTCTTTTTATCGACTCCCGTGTTCTCGCTCTCGCCTCAGGCCTGCCTGGCCGCGGCCAGCGGCTCAGGCTTCTGGGCCTGATGAATATGCTTGTCGCCCTTGTAAACTTTCAGCTTCTTGCCCATGGCCCGGCCCAGCTTGGTCTTGGGCAGCATGCCCAGGATCGCCTCCTGGACCACCTGTTCCGGCTTACGGTCAAAACGCTTGCGAAAATCCTCTTCGCGCAGCCCGCCGGGATAGCCGGTGTAATGGCGGTAGACCTTCTGTTCGGACTTCATGCCCGTCACCCGGATCTTCCCGGCGTTGATTACGATCACGTGATCGCCCACATCCAGGAAGGGGGTGTACTGCGGGCTTTCCTTACCGGCCAGGATGCTGGCCACACGCGAGGCCAG
>WNFJ01042502.1_pt1 | contig 22360 bp, 16 predicted proteins | sample 5400461 | NCBI WGS metagenome assembly WNFJ01 (sample SAMN13153349, study PRJNA577476) | soil metagenome | isolation source: 115 cm saprolite on Douglas fir-dominated hillslope | place: USA:California | collected 2013-09-17
TCAGCCAGGCTTGCAGTGATGATCGCGTCCGTCGTGGCCTGCGACAGAGCGACCCCCGCGCCTCACGAGACAAGCCCGGTGAACGCATCGAGCGCCCAAGCGAGCCAACCGCAGCGGAGCGCTCCCGTCTCCGACGCAGGCGCCGCAACGACCTTTCTCGGCACCTACAAGAGTGAGCCCGCGGCCCTTTACATTCCGGCGGCACCCGATTGGAAAGGAGTTCGTTGGGCGGTCAAAGAGACCCCTCTCGGTATCGGCGAGGGAGCAATAACGATGACGATCGACGCAGCGACGGGACGTGTCACCGGCGCGGTCGAGGGGCCGCTCGGACCCGGAGTGCTCGCCGGGGTTGCCCGCGAGGGAAACCTGACGGCGACAATCGTCCGCAAAGACCCGAGCGATCGCGGTTTCACCGGAACGCTGATGGCCTCCGTCAAGAGTGGGCACGCCGACGGAACAATGAGCGTCTCGCTTGCAGAAGCGAGCGCGATCCGACAAGCGTCGTTCGCCCTCCTTGCTATGGATTCGGCCCAGCCACCCCGCTGATGTTTGAGCCGGTCCGATACCTCGAGTGGGCTCGCCGCCTTTACGGCAAAGTGCGCTTCGACCTCGCATCGAGCGGTGTGCCAGCCGTTGCCCTCCCTGAATGGACGGTGCCGCCGAGTCCTGCCGACGACTGGGAATCGCTTCGAGCGGCCATTGCGGCGTACAACGATGTCCCCGAATCGGAAGTGATCGCCGCGCTGGGAACGACACACGCGTTGTGGCTGGCTTGTGCGGCGCTCACTTCGCCGGGGGACGAAGTGCTCATCGAAGATCCCGCCTACGAGCCTCTTGTTCGAATTGCGGAAGGCGCGGGAGCCAGCGTCACACGATTCGCTCGCACAGCGGACGATGGCTTCGGCGTGGACCCTCAGCGGATCGCGCGTGCGATGACGCCGAAAACACGTTTGATCATTCTCACCAATCTGTACAACCCGGCGGGCACGCGCTGCGAAGACGACGTGCTGCGCGCTGCCGCTCGGGTGGCGGAGGCACGCGGTTCGGTGCTGTTAGTCGATGAGGTTTACTCGCCCTTCGATGCCCTGGTCGACGCGCGCGGGGTATTCTCGGGAAGCGCTCGTCACCTGGCCCCCAACATCGTCGCCGTCTCGAGCCTTACCAAGTGCTACGGCCTCGGGGCGGAGCGAATCGGATGGCTACTCGGGCCCCCGCCCGTGATGGCCCGAGCCCACACCGCCCTCACCGCAAGCCTCGGAGTGCTGCCCTTGGGGCACGCCCGCTTGGGTCGGGCGGCGTTTGCTAGCATTCAGGGGCTCGCCGAGCGGGCCAGGGCCGTGGTTTCGAACAAGCGCGAGCGAGTCGCCGGGTGGGCACTCGAACACGGCTTCGGGTGGAGTGCCCCCCGAGAAGGCTTGTTTGGCCTGATCACATTGCCGGACCGTGGGGATCTCACCTCGATCATCGAGGCGGGCGTGTGCAGTCACGAAGTGCTCGTGGCGGCGGGAGCGTTCTTTGGCGTTCCCAACGGATTCCGCATCGCTTGGTCGGAGCCGGCGGACAAGCTGGAGGAAGGTCTCGGCCGCCTGGCCGAGGTGCTCTCGCGCCATTGTTGATGAGCTCCGGGGAATGCCGGCACGTGCACGCTTGCTGGATCCCAGGCTAAGCTCACCCATTCAATCGCGCTCTAGCGCCTCGTGGGGGCGACCAATCCATGCCGAGCCTTCTACACGTCTTCGGAAACACCTTTCCGGTGTTCGGGGCAAGCCTGCTTTTGGGCGCCATGGTGGTCGCGAGCTACACCTTCGCCGTCGCCCTCGCGGCCGGTGCCGACGGCCGCCCGCGTACGCTGCAAGCGGCCCGCTTCGGCGCTTACGGCACGTGCGCTCTCATCAGCGTGGCCGTTCTCTGCCTCGCCTACGCATTCGTCTCGCACGACTTTCGCATCCGATACGTCGCCCACCATTCGGACAGATCGATGCCGTGGCCTTACTTGCTCACGGCGCTTTGGGGCGGGCAGGATGGCTCGCTTCTCTGGTGGCTATTTCTCCTGAGCGTCTACATCACGGCCTGCGTCCGGTGGTTGGGCGCGCGCTACCTGCAACTTCAGCCGTACGTCATCGCGACGCTGATGACGATCGTCCTCTTCTTCTGCGTGCTGATGGCATTCGCTGCCAACCCGTTTGCAACGACGGCGTCTGCTCCACGGCCTGACGGAGAGGGTCTCAATGTCCTTCTCCAAAACTATTGGATGATCATTCACCCGCCGTGTCTGTACACGGGATTCGTTGGATGCTCGATCCCCTTTGCGTTCGCCGTGGCGGCCCTCGTGACGGGACGATTGGACCACGAGTGGATTGTTGCGAGCCGCAAGTGGACGCTCTTCGCATGGATGTTTCTCGGAATTGGCAACACGCTGGGCATGCTCTGGGCGTACGAGTCGCTCGGTTGGGGCGGCTATTGGGGCTGGGATCCCGTCGAGAACGCGGCGTTCATGCCGTTTATCGCGGCCAGCGCGTACGTGCACTCGGTCATGATTCAAGAGCGCCGCGGTCTACTCAAAGTCTGGAACGTCTTTCTCATCGGGCTAACGTTCTTCCTCACCATCTTCGGCACGTTCCTCACGCGGTCCGGAATGATCGCCAGCGTGCACTCGTTTGCGCAGTCGTCGATCGGCAACTACTTCGTCGCGTTCCTGCTGCTCCTCGTGGCGTTCGCATTCACGCTCGTGCTCTACCGATGGCCCGAGCTTCGGGACGTGACGCCTTCTCTCCGCCTTCGAAAGGCAGCGCTGGCCGCTGGATGGCTGGTCATCGGAGCGTGCGCGCCGGGGATGGTGTTCTTGTGGCACCTTCCGCTTTCGGCGAGCTGGCGCGTGGTGACGATCGCCGCCCTTGCCGGCGCCGCGGTGTACGTCGCGCTCGAGATTGTGTTCCGAAGAATGACTGCGAAATTGGACCTTCGGACGAAAAGACCGCAGCTCGAGTCCATCTTCTCCCGCGAATTCACTTTTCTCCTGAACAACTGGGTTCTTTGCAGTCTCCTCTTCTTCATCCTGGTGGCGACGACGTTCCCGCTCATCAGCGAGCTGTTGACCGGAGAGAAGGTCTCGGTGGGGCCGCCTTTCTACAAGGCGTGGGTCCAGCCCCTGGGGCTCCTCCTGCTCCTTCTCATGGGCGTTGGGACGCTTTTTGGCTGGAAGAAGACAAGCCCCGACGCGCTCTCACGCGTGATCAGGGCGCCTGTGGCTGCGCTGATCGTTGCGGGCGGGCTGCACCTGGTGGTCGGTCGAGAGATTGGATTTCCTGCCATCGTCTGGAGCGACCCGATCTACCCCGGCTTCTTAGGGTCCGTCCTGCGTGCATTCAACGCGGTAACGCCGTTGCTCGGTGTCTCGCTATGCGTCTTCAACGCGGCGGTCATCGTTCAGGAGTTCGTTCTGCTGCTGCGTTCGCGCGCGCGTACCGGGGCGGCAAAGTCCACGCCGGCGGTGTTGTGGTGGCTCGGTGGCGCTCCGGGGCTCGTGCACACTCTCCTTACGCTGTCGCCCCAGTCGCGACGCAGGTACGGCGGTTACATCGTTCACTTCGGCATCGTGGTCATGTTCACGGGCTTCACCGGCGCGTCGTGGAACGTAGACCGAGAAACGTCGCTGTCGCCCGGCCAGACCTACGTCGCCGGCGACTACGCGCTCACATACGTCGGCGAACGCATGGAGGTCGACAACAGCAAGCGAATGATCTTCGCGGACGTCGAGGTCCGGAAGAACGGGCAACTGGTGCAAGCGCTCCATCCGGCGAAGTTCATTTACAAGAAGCAGCCTGATTCTCCGGTGACGGATGTCGCCATCGGCCACGGCTTGCGAGACGATGTGTACATCATTATCGGAACGGTCAACCCCACGACCAAGGTCGCGTCGTTTCAGGTTCACATGAACCCGCTCGTTACGTGGATCTGGATCGGATGCCTGATTCTCATCTCTGGCAGCATCGTCTCGATGTGGCCGCAGCTGGAGATCGGGGAATCGCGTGTTTGGCTCGGGGCGAGAGGGGCGGCCGGCGCGGCAGCAAGCGTCTTGCTCGGCATCATGTTGGCCGCGACGCCACTCGCGCGCGCGGAGACGACGTCTCTCATGAGCACGGGGACCGTTCACATCGAGAACGACACCGAACGCGGGGTATTTGGATCGCTTCGATGCATGTGTGGGAGCTGCCCGCGCGATCTGCTCTCGACGTGCACGTGCTCGACGGCGGAGGAAGCGCGGGAGACGATTCGAGAGAAGCTCCGCGCGGGGCAGCTTCGCGATCAAATCTTGGCCGAATACGCGACGCAGTACGGGTCAGAAGCGCTCGCGGTACCACCGAATCACGGAGTCCTGAGGGGGATCTGGGCCGTACCTGTCGTCGCCATCAGCCTCGGTGCTATCGGCCTGGGGCGATTGATGAGGAGGTGGCGAAGCGGCAACGGTGGGAGGGGAGAAGGGCGCACGTCTCCGCTCGACCGCCGAGGCGCCGTGGGAAGCAAGCCTCCGATGACGCCGGAGAAGGACCGCTACGACGATCGACTGGACGACGAGCTGAAGGACCTCGATGACTGAGGGCAAGCCCGCGGCCGCACCCGTCCGCGGCGGAGACGATACGGAGCGACTTCTCGGGCGTGCGTTCGCGTGGGGGCTTCCCGCTGTGTCGGTTGTGACCGCGGTCGTGGTTGCGTGGCTTGCGAGCCTTGGCCCCGCATTGCTCGTTCTGGCCGCGGGCGCGATGCTGGGGACCATCGCGCTGCTCTGGGCAAGTTTGCGAACGCTGAGCGGCGACGCGCCCTTGCCCGCGGGGCTGGAGGCCATGGCGTCGCACCGTCACGCGGTGACCCGACTGGCGGATGACAAGAGACGCGTGCTTCGAGCTCTTAAAGACCTGGAAAGCGAGCACGCCCTCGGGAAGATCGACGATGCCGACTACCAGAGCCTCTCGGCTCGCTACCGTGAGGAGGCGAAGGCCATGATGAGGCGCCTGGACGAGGACATCGAGCCGCTGCGCGCCGAGGCAGAACGGCTCGCTCGCGAGTATGTCGAGGGCAAAGGCAGCCGAGTTTCATCGCCCCCCACGGCCGTCGACCCCACCGCGACGGGACCCGTCCCGGCAAGGACCGCGCGGCTCGAATGCCCAGGTTGCGGCGCCTCGAACGAGAACGATGCGGCGTTCTGCAAGAACTGCGGCGGAGCCATTCGGAAGAAGGCATAAGTCGGATGCCGCGAGCCAAGTCTTCGCCATCGACGATTGCGCTTGCCGCCGGCGTGCTCCTGGCGTGTCTTGCGGGGAAGGCGCGCGCGCAGCAAGCGCCCGGCGGCAACGAACTGCCCGCCGGGCATCCGCCTGTCGCCGCCGCGTCGCCGCACGATCAAGGGCAGGCCGACGACGCGATGGCCGGTGTCTTTCGAGCCCCAGAGGACGTGGAGGAAGAGGACAAGGCGAGCCCGCCAGGGACGATTGCCGTCGAGTTGCGGGACCCGGACGACAGACCTGTGCCGAGCGAGGTCGTGACGCTGGGGATCCTCATCAACTCGATCGCCAAAGGAGACACCCGAAAGCACATTCAGCTGACGAGCGACGAGGCCGGGCGCGTGGTCTTCTCGGGTCTCGAGATGGTGAGCAACATAGCTTACCGAGTTAGCTGCGGGTACCAGGGAGGGGCGTTTGCCGCGAGTCCCTTCCAACTGCCGCAGGGCAAAGCAATCCACGTCGTTCTGCACATTTATCCGGTGACTCGAGACATCGACTCGGCCCTCATTGTGGCTGAAGCCACGATTGCCGCGGAACTGAAGGACGACCGTCTCCAGATCGAAGAGATGCTCAAAATCTACAATCTCGGCCGAGTCGCTTGGCAGCCGGACGACGTGCGAATGTCTTTGCCCGGCGGAGCGACCGCGTTTAATTCGCAGGCGTCGATGAGTGACCAAGGCGTCGATGAAACCAGCGGGACACTCAAGCTCCGCGGAACTTTCGGACCAGGTCAACACTCCCTCGCGTTTCGATGGCAGCTCCCCTGGTCAGGTGACAAGGACGTGGACTTCGACATGGGCCTGCCACCGCACGTAGCGATTGCACGCGTGCTGATGCCCGCCTCGTCCGCCATCAAGTTGACGGTGGCAGGCTTTCCGCCGGCGGAAGTCCGGCACAACAATCAAGGCCAGAGCTTCTTCGTAACGGAGCGCCAGATCCGCCCTGACAATCGTCGCCTCAATACCATCGAGATCGGCATCCATGACTTGCCCACGCCGGGACCGGGACGGCTAGTTGCCACCGTATTGGCCTCCCTGGGCATCGCATTTGGCCTAGGGCAAAGCCTAAAGCGCGGGATGACAACAACCCTCGCCGGAGCCAGCACTCACGACCCAGGGAGGACGTCCGTTCTCCAAGAGCTGGCCCTCCTGGAGCAAGCGTACAAGGCGGGCGCCGTCGGGCCCAAGACCTACGAACGCGCTCGCCGAGAGCTCATCGATGCCCTCGCGCTGACGCTAAGCTCCGCCCGGAAGAAGAGTGAACCGGCGAGTGCGTTGGCCGCGCCTCCGTAGCTTAGACAATACGGCAAACCGGCGGCTCTCCCTCGTTCTGTTGGCAAGATGGAGACAACCGATGGTTCTACGTTGTTGATGAGCCTGAGGAGAGACCGCAGGACCTCTTTCCTCCCCTGGCACAGGCCATTCATCCACGCCCCCGTCCTCAAGCGCTCGGTTCGGAACCGTGTAAATCCTCTGCCCTTTTTGTGTTTTCCCCGCCGTCCCCAGCCTCTATCGACACTGCTACAGATCTCATCTAAGGATGCTGCCGAGATTACTCAATGGAACTTACCGTCGCCAAGAAGGACTTGTTGAAGCTCCTCGCTCGTATGCAGGGAGTGGCCGAGCGGAAAAGTACGATGCCAGTCCTTTCCAACGTGCTTCTCGCTGTCGACGGCCCGAGCACACTTCGCGTCGCCGCGACAGACCTATACCTTGCGCTGGTCGGGCGCATCGCTGTTGAGGTGAGCAGGGGTGGCAGCGTAGCTGTGGCGGCAAAGGACCTTCTCGAGCGAGTTCGAATGATGCCCGAGGGCCCTCTGCATATCGTTTCGCAGGAGAACTCGGCGACGACGCTCAAGGCCGCGGGCAGCGCTCGCCGGTTCACGCTGAGAGGAATGCCCGGGGATGACTTTCCCCCTCTTCCAAGCGCAGCAGAAGGGTCGCCCTCACTAGCCCTCGATGTTGACGTGCTCCAAGAGCTCATAGCCAAAACGCACTTTTCGATATCGGCGGACGAGACACGAGCCCATCTGAATTCAGCGCTATTTGAGTGGGACGGAGATGTCGTCCGGATGGTGACCACGGACGGCCATCGCTTGTCGAAGATGGAAGTCCGGGTGAGCGGGCGTCAAGCGTCTGCGACGATGCTTATCCCGTTCAAGGCCATTCAAGAGCTCCGGCGACTTTGCGACGACATGGTAGGGGAGACGAAAGAGGGGGCGAAGGACACCGGACCGAAGCCACGGCTGCAGATTACACAGAGTGGATCCAGCGCCTATTTCCAAGGGGGGGGGATGGCGTTTGCCGACGCGCTTCGAGCTGTTTCTGTGGCGGCGAATGAGCGGACCGGAGGAGTGAAGCTGACAATTGCGCAGGGCACGATGCGCATTGCGACGGAGTCGCCCGACAGTGGCGAGGGGTTTGATGAAGTCCCCGTGGAATACAGTGGGGCAAGCATCACGATTGGATTTAACGCGAGATATTTCCTGGACATTCTCGGAGCACTTGGCGAAGACGAAGTCGAGCTTGGCCTGGGCGGCGAGCTAGATCCCGCCGTGCTTCGGCCGGTTGGCCCACGCCAGTTTCTTGGCGTCGTAATGCCAATGCGAATCTAGCGCTGTCGCCGTGACGCGCGCGGTGGTCATCGAGTCGCTAAGCATCCGAGGTTTTCGCAATCTGGCCAGCCTCGATGTCGATCTTGCCAGTGGCCTAAACGTCGTGTCGGGCGAGAATGGCCAAGGCAAGACGAATCTGCTGGAGGCCGTGTATGCACTTGCGACCTCACGAAGTTTCCGAACCGGCAAGCTGACCGACGTCTTACCGGCTGCCGATCGAATCGCGAGTGTTCGCGGGCGTGTGCACGAGGGCAATGAATGTCGAGAGCAGAGTATCGGGATAAGACATGGAGCTCGATCTGTGCGAATGGATGGCAAACGACCGGCCACCCTCGCAGCGTATGCCGTGCGGACTCCGACCGTCGTCTTTCATCCCGCGGCGGTCGCCGTTGCATCCGGCTCAGGGGCGGAGCGACGTAGATTGCTCGACCGCATCGCCTTGTACTTATCTCCGACCTCGATAGAAGAGGCAGAAAGCTACCGAAATGCCTCTCGCGCAAGACAGAGGATCCTTTATTCTCGTGGAGAGTCGGCCAGAGATCTCGATGGTTGGGAGGAGCTCATCGTCAAACATGGCATGGCGTTGAGCCACGCTCGGGCAGAGGCCGCGGCTCTCCTTGTCCCGGCAGCCGAGAGAGCGTTTGCCCGAATTGCGGGGGCGTCTGTGGTGATGCGCGGATCCTACGCGCGGAGCGCTCCAATGAGCCAAGACGCGTTCCTCCTTGAACTCAAGAGAAACCGGGTTCGGGACCGAGCGCGAGGTTCGATGGCCATTGGGCCACACCGTGATGACCTCGCTCTCGAACTCGGGGAAATGCCCGTGCGCAGCACTGCGTCTCAAGGGCAGCAGCGCGCGGTCGTCTTGGCGCTCGAACTCGCGGAAATCGACATCATCGTGCAGACTCGCGGAGTTCGACCCATCCTGCTGCTCGATGACGTGTCGAGCGAACTCGACAGGGCTCGAACCTTAGCCCTCTTCCAATCGCTGCGAGATGAAGACGGCCAGGTGCTGCTGACGACTACGCGCCCTGATCTAGTCGAACTCGCCGGCACCCCGCACGAACGACGCGATTTCCTCATGGACCAGGGGCGAATTACGCGCCTGTAAGGCTCGGAGCCTCGCCCAGTTGCGCGCGTGGACTCCCGTCCGCCGCACAATCGTGACGGGGTGGTAAGTCCACAGGATTACAATGGAAGTTGGTCCTGTTTCGCTTGCGCAATAAGGGTGTCCGACTTATACTCCCCTACTCGAGCCGCGGAGCACGAGTCAGTCTCGCAAACCGTAGCAGCGGGCCGGCGAATTCCGTGTGGTTCTACCCAAGAGCAGGCACCGGGCGCAGCCGTCCTGCGGTGCCTAAGAGGAACATGACGTACCGATGTCGAATGTGAGCCTTCCGCAATCCGCTCCGCCTCCGTCGTCCAACTACGACAGCACGAGCATTACTGTTCTTGAAGGATTGGAGGCTGTTCGAAAGCGTCCCGGCATGTACGTGGGGGACGTGCACGATGGTTCCGGGCTGCACCACCTGGTTTGGGAGGTGGTCGACAACTCCGTCGACGAGCATCTCGGCGGGTTCTGCACGCGCATGGAAGTCACCATCCACTTCGACGGGTCCGTCACAGTGGAGGACGATGGCCGGGGCATTCCTGTCGGCCTGCACGAGCGAGGTGTCAGTGCCGCCGAGGTCGTGATGACTGTTCTTCACGCGGGGGGGAAGTTCGACCACTCTAGCTACAAGGTCAGCGCGGGCTTGCACGGCGTCGGTGTTAGCGCCGTCAATGCCGTGAGCGAGTGGCTCAAGATGGAGATCAAGCGAGAGGGGCATGTCCACTTCCAGGAGTACCGCCGAGGGGCTCCCCTCGGGCCGCTCGCCATTATCGGCGACACGGACAAGACCGGAACGAAGATCTCGTTCAAGCCCGACTCGACGATCTTTTCGACGACCGAGTTCCAGTACGACATCCTCGCAAGCCGGCTGAGAGAACTGTCGTTCCTCAACGCGGGATTTCTCATTACGCTCGCGGACGAGCGGGACGGTGGGCGGGGAGAGACTTTTGAGTACAAGGGCGGCATTCGCGAATTCGTCGAGCACCTGAACAAGGCCAAGGAACCCGTCCACGACAAAGTCATCTCGATTGTCACCGAACTGGCCGCCGAAACCGGCGGTGCGCCGATCGGGACGGAGCTCGCCCTGCAGTGGAACGCGAGCTACCAGGAGCAGATCTTCTGTTACACGAACAACGTCCACAACAAGGATGGCGGGACACATCTGACCGGGCTTCGCGCGGCGCTAACGAAGGTCTTCAACAATTACGGAACAGGGCAAAACCTGTTCAAAGACGTGAAGAACGGGCTGCAGGGCGAAGACATCCGCGAGGGGCTGACTGCGGTCATCAGCATCAAGCACCCCGATCCGAGCTTCGACTCCCAGACCAAGAGCAAGCTCGTGTCGAGCGAGGTAAAAACACTCGTCGAGACGACGGTCTACGAGAAGCTCGGGCAGTTCTTTGAGGAGAATCCGCAGACAGCGCGCAAGATCATCGAGAAGACCATCCTCGCCGCCAAGGCTCGAGAAGCCGCTCGAAAGGCTCGCGAAGTCGTCCGCAAGGGCCAACTCGACTACTCCACGCTCTCAGGAAAACTGGCCGATTGTCAGACGCGCGATCCGGGAGAAGCGGAACTCTATATTGTCGAGGGAGACAGCGCTGGGGGCTCGGCCAAGCAAGGCAGAGACCGGAAGTTTCAAGCCATCCTCCCGCTTCGGGGAAAGATTCTGAACGTCGAGCGAGCGCGGCTCGACAAGATGCTGTCCAGCGCCGAAATCGGCACACTCATCGCGACCCTGGGCTGCGGCATCGGAGAGGGAAGCTTTGACATCGAGAAACTGCGCTACCACCAGGTGATTCTGATGACGGACGCGGACGTCGACGGCAGTCACATCCGCACGCTCCTTTTGACATTCTTCTATAGGCAGATGCCGGAGCTCATCGAACGAGGTTATCTGTACATCGCCCAGCCGCCCCTCTTCCGCGCCCGGCGCGGGAAAAAGGACGTCTATCTAAAGGATCAGGCGGCGTTGGATCGCTTCTTCTTGGAGCACGGGGTCGAGGGGTTGGCGGTGCGAGCGAGCAAAGGCCCCACGTTGGCGGGCGACCCGCTTCTTCGCTTGGCCGAGCGCCTGAGGGTCTTTCGACGCGCGCTTGCCAAACTGGACCGGCGCGGGGATTCGTTCGTTATCGGCCAGGCCCTCCACGCTGCCGCTCTGGGAAAAACCGAGCTTCGCGACCGCCAGAAGGTCGACGCGGCCGTGCCGCTCATCCGCGCCCGGATCGAGAGGAAGAAGCCGGACATTCTCCCGCTCGGCATCGACGTCGACTGGGAGACCGAACACGGTGCGGCCCGCATCAAGATAACGCCTCGACCCGGGGCGGCGGCGCGCCCCGCCATCATCGATTGGAACCTGGTCGACTCGGCGGAGTACGAGGAGCTCTACGCGATCGAACAGGACGTCCGATCCATCGGTCCCGCCCCTTATTTTGTACGCGAAGGCGAAAAAGGGAAAAGTGGCGAAACCGAGCTCGATGACGCGGATGCCTTGTGGGACTACATCGACGCTCGGGGCCGCAAAGGCATGCAGATCCAGCGCTACAAGGGCCTGGGCGAGATGAACCCGTCGCAGCTCTGGGAAACGACGCTTGATCCGAATACGCGCGTCATGTTGCAAGTGCGTCTGGATGATGTCGTCCAAACCGACCTGATCTTCGCAATCCTGATGGGGGATCAGGTTGAGCCACGGCGTCAGTTCATCGAAGAGAACGCGCTCAGCGTCAAAAACCTGGACATTTAGGCCTCGACGTATCTCTTGCGCGGTCCAAAGCGCGACTTAGTTTCGAAGGCAGAAGAGTCCGAGCTGGCAACAACCGCGCGGATGCACGGCGCGTGAATCGGGTGCCGATGGCGGAGTCATGCGCGGCGGAGGAGAAATAGCCAATGCGTCCGGATAGGATGACGACAAAGAGCCGCGAAGCATTCCAAGAGGCGATTGATCGCGCGTCTCGCTTCGGCAACCCGGAGCTACAGCCGGAACATCTGCTGGCGGCGGTGCTGGACCAAGAAGGCGGCGTGGCGGCGCCCCTGCTTCAAAAGGCCGGCGCCGACCTTGCCCAGTTACGCGACGCACTAACGCGACGGCTTGAGGGCTTTCCGAAGGTGAGCGGCGGTGCCGAGCCCGGGTTGTCGCGACGCATGCTCGAAGTCATTCGCCGCGCCGACGATGAGGCGAAGCAGCTCAAAGACGAGTACGTCTCAGTGGAGCACTACTTACTCGCGATGGCGAAACACGATCGCGATGTCGCCTCGCTGATGGAGCAGAGCAGCGGGGTCGGCTACGAGAAACTTCTCTCGGCTCTTGCGAGCGTCCGCGGCACTCAGCGAATCACCGACCAGGACCCGGAGGGAAAGTTTCAAGCGCTCGAGAAGTACTGCCGCGATCTCACTGAAGCGGCTCGGCGGGGCAAGACCGATCCCGTGATCGGCCGAGACGAGGAGATCCGCCGCGTGATGCAGGTGCTCTCACGGCGGACCAAGAACAATCCGGTCCTCATCGGGGACCCGGGGGTCGGCAAGACCGCAATCGTCGAGGGCATCGCGCAGCGGATCGTGCGAGGTGACGTGCCGGAGTCACTGAAGAACAAGCGAGTGTGCGCGCTCGACATGGGGGCGTTGGTTGCGGGGTCGAAGTACCGCGGCGAATTCGAGGATCGACTCAAGGCGGTCTTGAAGGAAGTCGAGGCGTCGCACGGTCGGGTCATCCTTTTTATCGACGAGCTTCACACCATTGTTGGCGCAGGGGCAGCCGAAGGAGCAATGGATGCAGCGAACCTGCTCAAGCCCGCCTTGGCCCGAGGGGAGTTGCGTTGCATCGGCGCGACGACACTCGATGAATACAGAAAGCGCATTGAGAAGGACGCTGCGCTCGAGCGCCGCTTCCAGCCTGTGTACGTCTCCCAACCGACGGTTGCGGACACGATTGCGATCCTGCGAGGGCTCAAGGAGCGCTACGAGGTCCACCACGGCATCCGCATCCAGGATGCAGCTCTGGTCGCCGCCGCGACGCTCAGCGATCGCTACGTGCCGGACCGATTTCTGCCCGACAAGGCCATCGATCTCGTAGATGAGGCGGCTGCCAAGATCAAGATGGAAGCGGACAGCATGCCAGCCGAGATTGACGCCCTGCAACGAAAGCTCATGCAGATCCAGATCGAGCAGCAGGCGCTGAAGAAAGAGCGCGATCCGGCGAGCAAGGCTCGCGTCGAAGAGGTCAAACGCGAGATCGCAGAGCTTGAAGAAAGCTCCCGGGCCATGCGAGCTCAGTGGCAGCGCGAGAAAGAGATTCTCGACCAGATTCGGAAGGCGCAGCCCGACGTGGAGAAACTCCGGCACGAGGCCGAGGAAGCGCAGCGCCGGGGCGACCTCGGACGGGCCGCGGAGATCTCCTACGGCAAGATTCCAGAGCTGGAGAAGAAGATCGAGGAGCTGCGCAAGACGTTGGCAAAAGCCCAGGAGAAGACGAGCTATCTCCGCGAAGAGGTAACCGATCAGGACATCGCGGCCATTGTCTCGAAGTGGACCGGCATCCCCGTCGCCAAAATGATGAAGGGCGAGATGCACAAGCTTCTGCATATGGAGGAAGAGCTCCGCAAGCGGGTCATCGGTCAACCTGCCGCGGTGCAAGCTGTGTCGAACGCTGTGCGCCGATCGCGCGCAGGGCTCGGCGACCCGCATCGACCGATTGGCAGCTTTCTCTTTCTAGGGCCAACCGGCGTCGGAAAGACGGAGCTTGCCCGAGCGCTCGCTGAATTCCTGTTCGACGACGAGCGGGCGATGGTGCGTCTGGACATGAGCGAGTACATGGAAAAGCATGCCGTGGCCCGACTCATTGGCGCGCCACCGGGCTATGTGGGGTTCGAAGAAGGTGGGCAGCTGACCGAACCGGTGCGTCGCAGGCCGTACTCGGTCATCCTTTTCGATGAAGTCGAAAAGGCCCACGCCGATGTCTGGAACGTCTTGCTGCAGGTACTGGATGATGGGCGATTGACCGATGGGCAGGGGCGGACGGTTGATTTCAAGAACGCGGTCATCATTTTGACGAGCAACCTCGGGTCCGCTCAGATCCAGGCGATCGACGAACGCCCCGGGCTTGATAACGAGGCTCGCTCGGAGCTCATCCGGAGAGCGGTCCTCGACGAAGTGCGGACCGCCTTCCGTCCTGAGTTTCTCAACAGGCTTGACGAGACTGTTGTCTTCAACCGCTTGGATGCCACCCAGATCAGGCAAATCGTGGGGATTCAGCTTGAGCGATTCGCCTCTCGTGTGGCGCGGCGCGAACTCGTTCTCGAGGTCACCGAACGCGCTAAGGACGCGCTCGCCGAGGCGGGTTGGGATCCGCAGTACGGTGCTCGACCGCTCAAGCGTGCGATCCAACGCAAGTTGGAGGACCCGCTTGCCAAGAAAGTCCTCGCGGGCGAGTTTCCCCCAGGAACTCGGGTCATCGTCGATCGAGGGCCCGATGGAGAGCTCACCTTCAGTGCCCGAATGCAAAACTGACGGGGTACTGTCGCGAGACAGTGTGACGCGCGGGGTCGGTGGGTGTGATGGTTCTGTCGTGCGGCGTCCCCCAAAGGACAGGGTGCCGTCATTCGGACACCGCACGCACTATGGTCGAAACCATCGTTAAATCGAGCGGTTGACCCTCGAGGCGGATTTGAAGCGCAGAAATCTCGGTCTTGCGGCCCATTTGTAACCAAGGCCTGCGAAAAGCTGCGTTTGAGGCTTGGTCGAGGTGCCGGCACGGTTATCGCAGAGGCAAGGGCCGGGGGTTGGGGCTAATCATCATGGCTACGCGCAGACGTTCTCGAGCGACAAGGGTCCGGTCGGCCACGGCCGGCTCGTGGATCGAGGCGTACCTTGATGATTCCGCGCACCCGGGGTGGCGCACCTTCGACCCGACTCCGGCGAGCGGCGCCTCCTACGACACCCACGACGGGCACGTGCCCGGGCGCAGCGCTCGTCCGGTGGGCAGCGTTCAGCGAGCGGTTACGGCCGACGAGCTGCGCAACGGGGTGCACGTGAGTCTGCTAGAAATGCGCGAAGCCGCCAGCGCCGGTCAGCTAAATGCTCCGATGGTCTTGGCCTGGATTGAGGTGGGAGGACCGGATCTGGAATTCGACGGCCGCGCCGCGCGACCGGGTCCCGGCAGCGTCTACGGTATGGCCAAGCGAAGGCCGGCAGGGGGCGTCCTGCAAATCAGTCTGAACCGGAGGCTCCTGGCATAGCCATCGAGGGGCGGGTGCTGGGGCTCTTCCTCGGCATTCGGATGTCTCGTATGCGCCGCTCGAATTCCTGACGCGTGCGCTCCGTCAGGGTGGTTCCACCGAAGCGCGTGTCCAGGTAAACGTGGGTTAGAGACAGGACCTCACGCCCGAGCGGATGGCGGCGGGCATTCAAGTCCTCTGCGTGGCGAAGCGGAGGCACACAGGGAGATCGTGTGATTCCCTCGGTGTGAAGCGCGGATTCCAGAGCCTGAAAGAGAGCGACAACGACTTGGGTGTTGGCGTCGAAGCGAGGCCCCGCCTCAGCCCGGTCACGGGGTCGATCCGTGCGCTTTTGCCTTCGTCGCCACATGGCGTAGCCCAGGGCCAAGCCGGCAAGGAGCGTGGCCGCGACGACGGGACCTCGCGTGATCTTCTCGAGAAATCCTTTCTTGACGCCCGCTTTGCCGCGGAGTTTTTCGTAGCGCCGGCTGACGTCGTCGAAGAGGCGAACCTGTTTGTGCAGGTCGTAGCCGATGACGTAGGTGCTCCAGCGTTGCGATAGCGCCTCGATCAAGTCTCGCAAGTAGTAATAGACGCCCGTCGGTGGCTCCATCGGCTGGGCGCCGCTCGCCGGAGTCGGGTCGAAGGTGCGCCACCCCGGGTGCGCGGAATCATCAAGGTACGCCTCGATCCACGAGTGGGCGTCGCCCTCGCGCACGGCGTAGTAGTGGCCGAAACGATTCCACGTCCCGCCGACGAAGCCGGTGACATTGCGCGACGGAATCCCCACCGCCCGCAACATGAGAGCCATGGCTGTCGAGAAGAATTCACAGTGGCCGCGGTGGGATTCAAAGAGGAAATGGTCCAAGGGCTGCGGTTTGCCTGCGGACGGCGAATGCAAGTCGTAAGCGAAGTCGAGGCGCAGATGCTGTTCTATGGCTGTCGCCTTGGCATGAAGCGTCGGAACGCCATCTGCCCACTGATGGGCAAGCGCCACAATTCGGACGGGTAGGTCCGGAGGAAGCGTCAGGTAGCGCGCTCGTTCGACAGCGGGCAACGGCTCGGGCAGTGGCTCGTTGTCGGGAGCCAGGAACACGTCGTACCGAAGACCGTGAGCGTCGGAACCGGAGTAGCGCAGTTCGTCGTCTGCTCCTCGCTGGATCGTGAGCGGTTCGCCGAGGAGCGTGGCGTTGGGGGCACGAATGCGAAGAGCTACAGCGCGCGGTGGGATAAAGACAACCGGCGGATCGATCGGCTCCAGATCCACGAAGAGGGCCCGATCGCGTGCAGGGTCGGGCGCACGGAAGATTGAGTACGTTTCCCCGCTCTCCACACGGGGGGCGCTACGGGACCCGTCCGACGGCGACCGGGCCCAGGCCCGGCCGTCGTACGAGTCGAGCGCGGTTCCGCGAAGACGAAGAGTCATTCGCGGCGGCGGCGGCTCAGGCAGATCGCGAACCTCGAATCGCAACGCGATCGTCGGATCGTCTCGAAGGACGCCAACGTCGCCCAGGTCGACGTGCTCGGAGAAGCCAATCATTCGTCCTGCATGCGGATGGCTCAAAAGAAGCAGCGACAGTCCAATACGTGGGAAAAGGATGAAGAGCGCCGCGGTAAAAAAGAGGATCGGCACAGACAAGAGGCACGTGGCGCCGAGGAAGCCTTTGCCCACTACGCGTCGACTCCGCAGAATGCGTGGAACGTCGACGGGCAGACCCGTTCGGTCGCGCGCGCCCTGTCGGTAGTTGCCCTCTACTTCGCGACGAAGATGGCTCAGGACGAGGGCCCCCGGCGCGACGATGAGGTATCCAAAGAAACACAACCCGTACGTGAGACCGCCGCCGAGCACGGTGCCGGCGATAAAGTGCAGCAAGGCCAACACGATGATTTGCTGATCGTGCGCCGCGCCCCTGCGCGTCGCCAGGCGAACGATTTGCAACAAGGCGGCGAACTCGACGGCGATGTCCAATGGCGATCGACCGGCCAGAAGGCGTGCGCTCTGCACAGAGAGCAGCGCGAGCGGCGCGATCGTCGCAAAATGACGGAGAGCAGGACGGCCCTGCCAGCCCTCCGGGATCGCCAAAGCAACGGCAAGGCCGGCAACGAGAATCAAGTTGGTCCAGATGCTCAGCGACGCTGTGCTGACGACGGCAAGTATTCCGAGCGCCGCCAGCGCGTCGGTCATGATCCGATGGACCAGACCAAACCTCATTCGCCCGCCTCTGCGGCCGGCGGCACGGCATGCGCGACCGACTCGACAAGCGCGAGGTAGCGAAGAAGCGGGTCAGCGCCCACCGAGCGATCGGCGCGCGTGCCGCCACCGGATGTCGTCACCACTGCTACGCGATCTCCTCGTTTGAGGTGGGCGACCGCCCGCGAGGCGACATCCCGAATGCGGCGCTCGAAAGTCGCGTTCCAATCGGCCTCCACTTGCGACCGCCGGATCGTGTCGAGAGTCAACGTAACATCCGGCCGAGCTTCTCGGGCCCGCTCGCGCATGACCATCTGTCCAAGAGCGGCGGTCTTTCTCCAGTGAATGGCGCGTGGGTCCTCACCGGGTCGCATCAGTTTGAGGCCGAGAAATTCCTCTCCGTGCCCGCGGCCGACCACGTGATTCGCTCCTGGAGAGCGCCCCGCGGGCGCTTGGGGCAGCTGTACCGGATCGACGGCGGGATAGATGATGAGCTCCCCTGCGGCAGCCATCTCGCGCGATTTTTCGAACAGGCCAAAAGGAAATCGAGTCGCCACTCGGAATCCGACGTGCGCGTCCCGTCCCCGTCGCAAGGGTGTTCGCCTGTAAGCGGCCACCTGCGCGGACTTCGGGCTGATCTTCAGAAAGAAACAACGCTTGTCCGCTGGCTGGTGAGCCCGTAGGTCCTCGACTTCAATTGCGTACGAGGGAACGCGGCGCTTGTTGTTGAAAACTTCGATCTCAACCAGGTGGGCTCGACCGACCTGTGCGCGCATCGGCAAGCGGCGAATCACCGTGAGATCGCGGAGCGATAGTTCGCTCATGATTCCGCTTACGACGATGAGGGCAAGAAGCATCCCCAAGAGGAGGTACAGAAGATTATTTGCCGTGTTGATAGCGGCAAAACCAACACCGAGCGTGATGCCGACGAAGAATTTACCCTCGCGCGTGAACTTGAGCCGCCGCGGCGCACGCAAGCGCTTCCACCACGCTGCGAGTCGGTCGAACAAGGCCGGGGGGACAAGAGCCGAAGCCGACATCGTCGGGACCTACTCAGAGCGGAACGGGGATTCGGCCGATCACGTCGCGGACAGCAGATTCCGCTTCATCGCGGGTGGGGACAAACCCGTCGGACTGTGTTGCCAAGCGCACTCGGTGGGACAGGACCGACACGGCCAGGTCATGGATGTCGTCGGCAATGCAGTAGTGGCGGCCCCGCAGGAGGGCCCGCGCGCGTGCGGCGTGACCCAGCGCCATTGCTGCGCGGGTCGAAGCACCGAGCGAAAGCAGCGGTGATGTGCGCGTGGCGATAATGAGTGCGTGAAGATAGTTCGCGAGAGACGCGTCAATGGTTACCCGTTCGACCTCGCGCTGCAGCGCGACAAGCCGTGCCGGGTCCAAAACGCTGGTGACATCGCGCGCCGTATCCGTATGGCCATCGAGGACGAGCCGCATCTCGGTTTGTGGCGGCGGGTACCCGATGCGCACTCGGAGCAAGAAGCGGTCGAGCTGGGATTCGGGGAGAGGAAATGTGCCGGCGAAGTCTTGGGGATTCTGCGTGGCAATGACGAAAAAAGGCTCAGGCAGTGGAAGGGTCTGTCCGTCCAAGGAGACTTGCCCCTCATTCATGGCCTCAAGCAGGGCCGACTGGGTGCGCGGACTTGCGCGGTTGATCTCGTCGGCCAAGAGAATATTGGCGAAGATGGGCCCGTGGCGGAGGACAAACTCGCCCCTGCGCTGATCGTACACGCTGACGCCGAGCACATCGCTTGGCAAGAGGTCGCTTGTAAACTGCACGCGCCGTAGGTCGCCGCCCACGGCCTTAGCGAGAGCGCGCGCCAGCGTGGTCTTGCCGACGCCGGGGACGTCCTCAATGAGCAAGTGTCCCCGGGCGAGGAGTGCAACGAGCGCCAGCTCGACGGCTTCCTGCTTGCCCTCGAGTGCGGCGCCAACCGCCTGGCGCAACGTCTGGAGCGCCGGAAGCTCCTGTGCGATGCGGGCGGCGATGGCCAACATAATCTCCAAGGGTAGCACGACGGGGGGCGAGCCAAGGGGCCGCTTGGGGCGCCGGCCTCCCCAGGTTTGTCGTTGGGGGCCCCTGCCCCAAACCGGGTGGGGGGAGCGCTCCACCCACATGGCTCGTGGCGCTCGTGGCGGCGCGAAACGTCGCTCGCTAGACCCGTAGCCAGAGTGTTTGCGCGCGCTCCTCCCCTAGAAGGTATCGAGGCGACACTTGCCCGACATTCCGCGGACGAGATGGTGGACGCGCTCGGACTGAAAGAGGCTCCTCGACTTTTTCGCTCCGCCGTCCGCGCAGGCCTCTGGTTTGCGTCGGTGCCCCTGGGCCGAGTCCTGGCACGCTTTGACTCTCGCATCGCGCAGAGCGGAATCGCGCATGCCGCAGCAGCCGCTCTTGGCGATCTTGGAGTTCAGTGGACTCGCGACGGCGCTCCGCCGTCTTCGGGGCCATTGCTCGTCGTATCGAATCACCCCGGAGCGTACGACGCTCTCATTCTGCTTGCGGCGGTCGGGCGCGTCGATGCCGCGATTGTCGCGGCGGACCGGTCGCTCCTGCGTGCCCTGCCCATGCTGGCGAGGCACTTGCTGTTCGTTCGCGAGCGAGCCGATGCCGCGTCGCGAGCGCTCTGCATAAGGCGGGCGCTTCGTCACCTCGGCGCGGGCGGGGCCCTCATCCACTTCGGAGCAGGACGCATTGAAATGGATCCGGCATTCGCTGGGAAAGACACGCACGGCCTTCTGGCGAGCTGGCCCTCCGGTACCGGCGCTCTCGTTCGGGGAGCCGCGCGCGCGCACGGCGTCGTCGCGGCCGCAGTGGTGGATGGCGTGCACTCGGAACGGGCGAAACGACTTCTCGCGATCAAGCTGGCCGAACGACGCGGAGTGACGACGCTCGCGCCGCTGCTTCAAGTAGCCGTACCTAGTTACCGCGATGTCCATGCTCGCGTGCGCTTCTCCGAAGTCGTCGACGCGCGCTCTCTCGCACTCGGCGATAGCGACGAGCAGACTACGACACGCGTTCGCTCGATGGCGCTGCGTCTTTTTGAGCAGTCATCGCGCGCGTGAGGACGTTACGAAAGGCCGCCGCGGCATGGTCCCAGGTCGGCAGAAGGGGGGCGCGTGCTTCCGCGGCTACACGCATCCGCTCGCGCAGCACAGGCTCAGAGCCGAAACGCGTCAGCAGTGCTCCGAGCGCGCTCGCACCGCCATCAAAGAGAAGCGCACAGTCACCGTGTCCGACGATCTCGGAGATGGGGCCTATGCGCGCCGCGATTACCGGTACACCTGCGTGCAACGCCTCCGCAAGCACCATCCCATAGCCCTCGAGCGACGACGGCAAGACGAGCGCATCGGCAAGCGCGAACTCGCGCGCCAGCGTGTGATCGCTAACGAGACCGAGCAAGGCGACGCGCTTGCCCAACCATTGGCGGCGCTGCAAAGAGTCCCGAATCGAGGCGGCATACGCCGGATCGCGCGTAGGGTCCCCGACGACCCGCAGCTCTAGATTCGGGCTTGCTCGATCCATCGCATCGAGAAGAAGCGCAAGCCGCTTGCGCGGGACGATCGCGCCGACGAACGCAAGAACGACGCGCCGGTCGGCCCCGTCGCCACCGCGAAGACGCCCGAGGCGCTCAAGGCGGTCCGATCCTGCGACGACGACGTCGGACGTGCGGCCGTACTCCCCGGCCAGGCGCCCTGCCGTCCACGCGCTCGTCGCCACCAAGTGATCGCTGGCGGCAATCGCGCGGGCTTCCTCCTCGCGAAGCGCCTGCGCGTCGTGTACTTCATACTCCCAACTCTTCATGTGGTGCACGAGAAGCACACGCGCGGCGCGCCCTTCGCACCTTGGCAATGCCCCACCCAGCTCGCGCACGGCGAGGGCATCGCCAACGATTGCCTCGTAGCGCCCATGCATCAGTGTGCGCGCAAGTTGCGCAGGGTCGCTTCTGGCCGCGATCGACACGATATCGACCCAGTCGCCGGCCGCGCGCAGGCGATTGACGATCGCCGCGTCGTAGATGTATCCCCCCGTTCGCTGCTCCAGAGCTCCGTAGACGATCCACGCAATGCGCATCGGCTACAAGGAGCGCTGATAGGCCGCGTAGGCGACCGGAGATTCCCGCACGACGATACGGACCGAGGCCCCTCGCACGGGCGCAGCATCTTCGTTCAAACGCGCGAGCTCCCCGGCCACACGGCCGGCCACCCACTCGGCCACGCGCTCCGTCGTCGAGAAGGATCCACGAAATGCGGGGTGGTCGTCCAGATTCCGCATGTCAATTTCTTCCAGGACGCGCCGCAAGATCGCGCGCAAAGCACCGATGTCCATCACGACGTGATGGGGGCCGAGCGATGGAGCATGCACCTCGAGCTCGATGGCATACGTAGCGCCGTGCATCCGCTGCGCAGCGCCGAAGAACGCATCCGCAAAGCTGTGCGCGATCATGACGTGGTCGGATACTCCCAATGTGAACATCGCGATGGCTCTCTCCCTTGCGCACTTCACCGATAATCGAAGACCACGTGGGTGTGTACGCCGGGCTCCTGGTCCATTCTCGCGTAGGCCCGCGGCGCCTCATCGAATGGGACAATCTCGGGCAAGAGTCCGTCGAGAACCGCGTCGCACAGCAAACGCCGTACGAGATCGAATCGGCGCGAGTACGTCCATCGCGCAGCGTGTGTCGCAGGAATGCTCGAAACTTGTGTCGCGCGTATGACCAGACGGCGCCTGTGAAAATCACTGCCGAGGGCCACCGGATGGGTGCGCATGCCGTAGAAAGACAGGACGGCAATCGTGCCTTCGTACGCAGCATGCGCGATCGCTCGGTCGAGTGCGGCCGGATCCCCCGTGGCTTCAATGACCGCATCCGCATCGCCGCGCGGCCCATCTTGGTCAGGAGCTACAACGGCAGAGAGACCGAGAGCGCGCGCGAGGTCGCGGCG
>WNFJ01677610.1_pt2 | contig 22355 bp, 22 predicted proteins | sample 5400461 | NCBI WGS metagenome assembly WNFJ01 (sample SAMN13153349, study PRJNA577476) | soil metagenome | isolation source: 115 cm saprolite on Douglas fir-dominated hillslope | place: USA:California | collected 2013-09-17
CGCTGTGGTCCCGCCCATGAAGCCAACCCCAACGTCGAGCAACGGCCAAACCGAGCTGTACAAGTGGAACTTCGCCGCCGGCGAGGAGATGCAACTCGACATCCTGTTTGCGCCAAGCTTTTCCAAAGACAAGAACCCTGGCCTGCGCATGGCGACGATGAAGTTCAGCGGCCCTGGACCCGCAGGCGCGGGCCATGGCCCCAGGCAGTGGATGCAGATTCTGGACGGACAGGCCCGGTTCGGTTGCCAGCTGTCGAGATACTTGAACCATGACCCCGACAAAATACCGGAGACGTTGTGCGGCCCGAACTATGAGTGCACGAAGATCAAGTGGGCGCCCATGCAATGAACACGAGCCACCCAGCACAAGGGGGTCCCAGCAATCAGGCAAGCAGACCTCGTATGGAGGTGAGAGCTCATGAGAGATGATCTGTTTTCGCGGAGGAGACGCGCTCTTTTGATATTCACCGCGTTTCTGCTCCTCGGGGGCGCCTGTCGTCTCCTGGCCCAGGCCCCGACGCTCACGGTGATCAATCCATCGAGCGCGAACGCCGGCAGTCCGGCCTTCTCGCTCAACCTGACGGGCACAAATTTCAATCCGGCTTCGCAAGCGCAGTGGAACGGGAGCGCACGCCCCACCACGTTCATCAGCAGCACGCAGTTGACGGCGGCCATTCCCGCTTCTGATGTCGTCGCTGCCGGCGTGGCCCAGGTCACCGGTTTCAATCCCACTTCCGGACTCACGTCCAACCCTCTGCCGTTTACAATCCTTCCGGGTCCGCCACCCCCGCCTCCGCCGCCACCTCCGCCGGCCGCGCTGCCAAGACTGAGCAGCGCCGGCCCGGGCCTTGTGTCCCAGGGCGGGCAGCACGTGCAGCTCACGCTGCAGGGCACGAGTTTTCGTCCTGCTTGGACGATCTCAAACAGATTAAGCAAGAACTGACAGCCGCCGGCTCATCTCGGTGAGAGGTTCTCAGTAACACCCTGATTTGCGGTAACAGATCCTGAGACGGTAACTTTAGTGATTTTGTCCCTGGAGAAACGCAGATGTGAACCGTTCCAAAACTCCTGGTACAAGCATCTTTATAAACCATTGATCCGTAAAAAGTGGCGAGTCATTGGTGACGAATCGGTGACGAGTTTTTCCCGCTAGCGCCAACGCCGTTCCGGGCCAAAACTTCCGGCCGGCGTGTCACACTTTTATTTCCGAACCATGGCCTCCTCGTAATGAATCGTTTCCACGCTACCGTTGTTCGGGTGCAGTTCCGAATCCAGAACGAATTTCACGGGGCATCCCTGCGCCGTGACCCAAGCCGTGCCCTTTTCAAAGCCGCCTGTGCCCAGAACTCCCCGGTAGAGCGCCTTCTCCACCACAGTGCCGCGCGCGGTATCAATGGAATACTTGATCGCATCATAGCCGTTCAACTTTTCCGGACCTTCGCGCACCGTTGCGGAGCCATTTCTGACGAGCGCGACCGCGCTGGACATTCCGGAGATCCCCATCAGGCCGGACCACGCGCTTTGCCAGCTAGCCGCGTCCGAACGCGCGCCGTGAAACGAACGGGACGCGCTATTATTCTTAAAGCTGCCATCTATGGTCTGCGAGGTGATATCCGCTTCCTCGTGTACGGGATTCGACGATTCCTTGTTGTAGGAATAGTGGAAGGCTTCTGGCGGATTCTGGATGTGGTCGATCACACAGTTGAGATCAATTCCCGGGTCCCCGCTGCCCCGTGCCGTCGCCGCAGAGTCTGGTTGCGCGCCAGACTTCTCCTCCGCGTTCTTCGATGGCGGGCCAGAACGGCATGCGGAGACCGCCAGCAACGCCAGTCCTGCCGCCGCAAGAACACCGCGCTTCAGAAGTGCCGCCTTGCAATCCGCGCAAAATGCCATCTCGATTCTCCTTGATCTTGGATCTGCCTTTTTCAGCACAAATTACGCACTGCGTGTTTTGTGGCCGAACGCCTCAGCCATCAAATTAGCCCCTTTTGTTCCCTGGTCGCAGGAGCAGAAGGCTGCATTGCTTCTGATTGCAGACGAATGACGGGCTAGTCGGAAGTAATCCACAAAATCGATCAGACAGGTCATCTTTGCTGGAGCCATTGTCGGCAGTTTTGCAACGGCGCATGAAATGAGCCCAATTCAGGCACAATGCTCCTTCCTTATTCTTCCAGAATGCTCAGTCGTAACGAAAGGTTCTGAAAGGGTAGTTTCATGATCCGCACTGCCGCGCGATTGTTTTGAGCACTTCACACTGCAGGTTGGGTTGCCGACGTCATTTCGCGTTACCGCATGCTGATCCAACCCATTTGGCGATGAAAGTTGAACTCGCGTTCATTGTGTGATCCCCTCCACTTACAATACCCTCACTTGATCCTTTGACGTTTTCGATATTGAGCGCCTCAACGTGTAAAGTCATGTGAGCTCTTACGCCTTGTTCCACGCAAACGCCTCGCAGGTCCGCTTTGCTGCTGGTAGAGGCGAGCACCGTCCAGGTGCAATTTGACTTCTCCAAGAACGTTGGATCGTTCTCCAGTTTCTCCTTCGTCATGCATGATTTATGGGTTGTTGTCCGGGTCTTGGGTGCGGAGTTGGCCTTCATGCGTTCTTCTATCCTGGCGCGTTGTTCAGGGCTCAGTTTGGACAGAGCGTCTGCAGGGATAGGCAATTGTCCGCTAGTCGTGACTGTCTGGCTTACTTCCCAAAGACCGACCTTAACATTCAATGGTTGAAGCTTGTTCCCCGCTGATAGGGTCATCGAGATCAGCAACGTCAACCCGCAAAGAACTTTTCGCATGCATCCTCCTTTTGAAAACATTTCGTCAATTGCAAAACGCAATCCGACGGTCATCTGTGAAACACACCGGGCACGGGCTCCGTACCCACTGGTCCGATCACCCAAACTGTAGCTGCATACTGCGAGAAGCTTAGATTGAACTTAAGAAAAGGCAGTGCATACGACGTGCAAGCACCGCCCTCCCAACTAATCGTGAAGCTTCTTTGATTCCACGCTATGTCCCACCGCCCAAAAGAATGCGCGTAGGTGATATCTGCGGGGCAAGAGATGGCGTAGGTCTGTAATTGCACGCTGTCCACAATCCATCCCGGACCCAACTGAGAGAAGTCATACGTATCGCTGCCTGCGGCGAACTGCTCTGAGTCGGAACGAATGACGAGAGCAGATGTCCAGGCAGCGTCTTTGGGAACCTCACCACCACGAACCGGGGGAGAGACGTATTCCAACTGCCGTATGGAACGAGATCCCGCGGTGGTTGCGTGCAACTTCACCCACGTAGCCGGAATGACCGTCAGCAATCGGGGCTCCCCTCGCACCGCAACAAAGAAGCAGCCTGGCATTTCCAAGCGTTGTCCGCTTCCTACGTAGATCACTAGCGTCACAGGAGAATCTGGAACGCCTGACAAATGCGGATCAAGATACACGCTGATTTCGCGGTCTGACCAAGCCCTGGCGGAGTGATCCAGTTGCAAGAAAATTGGAAAGATGGGCTGGCCAAATGCCGTGGAGCGTGATTCAAGCTGGACATGGCCGCGCGCACTTCCAAAGGAGCAGCCCTCGATTGTGTAGAAGTTCCTGGGTGCCTGCGGCGTGAAAATAGCGCCGCTGCGGGTCCCGTTAACCGAGCGGATCATCGGTGCGTTACACGCTAACTCGGGTACGAGATGCTTCGACGGCGCGGACGGCCCCTGGGGCGCCGGACGCGAGGCCAAATACTCTTGCTGCTGAACCAACGTGCTAAGAACGGCCGGATCCAAACCCGCTCTCGAAATTCTGGGGTTTTTGCGCCTTGCCGTCACGCGGACTTCCGCATTCGCCAGAGCCTCCGCACGAAGCTGCCTATAGTCGTCCTGACTCGTTTCGCCTGGAGCCAGCCCTCCCACAAAGGCTTCTGCGCTTGTCTCCTTCGTCTCGCGGGCAGGGGCGGCAAACCGGTCGTGGCCCACAGCCAGCGACCGTCCAAGCAAGAGGAGAAGACCAACCGAGATCACGCTTCTATACATAGGCATACATCTTCATGTCGACTACACAATGCACGCTAACGTCTATCAGACGCATGCTTCGATGCCGCACCGCATGGAAAAACTTTGCCGGAATAACTTGCCTCGTGGCCGCATTCTCGAAGCCTCGATACTCTCACCGTATTTCCTCTCTTATTGCCGATTCCGTTGTTCAAAATCCGTGTGGGTTCGGCAACGCAACTGGCGCGGGCGCGAGACGGTAATTTGGCGGCCAGGGATCAATGCCCCGCGGGCCGCTGACCCAAATCTTGGTGCCGTACCAAGCAGCCCACTCGTTGTAAGAGGCCAAGGAGCGCGCTCCACCCGGCGCATAGCAGTGAGCTACGGGCCAGTCGATCCGCAAACGATTGCCCTCCCATTGGGCGTTCCACTGGCCATCGAAAGAAATCTGCATTCCAGTCCGGTTGATCACGTAGTTGCACTGGTCGGCGGTGAGTGGAGCATAGCGTGAGGCTTGGAAGGCAACGGGCACAAAGCCTCGCTGCAGGCCGTCAAAGCTGTAGTGGTCGGTTCCAGGCGAGAAAGTGGTCTCTGCGTTGCGTTGGACATCGAACGTGCCGAACCCGGGAGACTGGAAGAAGGGAAAGTTCGAGCGCAGCTCGGGTCCTGCGAGCGAGGCTTCCTTAGCAGGCACAAAGCTGAGCAAAACTTCGTCGCGCGCGGCATAGAACTTGAAGCCGGGCGCATGCAGCACCAGCCCGCTTATGGTCAAGGTGAGCGTGACGTTGTCCTGGTCGAACTCGCCAGTTATGTCTGATGGAACGTGCACAACGATGCCGGAGTCAGTCCACGTGTCTACCGTGAGATCGATCCTTCCCTTGCTGAAGGCACCCGTTAGCGCCACATGGCCGGGTACATCTCCGAAATGGCAGCCTTCGATGGTATAGAAAGAAGAGGAGGAGGGGCTGCCTGGCGCCATTTGTTTATAAGTGACTTCGGGCGTAAAAATCACGCCTGACTTTTGACCGTCCACCGTGCGCAGCACAGGCTGTGTACCCGGAGGACAAATGGCGTTTGAAACAGGGAGCTCTGCGGTCTTGATTCCCGAAGGTGCGGAAGTTGGTACGTTCTTGACCTTAGAGGAAGAGCTGGAGGATTCAGTCTGACCCGAGGTCACCAGCGCAGTGGATGCAGCGGGACCCGACAGGGAGCGCTGTTGTTGGAATTTACGGCTTGCCGCCGCAGCCAATATTTGGGCCTTCTCCGCCTCTGCCGCTTGTTGCTGCTGCCGCAGAACGGCAATGATCGAGGCGTTGGCTCCCGAAGCCTTGGGATTAGTTACTCTCGGGCTGTTCCAAGCTGGCTGTTGAACCAGCTTTTCGAACTTTGCGCGCATTTGTTCGGGTGACACCTTAGGCGTGCTCCCCGCGCCCTGCGTCCGTCCCGGACTCCCTTGCGCATCGGGATGATTGGCCTGAGCCTGCAATTGCCCCGAGGGGCCGTGCCCGGCAAATGTAACGATTGAAATGGTTAGAATTGCGAAACCAAAATACGGTGCGAATCTGTTGCGCATAGTTTCTCCTTTCGCACACCTAAAGTGGGCTCACTCCACGGGGCCCCTCTACAAACACGTCCAGCGCATACGCGGACACACCGTTCCCCCCGCAGCTTTGCTCCTGCCAGGAGATACTTAACCGGTCGGGGCCACCGAGGCGAGCGGCGTTCCAATTTCCGTTGGTTGAGAAGCTCCCCGGGCACACGGCTTGCGTCAAAGCGGCATAAGACAGTTGAATGGCCGAAACCTCAAAGCCGGGCTGTAATGCGTTGATCAGATCGATGGTGTCGGTTCCAGCAGGAAATGCTGCCGCATTGTCTTCCCGCACCACGGCGAAGGTGTGGCCGGGCAGAACGAGGGATGCCGCCGAAGGACTGACAAGATTGACCTGGACCAGGTGTCTGGATCCGTCGGTGACACGAGCCGGAGAGAAGCTGGCCCCCTCGCTTACAAGTCTCAACTGCCTCGGGTTGCCGGCAGCGTACATGGCACGCGGAAGCGATGCCAGGGTCTGCGTCGCCCGCGCCGCGAAGAACGTGAAGCCATGCGCTTGAAGCTGCGTTATGTTGTCGCTCAATATGACAACGAGCGTTGCCGTGCTTGAATCGTAAAAGCCGCTGGTGTTGGGATCGACAACGACTTCAATCCGAGTATTGGTCCAGGTGTTCTGCGTTTGATGTTTGTCAACGCCCGGCACCCCCACCTTCACCCAACCCGAGTGCAGGCCTGGCGGGGGCACATTGAACCCTTGCGGGGGCGCAGTTTCTTGCTTGACCCCCATCAAGTACACCGATCCGGGCTGGCTTCCGAACCCGCAGCCATGAATGACGTAGGTGTAGCCAGGACTGAATACAATTCCCGTGGGGGCGCCATCCACATCACTGATTTCGGCGCGCATGCAAGTGGTTATTGGCGGCGGCGCTTGGCGAGCTTGTGCTGAAAATGAACCTGAAGACTTGGTTCCAGGCTGCGCCGCCTGAGTGCTGGACCTTCCCGTGGCCGCGTCGGTTTTGCTGGGCCCAAGATTTACGGAGGGCGGAAGTGCCGTCTTCGACTGCGGAGAGGTCTTCACAGCACTGACGCCTGATCTGTTCGAACTCGCGGCAGCAGCCTGGGCGGACTGGCGCTGTTGCTTTAGGACCGCAAGGGTCGCGGAGCTCGAATTCTGTCCCGAGTTCTGTAGAGCGATCTTTGGCCCGGCTTTGACGTTTTGAGCGAGCTGTCCGGCAAGTTTCTCGTCCCCCCAGTTGATCGACGTCTCGCCCGCTTTGCGCTCCGGCTCCCGCGATCCCTTCAGTACCTGGGCGAAGCAGTTCGTAAATGTGAGTGCAAGTACAAAGGAACCTGCGATTGCATTTGGCCTGGTCATGGCTGTTTCCTCTTATCCGACCGGGGTGCTGGCCGTGGCTAAATAGGAAATAATTGAGCATGGCCGTTGTGGTCAAAGGAACTGCTTGTTATTCCTTTCTGACCTGGTAAAGCCCTGTGTCTCATAGGCTTGCGGGATTTGCTGACGTGTCCGAATTGGCGTGTTATGATGCCAGCCACTTAGCGGGTCTTGGATGGAACGCCCAGTCCAATCTTCAAAGATCTTCCGGTTTGGCCTGTTCGAGGCAGATGTTGGCCGCGACGCGCTGAGGCGCAATGGTGTGCGTGTCAGAATTCAGGACCAGCCGTTTCGCGTCCTCATCCTGCTGCTGGAGCGACCCGGAGAGATCGTCACCCGCGATGAATTGCGGCAGAAGTTGTGGCCGGAAGGCACCTTTGTTGATTTTGACGGCAGCCTGAACGTCATTCTGAAGAAACTACGCGCAGCGGTGGATGATGGTCCGGAGAACCCCCGCTTCATCGAGACAGTGCCCAGACGCGGATACCGGTTTATCGCTCCAGTATCGGTCGAAGGCCTGAAGACCGAGCCGATTGTCCCCTACAGTGCAGGGGACCAGACCCTCAAGACGGAGCAGACAGTTCTTGCGTCAGTCGCTCTCCGCAGGCGGTGGCCGGCCTACCTTCTTTATATGTCTGCGACCTTGGCGCTTGCGCTTGGAATCGTGGCCACCTGGACGGCCTGGCGCCGCCCGGGATCGATTGCCAGGGCGCCCGATCGTGCCGCCCCGGCGTCCCCTCCGGCTGTTATGCGCAAATCGGTTGCGGTTCTAGGCTTTCGTAACATTTCTGGGAGCGTGGACGACGCCTGGCTGGCTACGGCATTGTCAGAAATGCTGAGCACTGAGTTGGCCGGTGGCGAGAAGCTGCGGCTCGTCTCAGGAGAGGACGTGGCCAACCTCCGTCGTTCGGCGCCTTGGTCGCAGACCGATACTCTCGATCAGCAGACCACGGCGCGAATCGGTACGGCTTTGAACAGCGATCTGCTAGTGCTGGGTTCATACGCCACGATCGGCAGGCGGGATCGCGGACAAATGCGGTTGGATGTGGGGTTGCAAGACGCCCAGACCGGCGAGATTCTGACGGAAATTGCGGAAATCGGCGGTAGACAGGAGCTATTTCGGATCGTTTCCCGTGCGGGAGCCAAGCTTCGGGACCGACTCGGGGTTCCGCGGCTCGAAGAGACGGACGAAACCACGGTGCTCGCATCCTTACCTGCGAATGCTGAGGCAGCACGATTCTATTCGCTCGGACTGGTCAAGTTGCGCGCCTACGACTATCTCGCGGCTCGAGATCTCTTCGAAGAAGCAACGAAAGCCGACCCGAAATTCCCGTTGGCGTACTCCATGTTGTCGCGCGCGGATATTTGGCTTGGCCACGATGGCCAGGCTAAAGCAGAAGCAAAAAGAGGTCTCGACCTCTCTGGCGGCCTGTCCCGCGTTCAAAGAATGGAAATCGAGGCCAGCTACTATCACGCTATCACCGACAGGGCGAAAGCGGCAGATATTTATCGAGTCCTGTTCAATCTATTTCCCGACAGTCTCGACTATGGCCTGCAGTTAGCAAAGCTGGAGCTGGAGTCTTATCATCCCGATGAAGCTCTGGAAACCATACATCAGCTTCGCCGGCTTCCTCCACCAGCCGGGGATGACCCAGGTCTGGACTTGCGCGAAGGTGGAATTCTGTATCCCCGGGATCCGGCGGCTACGGATCGGTTATGGCACACTGCGGCTGTAAAGGCCGCGGCGCAAGGGAACAGGCTTGTCTACGCCAAGGCAGAAGAGAACCTCTGTTACACGAACCGCCAACATTTGCAGGCTCCGCCCGAATGCCGGGAAGCTTATGACATCTATCTAGCGGCCGGTAACCGTGCCGAGGCAGCTTCCTGTTTACAGCTTATGGCCGAAGCCAATCGCCTGACTGGCCACGACCAGGAGGCCATTCCACTCTATGAACAGGCTCTGCGCATGTCCAAAGAGGTGGGCAGTCGCGAGATGATCGGGGTTACCCTAAACAATCTCTCTCTAGTTTTGGAAAACGAAGGTCAGTGGAGCCGCGCGGAACAAATGTATCGTGAAGCCAAGCAGAAATTTGAAGCCGTAAACGATTGGGCCAATACCAGCGAAGCACTCAGCAATATTGCGGACATTGAAGTGCTGCGCGGCCACTTGCGGATAGCTGCGGATATGTACGCCAAGGCATGGGAATTGGCCGCTTCGAGCGGCCGCGGGCGTCCTGAATATGCTCATTTTCACTACGCTTCTCTGTTGCTCATGCAGGGAGATCCCAGGCGAGCGCGTCTCGAAGTTGAACCGCAGGTCGCTTCGCTGCGGGCATATGGCGGAGATCCCTGGCAACTGGCGAATGCACTCTCCGTGCTAGGCGATGTTCAGAAAGCGGAGGGCAGCTTGGATGCCGCAAGCAAGAACTACCAGGAAGCGCTCGGAATTTTCACGAAGGCGAATTCCTCTGTCGCGAGGGCACAAGTCTTACTCGCCGAGTTATCCATCGCTGAGGGCCATGCCGATGTCGCCGAGCCGCTCGTGCGCGGCGCCATCGCAGAATTCGAAAAAGAGAAAAGTGCTGGCGACGAAATTGCTGGTTATCGCGCGCTTGCTACCGTCCTGCTGGCGGAAGGCAAGCTAACGGAGGCCCGGGATGCGATTGACCATGCCTCCAAGTTGTCTGATTTACATGAATTCCCGGTATTCGACCTCCCGTTGCAACTTCTTCGTGCACGCGTGACCGCAGCGGGCGCAAAACCCGGGACTGCTGGACGCAACGAGCTCAATCTCGCCTCCCAGGAGATGCGTAGCGTCATCCACAAATCGCAACAACTCGGGCTGTACAACATCAACTGTGAGGCTCGTCTTGCTCTGGGTAAGCTGCAATTGGAAAGCAATCCTGCGCTGGGCCGCCGTCAACTTGCCGCCCTCGCGTCCGAAGCTCGCAGCCACGGTCTTGAGCTGTTCGCCAATCAGGCGGAAAGGGCTGCCGATACTCCGGGCTCGGCTGTTGCCGCCAAGTAGGCCGCGAGCCGATTCTCGTACCGCGATCCGCTCAGTAAAGACCGGTTGTGTTGCCTAATAGGCCAGTTATTGGCGCCAGGCAGGGCTCCACGCCCTTGGTCATCCATCCCTTCAAACCATTCAGCCGCTGGGAGTTAGCAGGTCAGTTCCATATCAGCTTCAGTTCCTTTGACGCTGGCCCGGCGCTGCGGTATTCGTGCAGCCGAGCGTCAGAGGAGGCGCAACAAATGCGCAAGCACATAACTTGGATTGTTACGGCGGCCACGCTGTTTTGCATAAACGTTTCAGCCGTTCACGCGGCAGTAGCGGCTTCGGAGGCAGCCGGACAAGGCGCTTCCCCGCAACCGAACGCTCAAAATCGGAGTGCGCAGACCTTGCCCGCTGTCCAAACGGGAAATAAGGGCACAAACGCAAACAAAGCCGCAAGTAAAGCGCACGCGAAAATCGAGTTCGGCCCTCTAAAGGCAAGTCCACGAGTGAAGAATCCGCTCGCCGGGCAAGCTGGCGCTGCCACTCTCGCTGACCTGCAACAGCAACGGCAGGCCGCGGACGCCGAGGCAGCCCAGATGAAACTCGGCATCCGCCCACAGGCGAAGCCGACAGCCACGATCACAGGTCTCACTGCGAGCGCGTCCAAGTCGGTCACTCTGCAAAAGCCTACGCAGGGAACGATTGGCCCTGAGAAGACCATGGATTCCACTGGGAAGGTCTCGCAAACCGTACCGCAATTTTCGGGGACAGCGCTGGTATGCGCTCAGGACCCCACGATGCGGATTCTCACCGTCAGCGGGAAGTCCTTTCCCGCGACCTTCACGTCAGATGCTCAACACAACTTCTATACCATCGTAGGTTGCTCCTTTGGCGATCCCGGTCCCAACTCCAAGGTTTACATCTACTACCAGAATACTTTTCACCAGGGCTTTCAGATTCAGCAGTGGAATGACAATGGAATCGCGCTCAACCTGGATTCGAACCTGACCGGCCTCTTGGACCACGACAACCTTACGCTGGTGGTCCAGCGTGCTGACGGCAAGCAGGCCACCAAGAGCGGCTTCAAGTTCTATGGCGCGCGCGAGACGAAGTCGCTGAAGTACTTTCCGCGGAACCAATTCGCGCTGTGGCAGCTCACTATGAATGACACGTCTCACCTGGCGCCTACATACCAGTCGCCGGCACAGGTCCCCCAATACGCCGCCGAGGTGCAATGGGCATGCAGCAATTGCTTCGCGAAGAAAGGACAGTTCAACAACGTCTACATGCAGGGCAACGAAGACGTATGGAAGTTGCAGGATCTGCAGCCGGGCTTTGTAGTGGAGAGTTATGGCATGGGTTACCGGGATCTCCAATGTGGAGATTACAAGCTGGACAGAGAAGGCAACTTTGGTCTCAAGCTGATAGGAAACGAGCTGCACGCGCAATGGCAAGGACAGACTTGCGTAGATGATGGGTGCGGGGGATTCATGCAGCCAGACTGCTTTCAAATGAACGGCACAGACTACCTCATCGATATACAGGTGGCCGGGCCGCGTGGAGTTGATCCGTGGACGGGCAAGCCGACGTCGTAAGAACCTCACAACGGCTTAGTCAGATATACGACGAACGACCGTCAAGGTGAGCAAGAGCGTGATTATCGCGCAACACAGCTATAATCTTTGGCTTCCGCGTGCGGCACTCTGGTCCGCCGATATCTTGCTCAGCAATTTTGGACTTTACTGCAGTAGCCGAGGGCAGGTCCTTTGCCTTCTGGCTGGTTGGCGAACGGAATGAGAACCCTATGCGAAAGGAAACGCTTTGATGATTCGCCGGTGCTGTCCGTCGCGTACGCTCGTGCTGCGGTTCGCCGTCGGCTGTTCGTTGCTAGCGCCATGCACGGCGCAAGCCCAGACAATCACTTCCATCAATCCATCTTCGGTGTCCGCTGGAGGACCGGCTTTCACACTCACGGTCAACGGCACAGGTTTCACCGCCAATCAGATTGTGCGAGTAAACGGCTCCAATCGGGCGACGTTTCTGGCGGGCCCGCAGCTCATGGCGACCATTCTCGCCGCGGATATCGCCAGCCCGGGACAGGATGCCATCACCGTTTTCAACCCGGTCACGAGCCTCAGCTCCAACACGGTGTTCTTGAACGTGCTAGCGCCGACTGGGATCAACCCGCCGACGCTCACCAGCGCAGGCCCTGCTGTCGCTTCCCTTGGGACCTTCGCGCTGCGCCTCACTCTCACGGGCACGAATTTCCGTCCCGGCGCTCGAGTGTTGATCTCGCCGCCCCTGGCGAAGGTCTCACAATCTCCCGCGTCCATCCAGGCGAATGACGTTTCGGTCGATACGGTGACCGTGATCAACTCCAACCTCATCGTCGCCACGGTGAGTGTGAACCCCACGGGAACGGTGGGCCTGCGTGCGATCGACGTTGTCAACGCCGACGGAACCACGACCGGGGCTGCCCCTGGCAGCGGCACATCCAAGCCGCTGAGCATCGTCTCGGGTAACTCGCTGGGTGCCCCGCTTTCAGTGACCACTGTCGCCGTAACCAGTCCCCGCGACGGCACGTTGGTGATGCAAGGCGATGAGCTCTATGGTGAGGCGGCGCTTGCCGGCACCGGCAGCGGCACCGTCACCGGCGCGTGGCTGTGGGACGGCAACGTGGTCGAACAATTCGCTGTGGTCTTCTCGGGAGGCCAGAGCCTTACCCTCCGCTCCAAGCAATCTTTTCCGTTGGCCTACCTGGGGGTTCACACCGTCGAGTTGCGTATTCAACAACCCAACAATCTGGTGACACGGCCAGTGACTGTTGTGGTTAATACAGGAGTCTGGAAGGCCGAGAAGCTGCTATTGCCAGCATACGGCGCTCGAGTCAGCGGCCCAACGCCGCTATTCCTGTGGGCCGCAGTTCCGGGCGCCGCAAAGTATCAGGTCGGTTTCTCTCGACACCCCTACTTCTCCACGGTGAAGACCTGGTATGACGTTACCAATAACCAATGGAACGTCCCTGGTGAAGTGTGGGAATCGCTGCCCGAGGGCGAGATTTACTGGACGGTGCGCACCGTGGAAATGTCTGGACAAATCCGCAAGGCCTTGCCCATGCGGGTTCTCTTTCGTTTCCCGGCCGATGCTCTGACTGCGACGGCCCCAGTCCCTGGCGTCACAGCCCAGGGGAATCCTCTGCTGGAATGGCATGGTTTGAAGGGTGACTATCTGTATCGAATCACGATCACGGAGGATGCCGAAGGGACCCAGCTCGTCCGGCGATACCTCACAGCCGGTCCAAAAATAGACTTGCGTGCGCTCAAGGGAAAACTGGATCCCACTAAGACTTACTACTGGCGCGTGGACGCGGTCGCCCCTGATGGCCGAACCATTCTGAGCGGACCCACGCACGCGTTTGTCTTGCCGGGGTCGCATTCTCGCCGTGGTATCTCTCCGCTTCCTGCGGGTCTGGTGCTGACCTCATTTCACCCGGGGGAATCGCCTCGCACCTTGATCCTGGCGGAAGAAATCAAGACACTCGGCAGACGCGCGCCGGCTCCTGACAGCACCGTGAGCGATCCCAAGGCGCCCATCGCGATTCAGTTCACAGCCGCGCCCAATCCTTTTGACCTTGCGCTGACGATCGACGGCACCGATGTAACTTCTCTCGCGGTAGTCGACGACACCAAGCTGTCGTACGTGCCTGCACTCGCCCTGGCCGACGGCACCCACACAGTCGCTCTGTCACTCGGGCAGGATTCGTCGACATGGAAATTTACCGTCAGAGCCAGCGCGGCTCCTGCTGCAAGTCCGGCGCAGGGTAGCTCTGACGCCGAGGTCCCAGCATCTTCATCCGGAAAAGAAACTGTCAAACAGTCGCCCGGGAGTGCGGGTGGGGGGCAAAATCCCAATCCCCATCTCCAGATGCAGACGCAGATTGCGTCTAACACGCAGTGGGTTTCCGGTTCGGCGCCCGACACCAACGCCCTCAGTCTTGGCCAACAGATGGTGTACCGCGAGGGTGATTGGACTGTGCAGATGAACGGAAGTGGTCTGCTGAACAGCACGCTGGGTCCCCAGCAGGCGCGCTCCACCGTTGGTCTATTTAACAACTACGTGACGCAGGCAGCCATGCAACGTGGACCATGGGGAATGAACGTGCGCTTCGGCATTGTTGCCCCCAACCTCTATCTGAACTCCCAGTTCGTCACTCCGGCGACGCCGCGTCAGGGTTTGGAAACAGTCCTCAATACTCCTGGAGGCAATTTTGGCTTCTACGTCAACACCGACGATCTGGCGCCCGGTGGCGGATCCGGATTCGCGTTTCACCAGCAGTTGATGGGAGCCAGCTGGGACCTTCCGCTGCCGAAGAATTACGCCGAGCTACGCCTGATGTGGCTCAGTGCCCAGGACACGGGTACGCCCGCGCCGCTCTTCTCCACTTCACTCGGAGGTCCGCTGATTTTTCCCGACGCTGAGGCCACGCCAGGAGGCGGCGATCTTTACGGCGGTCTGCTGGTAATTCACTTGCCCTCAAAATGGGCGTGGACTTCCGAATATGCCTGGGGCTATAACACTCTGGACCTGGCGGTGGGAGGGCAACATCTCTTCGGCCGCGCGTGGCGAAGTGGAATCGCTGGAGCGATCAAGGCCGCCACTCTCAGCATCTCCTATTCTGACGTTAGCGCTAATTTCACCTCACCCGCCAACCCCAGTCTCACTCCGCTGAGCAATCCCGACCGCCGCGGAGTGACGGCCTCGCTGACGCTGCCGACCAAGGCGGGCACATTCAACTTCGGCGACCAGTTCCTGGAAAGCGGCGCCAGCAGCACAACTGTCCTGGAGCAACGCATGCAAGCGGTTACGGAAAGCTGGTCGAAGAACTTGGACCCAAAGACTGCGTTGATCCTGTCCTCACACCAGACCGTCACCAGCACGGGTAGCGTTCCCGAGGCCGCGAAGGCTTTGCCGCCCGAGGAACTCAAAGCTCTCGAGGCCGATCAGCGCGATCTCGGCGCTAACCTGGTGGTGACGCGGCAGGTCGGCAAAGTCTCCGTCAGCCTGACCGGCGCCCGCGACTGGTTTCACGACAATCTGACTTCAACCGCCAGTACCATCACCTCTTCGATCTTGGCCGGCGCCAACTGGAGCTACTCAACGTTTTTCCAATTGAACTCCAACGTAGGACTCAACTGGGTGGCCGCCGACAAGGCCACAGTTGGCGGCACACGCGGGCTGAGCTGGTACCTTCAGCCGGCATTCACTTGGCGCCGTGTAGGCCTTCAGGTGGCGCCGCTGGCCAGCTCCAATCAGACGCGAACCCAGTTGCTGGGGGGCGTCCTCGTTAACAACCTCACTACCGCTCAGTACGGCGGCCGCGTTTCCTGGACCATGCCGGGAGACTTCAAATTCAGCACGCTTTCCTTTGAGGGAGACTTCAACCAGAACAAGAGTATCGTCAGCGGGACGAACTTCAACACGACCTCGCTGTTCCTGGTCTGGACGTTGACCTGGGGAGGGCAGTTAGCGCGTTAAATCAAGAAAGGAGCTATCGTGGTCGCTCTTTCGCCGGATGCGCGGTACGGCTGCATCACCAATACGGAAGCAATGATTGCTCGATTGTCGACCGGCGAGCAAGAAAAGCAGTTGTGCGCATAAGAGTGGCTAAGCCTCCCAAACGTCTGGCTGCACTCTCTCTACGTTCTGGCAACGCGGGACGTGCCCTCAGTCCAGTGATCTGGGATTGGCCAGCGTGAGCGCGAAATCTCGACGCTGACTGCAAAACCTGTGTTTCTGAAACAAAAGGAAAGTCAGCGCAGGCGCTGGTAATCAAAGGACATACTCCATCATCGGGCTTTTGGAACATGAGCGCCCCCCGTAGCCGTAAGGTTGTGATTGCAAAACGCCGGTTATGAGACGGGCAGTTTTTGCGATCCTCGCGTTGTCGGCAGAACCTGCGTCGTAAAATGCTGGAAGTGATTCTGGTTGTAACCCAGAACTCTAGCAAACCGATTCAAGCGTCCTAGGGCGTGTTAACACTAAACAGGAATCGGAGCGCTTCGGCGATCAGGGCGAAGTGAATGAAGCCCAGGAAGATCACGTCGAGTTTTTCGAAACGCGAGAAGATACGGCGGAAGCCTTTGAGCCTGCGAAAAAGCCCCTCCACCTCGTTGCGCTTGCGGTACATCGCCTTATCAAGTTGCCACGGTTGGAGACGATTGGGGCGGGGTGGCACGACCGGGATATAGCCAAAATCCAGCACCAGTTGCAGGGTGGTGTTGTCGTCATAGGCGGCGTCCATGATCAGGTGCAACGGCGCCGGCAGCGGGCCGATGCCGGCCAGAAGTTCACGGCCTTGGATCGCGTCGGAGGCTTGGCCGGGCGAGAGCGCGAAGGTTATAGCCGTGCGAGCATTCGCGGCAACCAGATGAATCTTGGTGGTCCATCCGCCGCGCGATTTGCCGATGGCTTGGGGACCGTTTTTTTTAACGCGCCGGTCCCGTCGGGATGGACTTTGACCGTGGTCGAATCCAGGCTCACTGCCTCGATACGAACGCGCACCAGTTGCTGGCGCTGCAATTGTTCGAAGACCACCTCCAGCACACCGCTCTTGGACCAGCGGTTCATGCGCGTGTAGATGGTGTGCCAGGGGCCGAAACGCTTGGGCAATCCGCGCCACTTGCAGCCGTGCTCGGCGACATAGAGCAGCGCGTTCAGAAACTGCAGGTTGGTGACCCTTACGTTACCGCGCTGACGGGGAAGAGTGGGAGCAATACACTGATACTGCGCCTCGGTGATCTCCATGTGGCGCAGTTTAGCACAGCTTTCTCAATTAGTGTTAACAGGCCCTAGGGCAATTGCGTTTTAGGACTAGGGGCCGGCTGCAAGGAGGCCGTTGGGAGCAGCAAGAATTAAGTGTGGGCTCACCCCGCGCATCGATGCTCTCGGGCTGACAGGCATAACCCGAGATCGACGCCGCCCACACGGGGCCAACATCTAACAATGACGCTGCGAGTTGTCTGTTCGATTTGGCATTCAGCGGCGATTTCCCGCCTCTCGCTGCTGCTGTCGATGCTCTGGTGAGTCTACTCTCAGTTCTCACGTTGGTCGCCTATCTGTTCCTCTACACCCCACTAAAGCGCCAGACACCGATGTGCACGCTCGTCGGCGCCTTTCCCGGCGCGATGCCTCCTTTCAGTTGGATTCCGTGAAACTCAAGCGCGCCCAAAAAGCTTTGCGAGCGAAAACGGAGACTGAGGCCATCGAGCGTGCGTTGGATTTGGCGATTGCCGAACACGAGAGCAATCGATTGGTTCTTGAAGCCAATGAGCGTTTCGTCAACAGTGGCATTGACATCAAGGACGTATACGGCACGCTGGGTGGTTAGATGCAGCCCGCCCTTTTCGACTCTCCATTTACATTACCGCGCTGCGGCGAGGAGACGATGCGGCCCTGGCGCTCCGCCGATTCGCTACGGATGCGCCCCTTTGGCTCAGTGCAGTGGTGCTCGAAGAACTTTATGCTGGTGCGGCCGACCGCGACGGTAAAGTTGTAGAGCGCCTGGAGCGAGATTTTGACAGGGCGAAGCGTATCCTGGTGCCGAATCTCAGCGACTGGACTCAAGCCGGCAGAGTGCTTTCTCGCTTGGCGGCCAAGTATGACTACGAACAGATCGGACTAGGCCGATTGACCAATGACGCACTGATCGCGATGAGCGCGGGTCGACTGGGCATCAGAGTGATCACAGCCAACGAGCGAGACTTCAGCAGGCTCGCCGAGTTTCGCACCTTCCAGTGGAAAGTGGCCGCGCATTAACACACGTCAGGTGTCAGGAATTGTTGCCTGACTCCGCGCCCATCCACGGGAACTCGGAGGTAGGCGTTCCCGCGTTAGGCGCGCAGTCTTGCTCCTTCACACGCGCGATAACGTGACAACGATGGACTCCGGTCCCGAGCCGCGTGTATCCTGCGTCACGCGGAAAACGATCTTGATGACTTCCAGCCCGATCTCAATACGCTGAACGAGCGTGCGAATGATGTCTCGACGGCGATGCCAGTCAGAATTTGCAAGGTGTGGCCCGACGGCAGCCGCGAGCTCACGCAAACGGCTCGCCGCTAGTCGCAGGTGTTCCAATTGATCGACATCCCCTGCGTCATACTTTATCTTTGTGTCGAGCTCGGCAATGCGGCTCTTGGTTCGAGCCATCCGCGATGCGAACTGATCTTTTTCAATCAGACCTTCGTGAAACTGTCGATCAGCCGCTCCAGCGCGTGCTGTAGCTTGAGGCGCTGGGCCTTCAGGGCCTCGACATGTTCCAGCGAACCGCCGACCTTGCCGCCACGCTGATGTTCACGCTCCAACCTCTCTCGCGCCAGACTGCCGCTTCCAGATACTCACCTTGAACTTGTGCATTGTTGCAGATTCGCTCGCCGCCAAACCGATAACCATCCGATCCACTGCATCGGTAGTAGCGAAAGTCCCTTATTTGATGGCCAGCAGCCATTTGATGGGTGGTTTTGCCGTAGTAGGCGTAGCCACATCTTGCGCAGCAAGTGAGCCCCTGTAACAAATATCCAGGTCTGCGACGCCCAAGGCGGGCGCGGCTCCGGTTTTCCTGTAGTTGTTCCTGCGTCGCTCGAAACAGTGCCGCATCGATCAGTGCCGGAACCGGTACGAACACCCATTCCTTTGGATCGGCGGCAACTGGCGCATTGTTCCGACGAGGTTCCGCTGGCCGGCCGCGTGCTGTTCGCAGTCGGGCCTTCTTCCCTCGTGGCATCATGTGCGTCTTTCCATAGGCGGCTCGACCTTGATACGCCGGGTTCTGAAGAATGTGCCAGACGGCTTGGCGGGACCAGATTCGCTTTCCAGTTGCAGTAACTTCGCCCGCTTTCTGCAGCCGACGGCACACCTCGGCCAGGCTGCAGCGGTCGCGTCCGATCCAGGAAAAGATCTGTTGAACAATTCGTGCTTGCTCAGCCACCGGTTCGAATCGAGCCTGACCTCCGCCTTCCCGAACCGACACGTAGCGGTATCCGAATGGCGCGTTGGACATGACGTTGAGCGATCCGCTGTGTGCAGCATGCTTTTTGCCTCGTCGGCTCCGCTCCATGATCTTGGCTCGCTCGTATTCGGCGACGATTCCTTGCACCTGCAGCAACAGGTCATCTTCTGGGCTTGAAGAACCTGATACGCGTAGTTACGGGCCAGCCGGTCGGGCGAGTGAACGTAGATGCGGTCAATGGCGCCGACGGTAGCTAAGTCGCGCAGCCGATCCAAGGCTGGGCGAATCAGCGTCGCTCCACTATATCCATCGTCGACAAACTGTCGCTCGGGCGGCACCGGTGTGCCATCGCTTTGGGCGCGCTCGCTGAGCGCTGCTGTCTGACTTTCAATCGTGTGCGCGGACGCCTGCTGTTCGCTGGAGACGCGCGCGTAGAACGCGGCTCGAATTGTTGTCATAAAGGCCTCCGCGGGGAGGCTGGGTGATCGGCTGGCCGGCGATCAAGCACAGTTTTGTTCGGCTGAACCCTTGAAAGGAAAACCACAATGTCAGAAACAAGCACGCTGATTTCATGCACTGGAAGAATCACGCGGGCGGAACTGGCGAAGCTGCCAACGCCGCCAGCAACAGCAACTCATATCCCGATCCCTCACGCTGCGGTCGTGGAAACCCTGCTCGAAACCTTGAGTCACCGTCACATCAGCGTCGTCGGCGAGGAGTTCGCCGTGTCAAGGGACGAAATGGAGATGTTTGGTGTCCTCGATTTGAAACAAGCGATTCCGGTTGGCATGCACGGTCGGGCTGCGAGTGTTCGTGTGTAACAATCTCGCGTTTCGGGGAGACTACAGCCCGTCCTAGCGAAACACTCGAAGCATCTCTCACTCGAAGATGCCCTGTCGATTGGAGTGGACCGGATGCAGCGGAACTTTGAACCGATGCGGCGGCAGGTGGAAAGTTGGCGAGCTCAACAGCTCTCCGCAGAGGCAGCGAAGCTGACGATCTACCGGGCGTTCATCGAGGGCGATTTGGAAGTTCCGAAACACCTCGCACGTAGGGCCGGGACGGTTTTTTGGAGCCGTCTCACGTGCCTTCGAGTAACATACGAAAACTGGCCGATAGTTCTATATTCTCCATTAGCCTAAAAGCTGTTTCGGAAGGCTCCCACGCCGGCCATCACCAACTCGACCCTGCGGAGAACGAAAGCGCGCATCAGGATTTCACCGAGCTCAGCATCTGTCTGCACCAAAGCCAACATCTGTTGGCGATCCAGTTCGATCAGTTCGCCCGGCTTCGTAACACGTGTCCGAAAGAGGGTCCGGCGACCGGAGAGCGTGTTGACCTCACCCGTGAACTGACCTGGGCCATGGACGGTCACAAGGGTGTCAGCAACGCCCGAGGGACGCACAACCTCGAGCTCGCCAGAGACCACCACGAATAACGGTACGGCACTGGCTCCCTGTTCGACGAGCACCTCGCCACGCTGTGCCGCACGCATGTGGCCATGCGCTGCGATGCGACGAATCTGTGCCGGAGTCAACGTCGGAAATACCTGTTCAGCGCGAGAGCTGGTCAGCGGAAGTCCCCTGGTTCTATCAGCCATACTCGTCGTCTCCGGTCCCTTTTGCCATTGTAGTTCCACCTCGTGGAACGTGCATGGACGGTGATCCCGATTCTGATCGTTGTCGCCTTATTCATGGCGACAGTGAGAGTGATTGCCACCGTGCAGAAGACCGCGCGACCCGCAAACGCCATTGAGGTGATTGCCATTGGGCGCCAGTTTTGGTGGGAGTATGGTTATCCAGGGTTGAACATTGTGACCGCGAACGAGTTGCATGTCCCGGTAAGCGACCCGAAACATCCAACACCGACCTTCATAAGACTGTTGTCCGCCGACACCGATCACAGTGTCTGGGTGCCGCGCGGCTGGCGGGGAAACCCAACCTGATCCCAAAACCATCGAACAGCATGTGGATTGAACCGCACGAAACGGGTCTTTACGAGGCATCACCACACCCCCTAGTAGGCACACCATGTCGTCTGCAGTTCATGCCCGCGTCCAGCACTGGTCTCGGCCCCTGGCCAGTTACGTTTGCCCTGGCTCCTGTGGCACTGGTCTACTTGCGCGGGTGGTTTCGGCTGCGAAGCAATTTAGCAACCTGGTTCAAGGTTGGCGGCTTGCTGCTTTCCTGGGTGGATTGTTCTCGGTGTGGCTCGCCATTGGCTCTCCGCTCGTTGCTCTCGATCATCAGTTACTCACCTTCCATATGGTTAAGCTCTTGCTATTAATGGCAGTAGGTGCTCCCTTGATTCTCTGGGGGATGCCAGTCCTGCCGCTTCTCTGCGGACTTCCAAAGGGATTAAAGGTCGAGGTACTGCTCGAGAGCCGGCCAGCTAAATGGGCGCGATCGTGGCACGGTCACTCGGCATTGTGCTGGCTAGTGGGGGCTACGGCCGTGATCGGGTGGCATGTTCCTGCTGTCTTCCAACTGGCCCTAGGATCGCATTGGTGGCACAATGTGGAGCACGCCTCTTTCTTGCTGGCTGGAGTTTTGTTCTGGTGGCCCGTTGTGCAGCCTTGGCCACGGGTCGCGAGTTGGCATGGGTGGGCGGGCCCGTTTTACCTTTTCCTCGCCACGTTACCTTGCGACATTCTCTCCTCGTTCCTTGCGTTTTGTGGCCGCGTTATCTACCCATCGTATCTTGCCGCACCTCGGCTCTTCCATATGTCGCCTCTCCAGGACCAGGAATGCGCCGGCGCGGTAGTGTGGGTATCCGTAACTTTCATTTACTTGATCCCAGCAGTGGTCATCACCATGCAAATGCTGCCGCCCGTGTTCAGGGATCACAAACCGCAGGGCAAAGACCTGCCGCACCGCCGCTGAATGGTTTCGAGGTGGAGGGAGTTTAGCCGTGGCCGAACCTATCGCTCTGAATCGTGCTTGCAACACGACAGCCGAAGCACCGAAATCTTCTGCGGCCCGCTCCCATTGCGCTTTGGCCGATTACTGGGCGCTCACCAAGCCGGAGATTAATTTCCTGATCTTGATCGCAACGTTTGCCGGCTTCTACATGGGTTCTCCAGGACGACTCCACGACTTCCCGGTACTGCTGCTGCTTCACACAGTATTGGGTACGTTGCTGGTCGCAAGCGGTACCGGTACATTAAATCAATACCTCGAATGGCGTTTCGATGCGCAGATGCGGCGGACGGCCCGCCGGCCAGTCGCCTCGGGTCGCCTCAGCCCTTCATCGGCTCTCTATTTTGGGATTGGGCTAGCGGCGGCGGGCAGCCTCTATCTCGCTGCTGCTGTCGATGCTCTGGTGAGTCTACTCGCAGTTCTCACGTTGGTCGCCTATCTGTTCCTCTACACCCCACTAAAGCGCCAGACACCGATGTGCACGCTCGTCGGCGCCTTTCCCGGCGCGATGCCTC
>WNFJ01064199.1_pt1 | contig 22343 bp, 18 predicted proteins | sample 5400461 | NCBI WGS metagenome assembly WNFJ01 (sample SAMN13153349, study PRJNA577476) | soil metagenome | isolation source: 115 cm saprolite on Douglas fir-dominated hillslope | place: USA:California | collected 2013-09-17
TGCCATAGCGCGGCGGAAGGAAAGACTTCGGTGAACGCGCGTAAAAGGCTCCGCAGACCATCGGGCGGCATGTTGTAGAGATGGAACCACTGGGCCAGCACGCCGCCGGAATTCAACCGGCGCCGCGCGATACGGAAGAATTCTCGCGTGAACATCGAATTCATTCCGGATATCCACGGGTTCGATGGTTCGGAAAGTATCGCGTCGTACTGGCGGTCCACCAGCGCTAAGTGATTGCGTCCATCGTTGACGATCAAGTGCGTGCGGGTATCCTCGAGCGGCTTTCCGTTGACGCCATCGAATAGATGTGAGGCTTGGACCACCTCAGGCGACACTTCGATCACGTCCATCCGCCGGGCGGGATAAGTCAAGGTTGCACCCGCGGTTACTCCGCTCGCGAGCCCGATTACACAGACGCTGCCCGGATGCGCCACCATCTTCAGCGGGAGGTGCGCCAGTAGTTTCTCGGTGAGAAGATCGCCGCCGGCATCGCTGGCGTCCACTTTGCCATCGATCGCGAGCGTGAGGGTTCGCTCCATGCGGCGCACCGTCACCGTTCCGGCCGCGCCTTCCCGCAGAAACAGTACCTCGCCGCGGTGGAGCTCGCTGGTTGCGCCGCCATGGAAATAGGGCGCGTACTTGTATCCGCCGGCGGTCATCGCCGCCAGGTCCCATTGAGGAAAAGCAAAACCTGCCAGAGCCAAGCCAGCGATGCCGAGCCCCGCGGCCCGCCATGCGGGTTTCAGCGCCAGCATGACCCCGAGCCCGGCGTTGATCATCGCTCCCGTGTACAATGCGCGCTCAGTCCCCAAATGCGGAACCAGCAGCCACGCGGTCACAATCGCTCCCAGCACGCAACCGGCCGTATTCACTCCGTACAATCCACCGATCGCTCCGCTTGCGCGGCGTAACTGCATCGCAAGCGGAAGCGCCATTCCAGCGGCCATGGTGAGCGGGAACAACAACAGGATGAGCAATCCCGCTTCCAGCGCCTCTATTTGGAAGGCGCTCTGGCTGCGCAGGCGAATCTGTTCCGCCAGCCAGGCCGGCGACACTGCGACGCACGCCGAAGCGCAGAGCAACAGAAAGGCGACCGCCGATTGAGACGCGGACAGCCAGCCCGCCGCATCTTTTCGGATCGTCGAGGCCAGCACCGCTCCCGCGCCGAGTCCTAACAAAAACACAGCCAGAGTGAGGCTGACGGTGGTGGCCGTCGGGCCGAACATCAATCCGGCGATGCGGCTCCAAGCCACCTCGTAGAGCAGAACGGTGCATCCGCTAAGAGCCGCTACAATGCCAAGGGTGCGGACTGACAGCTGCGGCGCTCCTGTGTTCGGAAAAAAACTCAACGCCTCGGGATTTTCACGCACAACTTTTCGAGACAGCCATAACGCAATCATCCCGATCGCGACACTGAGGCCGCTGGCTGTTATCAGGGTACGCTGGTAGCCCATGCGGGGAAGCAGTAATAAGCCGGTGAGCACCGCGCCTACCGCGCCGCCAGCGGTGTTCAGCGAATAGATCCAGCTCAATTTCGGCGAAGGCGCCCCCTCTGCATTGAGCCATGAGGCCAGCCACGGCAAACTGGCGCCCATTGGTATGGTAGCGGGCAATAAAATCGCTGCGGAGAGAAGCAGGCGGACGACCGCCACCGGAGCCGCGCCCGCCGCACTCGAGCCGTAGAAAGGCGCAAGCAGCGGCAGCGACAGATCCATCAATCGAGGAATGGCTAGAGCGTATAGGCCGATCCAGACTTCGGCAGCGCCGTATAGTCTCAGGCCGCGCCTTGCTCGCGCCTGACCGGCCCAGGCGGCTCCGATGGCCAAGCCTCCGAGATACACACTGACCACGGTGCTGAACGCGAGCAGCGTATTGCCGAAGGAATTTGCAAATTCGCGTATCCAGACGGTCTCGTAGGCCAGCCCCGCGCATCCGGAGATGCCGTAGAGCAAATAAACCAATCGTCGCCGCGTGACGGAATCAGGTTTCACGATTTTTAATTTTGTGAGCCAGTGCAGCGGCGCGGCGGCAAAGAGACGAGAGGGAAAACCTATTTTAACTCAGCTCCATTACGTTTACACGTATGTGACGGGGCGCTTAGGAATATCCAAGCTGACAGCGTAGCAGTACAGATCAGAGACGCTATGCAAAAGCATATGATCGTTAACCTCAAGAAAAATTCTATCGACAACGCCAGGTTTCTCCGCCTCACTGCTCTCGCCGCGGGGTTGATTCTGCTTGCGGCGCTTGCATCAAGCGCGCGCGCAGCAAGTCAGTACGTACAGCACAACCTTGTGTCCGATGTCCCCGGCATTGCCGATCAGACTGATCCAAACCTGGTAAACCGGTGGGGAATAAGCATGAGTTCGACTAGTCCGTTTTGGATCTCGAACAACCATGCCGGAATCGCCGCTGTCTACAACGGCCAGGGACAGCCCCCCAGCGGGCAATCCTCTCCGCGTCAGGATTCCAGCCCCTTCAGGGGCTACTTCTCCGGCGGCGCCGACAGGACAGGTCTTCAACGATACAACTGGATTCAATGTCGCGGTATGAGAAGCATCAACGGAAGCGCACCGGCGGGGAAAGCATTGCGGCAGGCCGGTCAAGGTATTTCAGCGCGACCAAGTGGCCAAGTTGCGCAACGATGGCATTAGCTGGCGCGCGATCGCCAAGAAACTGGATGTGCCGGTTTCCACACTTCGCCGCGCCGTCTGAATCTCTATCGCTATCTTTCGCAATCCGGATCGCGAAGCTGGAGTGATCCATTTGCACGCGGGCGCAGGGGCCGATCCGGTCGATCCGCCGTAAGTTGAACTAAAAACGAGGGCGCATTAGGGCGCGCGAGACCTTCTTATTGCGTGCGGTCACCGATGAGGAATGTGTCAAAAGGTAGAGCTTTCGGAACACATCGATAACCGACATTCCAGCGCAACCGAAGCCGGAGGTGCGGTTGTACGCGGTCCAAGTGCGACGCTGTCGGCGGTGTGGGAGAGCGGTACGGGGACAGCACCCGGACGTAGCCGCGGACCAACAGGGAGCGACCGCGCACCGCTTGGGACCGCGGGTGAAGGCGCTGGGGCATGTGCTGCACTACCAGCACGGGGTACCCGTGCGGAAGGCGCCGGCGGTGATCGAGGAGATGACCGGAGTGCGTCTGACGCAGAGCGCGCTGACACGGGATGCGCTGAAGCAAACGGATGGGCCGATGGGATACGCCTACCGGCAACTGCGCGAGAGCATCGGGAAAGCAGACGTGGTGCACGCCGACGATACCGGCTGGCGGATCGGCGGGCGGACCGCTTTCTTGATGGTGTTCGCGACCCAGACCGAAACGGTGTACCAGATTCGGGAGCGGCATCGCAATGAAGAAGTGCGGGAAGTGATATCGACCGACGTTGAGGGAGTGATGGTGTGTGATCGTGGAAGGAGCTATGACGCCGAAGAATTACGCGGCGTAGCTCAACAGAAGTGTTTCGCACATCTGATCCGCAACCCTGGTGAGATCGTGGACGGTAAGAAAGGACGGGCCAAAGAGTTTGACCAGAACCTGAAACAGCTATTGCAGCAGGCGTTGGGGCTGGCCGAGGAACGCGCCATGCTCCCACCGGCCGAGTATCAGCAGCGAGTCGGGGAACTGGATGCGCAACTGACGCATCATCTCCGGAACCGCATTTTACGCGACGACGACAATCAGCGGTTGTTGAACGGTGTGGGCGCCCAACAGGACCGAGGGAATCTCCTGCGGTTTCTAAACGATTCCCGGATCGAGCCCACCAACAACCGGGCGGAACGAGCCCTGCGTCCGGCAGTCATTGCCAGAAAGGTCTCCCACTGTTCGAAGAACGAACGTGGCGCTCGCGCCGTCGAGGCGTTCGTCAGCGTGCTGCAGACGGTGAGGAAAACCTGCGTCCCTAGGACCAGCGATGCGTTCCGCAGCTTGCTCCCGGGCACTCTAGCTGCTGCCCCTACTTGATGTGCAGTCATCCCGATCCATCAGCACGGCACGGCCGCATTCGTTCCAGGCATAAATCGGGTCCGCCCCGCTAATCAATTACCATCCTCGCAATGTATCCCTCGTACTTGCCGGTCGGGATGTGATGGGAACTTCTGCTTCGCAATCCGATGTATCTCGGGTTCGTTCTGATCCTGGGCCTATCGGTTTTCATGGGGCTGGACCAACGCACTCGGTGGCGTCGTCAGTCCACACTCTGAAGCTCTGCAGCGTATTCGGGCCGAAGGTTGTCGCTATCGGGACGTCGGACGCGTCGCGGCCTCGTGCGATTAGAACTCGTCCGATCCGTGGCATATTGTTTCGCGGGTCAAAGGTGTACCAGGCGCCCCCGATAAAGGCCTCAACCCACGCGGCAAAATCCCCGGGGGGGTAGGGTGGCGGCGTCCCGACGTCGCCGAGGTAACCCGTGCAATACCGCGCGGGAATATTCATGCAACGACAAAATGTAGTGGCGAGGTGTGCGTAGTCGCGGCAGACCCCCACTCTCTCGTTGAAGGCTTCCCAAGCAGTCCGGGTTGGCCGCGCCTGCTGATAGTCGAAGGTGATCCGGCTGTGCACATAATCGCAAATCCCCTGCACCAGGGCCCAACCCGGAGGCAAATGCCCGAACAGATCCCAAGCCGTTTGGGACAACAGATCCGTCTCGCAATAACGGCTGCCGAGCAGGAAGACAAGCGTCTCTTCGGGCAGATCTTGCACCGGCTGCTGCTGGACATCGGGAACCACCACGTCCGGTTGGCCGGTATCGCGGATGAGGGCATCGGTTGTGATTCGGATGCTCCCGGCGGGCGCGACGATTCGGGTGCACCAGTTGCCGAAGCTGTCACGATACCCTTGGATCGGTACGGCGGGATCGGTGGTGAGATTATCGGGAATGATGATGTCGGAGGCGCGCGAGTAATGGATGCTCAACACCAGGATCATGGGGGTTGGTTGGAGAAAATTATAGATAAGTTCGTAACCGAGCCGAATCTGCATGTAGCTTTTCTTCCCTCGATCAGGATGTTCAATTCGGAAGCTGACGGCCCAGTCGTCTTCGCGAACTTTGCGAGTTTATGATAGCCCGATTCCGCCAGCCGCGTCCTTTAAACTATCTTCACGCCGAACGGCTCATATCGCTTGAAGCGGGCAGCGTGTAATCAACCACCATGCGATTCGCACCGGCTTGGCTCTGCTAACCTAACTGAAAATTTCGCAACGAGGCGACGAATGAGCGGAAATCCCGATCGTGAACGAGGAAAGAGTTACTCATAGTCTATGCGCGTTGAAGCCCATGAGCAATTCATTCTTTTTATCGTGCCGATGGAAGAAGGATGTTGGGTTTTTGGATGTATCCGTTCTGGTAAACTATCCATAATTGGCGGCGCGCCGTCTGACGCTAAGTGAGGCTTCTCCCAAGATTCCCGTCTATTCTGGGAAGAAGTGAAGCCGGTTCCTTCTCAGCGCCCGCGAAATAACAGGAGAACCGGTGATACCCAAACTGCAAAAAGAGCTCTCGAACCAGCACGACGAAGAACTGATCCGTTATATCAATCTGAAGCTTGCCGCTCTCGGGCAACCCACCAGCCGAAGCGCAGCGGACCGGTATTTCCTGGAAATTGCCGGTCCGCTGCTACGGAACTATTACCAAAAGGACCAGTTGCTTGCCGATCGCCTTTGTCCAGCCGATGGCCGCATCCAAGCCTTCCTGGACTCGTACTTGAGCGATGTACCTCCGGGTGGCGCGGCCCGGCTGCCGTTCCGCGCATTTGCCCTGGACCGGCCGGGATTGGCGCGCGTGATGTCTTTTCCCCCGGATGAAGACAGCCTGTCTTCACCGTATCTGCAATCCTACCGCGTGCCACAGGGAATTCTTCACAACCCCAAAAGCGATCGCCGCACCACCCAAGGGATTTTCCACATCGTCGAAGGCGGATTCCCCATTCCGGCTGACAAAATCGCCGTTCCCAAAAGCGTTTTCGCAGCCTTGCTGTCGGCGGCGCTACGGCCGCCAGACAATGTGATGGCATTGCCGCTTACGGCTAACCAGGCTGAACAGGTGCGACTGTTCGTCACGCTGCTTCTGCGTCCTCTAGTGTGCCCGGCCACGGGTATCGATCCAGCCAGGACCATGGAAATTCGGTTTTTCGCGCCGGCCAGCCTGGTGAGCAATCTGGATTTTGTCGAACGTATTTTCGGCAATGGCGGCGATCCGGACCTTCCTGAGAACGACGCCGCACTCGACGTGCAGCATTGGACCGGCCACACTGGGTGCGTGATTCTGGCGCCGCATCTCACAACCCTGAAGAAGAAGGATCTGGGGCTGCCCCATTACGACGATGCAACCGTACGCCAGCGCCGCGACGGCATGTGCTGGCGCAGTGACAGCGAGGATTATAACGGTGGAGGAGCATTCAAAATCGCCTGCCGGGATCAGCGGGGCGTAATGGTGACCATCATCGCCGATAACTATTATGGCTATTGCAAGAAAGAAGTAAAGACACAGATTAGCTTTTCCGCAAATTTGTTCGGCTTGTGCGAGGAAGAGCACGCCGGTGGAGCCATCGCGTTTCCCGCTTACGTGCTCGGACTGCAATTCTACGCCGGGCGCACCGTGCTCACGAAAAAGGTGACATTTCGCCAGGCAATGGTCTGGCTGGGCGATCGCGTGGAGATCAGGCCGGAAGGCTACGCGGTTGACCGGAACTATCCGGATATCTTCTACGTTCCGGAAAACGCTGAGTTCCGGGTTCAGGAAGGCTCGGTGAAGTGGCAGCGGGAAAACGGAGAGTGGCACGCGCTGACGCTCCGCGCGGTAGAAACGTACGTGTTGCCTTGGGGAACGAAAATCCGCCTTGAAAAGCAAACCGGCGGATCGGCATGGCGCCTGGTAGCGTCGCGCGCCGACGGGATTCTATGCCATAAACCATGCACCGTCTCAGGCGGTGGCAAGTCCGAAATTTCCAAATCAATCAGCAGCATCATACTCAAGGGTCCGGTCTTTGTCTCCGATTACACTCGGGAGATCGAGCGGGTGACGAAGATCGTAAAAATGGATTTCTCGATCGTCTACAAGCGCCCGAATCCAGGGGACAGGGCGAAGCGGTCCATCCTCAGTCCGGAACGGTCGCTCGGCTCGGTAATCAAGTTGATGACGTCGTCTCCGGATTACAAGCACGAACATAACGCATGGCTCTCGACGATTCCGGAAACGGTGCGGCAGCTTCTCATTACGGTCAAGCGGTATTATCGCCAGGACTGGGGCGACGACTGGCGGGAGCACTTCAGCGTGGATCGCATTAACGGGCTCCTCGGTCATGAACTGAAGTTCGAGAACCAAAAGCTGGTGGCAAATTACCTGCGCATGGGATACGATCCAAACGGTTCCTGGCGTATCTACAAACTGCGTCCCGATTTCAATCCCGCCGATAAGGTGCAGGTGGAGGATGATATAACGGCCTCCGTAGTACAGCCGCGCGAGAATCTGAACAATCTCGATCCTGAGTACGGCAATCAGAGCGTGAAGCTGGTCGCCAATTGCGAGACTCTGCTCTTTCAGCGGCCGGATGACGCCATCCACCGCGGCTTCGACAAGGATGCCGAGGCGGATATTTCGTCACAGGGTGTCTTCCTCTCCAATTTCGAGCCACTCACGATAGCGCAGGCTCGGGCGCTCGCCGACCAGGTGGTGGAGTTCGACAAGTTCACCGATTCGATGAAACGGCTGCTCGCTGACTTCGCGGCCAATCCGCGGACAAAATTCGTGGTTTCATCGGCGCATCCACGCGTGGTCAATGGAAGTCCTTCGAAAAATCCGCGCTACCTGCAGAAGCGGCCGGACCTGGTACATCCACGCGCTACTTATCTGGCGGAGATCGNNNNCCCGCCGCAAGCCCGGTGCATTTCCCGGTGAATGCCGTTCTGGCCGGGCGCCGCAATAATCCGCCAGACGCTAAGACCGGTGTGCCGCCGCTGGCAGTCTACAGTCCTATCCATTACCAGGAGCTGCCCGAATTGTTCATGGATTTCATCTGCAGTTTAACCGGGAAGTCTCCTTCCACTACGGGATTCGGCAGTGAAGGTGCGCTGACGAAAGGCCCCTTCAACGCGATGCCCCCGGTGGTGGACATCAACAATGCGCTAGTATCGGCGATCGTAACAGGGTACGAGGGGTTTACTACCGCGGCCGGGTATCTGGGGCCGAACTACCGGGTGGATCACGATAACAGCATGTTGGCGCCAGAGGTTTGGTGCCGGATGAGAGTAGGGGAACGCGACGCTCGATTTCTGATCGCCAACGGCTACCTGGAGAGAATGGAAGATTTCCAATACGAAGCACGCACCGTTCTGGCGGGCCGGTTGGGCTATCGCATTACGGCTGCGTTCGTAGACCGGTTCCTGGGAAGGATCTTTGAAACGCCGGGCGCCGTATTCCCGGAAGATTTGTTGCGCCCGGAAAAACAGGATGCCGCCCTCTTCGCCGCGGGTGTGGACGCGATTGTCGAGGCGCAGCGTCTGGTGGCGTTGAACTACTTCGAAGACCAAAGCGTGGAAGCGGCCTGCCCGCCGGTGAAAGCTCTCCTGCACATCATGGCTTTTGGCCACTATGAGGGGATGCTCTTGAGCGATCCTCGTCTGCGGGAATCGTTCACGCGCGAGTCGCTGCTTGAGAGCGACTGGTACAACAATCGTTTGCGCGCCAAACAAATGCTCGACGTCGCACTTTGGACGCGCCATCAGGACGCCGTCAGAACGTTTCTGGCAACTGGCGCCCCCGCTTCCGAGATCGATTTGCACTCCCGCTTAGCCACGGCCAATGAACAGTTGGCGCGAGTGAAAAGCGCCAGCTATCTCGCAGAGCTGGTGGGAACAATTGGAGCCGATCCGCCGGTGCAATCGTCGAACGCATGGTACACTTCGACTTCGACAGATATTTAGTTGTTACTGCGGCTGTTTGCCCGGGCGCCGCACATACCTTTTCACCGCGTCGTGAGCTTGAGTCCCGGCTTGGCTTCACACTCTATGGCCATTCATGTCGCCCTTAACCACAGGACGCACTACCGTTATGATCGCCGAGTTTCTCTGGGACCCCATATAGTGAGACTACGGCCTGTTCCACACTGCCGCACACCCATCCTCTCGTACTCCCTGAAGGTTCGTCCCAAGAATCATTTCCTCAACTGGCAACAGGATCCACAAAGCAACTATCTTGCGCGATTGGTCTTTCCGGAGCCGACCACCGAACTGTTCGTGGAAGTCGATCTGGTTGCCGAAATGGCAGTTTTTAATCCGTTCGACTTCTTCCTTGAGCCCTACGCGGAACGGTATCCCTTTTCCTACGATGCAGAGACCGCACAGGATTTGCGGCCCTACCTCGCAATGGAATCGGCAGGGACGAGATTGTCCGAGTTCCTGGCCGGAGTGCCGCGGGGAAGCGCCGGGACGATGGATTTTCTGGTTGGCGTCAATCAACGGGTGCAAGGCGAAATCGGCTACTTGATCCGCATGCAACCCGGCGTGCAGAGTTGCGAGGAAACACTGGGACTGCGCAGTGGTTCCTGCCGCGATTCAGCTTGGCTGCTGGTGCAGATCATGCGTCATCTGGGAGTCGCCGCGCGTTTCGTTTCCGGCTATCTGATTCAGCTCCGGCCGGATGTGAAGCCGCTGGAGGGAGCCGCCGGAGCCAGCGCCGACTTTACCGATTTGCATGCGTGGGCAGAGGCGTATCTTCCTGGCGCGGGCTGGGTCGGGTTCGATCCCACATCGGGCCTACTCGCTGGCGAGGGCCATATTCCGCTGGCGTGCACTCCGAACGCCAGCAGCGCAGCGCCGATCAGCGGCGTACTCGGCGCCTGTAACACCGAATTTAGTCACCAGATGAGCGTACAGCGAATCTATGAGTCCCCGCGCGTCACGATGCCATACACGGACGATCAATGGCGGGAAATCGATGCGCTCGGTCATCGGGGGGACGCCGATCTGAAATCTGGAGACGTTCGACTGACCATGGGCGGCGAGCCCACTTTCATTTCCCTTGACGACTCCGATGGCGAAGAGTGGACGACCGCCGCGCTGGGACCTGCCAAACGGGAGCGCGCAGTGGACCTGCTGGGCAGGTTACGCGACCATTTCGCTCCGCACGCGCTGCTTCATTTCGGACAGGGCAAATGGTACCCCGGGGAGCCCCTCCCGCGATGGGCACTCGGCTGCTATTGGCGCAAAGATGGAGTTCCCATTTGGGAGGATGCAAGCCTGATTGGTGAGAGCGCCAAAGATTACGGCTACACCATCGAAGATGCCCGCAGATTTCTAGAAGCGCTCACGCGCCGTCTTCAAGTAGACCCCTCATTCATTGTCGCGGCCTATGAGGACGTCTTCTACTATCTCTGGAGAGAACGCCGGCTTCCGGTCAATGTGGATCCTCTCGACCCGAAGCTGGAAGATCCAATCGAGCGCGACCGTATCGCGCGCCTTTTCGAACAGCGGTTGGATAAAGCGATCGGTTACGTACTTCCGCTACGGCGGATACCGACGAGGTCAGGAGTTCCCCGCTGGACCAGCCAACCCTGGTTTCTGGCCTCGAAGCAAATGTTTCTGGTGGAGGGCGATTCGCCGGTCGGCTACCGGCTGCCGCTCGAATCTCTTCCCTGGACGAAACCGGAGGACGTTACATACACCTACGATCCCGATCCGTTTGCGAGGCGATTGAAGCTGCCTGACAAACCCGAGCGAAGGCGCGACCTTTTTGAGGCGAGTCTTGTGGCTGACGATCCCGAGCCGGCTGCCGATCACGGCAAGCCGCCGGAGAAGGGCAAATCGGCGGAGTGGGTGGCGCGTCCGGCCCTCTGCGTCGAGCCGCGGGACGGAAAATTGTTCGTGTTCATGCCCCCGGTTGAGTATCTCTCGGATTATCTCGATCTTGTAGCTGCGATCGAAGATACGGCTGCTTATCTGAAAACGCCGGTGCTGCTGGAAGGTTACACGCCGCCTTTCGATCCGCGAATCGCCGTGCTGAAGGTAACCCCGGATCCAGGCGTAATCGAAGTGAACGTTCAGCCGGCGGCATCCTGGTGCGAGTTGGTGGAGAACACAACAACTCTTTACAACCTTGCCCGGCTCAGCCGTCTGGGTACGGAGAAATTCATGCTGGACGGACAACACAGCGGCACCGGCGGCGGCAACCACATTGTGATTGGCGGCCCTACTCCCGAGGACAGCCCTTTCTTGCGACGGCCGGATTTGCTGCGAAGCCTGGTCGGTTACTGGCATAACCACCCTGCACTTTCGTATCTCCTCTCGGGCATGTTTATCGGCCCAACCAGCCAGCATCCTCGCGTGGACGAGGCGCGCACCGATTCCATCTACGAGTTGGAAATCGCATTCGATCAGATTCCGGATAAGGGCGCCCCGGCGGCGCCTCCCTGGCTCGTCGATCGGGTCTTTCGTCACCTTCTGGCCGATCTGACAGGAAATACGCATCGAGCCGAGTTCTGCATCGATAAGCTCTATCCGCCCGAAGACGCGGCTCGGCGGATCGGCCTGGTGGAGTTGCGCGCGTTCGAGATGTCTCCGCACCCACGGATGAGTCTTGCCCAACAACTGCTGGTGCGGGCGCTGATCGCCCGCTTCTGGCGGAGTCCGTACCGCCGCAAACTGGTGTGGTGGGGAACCACTCTGCATGACCGCTTCCTGCTTCCGCATTTCGTTCAACTCGACTGGGAAGACATCTTAGGGGATCTCCGCGAAGCTGGTTATGAGTTTCAGAAAGAATGCTTCGCTGCCCACTTCGAGTTTCGATTTCCAGTGATCGGCTCGGTCTCGAGACGAGGCATCCTCATGGAGCTAAGGCACGCGCTGGAACCCTGGAACGTACTGGGCGAAGAGGCTTCTGGCGGCGCCACGGTGCGCAATGTGGACTCTTCCGTGGAGCGGTTACAGGTCAAGATGACGGGACTGACCGATTCGCGCTTTGTTGTCTTGTGCAACGGTTGGCGGGTGCCTATTCATGCTACGGGAGAGAGGGGCGAATTTGTGGCGGGAGTACGATATCGCGCCTGGCAGCCAGCGTCCTGCCTGCATCGCAACATCCCTGTGCACACGCCTTTGGTGTTTGATATCGTGGACACTTGGTCAGGGCGGGCAATTGGAGGTTGTGAATATCATGTTACGCATCCTGGGGGACGAGCGCACGAACGATTTCCAGTCAACGCTTATGAAGCCGAGAGCCGCCGCTTGGCCCGGTTCCGCGAGATAGGCCATACCCCGGGGATTCTGGCTGTGCCGGGTGAGGACCGGAGTCCCGAGTTTCCATTGACCTTGGATTTGCGCCGGATGCCGCGGACGGCGCCCTGATGAAAATTTCCACCGCCACAATCGATGCGCCGCTTCTAAGCGCCTCCTATCCACAGACGGCCGCTGTTTTTGACGAGATGTGCGGCGGGGGTGGCGTTCTTCGCCCTCATTGGGGCCCCTACGTCGGCTCGCTGTCGGCGCTCGGCAGCGAAGAGCTGGCCCAACGCTGGAAGACGGCAAGGCAGCGAATTCGAGAAAACGGCGTCACCTATAACGTTTATGGCGATCCGCTGGGGGCCGACCGCCCCTGGAGCCTCGATGCAATTCCGCTGATTATTTCACGATCGGAGTGGGAACCACTGGAGGCGGGTCTGATTCAGCGAGCGCGACTGCTGAACTCGATCCTGGCGGATCTTTACGGGCCGCAGCAACTGCTTCGCGGCAATCACATACCGCCGGCTTTGGTATTCGCCAATCCCGCCTTCTGGCGGCCGTGTCACGGCGTACCCGTCTCGGGTAACACTTACCTGCACCTGCTGGCCGTGGATCTGGCGCGCTCGCCCGATGGTCAATGGTGGGTGCTCTCGGACCGCACACAGGCTCCCTCGGGCGCAGGTTATGCCCTGGAGAACCGAATCGTGATGGCGGAAACCTTTCCGGACTTGTTCCGCGAATTCCGGGTAAAACGGCTGGCATCGTTTTTTCAGTCTTTTCGCGACACATTGCTGCGCCTGTCGCCCTCGCCTCAGGTGAATCCTCGGGTCGTTCTGCTCACGCCGGGACCCTACAACGAGACCTACTTCGAGCACTCTTATCTGGCCCGTTACCTCGGCGTCACGTTGGTTCAAGGTGGCGACCTGACCGTCCGCGAAACTCGCGTTTTCCTCAAAACACTTGAAGGGCTCAAACCGGTGGACGTGATCTTGCGCCGCGTGGATGATAGCTACTGCGACCCGATCGAATTGCGTTCCGATTCGTTCCTGGGCATCGCGGGCCTTGTCGAAGCCGTGCGAGCCGGCAACGTCGCGGTGGCCAATGCCCTGGGCAGCGGTTTAATTGAGACGTCGGCCTTTATGCCTTTTCTTCCCGGGCTCAGCAAGCGAATGTTGGGAGAGGACTTGAAACTCCCAGCCGTCGCCACCTGGTGGTGCGGGCAGCGGGATGGACTACGCTACGTGCTCGATAATCAGGATTTCCTGGTTATCAAACCGGCCTTCCCATCTAAAGGCATGGAGCCGGTTTTCGGTGGAAAGCTGGCCGCTGACGAGCGCGTAAAGCTGAGGGCGCGCATGCTTGCCGGTCCGCACGAATTCGTTGGCCAGGAGTTGCTGCATCTGTCAACGGTTCCCGTATGGTCCGAGAAGGGCCTCACTCCACGGCGGGTAGTTCTGCGGGTGTACCTGGCGGCGGCCGGAGATTCGTGGGTGGTTATGCCCGGTGGTCTTGCACGCGTGTCCGCATCCCTCGATACGCCGGTGGTGTCCATGCAGCGCGGGGGCGGAAGCAAGGACACCTGGGTTCTTTCGAGCCGGCCGGTTGGATCATTCACTCTTCAACGTCCTCGCGATTTGCCGGTGGAGCTGAATCGCGGGGAGACAAGCGACCTGCCTAGCCGCGCCGCCGATCACATCTTCTGGCTGGGCCGCTACGCCGAACGTTGCGAGCATCTGGCGCGCGTACTGCGCTGCATTCTGATCCGGCTTACCGGCGAATCCGGTGCGCCGGAAGAATCTGAGTGGGAATCTTTGAGGAAGTTGCACGCTTGTTTGGATCCGCCCGGGGATGCGCTCCCGGTGGACGACACCCAAGGGCATCTAGACCAATGGCAAGAATTCGAGCAGGGAATTTTTTCACAGATTTTCGACGACCAACGCAAGGACAGCCTAAACGGAATTCTAAATAGGGCGGGCCGTTCGGCGGCGCACGTGCGGGACCGCCTTTCCACCGATTTGCTGCGCGTAGTCAGTCAGTTTGGGGCGGTGGCCCGCGCCCCCGGTGACTTGGCCTGGGGATACGTCTCGGCAGGCGAAGCCTTAGCGGTGCTGAATCATTGTGTCGGCGACCTTTCGGCGCTGCGCGGGTTCGAGATGGGGAACATGACGCGCGGCCCAGGATGGCGTTTCCTCGGCATCGGTAGGCGCATCGAGCGCTCGATCCAGTTGATCAAAATGTTCCGGGCCATTATCGTACCGTTGCGCCTCGAGACTTGGCCCTCACTCGAGATGCTTCTCGAGGTGGCTGACAGTTCGATGACTTACAGGGCGCGCTATTTCACGACCCTTCAGGCCGCTCCGGTGCTGGACCTCCTAATGAACGACGAGGCGAATCCGCGCTCGCTCGCTTTCCAGGTGAAGGACCTTACCAAGCATTGCCGGGCTTTGTCGAGCATGGCATCCGCCGCCGCATGGCCGGTTTTGAAACAGAGGCGTCTGGAGGAAGCGGCGTCAATTCTCTTCGGCGCCGACGTCGGTCGGCTCTGCGAGCCGGATGCGAACGGAGTCCGCGTGCTGCTCGACGAACTTCTCAGCGGGCTGGCCGCGGAGCTGCCCGCGTTTTCGAACGCGATCACCCATACCTATTTCAGCCACGCCGAAATGGAGCGGGCTACTTGAACTATCGAATCCGGCACGTCACAACATACGAGTATGAGGACCCGGTCTCGGTGTCTCATCACGTTGTCCGCCTGACGCCCCGCAGTCTTCCACGGCAGAAATGCGCTGGGGCGAGAATATCCATAGTTCCCGCGCCATCGGCTTCTACCACCCTGATCGATTATTTCGGCAACGCGCTGACGTTTTTCGGGCTGCACGAGCCGCACGACCGGCTGATCGTGGAGGCTAGCAGCGAACTGGAAGTGCAGATAGCCGAGGGACTGGATTTTTCCAGTTCTCCGGACTGGGAGACAGTGCCGCAGTCGCTGGCAGGCGACCCTAGCGTGGATGTCCTCGATGCCTACCAGTTTGTTTTCGATTCGCAACGCGTCGCCGCGAGCAGGGAACTGGCCGCCTACGCGCGGGGTTCGTTTCCTGAGGGACGTCCGCTGCTGGAAGCGGTTCGCGAGCTCACGCGAACCATCCACCAGGATTTCCGTTTTGACACCAAAGCGACGCAGGTCACGACTCCGGTCGAGACATTTTTCGAAAAGCGTCGCGGGGTCTGCCAGGACTTCGCCCACCTTCAGATTGCGTGTCTGCGATCGTTGGGCCTACCGGCGCGTTATGTGAGCGGCTACCTGCGAACAACACCGCCGCCGGGTCGCTCACGTTTAGAAGGCGCTGACGCGTCGCACGCCTGGTGTTCCGCATGGTGCCCTGGCATCGGCTGGGTGGATTTTGACCCCACCAATGATTGCGTGCCCTCAGACAGCCACGTCACTCTGGCCTGGGGGCGCGATTACAGTGACGTGAGCCCTATTCACGGCGTCCTCCTCGGTGGGGCCCGTCACACTTTACACGTGGGTGTGGATGTGATGCCAGTCGACTGACTACTGCTTGACTGTACCGGACCGGGGGGCGGCGGGCGCCCTGACGACGATAGGTTGCAGCAGTCCTACTTCGTCAATGCACTGGGCGAGGGCGCGCCGTTCTCCGAGATCCTTCCTTGTCATTTCATTTCTCCTATCTGATTTGGGAAATCCGAAAACTCCTACGTCCAGAGCGCTGTCCGAAAGGCTAATTCTCCGGTAATTCCAGGTGCACGTTCAGCCGGAACGGCTGTCGGGGATCTCGCGATAGGACCGATAATGGCCGAGGCTCTTGTTGCAGTTGGTTTCGCACTTGGCGGCGCGCTGTTCCCATTTGGCGGGGAGTTCGCCGGCAGGTTTCTGGTTGCGAAAGGAGGCGAGGCGCCCGGAGGATTTCTCGGCGAGAAAGCGGGAGGTATAATCGCGCATGCTGCGTTTGGCCAAAAAAAAATTAGGTCGGGAGCGGAAGAATTTCGAGATTTCGTGGAAGCCCTAAATACTGGAGGAAAATATCGTAGCTGCGAATCCAATCAAAACCGCCTAGAGTACTTAAAACGCGCACCCTTCTATCTCTCGATTGCGCCTGGCCGTCCCCCGCGCGCGAGAGCACGGAAGCGCCGAACTCGGAAAACCCGTTCGCAGCAGCCTCTCTCCATGAGCCGGCCAGACGGCCGAATTGATTTTTGACCAATTCCGAAAGACCCTGGGAGAGATTGCATTCGCTTCGTTGTCGCAAACAAGGAGAAGTACTCCGAAGTCCATGCCACTTTTCGAAGCACTGGCGTGCCAGGGAGGGAGCGGACGTCATACGTGTACTGCGGCCTCAGGCAGGCGGCCAACAATCACTAGTCAGAACTGATAACGCAACCCAAACTGCATCACGCGCGGCTGGGTCAGCGTGTTGGTGTATTCGCCGAACTTGCCGGTGTTGCCTACGTCGAGGCTGGCGGTGTTGATGTCGAAGTGCACGGTGTTCGGCACATTAAAAACTTCCCATCGCACTTGCATCCTGTGATGTTCGCTGTAAGGCATGGTGAAAGTCTTGCCGAGGCTCATGTCGATGGTCATGAAGCCATCGCCACGGATGCCGTTGCGCTAGCCGATCTCGCCGGCAAAGCTATAATCGAAGCCGTTGCGGGCCGCAGTCGGGTTTGCGAAGATGTTCGGACCGCTGGCGCCGTTGGGCGCCCTGAATTAGCGAATGCCGCACTGCCAGCTACGGGTGCGATCCGGGAGGCGAAGCCGGAATAGTTCCAGTTCGCCGGCCAGACCGGAGTTGCCAACGCTGCGGGGCAGACCGCTGGTCACACTGTAAACACCGGCGAGCTGGCTCTTGGATGTTTTTCGCCCCAAAGCACACATTGCGAAAGTTGAATGGTCTTCTCTGTAAGATTGCGCCTGGCCGTCCCTGCGCGAGAGCACGCCGCCACAAGATTCACTTTACGGCCGGTGACTCCCGCAAAGGTGGCAGCTTCGACAAATAAAAAAGAGGGACGATTCGGATTCCACACTTGACTCATCGACACCAGGAAAGCCGATTCGCGCGTCCGATCGATCAAGGCCTGCTGCGATCTCCCGGGCGAATGAGCCAGTCATAGTGAACAAGCGCCTGATCGATGGCCTCCGGAAGGTCCTGCGCCAGGAAAAAGCCGTCCGCCATCAACTGGCGTGCCGCAATCGTGAACTGTCCAAGATACTGTTCCCGGCTGCTGTAACGCTCCTCAATCGACACCCGCGAATCTCCCGTGGCCTGCCGCTCCGAGCGCGTGCGCGCGAAGGGATAGAACGACCCGGCTTCCCCGGCCAGTTGGTCCGGAGCGCCAATCGATGCCGCGCGGTAATTCCAGCCGGCGTAAGTCGCCAGAGGGACCTGCACGTCCGGCAGACGGATACCGGCCCTACTATTGCCGTCCGAATCGACTGCCGGAATCAAACCCGTGAATGGCTTGCCAACCCGCGGAGGCTCGTAAGCTACAATACCGCGGCCCCAGTCCGGCCCGAAATCGAAACGGTAGGTAATCAGCATGGGCGGCGGTAGCGCTATACCGGGAATCACCGGCCAGCCCGCTGCTCGTGGAGTAGCCAGGGTACCGTCGGCGATGTGGGGATAACGGCTGGGCGGCGGTAACACCCCATCCACCACCCATCGATCGAGCGCCTGGAAAAGCGCGCGAACCACTGGGCTCCGGTTCAACGGATTCAGCGGCGCGAGTCCCACTAGGTCGTCGCCCCTCGTGTGAGCCGGCGGAAACGGCCCTGAGTAATGAGGGCCCGACGCAATGAAATAAATGCGCGTCCCAGGCGGTGGTTCGATGTCGCGGGCGCCGGTTGGATCCGTATGAATCAGCGAACCGGCCCGGTTGAAATACTCGGAGTTGCTGAGTATATGAAAGATTTTTGGCGCCACGTGATGGGCTTCGGCGCGCGCCAGCAGCGAGCCGCTTTCGCCGGTTTCCGGATCGGTTTCGGCTCCGTCGGTGAAGGGGAACATGTCCACCGGATAAAAAATATTCAAATGCTGCTCGGCATCCCGCGAAGCCTGCCCGAAGCGGTGATTGAAAGAGCCGCGCCCGGCTCCTCCCACTTCGTCGATGATTCCATCGAAGACGCGATTCCCTTCCTCGTCCTCATTAAAGCCCTCGTACAGAAAATGGCGCAGGAAGCGCCCGCTCTGCGAGACGCCCCAGCCATATGCAAAGCGCGTCCCGTGAAGTGGATTGGCAGGCGAGCCGGATTTCAAAAAAGCGATCAGGTCCCGAGTGCCCGCCAGTCCGCAACCCAGCACGCGTGGATCGTGCGCGCGATAGACGACGTCATAAATGCGGCCAGGCTGAAAGCCGCCTTCGAGCGCGACGGTCGTCTCATTCACGAAGCGCCATTTTCCGCGTGGAATGAGTAGCGGCTTGTCGAGCGGAAGATCGCGAACGGTCATCGAGTCCCCGGCGCTCGCAGTGTCCACCGCGGGATACGCTTTGTGGCCGCGATCGGCGAGAGAGGCCGTTGCCGATCGCGTATTCAGGACAAAATTCCCACGCACAAGCCCCACGATGGGCGCGCCATGATCCGTCGCGATCGGGATATCCATGCGCATCATGCCTTCGGGAACATCCCATTGCCAACCCATCCAAAGCAGCGCGTAACCTTGCGCCATGAGCGCACCATCGCCAATCTCATCGGCGGAAGTGGGATCGAGACTGGGACGGGCTTTCTGGAACGTCCGGAGCATCGCTTTTGTTCCGCGATTCCCCACCTCATAGAGAATGCGGCCGTTGCCGCGCGCTACATCGACGGGCTTCAGAAGGTAGAAGTCGGTAGTGAATTCCACTCCGCCGCTTGGAGCGCGCGGCGCAAGCTTGAGATCCACGATGCCGGCGTTTCGGGGTGCGGCCGGGTCAAGGACAAACTGTACTTTCCCGGAGAGCTTTTCATAAGCGCCGGCGAGCCCGAACTGCTTCCCGTTGAGCACCGTCTCCCGGTGTTCGATATGAAGCTGGACCACCCGCGCCTCTCCAACAGACGCTAGTAGGACTATCGCGAAAGTCACCTGGATGACCGTTGGCATTTGTCAGATTGTAGCAACCGCGGGTCGGCAAGCAAATGAGGCGCGGGATCGTTGCTGCGGATTGCGGGCGAAGCTGAAAAGGATTCCGGGGTGAACGTGAAAACGATTCGAGGGTGCGGCACTTCTCTCTCTCCGATGGCCAATTACCGAAGTCGGTTGGCTGAACCCAACACTTGCGATGTTCGCAGTCGCCCTCACTACCGGCATGCGACAGACCGAATATCTCGCGCACAAATGGCCCGACCTAAGTTTCAGCAAGGGTACGATCAGCATTGTAAGAACGCTCGAACCGAACAAAAACGGTGGCTGGCGCTTTGCAGATACGAAACGCGCGCGCAGCCGTCGTCTAGTGAAGCTTCAGGCCTCAAGCTGCTCGCCGATTACCCAGGTCTATGAGCGCGACCCCGTCAATGGCGATGTCGCGGCGGCGGATCTGATCATCGTGAATTCGAGCGGCAATCCGCTGAATGAACGGAATCTCGTGAAACGGAACCGTCAAGTCATTCTCGAGCGCGCCAAATTGCCGCGCATCCGGCTTTACGATCTGCGTCACACTGCGGCAACTCTGGCGCTCGGCGCCGGCGTTCCCGCCAAGGTTGTATCCGAACAACTGGGGCACGCAAGCGTTGCTTTCACCCTCGACACCTATTCTCACGTGCTTCCACACATGCAGGAGGCAGCGGCCGCCCAGGTGTGGAGGCGCTCCTGTTTGAACCTGCGCCGAAGAAGCACCGTCCACGCTCCTCTTGACAGGATGGACTTTGCCGTGATGCTCGATTCCGGATTGCCAAGGAGCAGGACATTCCAGGACTGAGCCGAATAGGCCGGCAAGTCCCGTTCGGGCACTCCACGCCCGCCGCGGTCAGCAACTTAACCGCGACGACTATGGCACGCACGACCCCGACTGGGACGACGCCCTCACCGGGCTCGAGAAAAGATGCGGCGGATTCCGCGTATTGGTGGGAGAGACCGACTGATAGGTGGACCAGATAGTGTGGCTCTGGGGAACGGGAACTCCGTCTCCGCGGATGGCGTCACCCATTTCCGGCACAACAGCGTAGTGAATGGGGCCCCGCATAACAAGGACCGTGGTGCCGGCTCGCTGCAGCAGAGGGCCCCAGGCCTCGCCCAGTACGGCATCCAGCCGGGCACCCGATGGCCTTCTTCCCAGAAAAGGAGAAAACAACAGGCCGGTCCGGCCGAGAAAGCCACAGTCCCCCCAGGCGCCGATAGTCAGGCGAAATCGCCGCGAAAGACGAGAGACCGGTTCCGCTTCGGCGGGGCGGACGCGAACACCTATCGCGGAGTATAGGATTCTTTGGGTAGCTCGATCTTGAGTTTCGCCGTGGCCAGTTCCATCCGGTACAACTCGTTCAGTCGCTCGCGGAGGTTGAGCGCGAGTCTCCGAACGCTGGCGTCTTCTCCGGTCGAATACCTCGGGGCCTTGCCGAGAGCCTCCTCTCCAATGAGAAGCTCGCTCAACTCGGAGGCTTTTCCCGCCATCTCCATTTCACACGCATACTGCAGGAAACTCCGGAGTTGACCCGAGCGCACGAGCAGGGTGCTGCCGAGCAACAGATCGAGGGCCTCGCGGCTGTTCGTCAGTTGGCACGCACAAGGGAGGCCATCAGGCGCCGATTCCAGCACGAGAGTCACACGTTTCAACGGGAGTGAAAAATGTTTGTAAACGTCCAGGTAACGTTCAGACACTCGACTTTCCAAAAGGTTGCGTTAAAATTCTGGCGTATGTGCCATCGTCGGGTCCAAGCGCATCCTTCGCTTGCGGGGCCGCCGCCATGCTGACGGTTGCGGCAGTGTGCTCTCGCGGAACCGAGTTCCAGATCCTGCGTGGGGAAGTGACCGTTTTGATGGCCGACTGCGCAGAGCGTAGCGACACTCTCAAAGAAAAGCTGGTTTCGGGGAACAAGCCGTGGGGCCGCGCATGTTAGAAAGCTGGACCTCGCCGAAGAAATTTCTGAGTTGGACAGTCACGAACCCGGTGAAGGGCCATATTCAGGTCGAAGCGCTAATCGCGGGAAAGGCGGGTACCAGGGTCGCCCTCACCTCGGAGGCCTGCAGGCTGCAGTTCACACTCGGGGCGAGCGAGTGGCAGCGAATCCAGGCGCAAAGAAAACTCACGCTTCCGGCCGGCCGGAGCACAATCACTCTTCGTTTGAGAGAGGGCGCCGATTCAATCGGGACAGTCCCAGTCAAGATCAAATCGCTCGAACTGGTGAACTTGGCGGACCGTCCGGATCTCGACAGGCGGATCCGGTCATTGAAAGCTCCCACAGCATGGTTGCGTGACGCCGGGTATGGACTGATGTTTCAGTGGGGAGAATGGAGTGATCCCAAACATGGACCAAAGAAAACCGGGCCGAGGACGATTTCGACCGTCACGTGGGCGATGCAACACCGGCGGTCTCTCAGCTTGAACCTTCCGATGTATGAACACGGCTCCGTGAGCCCCGAATCGCTGAGTGTTCTGAAGGCGCTGCGCGGCGCCGTCAGGGGCAAACAAAACCGACCACGAATGAAACCCGGGTTCCGGAGTGAACGGATCAAGTTATAGAAAAGTACCTACACAGGAGAAATTATATGAGATTCAGTACTCAGACAATCGCCGGCGCCCCGGGCTGCCGGCGCGTTTTGCTCATTACCACGGCTGCTCTCATCGCTGGATTCTGCAGCCCCAAGGGTTTCGGTCAAGGAACCGCCGCAGTCAGCGGAACTATTCGCGACAGCAGCGGCGCGATTATTCCCGCCGCCCGTGTAAGTCTGATCAGTGCCGGAACCTCGGTGCGGCAGAATACTTTTGACTACCGATACGGGCCGGTACGTCTTCCTCAACGTCCTGCCGGGCCGATACACTCTTGAAGTCACCAAAGAGGGGTTCGCTCCGACAACGCAACAGGAGTCTACATTGGAGGTCAACTACCTCCAACTTGGGCACGGTCGTGAACACCACCATGGTTGCTGAACTCCCGTTGAACGGACGGCAGTTTACTCAGATGCTCGCTCTCACACCCGGCGCA
>WNFJ01686550.1_pt1 | contig 22337 bp, 29 predicted proteins | sample 5400461 | NCBI WGS metagenome assembly WNFJ01 (sample SAMN13153349, study PRJNA577476) | soil metagenome | isolation source: 115 cm saprolite on Douglas fir-dominated hillslope | place: USA:California | collected 2013-09-17
TTTGAGATTTTTCTATCTGGAAATGAAGTGGAGTTGGGGTGATGATGGAAGGCGGAGTTCCAATGGATCCTGTAGACCGAGACCAGTCGCGCGGAAAGGGCAGCCGGGTATTCACGATTCTTTTCCTCGTCGTGTTTGCGCTGGTGGTCCTGGGGGCGGTAACTCTGTTCCAGCGCCGCACCCAATATCAGGCGCTTGCAAAGGAAACGGAAACGCTTGCGATTCCAACGGTGGCGGTGATTCACGCGTCGGTGGAATCGTCGGAGGAAGACCTGGTCCTCCCCGGCACCATGCAAGCCTATGTCGAGTCGCCCATCTACGCGCGCACCAACGGCTATTTGAAAAAGGGGTATCACGACATCGGCAGCCGCGTACGCCAGGGTGATTTGCTGGGGGACATCGACCCGCCGGAAGTCGATCACCAGTTATCTCAGGCGCGCGCGGACTTGAACACCGCGCAAGCGAACGCCAACCTCTCCAAGATCACCGCCACGCGCTATCAGGAACTCATAAAGACCGACGGCGTCTCAAAGCAGGAAGTCGACAACGCTCTCGGCGATATGGAAGCCGCTGAGGCCAATGTGCACCGGCTTGAAGATCTCGAATCCTTCAAACATATTTATGCACCGTTTAGCGGGGTCATCACCCGGCGCAACGTGGATACGGGCACGTTGATCAACGCGGGCAACGGCGGCACATCACAGCAGCTTTTTTCGCTTGCGCAGACTGATCCGATCCGCGTGTATGTGAGCGTGCCGGAAACGTACGCGTCCTCCATTCGCGCGGGACTCGGCGCCTACCTGGAGCTCACCCAATTCCCCGGCCAGAAATTCGAGGGCAAAGTGGTGCGCACGGCGGAGTCCATCGAACTCGGCACGCGCACGCTGCTCACCGAGGTGGACGTGCCGAACCACACCAGCACGCTGCTCCCAGGTGGTTACGCTCAAGTTCACCTGCAGGTGAAGGTGACCGGTGCGCGGCTAGCTGTTCCGGTGAATGCCCTGCTATTTCGCTCCGAGGGACTTCGCGCCATCGTTGTGGATGCCAATCATAAGACGCACCTCAGACCGCTGACCATCGGCCGCGACTACGGCACCACTCTCGAAGTCCTCCAGGGGCTGGAAGCCAGCGATTGGATCGTGCTCAACCCGGCCGATTCCCTGGACGAAGGCCAGGAAGTCCGCGTGAAAGAAATCGCTTTGAGCTCTGCGCCCGGAGCCAGCCAGCCTGTTACCTCCGCTCCAGGAGCCAAGAAACAGTAATGAAGCGTGGCAGGAAATCTCGCGCCCTGCTTGGGCTGGTTGTTTGTGTCCTCATCGGTGGATGCACCGTGGGGCCAAAGTATCAGCGTGCCACGGCGCCAGTCCCCGCAAAATGGGACGTGTCGGAACCCTGGCGCGAGAGCGCACCGAAAGACGGAGTGGCCAAGGGCGAATGGTGGAGCGTTTTCCACGATGACGAATTGACTTCGCTGGAAAAGCGGGCTCTCGACGCCAATCAGACCATTAAAGTATCGGCGGCGCGGCTGGAACAGGCACGGGCCTCCGCCGCGGTGCAGGTTGCAACACAATTCCCTACTCTCTCGACAAGCCCAAACGCGCAACGGCAAAGACTCTCCGGTAACAGGCCGGCAAACAGCAACTTCCCCGTAAGGTCGCCGGTGTCACAATCCAACAACGTTCTGCCGTTTACAGTCGGATACGAAGTGGATTTGTTCGGGCGGCGCAGGCGCAGCATCGAAGCAGCGCAAGCGTCCTACCAGGCTAGCGCGGCCGATCTCGAAAATGTGCGGCTGGTGATTACCGCGGAACTCGCGGGCGATTATTTCACGCTGCGGCAGCTCGACACCGAGCTGGGAATTCTGAATCGCACCGTTGAGACGCTGCAAAAGGCGCTTCAACTTGTTGATTCACGGCACAAAGGCGGCGTGGCTTCCGGGCTGGACGTTGCAGAAGAAGAAACGCTGCTGAATACCACGCGAACGCAAGCAATCCTCTTGCAACAACAAAGAAAACAGTTTGAAGATGCCATCGCCGTGCTCGTGGGAAAGCCCGCGCCTGAATTTCATCTTTCGTCCAAGGAATTAAAGGATGAACCTCCCGCGCTGGATGCCGGACTGCCCTCGGATTTGCTGGAGCGGCGCCCGGATGTCGCGGAAGCCGAGCGGCAAATGGCCGTGGCTAATGCTCAAATCGGAATTGCCAAGGCTGCCTACTATCCGTCGTTGAATCTTTTTGGCAACGGCGGGTGGCAGGCCGCCGATATCGCCAAGCTGATGAACGTGCAGAGCACTTTCTGGGCGGTAGGAGCAAATGTGGCGGAGAGTATTTTCACAGGCGGGTCGCGGCGCGCGCAAGTGCAATTCGCTAAAGCTGGCTATGACGCGAGCGTCGCTTCGTATCGTGACACTGTGTTGAATGCTTTCCGGGAAGTGCAGGATGACGTAACGGGCTTGACCGTTCTCGAGCAAGCAAAGCAATCACAGCAGCAAACGGTTGACGCCGCGCGACGTACTCTGGACATCGCTACCAGCCGCTACGTCGGCGGGCTCGTGAGTTACTTGGACGTCGTCAACGCGCAGCAAAACTTGCTCAATAACGAACAGGAGCTCGCCACGATTCACGGCCAGCGCCTGGTAACGAGCGTCCTCCTCGTCAAGGCCCTCGGCGGGGGCTGGGACGCTTCCAGCCTCTCTGCGGTCCAGGTCAAGCCCAAACTGCAAGATGCTGTAACGCCGTAGTGCTTCTCAAGGCCTGCTGCTATCATGCGGCGAGATCACACGTCCGAACTCTGATGCGCGGCTGAGGCGGTCGAACATTTGGTACGCCGCCGTGGCGATCCGGATGATGGCCTCCCCTCCCTCTTTCTCATGGCGCAGATAAGTGGTCATCACGCTGATGACGAACGGCCGATTGCCCGTGAAAACGATGCCGGAATCGTTGCGTACCCCTTCCAGCTCTCCCGGTTTGTTGGCTACGCGCAAATCTTCTGGCAATTCCCGAGGGATGTAGCTCTCCTTGTGAATGCTGAGCAGCTTGAAAAAGTCTTCGGTGAACGTTTTGTTCAGCACTTTTCCATGGTACAGGTCTTCCAGAAGCGTCATCATCTCGCGGGGCGTAGCGATGTTTTCGCGGCACTCGGCGGCAGCCTTCAAGTCCATCATCTTGCGCCGCAAACGCGTGTGCGTGAGCCCGAGAGAATCGAGTAGAGCATTCACGTTCTCCATGCCGACGCGGTCGATGATGATGTTGGTGGCCGAATTGTCGCTAACGGAAATCATCAGCGCGGCAACGTCGCGCAGAGTGAGCCGCGTGACGCCGGGAGTGAGCGCTTCGGCGATACCGCTGCCACCGACCAAGTCGGCCTGCTGCAACGTGTAAAGGTCACCGAATTTGAGCTTGCCTTGCTGCACCTGGCGGTATAGCTCGGCAAGTATGGCGATCTTGATGGAGCTGGCCGTGGGAAGAACCTCATCCGCGTGAAACAAATACCTCTGGCCTGTGGAAAGATCGAGGATGGCCACGCCCAGAACGCCGTCGAGGTGGTGGTCCGCATCGTTAATCGTCGCTTCGAGCTTTTGCCAAAGGATTTGCCCCTTCTCCTGGGGCGCTTTTTCTGGCGACGATTGCTGCGCACGGGATTCGAGTGGAGCCCATGCGCCTATCGCGGCGAACATGGCAAAGCACAAGATTCGTTTCAGCACGGTGACCTCCGGGTCGGCGGGATTATACGGCCTAAGCACATCTCGTACGAGTGAAGAAAGATCCGGCTGCCACGAAGCGCTGGGCCCACGGGAGCGGCTCGGCACGGGGTCGTACTGATTCAGAAACTCGGCATTCTTGGACATGGAAAGGACATGCCAGTAAGGACGATAATAGGAGAGGCACCCATGCGCCTGCGGAAGCCGAACCGACAAGAGTTGGACGAGAAATGGCAGAAGGCCGGCCGGCAACGCAAGTTTTGGAGAGAAGACGATGCGCAAAATCATTGCTGGAACGTTGTTCATGGCTTTGGCTGGAACCTTGGCCATCGCCGCACCGCGGCAAGACCGGGATGAACGGCACGGCGACAACGGAAAACACAAAGGCTGGGACAAGCACGAAGATCGCGGCGACGACGGTGATCGGCACGACAACGGAAAACACAAGGGTTGGTACAAACACGAAGACTACCGCGATTGGGATGACGATCATGACCGCATCCGGCCCGGGCATCCCTATCCGTACGGCAGATACGTCCACGTGCGAGCGGATTTTATCGCGCGGCGCATCGATTTCCGGGCGCGCCGCGTAGTGCTCTACGACAACTCGAATTGGGTGGTTGCGCCCTACGATCTCGATCGCTGCCGCGATTGGGAATGGGAACGCGATCACGTCTACGTTTACGACGACGATCATCACCCCGGCTGGTACTTACTCTTTAACGCCCGCCTGGGCCGCTCCGTCCATGTCGAGTATTTCGGAGTGCACTAGAATTCGCGACGCAGGCCATCATTCACCACAGAAATGAAAATGCGGGGCGAAGCACTCGCTTCGCCCTGCACTGTTTTGCAAGAGTGCTATCCCTAACAAATTCTATAAGTTATCAAGGAAAAACTGCGTTACGCGCTGCATCAGGACACGCCGTGCAGGCGGGCCATGGCCGCGGCCGGGAAAGGCCAGGACCTCGACGTACTTCCCCGCCTCGATCAGGTCATTGATCACCGCGAGGGTGTTGGCAAAGTGCACGTTGTCATCGCCTGTACCGTGAGCGATGAGCAGCTTCCCCTTCAGGTGGGCGGCATTTTTCACCGGCGAAGATTCCTCATAGCTCACCTTGTTTTTCTGCGGGAGCCCCATGTAGCGTTCCGTGTAGATGGTGTCGTAATAGCGCCAGTCGGTGACCGGGCCACCGGCAAATCCCGCTTTGAAGTCGCCGCTCGCCTCGAACATGGCATGCAGCGTCATGTGGCCGCCGTAACTCCATCCCCAGATGCCGATGCGATTGGCTTCCACGTAGGGAAGAGTTCTCAGATATGCCACTCCGTCGCGCTGGTCGGAAAGTTCCTGAGCGCCCAGGCGAAAATGGATGGGCTCTTCGAAAAGATGGCCGCGGCCCGCTGAGCCGCGATTATCGAGTGCAAAAATGATGTAGCCCTTTTGCGCCATCAGCTGATGCCACAAGAAGGTAGCGCCGCCCCAGGCGTTGCGGACCACCTGCGCATGAGGGCCGCCATAGGTATACACGAGCACGGGATACTTTTTTTTCGGATCGAAGTCCGGCGGCTTGATGATGCTGGCGTTGAGCTGCACGCCATCGTGAGATTTAACACTGAGAAATTCCACCGGTGAAAGATGAAAATCGGCAAGCTCGGCGACTTTGTTTTCGTTGATCGCGGTGATGCGCGATCCGTCAGCGCGGCAAATATCCTGACGCGGCGGGGCCGCTGTGTTGGAAAAAGTATCAATGAAAGCCGAAGCATTTGGCGCGAGGACCGCGGCGTGCGTGCCATCTTCCTTGGTCAGGCGCGCAAACGAGAGCGACGCGATAGAGCTGCCGCTCAAGAGGAGATTTTTCCGTGGCGGTGAAGTAAACGAAATCCTTTGCTTCGTCGACGGCGTCGACCGCCTCGACCTCCCAGTCACCTTTTGTAAGCTGCGCTAGTTGCTTGCCGCCAACATCGTACAAATACAGGTGACGGTAGCCGCTTCGCTCGCTGGACCACAAAAAGCGCTTGCCATCCTTGAGAAAAAAGAGCTCGTCGCTGACGTTGATCCAGTACGGATCTTTCTCTGTGAGGACAACATGGGACTTGCCAGTCGAAGCATCCGCAACCAGCAGATCGAGTTCAGTTTGCGCGCGATTGAGGCGCTGAATGGCAAGATGCTTCGAATCCGTAAGCCAGTTCACGCGCGGAATGTAGATTTCGGCTTCAGCCCCCGTGTCCATCGCGCGAGGTTCGCCCCCGGCGAGCAACGCTACAAGAACGCGCACGACGGGATTCGCGCCGCCGGCAACGGGATAGCGTTCCATCTCGGCTTCACCGCTCGGCGAAGAAAAATCGACCAGCGGGTACTGTGAAACTTTTCGCTCGTCCATCTCGAGATAAGCGATGGCGGAAGAATCCGGCGACCACCAGTAAGCGGTCTTAATGTCCAGCTCCTCGGGATACACCCAGTCGAGCTCGCCTTTGCGAATCTCTTCCGTGCCGCCCTGAGTGATAGCGCGTTCCTTGCCATCAGCAAGGTTGACAAGCCACACGTTGTGATCGCGAATAAAGCTCACGGATCGGCTATCGGGAGAAATCTTCGGGTCGGCAATGCTAGCTGTACCGGAGACGAGTGTCCGCGCCGCTTGCGACTTCACATCCAGCCACGCAAGCGCCGTGGCGCCTTGAAATAAAATGCCGCTGCCATCGGCCGCCCATTGATACTGCGAAGGTGCGCGGCGTCCAAGCCCCGTCGCCTGCGTAGGTCTCGAAGTGTCAGCAGGTAAAATGGATTCGAGTTTGTCGGAGGATACGAATAGCCGGCGCTCTCCGTTAGCAGCGTCCATCACCCAGAGTTCCGTCTTTGCTTCTTTGCCCGATCCTTTCGTTTCGAAATAGCCGAGCTGTTTCCCGTCAGGCGTCCAGGTCAGCCCACGCGTCAACCGTCCGCTCAGACTTGGCTGCGAATAAATGCGCTCGATCGTGAGCGCTTTCCCACGCACAGCAGCCGATTGCTGCGCCGCGGGCTGTGAAGGGAGAATTGTAATTAGCGCCAGAGCAGCGAGAAGCACAGACAACCCCGAAAAGCGCCTACGCAAGAACATGAATTCCTCCTGATGCGGACGCTAGTTTAAGCTGGAGGCCTCCGAAGAACAAAGTCGTCCAGAGCGAGCTAACCGGGTGGCCACCGAAACTGGCGGCCGCCGAGCAGGTGCAGATGGAGATGGAATACCGACTGGCCTGCGCCGCTACCGTTGTTTAGGACCGTGCGGTAGCCTTCGAGGAGATGGCGTTCACGCGCGAGCTGCGCGGCGACCAGTTGCAGTTTGCCGAGAATGGCTTGATCTTCTGGCGCCGCTTCGGTCAGCGATTCGAAGTGTTTGCGCGGGCAAATCAAGATGTGCGTGGGCGCTTGTGGGCTGATGTCTTCGAAAGCAAAAAGGTCTACATCTTCATAGACGATCTTCGATGGAATTTTCTTCGCAGCAATTTTGCAGAACAAACAATCGGCACTCATCGAATCCCTCCTGCGGGTGTGCCTTCATCCAACCGGGTCACGAATGGCGTGAAACCCTCGCGGTCGCGGAGGTGTTCACTAAATTGATGCGCGCTATCCTCCCCGGAGATCTTGCCAACGCGCACGCGATATAACATTCCGTCGGGGGAATCATATTCCTGAATGAAGATCGGAGAGTAAGAAGCGCTGAGGCGGTCGCGCAGGCGTTCCGCGTTGGCACGCTCCCGGAATGCCCCCACTTGTACGGTGAAGAATCCGGAGGTGGGATCGATGCCCGCAGAAAGCACTTCTACGCGGACGGGCACCACGCCAGGGCCAACGGAATCCACTTCACGGGCGGCAGCGAGCGACAGATCGATGATGCGATTGTCGACGAATGGACCCCTATCGGTGATTCGCACAACCGTGGACTTGCCGTTGTTCATGTTGGTGACGCGAACTATCGTCTCGAACGGCAATGTGCGATGCGCGGCTGTGAGTTTGTACATGTCGTAGATCTCGCCGTTCGAAGCGCGCCGTCCATGAAACGGCACTCCATACCACGAGGCGTTCCCGTTCTCCGTGTAGCCGAGAGGCGCAATTGCCGGCTGGTTTCGTTTCGAACTGGGAGCCGCCGGCGGCGAAGTAGCAGGAGTTTCAGGTACGTCCGTGGAGCGTTTCGCGCTGTCCACGGTTCCCGCGGGCGTTTCTGTGGGCCGGGTAGGAGGGGACTGGCGTCGGTCGGCGATGGGCCGCCGCGCACCACAGCCAGAAAGCATCAGGAGAAAAAGGAGGTTGAGGGCATAAAGGAGGTTACGGACAGCCGGCGGACATGAACAAGTCCGGGTGAAAATCACGATTCCGCCCAGTTCATGTTTCCACGTCTTTCGAAGGGGGAGAGGAACGCGCGGCGTTACGAGCTTCGATCCACGCGGCGGCCTCGGTAAGCTTTTCGGAAACTTCGCGCAAGAATTGCGCCGTGCGCTTTTCCGTTTCCGGCGCGACCTCTTCTTTCACAAAACTCTTTACGCGCGCGAGCTCTTCGTCAACGCGCTTGCCAAAGTCTTCAAGGTTTTTCATGTTTTTAATCCGCGTGAACTCTTCGTCGATACGCTTGCCAAACTCTTCGAATTTGTCCATAGGAGCCAGTTCCTGCAAAAACCTTCGCGCAGAGAAGAAGCGCGGCGACTTGGGTATTATAGGAACGCCGTTTGCGGGTCGCAAGGAGGAGAATTGGCGCTTCCCTACCGGTGGCAGTGGCGGGTGGAAAAATGGAAAAACGCAATGCGCGGATTTTTCGGCGGCGACCAGCAGCCACGGCCGAAAATTTGTCCGGCATGCGGGGCGCTCGTGGGAATCAGTGCCACGCGCTGCCACGAGTGCGGCGCGAGCATGCGATTTTCTCTTGCAGCACTCAGCAAGAAATTCTCAGGACTTTTCGGCGAGCAAGAAACTCCGGTCACCTCGGCGATGCTGGTGGCCAACATTTTAATGTTGGGCGTCAGCTTGGTGTTGACCATGCAAGCGGGCGAAGCTGGCGGCTTGCACACTTTATTCGGGATGAGCTCGGAAGCGTCTTACCGGTTGGGAGCCAGTCATCCATACGGCATTTTTGTTAAGCATGAGTGGTGGCGGCTGGTCACGGCAATGTTTCTGCACGGCGGCTTGATTCACATCGGCTTCAACATGATGAACCTGATGCAAATCGGTCCCGCGTTGGAAGAGCTTTATGGATCTGCACGGTACCTGTTTCTGTACGTGGTCACGGGAGCGCTGGGCTTTTTGGCTAGCGCGCTGACGGGGCACTTTTCCATCGGTGCCAGCGGCGCATTGTTAGGGCTGATCGGGGCGATGCTGGCTGTTACCACCAAGCGCGGCGGCTCATTCATGCGCGAACTGCGGTCCCGGTTAATCACTTCGGTGGCGATTCTGTTTGTCATCGGATTTATGGGTTTTCTCGGCATGGACAATGCAGCACACATCGGAGGCTTTGCCGTCGGATTCGGCCTTGGCAAAATCTTTGTGGATCGCCAGCCGATGAACTCGCGCGAGAAGCAGAGGGCCTACGCGCTAGGGTGGATTGCGGGCCTTGTTGTTGTGGCGAGTTTTGTGATGATGCTGCTGCACTTCGCCGACCGCCTGCCCTGGCAACAGCCATGAATTGGGCGGTGGCATTTCCCCTTCGGGCTTTGCGCGATTCATAATACATGCGAACTCCGGACTTTTTGCACCGCTCCGGACTGAAATCTTGTACCCTGTACTCGAACACTCATTGCCGTTTCTCATGGACCCACACTCGATCGTCGTCGTCAGCCTGCACACGCCCAAGGAAAAAGTTTGGGGCGAGTTGCTGGCCATCAACCCTTCCGGAATCACGCTGCGCGGCATCGATTTGAATTCCTTCGATCACTTCATCCGGCAGATCAATGAACCGGATGGCGAGCGCATCGGCCTGCCCACCGTCTTCTTTCCCATGAACCGCGTCGAGCGCATCTCTCTCGACGAACCCTCCGGCTCCATCCCCTCAATGAACGAGCTGTTCGCGCGCAAGGTCGGGCGTTCCCTGGCCGACTATCTCGCGCAATTTGCCTGAATTGCGTTATCCTGAATCACAATGAAAGGCCGCATCTGGACGGTCCCCAATCAAATTACGTTTCTACGCCTTGGCTTTTTGCCGTTCTTTCTAATTCTTATCGCGTACAGCCATTATCGCTCGGCGCTTCTGGTTCTGGTCATCGCCGGTCTTTCCGATGGGATTGACGGTCTGCTCGCGCGCAGTCTGAATCAGCGATCCGCCCTGGGCGCCTATCTCGATCCCATCGCAGACAAACTTCTGCTCTCTTCTTCTTTCGTCATCCTGGCGTTCAAGAAGCAACTCGCCTGGTGGCTCACCATCCTCGTTCTGAGCCGGGACGTTCTGATCCTGATTGTCGCGGTGGTAATTCTCCTGGTCTCGGGGTACCGGCCATTTCCGCCGAGCATCTTCGGCAAGCTCACCACAGCATCTGAGATCATCCTCGTGTTTCTGGTAGTTTTTGGAGCCGCATACCCCAATTACCATGTGAGTGTACTTAACCACGTCCTCATTTATACGGTCACCGTACTGAGCATCGTGTCCGGGTTCCACTATTCATTCACCACTGCTCGACACCTCAGCAGCTCTACGCCTGTAGTGAAGTGAAAAGCAGGTTGCGCGGAGGGGCGGCGGCTACTTTTTCGCGGCCTCGTAAGCGCGGCCGAGCCAGCCAAGAGCGCTCCGCATGGCAGAGGCTTCGTCCAACTCAAAGAAAAACCATCGCGCACCGGGCATTCTCGAAACAGTGTCAATTCTGGGATCTTTCTTGGCAGACTCGAGAATGGCAGGCGTCACGGAAGCAAATTTAATCATGATGGATGTTGGCGATTTCATGGCGCGCGAGCGGGGGAGCGCCGCAAAGATCGCGCCGTCACGATAAAGACCCTGATATCCGAACATAGGCCGCTTTGAAACACCAGGCCAGTCCGAGATTTCATTTTCGAGCATTGCCGAAAGCTCCTTCATCTCGTCATCGATGGGAAACCACTTCGGCATTTTCGAGCGCTTGGATTTCGTCTTGGCGGCTTTTTTCTTTGGCTTCATGTGGCGCGCCTTTGCTTGCAGCAAGTGAGTCCTACGCGAGCATGGGTTTGGGGCCGCCGGGAGGAAGAAGGAGTTTGGGTTCGGTGAGGGACTGGACTTGTTCGAGAGTAGCGTCAGGGGCAAGTTCGCGGAGGAGCAGGCCGGCGGGAGTAACGTCAATGAGAGCGAGTTCGGTGACGATGTGGTCGACGACTTCAACGCCGGTGAGCGGCAGCGTGCATTTTTTCAAGATTTTCGGTTTGTTGTCGCGGGTAGCATGCTCCATGGCGATGAAGACGCGCTTGGCGCCGGCGACCAAGTCCATAGCCCCGCCCATGCCTTTCAGCATTTTGCCGGGAATGGCCCAATTCGCGAGAGTTCCTTTTTCATCGACCTGTAGAGCGCCGAGAACGGTGAGGTCCACGTGGCCGCCGCGAATCATGGCAAAGGAATCGGCGGAAGAGAAATAGGCGCTGCCGGGAAGCTCGGTGACGGTTTCCTTGCCCGCGTTGATGAGGTCGGGATCGACTTCGGATTCGAGCGGATACGGGCCGACGCCGAGCATGCCGTTTTCGGATTGCAGGATAACGTCCATGCCTTTGGGGACGTAGTTGGCGACAAGCGTGGGCATGCCGATGCCGAGATTGACGTAGTAGCCGTCGCGCAATTCCAGAGCAATCCGCCGGGCAATGCGTTCACGTTTTTGTTCTTCGGTCAGCGGCATAAAAAGTTCACTGTCGGTAGTTTACAGCCAAGTCAAAAGCAAAATCACGGGTCTAAAAACCCGCCACTACAACTTCAGCGGAACTTTTTTTCGAAGCGTGGCAAAGTTGCCGCCAGTACTTGGCCAACGACGGCCAAGCTCTTGGAGTCGACTTTGTCGAGCGTGTCTTGCGGCGTGTGCCAGTAGGGAACCGAAAAGTCGATGAGGTCGCAGCCGGCCACGCCCCGGCGGATGAACGAGAAATGATCGTCGGCGCTGACGGGATAGTCTTCGTTGACGAAGTTATTTTTGTATCCCAGTTGAGCGGCGGTGTCCCAGATGAAATCCGTGAGCCAGCGAGTCGAGCCGGTGTCGCGTGTGATTCTGACGTTCGCGGGACCAATCATGTCGGCAAGAATCATGGCTTTGACGCGCTTCAGTTCACCGGAAAGGGCCATTTGAGCCGCCATTTCGCGACTTCCAAAAGTGTTGTTGCTATTATCGTTTTTCCATTGAACGCTGGCACCATCGGTCCAGTTGCCTTGCGCTTCCTCGCCATCGAAGAAAACGATCCACACATTGAGGGAGTTCTTTCGTGCGCAGAACAAGCGCGCGAGCTCGAGCATGGTTCCGGTACCGGAGCCGCCATCGTCGGCGCCCACGAAGTTGGGAATGCGCACGGTATCGTAATGCGTAGTGTAGAGAATGATGCCGGAGCTGGTGCCAGGAAGTTTGACGACGATGTTTTTCATGGCCAGATCGCCGAGCACCGTCGAAGCGTGAAAGTCATGCTCTTCGACAGGACACCCGAAGCTTTTCAGTTGGCCGATGATGTAGGCCTGGGCACGATGGATTCCGTCGGACGCAGGCGGCCTCGGGCCAATATCCACAAGGTGACGAACGTGCTCGTAGGCGCGCGCACCATCAAAATTACTCGTAGCGGGTGCTTCGGTTGGTTGACTGACGCTTGTAGAAACGGACCCGAAGGAAAGAACGATGCATCCCGTCAGAACTGTAATCCACGAAATCTTCATATGGCACGTCAGCGGTCAAGATACCGGTCTAAAAGACCACTACAACTTTCGGACGGTGCGGCGCTCGATGCGTTTTCCGTATTTTGGTCCCTGGAAAATGGCGTCCACAAAAATACCTGGCGTATGAACTTGGTTGGCGTCGAGCTGGCCGAGCTCGACGAGTTCTTCTACTTCGGCGATGACGTAGTCCGCGGCGGTGGCCATCATGGGATTGAAATTGCGCGCAGTCTTACGATAGATAAGGTTGCCCCAGCGGTCGCCTTTCCACGCTTTGATGAAAGCGAAATCGCCCCGGAGGCCGCACTCCATGACGTATTGGCGGCCATCGAATTCACGGGTTTCTTTTCCTTCGGCGACCATGGTGCCGTACCCCGTCGCTGTGTAGAACGCAGGAATACCGGCGCCTCCGGCGCGCAGGCGTTCGCTGAGCGTGCCCTGCGGATTCAATTCCACTTGCAACTCACCGCTCAAAACGAGTTGCTCGAACAATTTGTTTTCGCCGACGTAAGTGGAGATCATTTTCTTGACCTGCCGCTGCTGTAGCAGCACGCCAATACCGAAATCGTCGACGCCAGCATTGTTGCTAACTATCGTTAGGTCCTTCGTACCCTTGCGGTGGACCGCGGCGATGAGGTTTTCGGGGATGCCGCAAAGCCCGAAGCCGCCCATGAGAATAGTGGCGCCATCATGGATTTTCTCGATGGCTGCGTCGGCCGAGGCGATGCGCTTGTCCATTCGGTGCTCCGAAGTGCAAGGGGGAGTTTACTTCATCCCGCAGGGAAGCCGGAAGGTGGGCCTTGTACGGATCGGGGGTCAGTGATGTAAACGAGGAAAAAGTCGTGCCTAGCGGCGAGTACTCGTTGTGGTGATCAACGTCTTCATGGTTCCATCACCAGCGTCCATTGCGGCGACGAGACTGTGGGAAGTCTGCGTGATGTGAACAAACGAATCGCGCCATTTGGTCATCTTCCCATCGACTTCCTCTTCATAATCGTTCACGAACGTCTCACCCTCCCAATGCGCGGTGCCGCGCAGCTCGCAGGGAGTCTTCGAGTCGTTGAAGCAGACGAAGAAGCGGTAGATGTTTGCGGGCTTGTCCCACCAAATCACGTACAGTCCATCCAGCTTTCCCGCGGAACCATTGGAGTGGAATTCTGCTAGTAGACTCGTCCCATCGCCGACTAGACGGACATGCGAGTGACCATGGCGTGAGCCGCCATTGGGGAAGAACTCGCTTTTCACCATGCTTTCAGAAGTATTCCAGTCGCCCGCGAGTGCCTTCGCGAGCCCGGCCATCTCGGGGTTAGCGGCGCTCTCGGCCGGCGGGGTTGATTTCGCGCTTTGTTGCGCGCCCCCCAGAGATGGAATTAGAACAGACACCAGCATGCAAAACAGCAAACGTGAACGATTCATAGATCCTCCATAAGATACAGATCAAATTTTCCAACGTGATACAGCAGGCGCGACCTGTTTCCAAGGAGTCAAAGGAAATTGCTATTTCTTAGGCCGGGATTCCGGTGGAACCAATCCGTTTGCTCGGTAGTAAGCGACCAGAAGACCGTAGTGCTCGGCCGAATGTTCGGTCACACCCAGCCAGGGTTCGACCGTCTTTGCGAACGAGTCGTCCGGCAGATTCGTAAGAGTGGCGTTCGCGTCCGCGATGGACTTTTCCAGAAGCGCAACGACAGTGGCTTTAGTCTTGTAATCCTTCGGGTCCAGCTCGTCCCAATTCACGTTTTCGCCGCGCCCGGCCTTGGCGGCATACACGTTGCCGGAGGCAATGTGCACGATGAGCGCGCCGAACGAACGCATCTCCGGCTTCAGCCGGTAGTCATATTTGTCGTCTGGAAAGTCTTTGGCCATTTCGAGGAGCCGGTGATTAATCGAAGCAAAATGGCCGCGCACGGATTGCGCGGTCGAACGGGGAGGACTCTGAGCCAGGGCTAGAGAAGACCCCACCACAAGAACGGTCAAAAACACAACTGCTCGGCAGCGAGCGTTCATAGCACACCTCCCCTCCCTACTGACGCGCGATCCTAAATAGGGTGAGCGCAATCACCAATACTTTAAGGAAGCGTCGCGGCGTCCGCGGACATCCTTTAGACACGCGGCGGCAAGAGCTACTTTTTCGGCAGAGGTTCCCAGAGTTCAATGCGGTTGCCGTCCGGGTCCATGATCCAGCCAAATCTTCCGTAGTCGTATTCCTCGACCTTCGGGTCGACCCAGACACCTTCCTCACGCAAGGCTTTCAGGGTCGCGTGGAGGTCGTCCACGACGTAATTCACCATTAAGGGCGCTTTGCTCTCGCCAAAGTACGTCGTTGTGGAAGGAAAAATACACCACGCCGTGAAATTATCCTTGGAAGGGCTGTCTGGCTGGCTCCAGGGGAACATAGTTCCAGTGTCGCCCTCGCTGACAATGCCAAGATGTCTGGCATACCAGGCGCGGAGCGCTTCTGGATTCTCAGATTTGAAAAAAATTCCGCCGATCCCGCGGACGCGTTTCATGGTGCCGTATGCCACGCGACCATTTCCATGGAATCAACGCGTAAGAAGGTGGCGCGCCGAAAGGTCTACTAAACCCTGGCGTTAGAGAGAACGAAGAAGCTTGTAGAGTTCGTTGGCGGCATCAAAGTCAGCTTCGAGTTCGCGAGAGGCGAGTTTTTCGCGGAGGTCATCGAGTCGGCGAGCGAAGAGATCGAGCGCGGCGGAAAGGACCTCCTGATTGGTGAGCACGATGTCGCGCCAAGTGGAATAGGGACTGCCCGCGAGGCGCAGCGAATCACGGAGCCCTGGGCCGGCGAGCGTGATAGGCAGACCATTTTCGTCCAGGCGGTCGTACAGAAACCCGGCGAGCGCGACGGCAGCGAGTTGTGGAAGATGCGAAGCCAGCCCGACAGCGTAGTCATGCTGCGGGGCGCCGAGCCAAAGCGGGCGTGCGCCGATTTTCTCCAAGATTTTCACAAATGAGGCAATGCGCGGATCGTGGGAGGCACTGGGTTCATCAGCTGGGGAAGAAGGCCTGGTCTTCCCACCCGCCACTACGGTTTCGGAAGACTCAGTAATTAGGGCATAAGTATTCTCGTGGAAGAGATCAGCGTTGGCATGCGCGATTCCAGAGAGTTCTCTGCCGGCCATGGGATGCCCGCCAAGGAAGAGCGGACCCTTTTCGCCCGCGAAAAGTTCCGCTGCCGCCTGAGCAATGCGGACTTTGGTGCTGCAGGCGTCGGTCACGAGCGCATGAGCCGGTGCGCAGCGCGCGATTTCAGGAAGCAGATCAATGGTCGCGGCGATGGGGAGCGCGACGTAGATCAGATCGGCGTTATGCAGGGCAGGCGCCAGCTCACCGGAGAAGGCTTCGTCAACGGCACCGCGAGTTTGTGCTTCACGAGCTACGTCGGGACGGTCCCATCCTAAGATGTGCATCCCGGTGGTGTATTTGCGCAGCGCGAGGGCGAAGGATCCGCCGATAAGGCCAGTGCCGAGCACGGTGACGCGCGAGATGAGGTGGCCGGGCGGCATGGTCACGCGATGCGGCGGCCGATGGCGGGCGCGATGATACGGAGTTCACCCATGAGCTGCGCGAATTGGCCGGGCTCGAGAGATTGCGCGCCGTCGGAGAGCGCATGGTCGGGATCGTTGTGGACTTCGATGAGCAAACCGTCAGCGCCTGCGGCGACGGCGGCGCGCGCCATGGGTGGCACTTTGTCGCGGCGGCCGGTACCGTGCGAAGGATCGGCAAGCATCGGTAGATGCGAAAGCTTTTTGATCACCGGAATGGCCGCGATGTCAAAAGTATTGCGTGTGTAGGTTTCGAACGTGCGAATGCCGCGCTCGCAGAGAATCACGTTGTAGTTGCCGCCGGCCAGAATGTATTCCGCGCTCATCAGCAGTTCTTCCATGGTGGCAGACATGCCGCGCTTCAAAAGTACCGGCTTGCGGACCTCGCCCAGCGCGCGAAGAAGATAATAGTTCTGCATGTTGCGCGCGCCCACCTGAAAAATGTCAACGTAACCCAGCATCATCTGAATTTGCGATGCGTCCATCACTTCACTGATGGTGAACAAGCCGAATTTGTCCGCTGCTTCACGCATCAGTTTGAGGCCCGGTTCACCCATCCCCTGGAACGCGTACGGGGAAGTGCGCGGTTTGAAAGCGCCTCCGCGCAGGATTTTTGCGCCTGCCTTAGCAACACTTTCGGCAACGGAAAAGATTTGTTCGCGCGATTCGACCGAGCAAGGGCCCGCGGCAACGGCAACTTCCGGCCCGCCGATTTTGACACCGCGGCCGAGATCGACGATCGTGCCTTCCGGCTTGAACTGCCGGCTGGCCAGCTTGAAGGGCTGCGTGATGCGCATGACCTCGCGCACGCCGTCCAGCAATTCGAAATCACGATGATCGAAGTCACGGTGCACGCCGACCGCGCCAAGCACCGTATGGGATTCGCCCGTCGAGCGGTGTACGTTGAAGCCGCTGGCCACCAGGCGGTCGATCACATGCTGGATTTGCGCGTCGGTGGCGCCTTCTTGCATCACGATGACCATGTGAGTTTCCCGTTTCCTTCTTTACTCATGTAATGGCGGGACTTTAGTCCCGTGCTTTTCTCTTCGAAATACTCATCTATGCATACCGCGATGGACTGTCATTCATTCCCGTCTTTGCCGTGGCTGTCGCCTGAGTACATGGCGTCGCGTTCGGCGGCGCGCGCTTCGTCGATGATGCGCTCGAACAGCCGGCGAATGGCTCCGTCGGTCAACGGCCCGGAATTGTTGCTTTCGGCGTTCGCAAGCACCTCGTTTTCGCGGTCGGGCTGGTACAGCGGGATTTTCGCTTCCTGTTTGAGCTTCCCGATTTCCAGCGCGCACTTCGAGCGCTCGTTCAAAAGTTCGACAAGCTTCTTATCGATTTCGTCGATGCGGCGGCGCCAATCGGCAAGGTTCATGGCGCCACCTCGCGCCGCGAGAGGCCGTGGCGAGCAGCTTCCTTGAGCGAGCGAACACGTTCGCCAAGCGCGCTGGCCGCAGCATCCACGGACTTCGCCTTTTCAATCTCGGAAACCAAAGCGGAACCGACGACGGCAGCATCGGCGAGGCCACCGAGAACAGAAACGTGGCCTGGTAGCGAGATGCCGAAGCCAACCGCAATAGGAAGTTGCGTAACACTGCGAGCCCGCCGCAGGAGGGCAGGAAGATCGTCAGGTAAGACATCCTTCGCGCCGGTAACGCCGGTGCGCGAGATGAGGTAGAGAAATCCGGAAGAGCAAGCGGCGATCTTCGCCAGGCGCTCGTCCGTGGAAGTCGGCGCCCCCAGGAAAATCGTATCGAGATGATGCGCGGCGATGATGCGGCGATAATCTTCGGATTCCTCGGGTGTCAGGTCGGTAGCGAGAACGCCGTCCGCGCCAGCCGATTCGGCGGCGGAAGCGAATTTCTCGAGGCCCATCTGCAAGATCGGATTGTAGTAGCTGAATAGCACGAGTGGAACCTGCGACGTTTCCCGGATGCGGCGAACGAGCTCCAGGACGCCCCCGAGCGTTGCGCCAGCTTTCAACGCGCGCTCCGAGGCGCGCTGGATCGTGGGTCCATCGGCCAGTGGGTCGCTGAAAGGAACGCCAAGTTCAATGACATCGGCCCCAGCTTCCGCGAGTGCGAGGACAAATTTCAGCGTGGCGTCGAACGAAGGATCTCCAGCCGTGATGTATGCGACGATTCCGAGCTCGCCCGATGTGCGCAATTCGGCAAAGCGTTTGGAAATGCGAGTCGAGTTGGAGAGTGCCACTGTCATTGGATTTTGGGAAAGACTAAAGATTAGAGCAGGCGGGAGTAAGTGTCCATGTCCTTGTCGCCGCGGCCGGACAGGTTGAGGATGACGAGGTCGTTTTTCTTCAATTGAGGGAGGCGCTCGATCAGACCGGCGATGGCGTGGGCGGACTCGAGCGCAGGAATGATGCCTTCCGTACGCGAAAGGAGGCGCGCGGCTTCGAGAGCAGCTTGATCGGAAACCGCGGAGTATTCGGCGCGGCGCTGGTCGGCGAGCCAGGCGTGCTCAGGGCCGATGGCGGGATAGTCGAGGCCAGGGGAAATCGAATGTGTCGTGGCGATCTGTCCGTCTTCGTTCTGTAAAACGTAAGTGTAAGTCCCCTGCAACACTCCGGGACGCGCGCCAGTGAAACCTTGATGCGCGGCGAGACGCGCCGCGTGCTCACCAAGTTCGCCTCCGCGTCCGCCGGCTTCGATACCGATCATTTTCACATCCGCATCGCGGAGAAATTGATAAAAGAGGCCGATCGAGTTCGAGCCACCGCCGACGCATGCAAAAAGATGCGAAGGCAGCCGCTTTTCGGCGGCGAGAATCTGCTCGCGCGCTTCGCGGCCAATCACCGCCTGAAAATCGCGGACCATCGTCGGATAGGGATGCGCACCAAGCACCGAGCCGAGGAGATAGTGAGTGCTTCGCACGTTGGTGACCCAATCGCGCATCGCTTCGTTGATGGCATCTTTTAGCGTGCGGCTGCCGGATTCCACGCCCACGACTTGCGTGCCGAGCATGCGTATGCGCGCCACGTTGAGCGCTTGCCGCGCCATGTCTTCCGTGCCCATGTACACGACGCATTCCAGGCCCAGATGCGCGGCGACCGTAGCCGAGGCGACTCCGTGCTGCCCTGCACCCGTTTCTGCAATGATGCGCGGCTTGCCCATTTTCACGGCAAGTAGGCCCTGCCCAATGGCGTTATTTATTTTGTGTGCGCCGGTGTGCAGCAAATCTTCGCGCTTGAGATAGATTCGAGGCCCGCCAAGCTTTTCCGTGAGGCGCGAAGCAAATTGCAGCGGCGTCGGGCGTCCCGCGAAATTCTTCAGCAGATCCTGGAACCGTGCCTGAAATGCAGAATCAGACTTCGCAGCCTCGTAAGCGCGCTCGAGCTCAAAGAGCGGCACCATCAGCGTTTCGGGAACGTACCGGCCGCCGTAAGGGCCAAAGCGCCCCGGAGCTGTCGTCGCTGATTGCAGGATGGAGCTCATAAGTTTGCGTGAATCTTCCGCTCGATGATTCTACCTCCGTTCGGCGCGCCGGACTTCTTGAATGAACTCGCGCAGCCGTGCATGGTCTTTTTTCCCCGGCTTTGATTCCACTCCGCTGGCCACATCCACCCCGTAGGGACGCACGATTCGCACGGCTGCGGCGACGTTTTCCACTTTCAGGCCGCCTGCCAGAATAATACGGTGCGTCTGTGCCGCGCGCCGCGCCAGGTCCCAATCCGTGGTTCGCCCTGTACCACCATATTGGCCGGTGCTTGCGGCGTCAAACAAAAAGGCCTCCGCTTCGGGATATTCATCGAGAGTTTCCAGCCGAAACTCCGGTTCAACGCGAAACGCCTTATAAACCGCAATGTCGGCAGCAACTTCCTCAACCGTTTCCGGCGTTTCGTCGCCGTGAAGCTGGGCGGCGTGCAGCTTAAGCGATTTCCCGAGCGCAATCACTTCCGCGGGCGGCGCGTTGACAAAGATGCCCACGGCTTCCACTCGCTTTGGGAGCTGCACGCGAATTTTTGCCGCCTCTGCTTCGCTCACCCGGCGCGGACTTTTGTCGTAGAAATTGAAGCCCAGCACATTGGCGCCTGCATCGATCGCAGCGAGCGCGTCCGCGGCATTGGTGATTCCGCAAATCTTGACGCGCACCATGGGTTGCTAGTCTTCTCCCGGCGCAGAAGCGAGAAGCGCCGAGAGAGCCGCTGCGGGATCGGGAGCAAGCATCAAATGCGTGCCAATCAGAAATGCGTCGAAGCCCGCGACGCGTAGCTTCGCGAGATCATCATGCGTCCGTAAACCGGATTCGCTTACAGCGATACAATCTTCCGGAATGCGACCGACCAATTCAAATGATGTTTTGATGTCAACGGTCAGAGACTTTAAATCACGATTGTTCACGCCGAGGATGCGCGCCCCCGCGGAGAGGGCGCGATCGATTTCTTCGCCGCAGTGAACTTCGACGAGCGGCTCCATGCCCAGTTCCCTGCCGAGCTCAATCAGGTCGCGAAGCAGCGCGTCTCCAAGAACGGCGACGATCAGCAAAAAACTGTCGGCGTCATTGGCGCGAGTTTCCCAGACCTGCCAGGGGTCGAAGATAAAATCCTTGCGAAGCACGGGAAGCTTCACCGACTTGCGGGCATCGCGCAGATTTTTCAACGAGCCGCGGAAGAATTCGCCCTCCGTGAGCACAGAAAGAGCGCAAGCTCCGGCATTTTCCAGGGCCTGCCCCAGCGCTACCGGTTCGAATGGTTCGCGAATCACGCCGCGCGAAGGCGAAGCCGGCTTCAACTCCGTGATCACGTTTATCCCATCGCGGCACAGCGCCGCCGAAAAATCGCGCAGCGGCGTGGCCGCTTTCACGCCATACTTGAGGGCGGTCTCCGGTAACACGCGTTTGCGGTGATCGACTTCGGCGCGCCGCGCCTCCAGAATTCGGTCAAGGATGGTTCCCGTGTTGGCGTGAGCAGACATTGGCGTAACTTTGTATGCTAGGGGTGCGGAAGAAGAGAGTCAAATCGCAAGAAAGTTGAAATCAAAAATGGAAAGTTCGGAATCGCGAAACTTGGGTTCTCAAATACGGGAGGTCACGGGAGAAGCGATGGGATACGGCCAAGAATACGGCACGCTGTTGGAAGCGATTGCGGAGGAGGCGGATCGCATCGCCATGCGGTATTTTCGCGCGGACGAGCTGCGCGTCGATCGCAAAGGCGACGGATCGGCGGTAACGCAGGCGGACCGCGCCGTGGAAGAGATGGCGCGGGCAAAAGTGGCGGCAAGCGGCCTGGCGCTGGACGTCCTGGGCGAAGAAATGGGCGGTGGTGATTCGAGCGCCGCGAACAAATCGGGCCGCGCCCGGTTGATCATCGATCCCATCGACGGTACGGAAGAATTTTCGCGCGGGATTCCGACGTTCGGAACGCTGATGGGAATTGAACAGAACGGTGAAATCGTCGCCGGCATGGCGAGCGCGCCGGCGCTGGCAACGCGGTGGTGGGCCTATCGCGGCGAAGGCGCGTACCGCAACGGCAAGCGAATTCACGTTTCAAGCGTGGACACCCTCGGCAAAGCGATGATTTTCACCACCGGAACCGGGCCGAAGAAAGATCCGGCGATGCGGGCAAAACTGCGCTTGCTGGCGGACACGGCGAAAAATAGCCGCTCGATTGGCGGATTTTGGCAGCACATGCTGGTCGCCGACGGCGCCGTGGAGGTCGCCGTGGACCTGACTTCTCAGCCCTGGGATCTTGCCCCGCTGGGAATCATCGTGGAGGAAGCCGGCGGGCGCTCTACGAATGTTCGCGGCGAACGAACCATCTATTCGGGGAAACTCATAAGCACGAACGGAAAACTTCACGACGAAGTCTTGAAGATTTTGCTCTGAAGCGCAGAAAGTTCGAACCAGTAGAGCGAGGGAATCGCTCTCCAATTTGGCCGTTTCGCATGCTGAGGACAATCCTTAGTCTCTGATTCATGAACGATCCCTGCATCTTTCCTTTGGAGGTTTCCGATGAACGTGCACATACAGGCCGAAAAAGCCGAACAATTCCGAAAGCTTCATCACGGGCAGAGAATGCTCGTACTCGCGAACGCTTGGGATGTGGTAAGCGCCCGGATTCTGGAAGAATGCGGCCATCCCGCAATTGCAACAAGCAGCGCGGCAGTCGCTTTTTCCCGCGGCTATCCGGACGGTCAACGAATCCCGCGCGAGGAGATGCTGGATGTGGTGGCGCGGATTGCCCGTGCGGTGCGCGTTCCGGTAACGGCGGATCTGGAAGCGGGCTACGGCACTACC
>WNFJ01633111.1_pt1 | contig 22329 bp, 16 predicted proteins | sample 5400461 | NCBI WGS metagenome assembly WNFJ01 (sample SAMN13153349, study PRJNA577476) | soil metagenome | isolation source: 115 cm saprolite on Douglas fir-dominated hillslope | place: USA:California | collected 2013-09-17
TGAGCAATCCGGCGGACGAGCAAATGCTGAAGAAGCCCGAGCAACGGCAAAAGGTGGCCGAAGGGCTCTATCAGGGCGTGGTCAGCTACCTGGAGAGCATGAATAGCGTGACGATGAACCTGCCGGCCAAGCCCGGAGCCGGGCGCCCTGCGCCGGCAGCGGTGGAACAATCTCGCAACCAAAACTAGCTAGTTGGTGTCTAATAGAGGCCGGGATGCGAAAGCTCTACCTTATTGCTGGGCTGTTGCTGGCGCTCGCTGCCGCGCCGTGTTCGTCTGCTCAGCTTCTCCCAGACCACTTCGGAGCATGGTCGAAAAGCAACTGTGTTGCTAAGCCTCAGACCACCAGCCTCTTTGAGGAAACCGGCCAGCGGGACAATGCGTCTTGCCAGTTCTCCTCCAACGGAACGAATAGCGTCACGGTGTGGGCTGGAAGCTTCCTCGACCCCAGCAGCGCGTATGAGGTCTACACCAGCGAGATCAACCCGGGAATGATGCCCTCGACGCTGGGGCCAAATTCCGCCATTGACTGCGAGAAGTTGCTGATACTTGTCGGGAATGTTCTCATGAGAGTAGAACAGCCGCGGGAAGTTTCGGCAGAGGACTTCCAACAGCTCTTTGCGTCGGTGCGCGCGCACTCCGAGCGGACTCCGCTGCCGCCGATTCGAGCGTACTTGCCACAAGGTTTTACGGATGGAACGCAAAAATATGCGCTGGGACCAAAGGGGTTCCTGTCCGCACTGAGCATGCTGAAGCGGGAGGAATTCGCGAACCTCGCAGACGAAGTGGGATTTGGCTCTGTAGCAAGGGCTGAAGCAATGATGGCGGAGTATCACAGTGGCAAGGACTCTGCCGCATTGCTGCTGATTGACTATCCCACGCCGCAACTGGCGGAGCAGCACTTGCGACACATGGAGCAGGCGATTTCGTCCGCTGCGAAGCAGGCAGGAACAAGCATTGAGCGCAGGGGCACGCTGCTCTCGCTGGTGCTGCGGCCCTCCTCAGCGGCCTATGGGAATGCGGTGCGGAACGCGATGAACTATGAAACGAACGTGACGTGGAATGAGCCGCACCAGACAATCACCGATCCGCCGCTGCTTTCCACCATTGCCAAGATTTTCATTGCGACGGGCGTGTTTATGGTCATCGCAGTAGTGCTGGGAGCGGCGTTTGGCGGCGTGCGACTGTTGACGAAAATCTTCTTCCCAGGGAAAGTGTTTGACCGGCCGGAACAGATGGATGTCCTGCAACTCGGGCTTTCCGGAAAAAGAATCAATTCCCGCGATTTCTACTAGTGCCGTTCCAACCTGTTCGAGCAAGTCCCTTTAAGAAAGCTCGCGCCATGTTTGCGTCCAAGCCTGATAGTATCCGGCCATGACGCCACACACACTTTCGCGCCGGTCGTTCCTCGCATTTTCGGCAACGCTGCCGTGGGCTCTCTCGGCCCGAGCCGTGAAATCAATACCAGTCGGCCTCGAACTCTATTCCGTCCGCGAGGAATTGAAAAAAGATCCCGAGGGCACGGTGCGTGCCGTGGCGCAAATGGGATACCAGGGAGTCGAATTCTATGCACCCTATTTCGAGTGGTCGGAGAGTAAAACCAAGCAGATGCGAAAGCTGCTGGACGATCTCGGCATCCGGTGCTTGTCGACGCACAACGATAGTCCCTACATGAGCCCGGAGAAGATCGGCCGTGCGCGAGACATGAACCTGATTCTGGGCAGCAACTATGTAGTGATGGCTTGGTCGGACCCGAAGCCGGGACTGGACGGCTGGAAGGCCATCGCGGATTCGCTCAACGCTGCTGCCGATCAACTGGAATCGGCTGGTTTGAAGGCCGGGTATCACAATCACCAGAGAGAGTTTATTCCGATAGAAAATCAGCGCCCGATTGAAATCCTCGCGAAGAGCACCAAGCCATCGATCATGCTCCAACTGGATGTGGGCACGTGCCTGGAGGCTGGTTCCGATCCGGTGGCGTGGATTCGCGCGAATCCGGGCAGAATCCGCTCGCTCCATCTTAAGGATTGGTCACCGGAAAAAGCAAAAGGCTATAGCGTTCTGTTCGGGGAAGGCGCGGCAGAGTGGAAAAACATTTTTGAAGCGGCTGAAAGCGCTGGCGGAGTCGAGTATTACCTCATCGAGCAGGAAGGCAGCCGCTTTTCTGAACTCGACACCGCGCGCCGCTGTTTGCAGTCCTATCGCATCATCCATCCAGAATGAGACCTGTCCGCGCAGGTCAGCGACCGGTCACGAACCTCGCTTGCACATGAATCTCAGGATGGCCAGACTTCCCCGACGGCAGTCAGGTCAGAAGGTGAATTTCCCGCCGAGCTGAAGAACGCGCGCCGGGAGGGCAGTGGTGATCTGCCCAAACGTGGAGTTGCCAGCATTAGTCACCGTCGGGTTGTTCCAGTTTGCCCGGTTGAAAGCGTTAAAGGCATCCACCTGGAATTGTAATTTCATGCCCTCCTTGCCGGGCAAATTGAAGGTCTTCCGCGCTGATAGGTCCCACTGATAGAAGTTGGGCCCGATGATATTGCCGATGGGGGCGCTACCAGCGCCGAGCGAGCTCTCCTGCATGAAGGCGTTCGGATTGACCCAGCAAATCGCTTTGGGGTTCGAGCATGCGCCGCTAAACTCAACGGATTGGCCGGCGACAATATTTGCTCGCCGAGCGATATTCGAGCCATTCGAGCCAGCGGCTTGTGAAGCTGTTGCCGTGAGGGGCGCGCCTGTCTGGAAGTGCATGAGCCCGCTCAGCGACCACCCCTTCACCAGGTAGCCTGCGAAGCCCTTCATGCTCTTGCCCCAGGGCGACTCAACGATGAAGCTGGTCGCGACGATGTGTGTAGCGTCGAAACTCAATTTGCCATAGTCAAATTGCTTCCAATTTTCCACCACACCGCCAGTTTGCGTTCCGCCTGCCACTGGCGCCGTTCCACCATTGACCAAGACGGGGTTGGCGGCGGTGCTGACGAGGCAAGTGAAGGGGCATTCCGGCTCGGGATTTTCGCTATAAGCGTCACCCGCGCCACCGCCGTCTCCCATCACCTTCGAATACGTATAGGCAACCATGGCAGTGAGGATCCCTGCGCGTTTGGTCATGCTGAGTTGCAACGAATTGTAGTTGGAATTGACGTCACTCAGCGCCATGCCAATGCTGGAGTATCCCAGGTAAGGGCGAATCTGGTCTTTCGATAGACCAGCGGGTGCGAAGCCTCCCGAACATTGGTACCCAGCAGCATTTATTCCAGAAGGGCAAGCGAGCGTGTTCGGGTTCGGCGAGACAGGAACGAACCCTTGTTGGGTCCAAACGGCATTGTTTATGCTAGGCGTGCGCAGGATGTGCCGCCCCAGATTTCCGACGTAAGAAGCCTGAAGCAAGATGCCATCCGGCAGTTCGCGCTGCACCCCAAGGCTATACTCGTAAGTGCGCGCAACCACCAGATGTGGATCAACCCCATTCAGGCTTAGGGTACTTGGAGCTGGCACCGAACCCGCGCCAGGAGCCGAATCGAACTGCGACAATGAGGCGTTCGTTCCTGAGATCGATGCTGACTGCGCCCACGGCACATAACCTTGGGAGTTGATGCCGTTGCCCAAGACGTTGCCTTCCGGCTTATCGTAAAAAATGCCGAAGCCACCGCGAATCACGGACTTGTTGCCAAACGGCGCGTAAGAGAAGCCCAAGCGTGGTGCAAACAAGTGCTCCGCTTGATAGAAGCCGCGCGCGGCGGTGTGGTCAATAGCAGCCAAGAGCTGCGGATCCGCCGAAGTGACGGGAACCTTGTTGGCTTGATCCGAAGGCACTTGTCCGGGTAGTTGCAAACCGTTGCATTCCACCGTAAGTATCGGAGTACCGACAACATTAAGCAGAGGGCCGCTGCAAAGGCCCGGAGAAGCAAGGTTAATACTGCTGGTCGCCAGCCCACCCGTAAACGTCGGTTCGAGACTCGTACTAAATGCGTATGGGCTGAAGTTCGTCATGTTATTGCCCTGAGCATAGGTGGGCGTTGTGTATATGTACCGTAGGCCCAAGACGAGACTGAGTTTGCGCGTCACCTTCCAAGTATCCTGGAAGTATGACTCAAAATCGTTGAAACGGAATTGGCCAACAGTGACGGCCGAATTTTGTCCGAGAGTGTTGAAGTTCCCCAGGAGCGCGTCAGCGAAGGGGTCCCCGGTCGAGTTTCCGTTGGGCGTGCTTGGAGTGATCACGCCCGCAGTTGGGCTGAAATTGAGAGTGCCGTCATAGTTCGTGCGCGAGTTCTGAGTTTTGCGATTCCGAGCGAACTCCGCTCCAAACTTTAGCGAGTGACTGTGCTTTTGCCACGTGACGTTATCCGCGGGATTTATGTCCGTCGTGGGAGACGCAAGATAGTTCGGCGCGGGACCATTCACGCCGGCCGGTGCGGCCGTCGGAAAACCCGTGACTGCCGTAAAGCTTATTGTCGGAAGTCCATCAGGGAACTGAGCTGGGTTTCCGAGTGGCGGGATGAACTTGAACCCATAAGGGGTCTTCATCCAGGCGGTACCTTGGACCGGGGTCCTTTGTTTGTGCCAATCCGCGTTGAATTTGACTTCGTTGATGAAAGTCGGACTGATTACATCGACCCACCCAATTTGATAGTTATATCCGGGGCGATGGCGCAGGTCCGGATCGACAGGAATTTGCCCAGCGGTGGCAGGAAACGTCCCGTAAGGATTGTAGATATCAACGCTGTCGTGGATATACCGGAAATAAATACTGTGCTTCTCGTTGGGGTGTTCATCCACGCGAATGATATCCTCGCGAAGGTTCAGGGGCCCCGGGAGGTTAAATGTCAGGTTGTTGGGAACAGTGGTAGTGGGCAATGCTCCCTGCACAGACAATTTAGCCGTAGACGTGTAGAGAGCCGCAATGGCCGCACCGTCTCCGGTGATGCAAGTGGGGTTTATTACATTCGGTGCTGTATAGAGAGTTCCCCCGCTGCAACTCGCGGGGATCACAGCGGGCGTCTTGAGCACAAGCCCGGTTCCGCCCTTGTAAACGTCGGTGAAGTCGCCTGCCGCCTCCGTTGCCGTGGGAAACGTTTCTGTCACCGTAGCAGCCGTCAATCCCGGGTATACCCCGCGAAACTTTCTCCACTCCTGCCCGGCAAAGAAAAACAGCTTTCCTTTCGGCTGGATATAAGGGATGGGGCCGCCAAGGTCCCATCCAAAGTCGTTGAAATGAAAGGCAGGTACAGCTTTGTAGCCCGTCGCAGCTGGACTCGTCAGCTTGGTGCCCTTATTTTCCGCATTGAATGTATTGTTCTGGACGAATTCAAAACCCCCGCCGTGAAATTGATTTCCTCCGCTTCTGGTTACCACGTTGATCGTGGATGAAGCGGAGCGCCCAAACTCGGCGTCATAGTTCGAACTCTGCACGACCACTTCCTGAATGAAATCGACGCCCACCTGATTGAACACGCTGTTGTTCGAGCCGGAGTCCAGATTGAACCCTCCGTCCACGCTCCAGTTTTGCCCGTCCCCCCGCTGTCCGTTGGTAACCGCGACGCTGTTATTATAGTTTGCCGTTAACGCGGCAGGATTGGTGCCCGAACCTTGGAGGGCCGCGCCGGGAATCAGACCGACGACCGACTCGTAGTGACGCTGGTTCAAGGCCAGGTTCTGCACCAATTGCTGAGAGATGGTCGTCGAGATTTCGCCGGACGTTGTATTTACAGTATCTCCGGTCGCAGTTACAGTTACCGTCTCTGTGACTGCGCCGACTTCCAGACTCAAGTCGACTGTCAGACGGCCACCAGCGGATAAAACGTTGCCTATTTTAGAGGTCTTCCTAAAGCCACCCTTCTCTGCCACCACGGTATACGTGCCAGCTGGCAGCTCATCAGCAACGAAGTAACCATTCTTCTCGCTTGTCACAACGCGAGAAATCTGCGTGGCCTCGTTGATGACTGAAACCTTGGCATCTGGAACAGCAGAGCCGGACGAATCGATGACAGTTCCCACGATGCGGCCGAAAATGTCCTGAGCAACCGCGAGTTCCCTCGCCCCAAACAATAGCGACAAGGCGAAGGCAATTGTCAGGGCATGGAGCGCTGCCAAACGAAAGCGTTTGATCGTTCCGCAACTCGTGGGCACGAAATGATTCTTCGGGCGAGCCGGAGACATTTTGATCGCACCGGCTGTGGCTTGCACAGCAAATTCCGCGGTCTTGATCGCATGAGATTTATTCCCGCTATATATCCAAGGGGAAAACGAAGCAAATAGTTTTTTCATTACCTCACCCCCACTCGATTCGAAAGACTTCATCCCCGATAGAAAGAAAACTAGCGAAAAGCTTGGAACTGGTTCCACACCCTAACCGAGCAAAAACCCCGTGTCAAGTGCGAAATCAAAAGAACAATCGGTTCGGTCGCCTTTCCAAATCCTTGCCTGATGCGCACGAGATCCGCGAATCCGATGGAAATATGGCTGTGCTGGTGTGCTAGACTTACCCAGGAAAGAAGGGGTAGAGGGTTTTTCCCACCGAACCTGGGCCAAAAACGGCAAGCGACAAAAGGGTCTTATTGTTATGGAAGCAGTTCCAACGAAAACGACGATTCGCGAGGTTGCGCGGGCCGCTTCCGTCGGCATCGGAACGATTTCCCGGGTGCTGAACTCCAGCTCTCAGGTGAGCCGCGAAACGCGTGCGCGAGTACTTGAGGCTATCCGACGTCTGGGATTCCGCCCCAACGCGCAGGCTCGCCGGATTCTCAAGCGGCGCTCAGAAATGGTCTGTTTTCTGCTGAGCAACCGCGATTTTCTCCATCCCTTTCATGCTCGCATCCTGCAAGGCGTTGAAACTTATGCCAGCAGCCTGAAACAGCATGTCTTGTTCGCTGCGCTTCATTATTCCCCGAGAACGCCTCCCGATAGGATCGACCTCCCCCCTGTTCTTCAGGAGCGTGGTTTGATCGACGGACTCATTCTGGCGGGGACGATTTATCCGAACCTGCTGTGCAGGATCGAATCCATCCACATGCCTTTTGTGGCCTTCAGCAACAATGTCGTTGGAATGGGCGAAGATCAGCAATACGACCAAGTAGGCTTCGATGACTTCAATGGAACGCTCCACGCCACGCGTCACCTGATCGGCAAGGGTCACCGCCAGATTGTTTTCGCGGGCGACATCTCCTACCCGTGGCTCCAGCACCGATTCGAAGGGTACCGGCAAGGAATGCGCGAAAAGAAATTAAAATCTGCGTTAGTCATGGTCCGAAATGCCGAGAGTTTTGTCGATTTCGGTCAAAAGAGCTCAGGGCGCATCCTGTCCCGGCAGCCGCGGCCCACTGCTGTGGTAGCCGGCAATGACGAAATTGCCTACGGGCTTTGGCGATCGCTGCGACAGCAGTCGATCAAAGTGCCGGACGATATCAGCCTGGTGGGTTTCGACGACCGTGAAGAGGCTGTTCTGATGGATCCGCCGCTTTCCACCATCCGCGTCCACAAAGAAGAGATTGGCGAAACCTGCATGAAGATGCTCCTCGAGCGCCTGCATCATCCGCGAATGGCCTTCAGCCAGCGTATCCTGCCAACGGAATTCGTGATTCGCGGGACTGTCCGCTCCCTACACGAATGACGCGGCCTTACGAATCGTAAAAGGGTTCCCAGGTTTTCAGTCGGTACTGAAAATGGAAAAGTAAACTGATGGAACGGAAGTAAGTTAGAAAAATCTGGAGCCGAGAGTGGGAGTTGAACCCACGACCTGCCGATTACGAATCGAAGTCAGCATTCGTGCACCAGGGCGCAGCCAATAGCAGGTTCTTGCAAAACGACTGATTCCATTGACTTTCACAACCATACTGGCGTGCACTGTGACGCATGTGAATGCACCAAACCGAAAAGAGTTTAGGGACAATTCGGGGACAGTCCATTTGACGCGCCGATTCGAAAGTACCAGATTGTCGTTACAGGCTCCCAACCCTCGGACGTGGGTTCGATTCCCATCGCCCGCTTCAATCCGACAGCAGATCTATCTTGCAACAGCCGCGTCTTCACGAACGACTCCTGCCTCGCCTCTTTCGCGAGCCACATATTGGTCGTAAATCCAGCGATACGTTTTTTCGAGACCTGTCCGCAGTGAAGTGTTGGGCTCCCAACTTAGATACTTCTGGATGAGAGTGTTATCGCTGTTCCGCCCATTGACTCCCTTCGGCGCGCTAAGATCGTAATTGCGCTTCAACCTCATTCCGGCAATTTCCTCCGCGATATCCACCAGCTGATTGATCGTTACCGCCTCGCTCGATCCTAGATTGATCGGCTCCAAAATATCCGAGTTCATAATCAAATCGATGCCCTTTAAGCAGTCATCGATGTACATGAAGCTGCGCGTCTGATTGCCCGGCCCCCAGATATCGATTTCGTGTTTACCGGAAATCTTGGCTTCAATCACCTTCCGGCAGATCGCCGCGGGAGCCTTCTCTCGACCGCCATACCAGGTACCCCAAGGTCCGTAAACGTTGTGAAAACGTGCCACCCGTGTGTACAGTCCAAAATCCTCTCGGAAGTGTCGGCACATGCGCTCCGAAAACAACTTCTCCCATCCATAACCATCCTCCGCCAGCGCTGGATACGCATCCCCTTCCTTGAGCGACGGTGCTTCGTACGTCTTCTGCTTATCTGCGTTGTATACACACGCCGACGACGAATAAAAAAATCTCTTCACTCCAAATTTCATCGCCGCTTGCAGCATGTGCGTATTGATAAGCACCGATAGCATGCACAGTGCTTTATTGTGCTCGATGAACCCCATTCCTCCCATATTGGCCGCCAGATTGTAGATGTCGCTGGCGCCCTGGGCGGCCTTCTCGCAGTTTCCCTTCAGATTCAGATCCAGTGAAAGATTCTCCACGTCCTCGAATCTCTGGTACCACTCATCAATCGGCTTGACGTCCACCGCCCTGATTCTCTTCCAGCCCCGGGCTCGCAGCTCCCTGACAAGACTCCCTCCAATGAATCCACCCGCGCCAGTAACGAGAACTAAATTTTGATTATCGTTCATTAGAATACTCCCTCCGAATTTACGCCAAACATACGAAACTCGCCGAAAGTCCGGGCGACATCCTTCCCTCAACGAGCTTTCTTCAGACCCAGTGATTCAAGCAAAACCAGCGTCACAAATTCCCCCCCACAAACCAAATAGCGCCGCCACAGTCGCCGCGGCTCTGTCATCAGCCGGAAGAGCCATTCCAACCCGCGCTCCCTCATCCACTCCGGCGCCTGTGCCACGCGCCCAATATGGAAATCGAACGCCGCCCCCACCCCAACCAGAATCGGCACCTTCAACCGCTCGCGATGTTCATACATCCAGCGCTCCTGCTTCGGCGTGCTCAATCCCACCCACACAACGTCCGCCTGCGCCCTTTCGATCGCTTCGATGATTTCGCCATCTTCCTCCTTCGTCAGCCCGCGAAACGGCGGGCTGTACGTCCCCGCCACCTCCATCCCCGGGAACCGCGCCACAAATCGCGCCGCCAGCTCCTCTCCCACTCCCGGCATTCCTCCATAAAAGAAGTGCCGGTACCCTTTCTTCGCCGTCTCTCTGCAAAAGGTCTCCATCAACTCCGGCCCATACACCCGCCGCCGCATCTCGAATCCATGCCGCCTCCCAATCCACACCAGCGGCATTCCATCCGCCACCACCAGCCCCGCCGTGTTCAGAATCGTTTTGAACTGCCCATCATGTTGTGCCTCCATCACTCCGTGCATCCCCGTCACCGCGATGTACCGGCAACCCCCCCGCCCCGCAATCCACTCCTCCATCCGCCCGACCACCTCCGGAATCTGCACCGCATCTACCCTTACGCCAAGGACATGAAAGTTCCCGTTTTCGGGTTGACCGCTTTGCACCTGCTGGCATCGGATCGTCGTTGTCATGCTATTCTCTACTTCACGACGAAAGTGTTTTCTAGCAACATACACACCTGCTAGTGCGACAGATCCCTGTCAATGCGCTGCAGCGGAGCCAAGCTCACGTTAAGGATGAAGCGAATCCAATTCAAAGAAAGTGTTTCCGCCACATTGTCGCAGAACCTGGTACCCGAGAGCCTCAAGGAACTGATGGATATCTTCTCTAGCGCCAAGTTTCCCTTCCAGCAGGCCGCCGGTTTCAACACAGACAAGAGTCGGTTTCATCTCAGACCAGTTGACTCCCTCGAGGACCTTAAGGTCGTTCCCCTCACAATCGACACTGAGGAAGTCGACGTGGTCTCGCACGTTTGCTTCTCTGCACAAAGAGGAGAGGGTGCGCACGGGAATCTCACGTTCGGCAACGAGCACAGCCCGACCGTCCCCAATGTGTAAAGAAGCAACGCTCTCATCGAAGGTCGTGAGAACGGCTGGAATCAATTCGTAGAGTTTCATAGACCCATCTTGCGAGCCCGCACCAACATTAAAATGCCTGTCAAGCGGCCTGTAGCGTAGATGCTTCTCCGATAGTGCCGGCAGAGGTTCAATCGTAATTCCACGCCAATTATTTAGGTAGAGTAAGTACGTATTGCTGATCCGAAAAGGATGGTTTGCGCCCACATCGATATAAAATCCTGGGCGGTTGTTGAAGTAATCCAGGACAAACCGATCTTCACCGTGCTGCGAAAATATTCCCCTTCGATTGCCTTTCCGTAAAGTGTACCGGTCACGGCAGCTATCCAGGAGAGGGTAGATCGGCAAAGACTTCAGGAAAGACTGCAAAGCGGGGTTCACGTTTCTCGAACCTCAGTTGCTTTTGTCCTTGGATTCCCTACTTCGTCAATCACATTGGAAGCGGCAGACACGACCATCTGTGGCGTGACGCTTCGCAGACAATAGGGCTCATCAAAGATGCAATAGTCAGAGCACGGCCGGCACCAAAACTCGGGCCGATAGACAGCCCTGCTATTTTTGCCGGTGGGCCCATACCACGCCGGTTCCTGCGGGCCAAACACAGCCACAGCAGGTACGCCCATTGCGCAGGCCATGTGCATGGGACCGCTATCATTGCAAATCAAAAGATCGCAGCGCGACAGCATCCCCATGAACTGGGACAAAGGAAGCTGCACATAACTAATGATCGCCGGGTCAACTCCAGTCTCCTGGTATTCCTCATACGGCCCAAGGAACCACAGAATCTTGATATTCTTGCAGCTCCCCAAAGCCCGAGCGACCTCAGCAAAGTTTTCGTTGCCCCACTTCCTCAGGGGAATCCTGGCACCTGGATGAATCCCGACCACAAACTCATCTTCAGAAATACCAAGTTCACGGCAACGCGACCGTCGAAATTCCTGTTGCTCTTCAGTTAAGCGAAAGTCGGCTTCGTGTTGCACGACGGGTAGCCCAAGATGTTTGATAAGGTTCAACCAGATGTCGACGCGATGTACATTCACCAGGTCTGGAGTGACAGGGTCGGTCAAGAAGAATGATCCACCGGCAAAACCATAGCTAACCCTGCGATTGGCCTGCGTGAGCCAGAGCAGAAAGTTGTCCCGCACATCGATTCCCCCGTACATCGCCAGATCAAACTTTCTTCTTCGGACGGCCGAAAGGATCTGCCAGAGGTCAATCCACAGGTGCGAAAAGGGATTGTATTTCTTCCATCTCGAATGGCTCTGCACCCAGGGAAGCTTCACGGTGATCCACTCGTCGGCCACGCCCTGGTTCTCCAGCGTTTTCTTCACCACGTCGCTGGCTAACAGGCAGATGCGCGCCTCGGGAAAGTGCAGCCTCAGATTCCGCAAAAACGGCAAGATAAGGAGCGCATCGCCCAGTTGCCAAGCCTGGAGCACCAGGATCGAATCAACCTTGCCACTCACAGGCTTTGCGGCGGTAACAGTTTCCACCAGCCGCACCAGCGGGTAAGAGACCGCCTGAAACATCGCAATGAATGCCCTCTTGAGTGGCCCGATCTTGACGAGGGCCCCCAACGCGGCTTTCTCCGCGTTTGGTTTGACTCCTGGGGATTCGCGGAGGGGCTTCAATGGCTAGATCCTTCGAGGCGCCCGGGATCCTTGGTCGCCGTCACGTGAATTTGCTCAAAACGCTCTTCACTATGAATAGCGCCAAAACCGAACGACTTTATAAGTCCAAAAACATCGGCTGCGCGTACACCCTGCGGCAAGCCGAGGGGATGGACCTCACCAAAGAAGGCGATGCAGTGCGGATTGGAGAGAGTCGCTTGCATCCCGCGAAGAGCTGCAAATTCGTGTCCTTCAATATCCATTTTCACGACCCTAGGACTCGGCAAGGATTTCTCTTGCGCCAACCTGTCGTATTCGGTGGACTCCACAATTTCCGAGGGTCCATCTCCTTCGGCAAGGTGTGCTGACTGCATAACGGATTCGGGATCGCCCAACACCAGCTTTTTCTTGGCCCTTTCATCACTCAAGGCCATTTTGAACAACTGTACGTTCTTGAACCCATTTATTCGTATGTTCTCGGAGACCCTGCCGTATGCGACCGTCTCCGGTTCGAACGCAACCACTGTGCCCTCTGGCCCCACCGCTTTAGCAGCGAACATACTGAAGAGACCCAGGTTGCTCCCCGCGTCCAGAAACGCGTCCCCTGCCCGTAGACCTGACAGAACGCCGCGCAACATCTTCTCTTCTAGAAACCACGTCCCCTCCACACAACGCAGCTCATGCGGTGTACGCGCTGCAAAACTTACCTCGACATCCCCCAACGACAATTTCAGCGAACCAGGATTGCCCCGCAGCCCGGCATACGCTGATTGCGCGAGTTTGCGCAATCCCAACCCACGAATGCAGGCGCACGCAACCGAAGAATATGTAAGACGACGAACCATTTCGGGAATTTGCATTCTCAACCTCTCTCGAATTGACTCACATCTGTTACCACGAATCCTACCTCGCAGTGATGATGCGCCATAATCACGACGCAGCAGCAGTTGCGCCGCTGGGATATATGTCGCCAAATCTTGCAGAAGGATACTGACTTCTTGCCCGCTCACTGGATTCCTGTGTGAGCAGCGCCGGCGACGCGCACCAGCCGATAACAAGATAAAACGGAATAGCGCCATACGGTGTCTCAACCAGAGGAAAAGCCATTCCGAAGGTTAGCATTGACACCCAATAGATGATCCCGAAGGGATTACCGCCAATCCGGTACGCCTTCCAGAGTAATCGAAAAATCGCGATCTGAAAGAGGGCGAAGGTCACAACTCCAATCCATCCCGTGTAGCCCAACGCGTAGAAAAACGCATTGTGGGGCGTGCGAATAGCTTCCCCTTCGAGGTAGGGAACCAAATCAGCGAGCGCAAATCCGTAGCCGTGGCCCCAGACCGCCGTCTGAACACTTGAGTGTGCGGAATCCCAAATCGCCAGCCACCATACGGTCCTGAACACAAATGTCGCCTCCTGCGAATCCACCGCTGTAGAACCCGCGGCGGCTTTCTCGTCCGCCACATCAGCTCGAAAGGGTGCCATAGCTCGGTCGATGATCTGCCTGGCCGAGATGTCGTATTCCGATCGGCCTTGGGGACTCGGCAGGTGGAGATCTGTGACGTACATCAAGGCAAGCAAGGATGCCAGGACGGCCCCCGCCTGAAGAAGTCGCTTGCCCTGTCGTGTGAGCACGCCCCATGTGACTAGGCCTATAGCAAATGCCAGCCACTCGGATCGAAACTGCATCCCCAGCATCACGCACCCGTTCAAGCCCAGGAGGTACCAGCTACGGCTGAGCCTTTGCTCGTACGCCAACAGACCGAGCAAAGCTACAAACGAGTAAATTGGTTGGCCAAAAACCGGAACAGATGCAGTTTCAGCGCTAACTCCCGGCACATACCATTCAACACGGCTAAGGAACAGGATGAACAGCATTCCGTAGATTCCGTTGAACCAGGCAAAGCTGCGGATGAGCCGGGGCAGAAGATCGGGCCGCGTCAGTCCAGCCCAAAGCCCGAGAAAAAAATAAATCGGATAGTAATTGAACGCGAGGTCTCGCGCCGTGACCAAGGGCGGGTTCCCTTGCAAGATTCCGCGCAAAACTTGAATGATTCCATACGCGACAAACAAGCCATACCAGGTCAAAAGCCCCCTCAAAGCTGGCAGCTTTAGCGCAACCCACAACCACCGGCGCCCTTGAATCTTCGGTCCAAGAAGCAGTAAAAATACTAGAACAACCTCACCAACAAATACTTTCCATGCTGGGATGCCAACATACGCAAAGGCACGGCTCAGGCTCAGGTAACCAAATATGAGTACGCAGGCGATTCTAGGCCACATTTGCCCGACATGCCCTCATTTCTGACCGATTACGCTCGGAAAATAGTAGATCCAACAGATGGAGATCGAATACGCAACGAACCCAAACGCCATACTGGCCGCGGCACCGGCGAGGCCCCACCAATGCATAAAAAAAAACGCCGAAACCACCCCCACGGGGACGGCAATCGCACTTGCAAGAAGATCAAAGTGCGGCTTGTGCGAAGCCCGCATCGCCATCGAATAACCCGTCAAAAAGCCGATAGCTGCTGGAATCAGAGCGAGAATCGGCATCAGCCAGGCATAATTCGTGTATTTCCCACCGAACAAAAGGCGCTCTGTCGGCCCAGAAAAAAATACCAGGAGCCCGGCAAAACACAAACCACCTGTGCCAAGACCAACGCTGGTGAGCATCGCCTTGTGCCGCAGCTGCTGCAGCGACCCCCTCCCAAAATCATATGAAAAAGAAGGCAAAACCAGCAGTCCTCCGGCAAAGACTACCTGCGTCATCACCAGCGAAGGGATCTGCATAGCACGAAGAATTCCTGCCGCCCCCAGACCGAGCAAGCCTGCCGTCAGGAACATCTGGGTCTGGCTCCAGACGGAAGATAGCACCGCGCTCCCCACCAGCCAGCGCCCGTAGATCCAGTTCTCCCGCAGCGCCGCGCGCCACGAAACGTCTGGATCTGCGCCCGGTCCGCTCTTCAACAACCCCAGCCGCCAGAAGAGCAGCCCCACCGCCAGGATGCTTCCGCATCCCATCAGCAGGAACGCGGTGAACGACCCCAGCCAGCCATAATGCCCCAGCACAAACAATCCCGCAGCCACAACTAAAAGATAGAGCCCGCTCGCCACCACAGCCGCTGAGGGTCGCTGCACCACATAGCACATCCGCCGCACGAGCCAGGCCAGAAGCAGAAATGGAAGTACAAGTCCTGCGCCCAGCACCGCTCCAACCAGAGGACTCCCCGGTGAGACTCGCCATAAGAGGAGACCCGCCAGCAGCGCTGCTGCGGAAAGCGGTCCAACCAGAACGAGGTGCACCATAATCTGCGCGCGAAAGTACGCCGGCAGCCTCTCCGTATATCGCGAAGGACCCATCACGGTCATAGGTTCCAGAAGCAGCACGTTATGAAATCCGGAAACGAACAGAAATCCGGCGAACGCCACCGCGAACGCGCCATACACCTCCGGCGCCATCCAGCGCGCTAGCAGCAGGTTCACCGCGAAGCCCGCCCCGGACGTTAACCCCTGGTCCACCAGCGACATTGCCGACCGCCAGCCCCAAACGCGAAGCTTTGCCGACGTCAGCAGCAATCCAACTGCTCTCTCCGCTACCGCCATTCCCTATCCTTTCCCCACGGCGCGCTCCATCTGCTTCCCCAGCACACGTTCGCAATGCCCGCTCACGATATGTCCCGCGAGGATGTGGCACTCCTGAACCCGCGCCGCCACATCGGAGGGCACGCAGAGGCACAAGCCAGCCAGTCTCTTCAGTTCACCGCCGGTCTTGCCTGTAAGACCAACTGTCAGCATCCCCAGCTGCCGCGCTGCCGCGATTCCGCGAAGCACATTCGGCGAATTCCCGCTGGTGGAAATCCCGATCGCCGCGTCCTTCCTCGCGCCCAATGCACCGATCTGCCGCGCGAAAACTTCCTCGTACCCGTAGTCGTTCGCCACCGCGGTCAGCGTCGAGCTGTTCACTGTCAGCGCCATCGCCGGAAGCGCCACACGCTCAAGCTGATACCGTCCTACGAATTCAGCGGCGATATGCTGCGCGTCCGCCGCGCTCCCTCCGTTTCCAAACAGGAGCAGTTTCCCCCCGCCCTCCAACCTTTCGGCCAGGGCCGCGCAAATCACTGCCAGTGTCCCGGCGCACTCACGTAGAAAAGCCTCCTTCACCCGCAGGCTTTCCCTCACTTCTTCCTCGACCCGGGCCCTCGCATCTCGCAGCGCCATTTCCTGATCTGCCGCCATCCTCGCCAATCCCCCCCGCCTTCTATTAATCCCCTTGACTCCTATTAACGACTGTGCTAGTATATGACGTGATTTACTCGAAGCCAGCCTCCATCCCCCCGCGATGCGGTTGGTGCATCCCGGCGGGATCCACAAAGATCCCGGTGCCGAGAATTCTCCCAACTCCTTTATCTGCAACACTTACAAGACCCCCATCCTGCAACTCCTTTACTACCAACACTTACAAGACCCCTTCGCAAGTGTTGATTCTAAATAACTTAAACCCATTTAGATGCAACACTTACAAGAAAAGCGCCCGCAACTCGTTTATCAGCAACACTTACAAAAAACACCGGGGGCCCTCTTCCTTCGTTCTCTCTGTTACAAAATGTTACACCCGCCATCTTCCCCCTCGCCCCTCGCCACTCGTCACTTCTTCTAGTTCCCATCCGCCCGCAGAACCGCCGGGATCGTTTTCATCAAAATCCCCAGGTCCATCCGCAGCGTCCAGTTCTCGATGTACTCCAAGTCCAGCCTCATCGTCGTGTCGAACGACGGATCGCGCCGCGCCTTCACCTGCCACAACCCCGTTATGCCCGGCTTCACATCCAGCCGTCGCAGATGCTCCAGCGTGTAGCGCTCGTAATCGTCCACCGGATGCGGCCGCGGGCCCACGAGACTCATCTCCCCGTTTAGAACATTCACCAATTGCGGCAACTCATCGATGCTGTACTTCCTCAGCCACCGCCCGCATCGTGTCACGCGCGGGTCGTTTTCCATCTTGAAGAACGGCCCATTGCGCTCGTTCTCTCCGCGCAATTTCTCTTTTTGTGCGTCCGCCTCCGCCACCATCGTCCGCAGCTTGTAGCAGCGGAACTTTTTCCCCTTCTCCCCAACGCGCAGCGCGGAATAGATAACAGGCCCACGGGAATCCGACCGAATCCAGAGAGTCGCAAGCGCCAGCAGAGGCATCGCAAGAATAAGTCCGATGGTGGCCACAACGACGTCGATGACGCGTTTCACAGCCAGCCCGAACGCCGGAATAGGCTGCCCGTGTAATTCAATAACCGGGAAACCACCGATCATTCTTACAGGCGCACGCCATCCCAGACCGTCATATATGTCCGGTACCACGTTTAAATTAAGACGCAATCGCCGTGCTTCGACCCAAATTTCCTTGACCACTTCGCGATCTGCCGGCAGTGTCACAAACAATTGGTCAACGAACTGCCCGAGAGCGACTTTCCTAAGATCTTGGATTGATCCCAATACCCGCGCATCGCCGTTCGGGTGCGCGTCCAAAAAGCCGCAGACCGAGTAACCTAATTGGCGGTTATTCTCGAGCCAGAGAGCAAGTGTCTGACCTACCTTCCCCGCTCCGATGATCAGGGCACGTGATATACCTTCGCCTCGGCGTGCCCGTTTCAGAACATAGAGACGCTTCGCGTAACGCCAGCCGGCTAAGGTACCGATGTTTGCGACTCCGGCGGTGACAACAACCATCCGGGAGACTTCTTTGTTGCCAGAAACAAATACGAAAAGAACTAACAGCGCAGTGGCAAAGCCGACTGCTTTGGCAACCTTGATGCTTTCTTCCCAAGCTCTAATTTCCCTTGACGTGCGATAGAGACGCTGGCTCATGCAGGCCATCACGATCAGCACGACGTAAAGCAGCAAGAAGGCGGGATATGTATGGGTGTGTGCCTGATGAACCAGCTGTTGAGCAGAAGTGATCTCTATGCCCAGATAGTTTGCGAAACCGAAACGTGCGCCATAAACAGCAATCGCCCCAAGGCAAACCAATACGCCATCGATCGCTACATAAGACGCTTGCCGAAAGTACCCAATTCTTTGGCGCGCTGATCTAGCTCGAATAGACAGATTGTCTTCGGCATCAAGCCACGCGTCGGGGGCGAATTCGCCCCACGGACTTGAGCCGCCAACAGGCAACGCTGGTGATCGCCTTGCAGCTGTGCCGTTCATACTCTAGGACCTGCCACCTTCTCTGTTGAAATTGCGTACCTGAGAAGATCCGCATTCAAAATCATTGCCCCCAGTTGAACTGAGGAATTATTCCCGGGCTTCGTCATCTTTTCGGTCCTGTCTGTTCCAATTCCGTGATTCGCCAATGCCAGAATGGTTTCCCGATCCATTCCGCGCGAATTTCGGGATACTTGCCCTCATTGTTGTGAAAACTTCCTGCGCAAACGCTTTCGTCGGATCTTTCGAATCCGTCTGGTCCCAAGCCGTTCTCCCAAATACCCAAGCCGTCGCCAAGCCAAATATAAGTGCTGTTCCTAGGAACATGATCACGAGGCGCGGGGGGAACGATTTCCTGTCTGGAATGTTCGGAGAATCAAGCACCTTTACGGCTGGTATTTCTTTGACTTCCTGGACTTTGGCCAGTTCGTATTCCTTGGTCAAAGATTCGAAAACCGCTTCCTGCACCCGCGTGCGTCGGTAGAGGTCCGCGTACGCGACGCCGAGCAAGGGGAGCTTGCGGATTGATGGATAAAGCGAGTCCTGTTGTTGCCCGGCGGGAGCAGAGTCATTCTCACCTTTGCCGCCGATCTTTTCGAGTTGGCGCTTCAGTTCGTTGATCCGCGCCTGCACGGAGCGGACGCGCACGTTGTTATCCGTGTAGATCTGCTTGAGCCCCTGTAGCTCTGATTGCGCCGCGATGTACTGTCCCTGTAGGGTGGCGGCCGCTTCCACCATGGCCTTGCCTTGTTCCTTGATGTCAATCGCCGTGTTCTTGCTCGAGAACTGACTGAAATCCTTCTCCGCCGCCTCCAAATCCTGATTCACGGTTCTTAGGCGCTCCTCCAGAAAAATGCGCTCGCGGCGAGCGGAGGAAGTGCTTAATTCCGCGACAAGGCGGTTCAGTTCTTCAACGTACGCTTGCCCCATAGCGGCAGCACGCCTAGGGTCGTGGTCGGTCACCGTGATTGTGATGATTTGGCTTTTTCGGTCCACGGAGATGCCTGTGCGGCCAGCTAAGCTTTTGCGCGCGTCTTCCATGCCGCGAGCCCCATAGAGCTTCTTCAGGTCGAACTCCTGGATCAGTTTGTCCTGAACGGTGCGGCTCGAGAGGATGCCGACAAAGATGTCACTGGTGCTCTTTATGCCCAGCATTTCACTGGCGACGCCTCCCAGGCCTCCGGCACCGCCAGAAAGCGCGGCAGCCGCCATCGCAAGACCGCCCGGCTGACTGCTGTCGGGAGGCATAAGACGTGCCGTCGATTCGTAGCGAACCGGGATGAGGAACGCAATGAGCGTGCTCGCCAGGAGCCCGTATATAACTGCGCGCGTAAGCGACCGGCGGTGCTCCCAGAGAAGCCGCAGATATATGACTGAGGATTTGTTTCCTTGAGAACTTTCTTCCTCGTTGGGCGCAATAGGAAGGTCTGGTTCCGGCAGCTCGGGCACCGGCTGGAGAGCAGGAGCGCTACCTGTGTAATTCATGGCCGGTCTCCTGGAGCCACTACGTTTCTCGATGCAGTCGTGGCAGAATGCTGGAACAATTTATGCGGCTCAAACAGAATTTGTACTGTGGCCGTCACGTTTCTGGAAACATTCGGTTGAATCACAGGAAACAGCCAACTCTCGTGTTGCACCCAGGCAGATATACCGACTGACCCGAGCCAGTAATCGCCGCGCACTCCCACATCCGTCAGACTGCCCCCGCCGGGCAGATATTGTTGGCTGACCTTCTGGTGGCGGAAATTCAACTGAATGCGGCTGCGCGCAGTGAACCAGTAGTTCGTCCAAGCCTGCTCGCCTTGCCCTGCCCGGCCCAACCAACTTCCCAGCAGATTGCCGTTGTTCGTATATCCGTTGAGGTATCGATTCGCTGTGTAGTAGAACCCTTGACTGTACCCACCCAACGGTCCCAAGGGGTTGTTCGTGTAGCCGCCCTCCGCCCGAAAATCCAGTCTTCGAATTCCGGGGAACATCGGGACGTAAATCCCGGTCCGCCACACGGCCCGGTCCGGATATCCAAAGGGGAGGGGCCTCTCTTTGGGGTCGATGAAGAAGATGATTTGGTCGTGCGCGAATCCCTCGCCGTAAAGCGTCAGCCATTTTCGGAGTTTGGGAATCCGGTAGGAAAAATCCAGGCCGTTTTCACGACTCGACTTAGAACTCCCGTCCGGCAGATCTCCCCCCCTGTCAAATAAACTCTGCACGAAGGTGCGTGGTGTGGCAGGAATGCCCACACCACCAAAGATCGTCGTATAGGTGAGACCAAACTCTAAGTTCGGAGTGGGCCTAAAGCTGATCTTCCAGCCGTCTATGAATGGCTGGGGATTCAGTGACTGCGACCAAGATCCAGTGATGCCCGAAGCAGTATCGACGAAATGATGGCCGTCGAGCTGGCCGACAAAAAACTCCATCCGCACTGGGCCCAGCCGCTTCAAAAGGCTGGGCAGCTGGAATGGCGTCACGCGATTGATGCGGAACATGTTGATGGGTTCCGCGTTGTCGCTGAACATCATGGGACCGCTATTGCCCGGACCCCACCACAGACTTTGCTTCCCGAAGGTAACCTGCCAATTCTCGAAATTCATTCCGACATACGCATCGAGCAGTTGCATCCGATTGACAGCCGCCAACGGCGTGCCAGGTGGAACCACCGGAATAGAATCGACTGACGCAATTGTTTGCCGGGCCCTGTCAGAAAGCGCGGCTGCAAACGGCGTGTGCTGGTATTCGGCGCGCACGTAACCCACCCAGCGGCCGAATGACGTCCAGCCGGAGAAACCGTCTACCGAGTTGAATCCTTCCTGGTACGGCCGGCCGTAATCGTTGAAGATGGTCTGCCCGAAATGATAGCCGTCCATCAGCGGCTTGCCTGAAATTCCGGCCACACGCGCATAGACGGATTCAACTCGGGCGCGGAATTTTCCTTCTCCATTTGCGCCTTCGATCTCCTCACGGAATTCCGTCTCCAGAAGACCATAGATCTTCTCGGCTTCGGCGTCTCCCGCGCCTTCCTCGTCAATCTTCTCCGCCGCTTCGCCCAGCAGGCGCGCGCACTCGCTTCGCGTCCAAGGCCGCATACCTGCGAACCCGCTGTCGATCACGCTCAGCGCCATCAAGCGGTCGAGGGCGGGATACACCCAGCTATCGAGCGGAACGTAAGGCGAACCGTGATTCGCAGGAGAAGTGTCTCCATCGCGACGAAAGATTTGGCTAATCGATCGCCATTCCCCACCGCCAAGTTCAAAATCGTGATGCCTGCTGTAAATGTCCTGAGCAACGAGGTTACCTATGACGCTACCAACGACCACATCCGACGGAAAATGCTGATGCGCCTTCAGACGCGAGACGCTAACCAGAGAAGCCAAGCCATAGGCCATGATCTTCGTAAACGGGCCAGGATACTCATGGGCGATTACGCCAGCCACGGACCACGCCGCAGCGGCATGCTCAGACGGAAAAGACGTGCCGCCATCCTGGAAGAACGGTCCGCTGCCATCGCCCTGATACGGTCGCTCGCGCCGCAGCGTGTACTTGAATGATTCGACGGCAACAAAGCTATTCAACGCCGCTTCGCCAGCGAGGAAACCGGTCTCGCTCCAATGCTCGTTGTGGCTCAAGTGGCCCATCATCCACATTCCACTCGCCCCGCCGACAAGTGCCGCCACGCCTGCATTCGACAATGTTTTGTAGTGACGGATCGTCGTGGGATTCTGCGACAGGTGGTTGCTGTAATCGCGGTCCGTGACAAACAGCCCCGCCGATATGCCACCCAATGGCACAAGCCACTCGGCATCCGGGAACCGAAGCCGCGTAGGACTTGTCCAGATTTCTCTTTGATCGTTCACGAAACGTCCCAGCAACCCCGTGCGCGTTCCCTCAGAGCTTTTCATCATCGCGTTCGCATCTGGCGCGGTATCGGTCTCGGAAAACGACTTCTCCTTGGCAACTGCCGTTTCCGATGCCGGGGCTATGGGCCCTTGTTCCTGCGCCGTGCAAACACGAGCCGAGAATGCGCTCAGCAAGAGCGCAACGGCTCCGAGATTTCTTGCCCGGCTTTGCATCTTCATTCCCCACTCATTTGATAGCGACGGCCGCTGCCAGCGCTCCCGCCTGCGCAATTTGCGCGACGGACACGATGTTCTTCCAGGCGGAGCTGCCAAGCACCGGCT
>WNFJ01408527.1_pt1 | contig 22314 bp, 19 predicted proteins | sample 5400461 | NCBI WGS metagenome assembly WNFJ01 (sample SAMN13153349, study PRJNA577476) | soil metagenome | isolation source: 115 cm saprolite on Douglas fir-dominated hillslope | place: USA:California | collected 2013-09-17
CCCTGGCTGCGCCGGTTGACGGTGATCCAGATCTTGGGAGACAGTTACTCCCTGGACAGGTGGGATCGCGTCATATGGCGAGGGACTGTTGGCTGCACACCCTTATGGCGGGAAGGTAGCGACGGGCCTGGGCCACCTGCGGGCGCTGGCCACGGCCGTGCGGCCGGCGCCTGACGTCCGCGCCGGCGAGCCCGTGCGTGGCCACTTCCTTACGGCCGGCCAGCCGCAGGCTCCGCCGCCCAACGACGGGCCGCGGCATCGGCGCCGCCTCCATGGCCGCCTGGCCGCCGTGTTCTTTGCCGGATCCGGGCTACTCGGCCTGGTCACGCTCCCGCTTCCCGCGCCGGGATCCGACCCGATCGCGATGACGGGGGTCTACGCGGCCGCGCTTGCTTTCGGCGTCGCGGTCTGGTTCGCGCCGTGGGAGAACTGGCCCCGGGGGGCGAGCCTCGGTGTCGTCCTGCCCGCGTTCGCCCTTATCGCCCTGGGTAATACGTTCGGCGGGGCCGATCTGCACACGTACGGGGTTTTCTTCGTGGTCGCCTTCGTGTGGATCGGGATGGCCCATCCGCCGCGCACGTCCGTGGCCCTGGCCCCGCTGGCCGGCGCCGCCTATATTCTGCCGCTGTTCTTCTTGCCGGGAAATGTCGTGCCGGGACTGTCCTCCGCGGCGATCACGATTCCGGTCTGCGTGCTCGTGGGCGAGGGAATCGCATGGGGTGTCGGCAGGCTCGACCGGATCGAACTGGCGCTGCAGCGCGAACGAGACCGGGCGGAACACCTGCGCGAGCTCGACGAAATGAAGGACGCGTTTCTGTCGGCGGCGTCGCACGAGCTGCGGACCCCCATCACCATCTGCCGCGGCCATCTCGAGGTGCTCGAAGCTGGAGCGGGCGAGCGGGAAGTGCGGGCCGTCAAGGAGACACTCGTGGACGAACTCGGCCTCATGGGCCGGCTGGTGGAAGATCTGACCACTCTCGCCCGGGCGGACGACCCGGCCCTGCTCAGGTTCGAGGCGCTGCCGATGGACAGGTTCCTCACCGCCTTGACGGCGAAGGCACACACCATCCTCGGCGACCGGCTGCGCGTGGAGCCTGGCACCCACGGCGCGACGTTTCGGGCCGACCCCCAGCGGCTGACCCAGGCCCTGCTCAACCTGGTCAGGAACGCGGCGGAGCACGCCAAAGGGGATGAGCCCGTGCGCCTTCGGGTGACGGCCGAACCGTCGTACTGGCGTTTCGAGGTGGCCGACGAGGGAGGGGGCCTGCCGCCCGGCCTCGAACAGGCGGTCTTCGAGCCGTTCAGCACCGGGTCCGCCCGAACCGGGGGAACCGGCCTTGGACTGGCCATCGTCCGGGGGATCGCGAGAGCGCATGGCGGCCAGGCCGGCGTCGTCAACCGGCCGGGGCAGGGCGCCACCTTCTGGGTCAGGATCGCGCGGTGAAGCTCCTCGTCGTCGAAGACGAGGAGCGCGTCGCGTCGTTTCTCGCGAAAGGGCTCCGCGCGCACGGCTACAGCGTCGAGTGGGTGAGCACCGGCCGGGAAGCCCTCGAGCGCGCCATCCACCCGGACATCGCGCTCATGATCCTGGATCTCGGCCTGCCCGACCTGGACGGCCTTGAAGTGCTCGACGGCCTGCGGGCGCGCGGGGCCACGGTTCCCGTCCTGGTGCTGAGCGCCAGAGGACGAGTCAACGACCGGGTCAAGGGGCTCAACCTCGGCGCGGACGACTACCTCGCGAAGCCGTTCGCGTTCGAGGAACTCCTGGCCCGCGTACGGGCCAACCTGCGGCCCAGGGCCGGCGTGTCGCCTGGCGTGTTTGCCTTCGGCGCCATCCGCGTCGACGTGCCGCAACGCGAGGTGACGGTCGACGGGCGGATGGTGAACCTGTCGGCCCGCGAGTTCTCCCTGCTGCAGGCCTTCATCGGCCACCCCCGCCAGGTCCTGTCCCGGCAGGAGCTGTTGTCGATGGTCTGGGGCATGAACTTCGATCCGGGGACGAACCTCGTCGACGTGTACGTGGGCTACCTGCGCCGCAAGCTAGGTGAGCCCGTCATAGAGACGGTTCGGGGCGCGGGGTACTGTCTGCGCGCCGAGGGCCACGCGTCGCCAAGGGAATCGGCCGAGCGGCTCGGACCCGCGTGACAGCCAGGGCCCGTGGTCACGCTCAGGGCCCGGCGATCCGGTGGCGCAGATCTTGACGCGGCCGGGCGCGTCGCCTGGCGACCGGCAGGCGATCGCGGATCTGACGGCCAAGGGCCTGCTCGGCCGTCTGGTCTTTGCGACCGATGACTGCGACGCCGTCTTCGAGCACATCCGGCCGCGGGCGCCGAGGTGATGCAAGAGCCGATCGACCAGCCCTACGGCGTGCGCGACTGCGCCGACCTGTTCGGAACGCCGGACGTCACTTGCGGGCAAGGATGGTGCCGTTATCTCCCACCGCGTAACAGATGGCCGCGTCGACGCAGGTGATGCCCTGCAGGCTGCGAGATGTCGGGCGGCCGTCGGGAACGAAGGCGGTCCCGTTCGCCGTCCGGGTGATCGTTCCCTGGTCCCCGACCGTGTAACAGGTCAGCGCGGCCGGGCACGCAACGTCGTTGCGTGCGCTGCGGGACCCGCTCGGCCCGCCCAGCCACAGTTCCCCCCGATCGGCCGACCAATACACGCCGTTGCCGGGATCGAACGGGCTGGTGGTGTAGACGCCGTAGCAGCGATCGCTCGTGGGGCAGTCGGCATCGTCAGGCGAGAACGGCATGCCCCGGGGGAACGGATGAAGGGCCAGCAGGGCGCGCCAGCACGCCCGTATGCGGCCACCGCCGGGCGAAGGCGAGGGACAGGTGAGCATGGTCCAGGGCGCGCCCGGACGGACCGCCGCGATGACGGCGTACACGTATCCGCAATGCCCGCAGCCGCCGAAGTACCCTCCCCCGGCCCGGCACAGGCCGCTGCCCAGGCACGAGATCCATACCAGGGGATAGGGCGAGAGCGTTGCCGTGCAGTCGCCTTCCGTGCATGTCACTCCCGGTGGGACGGGCTGGCGCGCCCAACTCGCTCCCGCGTCACTGGTCGTCCAGACGGAACTCGGCGGCGTCGCGGCATGAGCCGAGCTTGGCAGGGACCCGTACGCCGGCGGCGCGGTGGCGACGGCGGAGCAGATGCGGGCGCTGACGCAGGCGATGTCCAGGAGGCCCAGCCGGCAGAGCGCGGGCCCGCGGAGCGAAGGTTCGTTACCGCTCAGGCACGCCTGGTCGGTGAGGTTCGCGCCGACCCCGGCGAGGGAAAGCACGTGGCTGCTCCAGGTGGCGCCGCCGTCGTGCGTCACGAGGATGGTGTCCGGCCGCGCGATGACATAGCAGGAGCCCGGCGGCACACAGGCGATCCGGTAGAGGATCTTCGTCGAGCCTTGCAGCGGGTTCGCCTGGGCCTGCCACGTGGTGCCGCCGTCCACGGTGGAAAGGATGGTGCCAGCCGCCCCCACCGCCTCGCACCGCAGCGCGCTCAGGCAGGCCACCGCGTAAAGCGGCTGCCGCGTGCCGCTGCTTTCCGCCCGCCACGCACCAAAGGTCAGGCGGGAGCCGCCCGTGCCTGACGCACCCGGCTTTGCCCCGGCCGAGTGGCCACACCCGGCCAGCACGACCGCGGCGGCGCACAGCCAGACCGGCGCCGCCCCGCGGCGGAACCAGCGGCGGCGGCGTACGAGGCGAGCCACGGGCATCTTACTCACGGTAGCCGGGAGGGAGCGGGCGAGCGCGACCCGTTATCCCATTGTTTCTTCCGCGCGGCAGCGCGGATGGCACACCGGCCGCACTCAGTGCGGGCAACGGGGATACCTGGGCGGTGAACCGCACCTCTCTCCTACCCGTGTTAGTGGATAACCGGCCACGCGCTCCCGGGTCCGGAGTCGTTTGATCCGTTGCTGACCTGCTCTGCTGTGTTTTGGTCAAGCCTCGGAACTTTTGAACCGGTTACATCTCCTATCCGTGTTAGTAGTGAGTGGCAACGCGACCGTATGTACCGCGGCGGCACCACACGCCACGGGCGACGGCCCACACAACAGGAGGTCACCAATGTTTGCTCGTCTCGGCCCGGCGCCGTCCGCGCCGGGCGCCGACCTGATCGCGCGCGCGGTGGGCGCGGTGGGGCTGGCCAGCCTGGCGATGATCCATGTGATCGACCTGCCGCCCACGCTCGGCTCGATCCCGCTGGTCGGTGCCGGGTACCTCGCGATAATCGCGACCGCGATCCTGGTCGGCGGGGTCATGATCGCCCGTTCGCACGTGCTTGTGTGGGCGGCGGCCGGCGGGCTGGCCGCTTCGGCCATGGCCGGCTACGTGCTGACCCGCACCGTGGGGGGATTCCTCGGCGATCACGGTGACGTCGGCAACTGGCGCTGCTCGCTCGGCATCGCCGCGCTCACCGTGGAGACGCTGCTCATCCTGCTCGCCGCGTGGCAGGCACGGATCCGCGCCACGAACCCGGCGCCGCGGCCCGGGTCCGCCGGGCGGCGCGCACCCGAATACAGCCACTCCGGCTGACAAACTCGCCACCCTGCGCGCCCACCGCCGGCCCCGGCCGACGGGCCGGGCCGAGCGGGGCCACAAAGCCAACGCAAAAGAGGACGGCCGACATGACCGACGGACACCCGCGCCCGCAGTGGCCATGGGGAGCAGCAGCGCGGAGCCTGGAACGACCGGTCCTGCCGACCGGCGCGCTCCGGCGGACGAGCAGGCTGGCCGCGGTGCCGCTGCGGCACGCCGCGCGGACGGCCGCGGCCGCCAGCCGACTCTCAAGGACCGCTAGTGATCAGGTCGCTGCCCGCACCGCCGAGCAGCTGTTCGCCACACTTGGTGAGCTCAAGGGCGGCGCGGCGAAGCTCGGGCAGGCGATGTCGGTGTTCGAGGCGGCGATGCCAGCGGAGGTCGCGGCGCCGTACCGGTCCGCGCTGCGGCGGCTCACCGACGCGCAGCCCGCCATGCCGGCCGCGGCCGCCCGCCGGGTGGTCGCGGCTGACCTCGCCGCCGCCTACGGGCCCGGCTGGCCCAAGCGGCTGGTCGCATTCGACGACACCCCTGCGGCGGCGGCCTCGATCGGCCAGGTGCACCGCGGACGATGGCGGACCGACGGTGGCCGGGTCATCGACGTCGCGGTCAAGGTGCAGTACCCAGGTGTGGGCAGGGCGCTGCGCTCGGACCTGCGCCAGGCCCGCCTGCTGGCCCGCGTGATCGGCCGGCTCACCCGGCTGAACGTGTCCGGGCTTGCGGACGAGCTCGCCAGCCGGATCGTCGAGGAACTGGACTACGTGCGCGAGGGGCGCGTCCAGACAGAGGTCGCCGCCGCGTTCGCGCGCCGCATCCCGGAGGCACTCGCCGTGGCCCGCGCCGCGGGGGTGCACGAGCCGCCGGGCCGGACGAGCGTAACGGTCCCCTCCGTATACGCCGCGACACCACGGGTGCTCGTCACCGGCTGGCTGGAGGGGACAAGCCTGTCCACGCTGCTCGCCGGGCGCCGGGATCTGCTTCCGCCGGGCTGGCGCGAACTCGACGGCGGCGACGCCGCCGACCTGGCCGCCCGGCTCCTCGGGCACGCCATCTACGCGCCCGCGGCGTGTACCGGCTGGATGCACGCGGACCTGCACCCGGGCAACTTCCTGCTGCTACCTGGCGGCCGGCTCGGCATGCTGGACTTCGGCGCGGTCGCGGCCACTCCCGGCGGCATCCCGGCGCCGTTCGGACAGCTCGCAGCCGCGGTGCTCGCGGGGGACGGGCCGGCCGCGCTGCGGCTGGCCCGGCAGGTCGGGGCGCTCGCCCCCGGCGCCAACGTCGATCCACGGCTGATCGTCGAGTTGCTGTACCCGATCGTGGCCACGGCGGCCGCCGACAGCTTCACCTACTCACGGCCCTGGCTGCGCGGGCTCATGGCCCACTTCACCGAGCCGCGCATCGCCCCGGCGTTGCGCAACCTGACGCCGCCGCCCGAATACGCCCTGGTCTGGCGGGCAACGCTCTCGGCCGCCGGGCTCTTCGCGCAGCTAGGCGCGACGGCGCCCACCCGCGGGTTCCACCTGGCCTACTCCCCAGGATTCCGCAGCGCAGCCCACCGGTACCCCGCAGGAACTGATGACGAGGCGTATCAGGGGGCTGTCTCGCCGCTCTTGTTAGTAGCCGTGCCGCGCGCTGGCAACGCTCTGCGCACCGGACGGTCAGTGTGAACGGCGGCGGTATCCGAGACCGCGGGAGACGGACGGGATCGCGGGCAGGCTACGGCGATGCCGTGGCCGGGCCGGCCAGGGTTCTCGCGGGCAGTCGCGCCGCTGCCGTGACCACCGCACGCAAGGAGGTCGGGGGATGTGTGACAACAACGCGCACGCACATTACAAATGCGTCGGTATCGGGGCGGGGCCGGCGAATCTGAGCCTGGCGTCGCTCCTGTACGGGCACGACGATATCTCCAATCTCTTCCTGGACAAGAAAGCCGCTTTCAGCTGGCACGACGGCCAGCAGCTGCCCGACACCACCCTGCAGGTATCAATGCTGAAGGATCTCGTCAGCCTGGCGGATCCGACGAACAGGTTCTCGTTCCTTTCGTACCTGCACGCCCGCGGCAGGATCTACCACTTCATCAACGCCCAGTTCGACGCGGTTCCGCGTCAGGAGTTCCGCAACTACCTGCAGTGGGCCTGTGAGCAGAACAAGAACATCCGGTTCGGTGAGAACGTTCGGTCGGTGGACTTCGACGGCACCTTCGTCGTGCGCACCGACCGCCGGACCGTGACCGCGGACAACCTCTCGGTAGGAATCGGCACGCGGCCGTGGGTGCCGCCGCTGGCCGCGGACCTGCCCGGGGACCACCAGTACCACGTGAGCGACATCGTGACGAGAGGCCGGGATCTCGGCGGCAAGCGGGTCTGCGTGGTAGGCGGCGGGCAGTCGGGCGCCGAGGCTTTCCTCGACCTGCTCTGCCGCCCGCCACACGAGCAACCCCGGCGGGTGTCGTGGGTGACCCGGCGCAGGAACTATTTCCCCATCGACGACTCACCGTTCACCAACGACTTCTATACGCCGAGCCACTCCGACTACTACTACGGGCTTGCCCCGGCGAAGCGCGAGGAATTCAACGCGCACCAGGTGCTCAGCAGCGACGGGATCTCCGAGGCGACGTTGCGCCAGATCTACCAGCGAATTTACGCGCACCGGTTCATGGACGGCAACGACGATCTGGTGGCATTGTGCCCCAATCGAGAGGTCGCGGCGATCAGCCAGACAAGCGGTGGCCTGGGCGTCCGCATGACGAACGGTAACCATCCCGGAGTTGTCGGGCAGATCGATACCGATGTCATCATCTGGGCCACCGGTTTCCGTCCAGCCCGCATGGATTTCCTCGACCCCGTCGCGCATCGGCTGCACCGAGCGGGTGACGAGTTCAAGATCGACCAGGACTTCGCGATCCACTGGGACGGGCCTGCTGACCACAACATCTTCGTGCACAACGCCGCCGAGCAGCAGCGTGGCCTGGCGGACCGGAACCTGAGCCTCATTGCCTGGCGAAGTCAGCGAATAGTGGACCGGCTTCGCGGGGTCTGCAGCGACGAGCAACTCGCGTCGTTCATCGACTGGTCGGCCAAGCTCAGCACGGAAGAAACCAGGGCGGGCAGGCTCCGATGACCGACGTCGACATCGCGGTCGTCGGCGCCGGGATCATCGGCTGCCTCGTCGCGCGTGAACTGGTCAGCCGTTCGCCGGCGTTGTCCATCGCCGTCCTCGATCGAGACATCGCAGGATGCGGCGCCAGCCGGCGCTCGGCCGGGCTGCACCTCCCGCGGGGCGCGACCCGGCGAGTACGGGACATGGCCGCCATCAGCCAGAGCTATTACGAGAATCTCCTGGCCGGCAACCCGGCGCTGCCGATCCATCCGCTGGCCATGTCGGTCCTTTCGTCCGAATCCGGCGACCGGCACATCCGCGAGGTCTATCTCGGCCACGCCAACCTGACATGCGCTCAAGACGCGGCGGAAAACGCCCCGTACGCCGCCGCCCGGGCCTGGCACGGCGAGGGTTGCCACTACACCGATGTCGGAGCGCTGGTGGCGGCGCTGACCCGCGAGTTGCGGCCGCGGGTGCGCCTGCGCGAAGGGTGCGGCGTGACGTCGGTTGAGCAGACCGACGCCGGCGTGATCGTCGGGCTGGGTACCGGTGGGTCGCTCAGCGCGGCGGCCCTGGTACTTGCCCCTGGTCCCTGGCTGAACTCGGCCGCGTGGCGGGCCCTGCTCGCACCGCTCGGCGCGCGCGTGAAGAAGATCGTCGCGTTGCACATCGACCGATTGCCCGGCGCACGCGACCGGCTGATCGTGTTCGAGGACGACGACAGCTTCCTGCTGCCCATGCCGCACCGCGGTCACTGGCTCTTCAGCTACACCTGCCAGGACTGGGACGTGGACCCGGACGCGCTGCGCGACGGGCTGTCCAGGCGGGACCTGGCCGAGGCGCGCGACTGCCTGAGCCAGCACGCACCGCGGCTGGCCGACCGGGTTACGGGCGGCCGTGTCTTCTGCGACGCCTACAGCGCCTCCCGAGAGCCGATCGTGTGCGCTCTCGGCGCAAGCGGCCGCATCGTTTTCGCCGGCGCGGCGAACGGCTCCGGCTACCGCCTCGCGCCGGCCATCGCCGCGGAGACCGCCGAACTCCTCCGCATCGAACCGAGCAGAAGGATCGACCCATGATCGTCAACCACTTCAGTCCCGGGGAACTGTCCGCGGCTTTCGGTATCGACATGAGCGCGGTGCACGGGCTCGGTCCCGGCGCAGGCTGGGGCCGCGTGGTCCCGGGCGGCAGGAGCACGGCGCACCAGCACGACGAGAGCGAAGTATTCGTCATCGTGCAAGGCGCCGGCGAACTGCTCGTCGACGGCCGCCGCGTCAGGGTCGCACCGGGAACGGTGGCCATGTTCGAGCCGTTCGAGACCCATGTCGTCGAGAACGCCAGCGAGCAGGATCTGATCTTCTTCGACCTGTACTGGCGTGACCCCGCACTGGCCGTGCGGGCGGCCGGCGCGGCGGGCCGGCGGCGATTCGACGAGCGGCCCGTGTTCGTGTTCTCGACGCCCCCGACCCCCAACGGCGACCTGCACCTCGGCCATCTCTCCGGCCCATACCTCGGCGCCGACGCATACGTGCGTTTTCAGCGTATGAACGGGGTCCGCGCCTGGCATCTCACCGGCAGCGACGACTACCAAAGCTACGTCGTCGAGCGCGCCAGGTGTGAGGAGCGGGAGCCTGCCGACACCGCCGCGCACTTCTCCGCCGAGATCGCGGCGACACTCGGCCTGATGGATATCCAACCCGACCAGTACACCGTCACAAGCAGGGACGAGACGTACGAGAAGGGTTTGCAGGCCTTTTTCTCGCGGCTGGCCGCCGCGGAACCGGTGGGCCTGCGGGAATCGCCCGCACTGTTCGACCGGGCCACCGGGAGCTACCTCTACGAGGTGAACGTTTCTGGTGGCTGTCCCGGTTGCGGCGCCCCGACCAATGGCAACATCTGCGAGGAATGCGGCGAGCCGAACGTCTGCACCGACCTGGCCGACCCCCGCTCGCGCCGCTCCGGAGAGCCCGCCGGCCAGGACAAGATCACCCGGTTCAGCCTTCCGCTGCACGAGTTCCGTAGTGAGGTGGCCGCCCATCACAGGCTGGGCCGTGTCCCGGCGAGGCTGCGTGAACTCGCCGACCGCGTGTTCTCGCGCGCGTGGCTCGACCTGCCCATCACCCACGTCTCGGACTGGGGTGTGCGCCCGGCCGAGCCGGATGCCGACGGGCAGGTGATCTGGGTCTGGCCGGAAATGGCGTACGGGTTCCTGCATGGCATCGAGCTACTCGGCCAGCGCCTCGGGCAGCCGTGGCAGGCCGGGGCGCCCGAGCCGGACTGGAAGATCGTGCACTTCTTCGGCTACGACAACAGCTTCTACCACGGCGTCCTCTATCCGGTGCTTTACCGGCTGGCGTTCCCGGACTGGGAACCCGACATCGACTACCACGTCAACGAGTTCTATCTGCTGAGCGGTGAGAAGTTCTCCACCAGCCGCGGCCACGCGATCTGGGGAACGGAGATCCTCGGCCCACGCAGCGTGGACGCGGTGCGGTTCTACCTCGCCGCCACCAGGCCGGAGGGCCGCCGCACGAACTTCGACCCCGCAGAATACGAAACGGCGGTCCGGGACACCCTCATCGGGTCATGGCAGCGTTGGCTGAACGAGCTGGGAGAACGAGTCGAGCACCGCTACGGAGGCCACGCACCGGACGCCGGAGTGTGGACACCCGAGCACACCGCGTTCTTGCGCCGGCTGAGCGGACGGCTGGCCGCGGTCACGGGCTGCCTCGGACCGGATGGCTTCTCCCCCCGCCAGGCCGTTGCGGAGCTGAACGGAATCGTCGAGGACGTCCGGCGTTTCGCCGCGCTCGAGTACGCGGTGTCCGCCGTCGATCTCTGGCAGGACGAAACGCGGACGGCGATCGCGCTCGAGCTGGCCGCGGCGCGCCTGGTCGCGAACTGCGCCGCCCCGATCATGCCGCGATTCGCCCGCTGCCTGGCGGCGCGGCTTGGTCTGCCCGACGTGGCCACCTGGCCGAGGATCGTCGAACTGCTGCCGGCCGGATCGGCCGTCGACCTGGCCGGCGCCGAGTTCTTCCATGCCACACAGCGGCCGGGCGCAACCGCTCCCAACGGTATCCGGCTGACCATCGAGGAGGACACGCACAATGGCTGAGCAGGCCAACGGCGCCGCCGGCGGCATCGCCGCACCGGTCGCCGATGTCATCAACACGATCGCGCTGACGGCATGTCAGGACAGCCGACATCGTATCTGTTTCACCGGCGGCGACGGCGTTCGCTCGCTCACCTTGGCCGACCTCGACCGCGGTGCCGTCAAGGTCGCTTGCCACCTGCACGCGCGTGGCGTCCGGCCACGCGACCGGATCGGGATCATGTCGCGCAACCGGATCGAATGGGTGCTGCTCGACCTCGCCGTGCTCAAGCTCGGGGCGGTGACCGCCGGTGTCGAGCCCGGCCGCTACGAACCGGTGAAGGTGGTGAGCGACTTCGGCCTCAGGCTCCTTTTCGCCGAAGACGTGCGGACGGCGGGCAAGGTACATGACATCAGCGTGATCGGGTCCTGGGCCCGCGACACCGCCGTCGATCCGGCGGCGCTGCCGGCCCGCGAGGGATACGACCCCGCGGACATCTGCGCGGTCAAGCAGACGTCAGGAAGCACGGGAGTCCCCAAGGGAATCGAGGCGACGACCGCGAGCGTGAACTGGTCCATGGCCGCCGTGCAGCAGATGTTCGGCCACCGCGACGGCGACAACCTCCTCGTGTTCCTGCCCGTACGGTTCCTGCAGCAGCGCTACTGGATCTACTCGGCCCTGGTCAACCACCACGATGTCACGCTGGCCGACCGGGTCACCGTGTTCGACATGGCGCGAGCCACGTCACCGACCGTGATCATGGGGGTGCCGGGCTTCTACGAGCAATTGAGGACCCGCCTCGAAGCCTCGGGTGCACCGGCGGATACCGCGGCACGGCGCGACACCATCCAGGCGCAACTCGGCGGCCGGGTCCGTTACCTGTGGACCGGTTCGGCCCCGGCCGGGCGCGCGGTGCTCGACTTCTTCAACGAGGGCGGTGTGCCGCTCTACGAAGGGTACGGGCTCAACGAGACGTGCATCGTGGCGAAGAACCATCCCGGCGCCGTCCGGGTCGGCAGTGTCGGCCAGGTACTGCCGCACAAGAGGATCCGCTTCGACAAGGACGGGATCCTGATCGTCGGCAGCGGTTACCCGGTCAACACCCGGTACACCTGGTGCGCGCCCGGTGCCAGCGAGAAGACCTATCTGCCGACCGGTGAGGTCAAGACCTTCGATGTCGGCCACGTGGACGAGGATGGTTTCCTCTACATCGACGGCCGGGTCGACGATGTCGTGACGCTGAGCGGCGCGCTGAATGTCCTTGTCACTCTGGTCGAGGAACGGCTGCGTGAGCTGCCCGAGGTCCACGACTGCGCTGTGTTCGGTGACGGGAAACCGTTCTTGACGGCGATCGTGTCACCGGCGGCACCGAACGTCGGCCATGAGTCGCTCGCCCGCGGTGTGGCCAGGCTGAACGACGAGCTGCGGTACGAGCAACGCATCTACGCAATCGTGATAGCCGGCGAGCAGTTCTCGATCGACAACGGCATGCTGAACGCGCAGTACAAGCTGAAGCGGGCGCACATCGGCAGGCACTACGCCGGCGATCTGGACATGGTCTACCAAAAACACGATGTCTACAACGACGGCACCGTCATCGATGCGCACGTAGTTGTGCTGGCGGCGGTCAGCCGCCCGGCAGCCGAGCGGGCGGAGGCGCAATGAGCTGGGAAACGCTGGCCGACCTTGTGCTGTCCAACAACATGGTCACGCTGCGGCGAATACGAATCGCCGATCGCGAGGCATTCGCGCGGATCGTCTACGAGCCGGACATCTGGCGGCACTTTGTCACGCGCATCGCGGCGCCGGAAGATCTCGACGCGTTCATGGAGCACGGAATCCTGGACACGCTCAACGGTACTCGAATTGTGTTCGCCATCATCGACCGCAGTAGTGACCAGATCGTCGGCAGCACCGCCTACGGCAATCTGGCCCAGGCCGAACGGCGGCTGGAGATCGGGTGGTCCTGGCTTTGCGCGGCGGCCAGGCGGACGGGACTCAACCGCGCCACGAAATTGGCTCTGCTCGACCACGCCTTCACCGTGCTCGGCTGCGAGCGAGTCGAGTTCAAGACCGACGTCCTCAATACCGCCGCCCGGACCGCGCTCGCCCGCATCGGGGCCACCGAGGAAGGCGTCCTGAGGAGCTTCAACGACATGCCAGGCGGCCGCCGCCGTGACGTCGTCTACTACAGCATCCTGCGCGGCGACTGGCCGGCCCGCCGCAGGCAGTGCCTCGCGGCGGCCGCGGCCGCCCGCTGAACAGGCAACGGCCATGGCACATCATCAAAGGGGGCCCCAATGCAACAAGAACCAGCGCAACAAGAACCAGCGCGAACAAAAGCAGCAGTGCACACAGCAGCAGTGCACACGGAAGAATTCGTCTTCGCCGCGAACGGACAGCGCCTGGCGGCCACGAAGACGGTCTCGGCCGACGGGCCGGAGCCAGGCATCCTGGCCCTGCACGGCCTGGGCCCGGCGGCGACCCGGCACCGCGTGCGTTACCTTCTCGATGCCCTGGCCGCGCACGGTCACGGATCGATGACCTTCGATTTTTCCGGCAACGGCGACAGCACGGGCGTGCTGGCGGAGTCCTCGCTGCGGGGCCGGCGGGTGGAGACCCTGGCCGCGGCCGGCTGGCTGAGCCGGACCGTGGCGCCGGTGCTCATCGGCACCAGCATGGGCGCGCATCTGGCGGCGTGGACCGTGCCCGAGCTTGCACCGCGTGGGCTGGTGCTTTTCTGCCCCGCGGCCTATCCGGCGGGCGCCGCGGATCTCAGGTTCGACGGCAGCCTCGTGCGCCCGGGCCGCTACGCCGGCTCGCCTGCGTACGCCGGTCTGCGTGAGTTCGGCGGTGACCTGCTCATCGTCGGCGCCCGCCGCGACCAGGTCGTCCCTCCCGCGGTCATCGAAGGTTACCTGGCCAGCGCGCGCGCCGCCCGCTCCGCCGAGGTGATCTGGCTCGACGACTGCGATCACTTCGTCCACCGCTGGCTGCCGGGCGCAGGCGACTGCCAGGCAGTAATCGTGCAGGCCATCACGCGCCTGCTCGCCGCCGGCCACACACCATCCCGGCCACACACCATGCTGAAGGAGATGACGACATATGCCTAGGGAAGAAAACCTGCTGAAGCGACGCGATCTGGACAGCCTCACGGCGGTCGAACGCGCCTTTCAGGCCGGCCCGCTCGCCGAGTCATTGGACCGCGCCCCGGTCATCGAGCGCCGCCGCGGCCTGGCGCGGGAGGAATTCGAACACGAATATCGCGAGCAGGGCCGGCCGGTCGTGCTCGAGGGGTTCGCCGCGGACTGGCCATCCGTTCGCACCTGGACGTTCGACGGTCTCGCCAAGCGCTGCGGCTCGGTGCCCGTCATCGTGAGCAGTTACAGCAGCAAGGCGGCCCGCCACACCACGTTCGGCGAGTTCGTCGCGATGCTGAAGGCAAGCGCGGGCAGCGGTGCGCCACCGATCTATCTGCAGGAGTGGTACTACAAGACCTCCTGTCCCGAACTTGCCGAGGACATGCCCGAGCTCGATATCGCCAGGTACGACTTCAGGCGAAATCTCTACGGCGACGCGGCGTCGACCAACCATCAGCTCTGGATCGGCCAAAAAGGCGGGATCACCCGCCTGCACCAGGACGCCTACTCGGTCGACGTGATGCACGCGCAGATCGCCGGGGAGAAGCTCTGGTACATCATGGGGCCGAAGGCGGAGCTGCGGACCGGCCCGCATGGCGACCTGGATCTGGATGCTTTGTCCACGTCCGCGGGCACGCAGCTGACGCGGTTCGTGCTGAGCCCTGGTGACGTGCTCTACCTGCCGGCCCTGTGGTACCACCGGATCGAGTTGCTCAGCGACTCGATCGGGCTCGGCAGGAAGTGCCTTGACGAGGCCAACCTGCGGATGCACATCCGCCAGCGAATGGGCGAGCTGCTCGCGCTGGCCCTGAACCAGGACGAGCTCAGGCAGACCCATTCCGAGCTGTTCGACGTTGTCGTGACGCGCGGCCGCGCGCTGGCCCATCAGATGGATATCGACCTGTCCAAGCTGCGGCAGTGAGTCACATGAGGCGCAAACACATGCTGCTCATCGGCGGGCGCGGCCATGAGCTGGGCAAGGTGGACAAGCTCGGGCTGCGCTATTCGATGATTCAAATCCCGGCGCGGGCGAGCGAGCGGCAGTCCACCGGCGCGCAACACTATGCGGTGGCCGACTACCGCCGCATCGGCGACATCCTGCCGATCGCGCGCGCCTGGCACGCGGCGGATCCGTTCGACGCCGTCGCGTCGTTCACCGAGTACGGCCTGGAACCGGCGTCGAGGTGCGCGATCGACCTGGGCGTACCTGGCGACAACCTCACCGCCGTACTGCGGACGCGCGACAAGACAAGGACGCGGGACCTGCTGAACCGTAACGGGCTCAGCCCGGTGCGGCATCGGGTGTGCACGGCGCTTGCGGACGCCCGCGACTTCATGGCCGAGCGGGGCGGGCAGGCGATCGTGCTGAAACCGCCCGCCGGCGGCCTCAGCGAAGGGGTGTTCATCGTCGAGACCGAGGCCCAGCTACCGCAGAGATGGGCGTGGACTCGCCTGGTGGCCAGCGGCCCGATTCTGGCCGAAGAATACCTGGGCGGTCCCGAGTACAGTGTCGAGTCCATTTCAGACCACGGCAGACATGAAGTAGTCATGGTTACCGAGAAGCTGACGACCGGGCCGCCGGGCTTCGTCGAAATCGGCCATCAGGTCCCGGCGCGGCTCGGCCTCCGCGAACGGGACGGGATTGACCAGCTTATCGGGGATTTCCTGAACCTGATCGGGCAGCAGACGGGCCCGGTGCACAGCGAACTGCGGAACACGCCGTCCGGGCCCCGGCTTATCGAGGCACAGACCAGAATTGGCGGCGATCAGATCTGGGAAATGTGCGAGATGGTGAGTGGCGCCGACATGATATCGGAAACCTTCGCCGCTCTGCTCGGCCTGCCGATGCCGCCGCGTACGCCCGTGGCCAGGGCGGCGGCAATCCGCTTCTTTTCTTATGCGGACGCCAGAATACTCGATGTGCGCGGCGTGCCGGCCGCGGCGAACGCGCCGGGTGTGGTCCGGGTGCATTGCACACTTGAGCCGGGCCAGGAACTCGGCAGCCTCGCCTCGTCAGAATCGCGGCAGGGTTATGTCCTGTGCGAGGGCTTCAGCACACACGACGCGACGGTCAAAGCGGAGGCCGCGCGTGATCTGGTGCGGGTCGGCCTGGCGCCCCTCGTGGGCAGGCCGGCCCCCTGAGGTACCGGCGAATGCCGGGGCTCCGGCCAGCCACGAGTTAGGGCGAATGCAAATGAGCACAGCCACGGCCAGCAGAGCGGCCCGATATATAACGCTGCACTATTTCGTGACCAATATGGGCCTCTTCGGCCTGCTGTCCACGCTCGCCGTGTCATTGACGGCCGCCGGCTTCGATGCCGCGCAGACCGGATTTCTGATTCTCGTTTTCACGATCACGAACAAGGTGGCCAAGGTGCCGCTGGCCCGTTGGCTGGACAGGATTTCAGCGGCCTCCTCGGTTCTCGCCGGCTGCCTCGCCGCGGCTGCCGGGTTCATGTTTCTGCGGATCGCAGGCGGCTTGGCGCTGACGGCGGCGGCACTGGCGCTGGCGGGTCTGGGTATCTCTGTCAACTCCCTGGCCAGCAAGCAGCTCGCCGCCGACGCCAGTGATCGGGCGGAGAGCCGCGCACGACTGTTCTCGCTGATCAACATCGCCGTGAACATCGCCTCGGCCGCGGCGGCTCCGGTGGCCCTGTTCTTCGCCAACCGCCACCACGACAACTACGTCCTGACCGCGGTGGCGGCGATCTATTGCATCGCCGGCGTGACGACGTTCCTGAACTACTCGAGGATGCGGCCGGCCTTGCGGCCCCGCGCGGCCGGCGCGCCGCTGCGCGGTTACCGGACCGTACTTGCCCTGCCCGGCATGCGGTCGTTCCTGCTGATCAATTTCTTCGGCTGGCTGTGCTACGGCCAGCTGTTCAACTCGCTGGCCATTTACGTGTCGTCGACGCTGAAGTCGCCGGGCAGGCTCGGCTGGCTGTACACGCTGAACGCCCTGCTCATTGTCGCGGCCCAGCTGAGCGTCACCCGGCTGGCCGGGCGGTGGACGAAGGACCGGCCGGCCATCGCCGCGGTGGCCGCCTACACGACGTTCACGTTGTCCTTCATCACGATCTACCTGGTGCCCGGATATCCGGGCGCGGTAGCGGCGGTCGTGGTGTTCACGCTCGCGGAAATGATGTTCGTGCCGACCATGGACGTGCTGCTCCTGCGGCTACTCGGCCAGGAGAGCCGGGCCATCGGCTACGGAATGTTCTCGATCGGCAACGCCATGGGTGAGGCCGTCGGCGGCGGAGTTGGTGTCGCCGTCTACCGGTGGCTGTCGGGCAGCGGTTACGGGCGTGAGTTCTGGCTGATCACGGCGGCGCTGGCCCTGGCGTCCGCCGTGGTCACCCACAAACTGAGGGTGACAAGCGCTGGTCTGCGTTCACTGACGACGAGCGTCGCCGCCTAGCCGGCGGCTGGCCCGGTCCAACCAGGTAAGGACGGAACATGCGAGTTTTGGTGGTCGGCACCAACCGGCTGTGTCATGACCGTTTGCGGGAGCACGGGCACCAGATGGTGCTCTTCGTGCCGCGGGGGAAGGCCAGGCGAGAGGATCCGGCCGGCCCCTACCGGCATGTGGTAATTGTCGAGGACCAGGCGGGGATCGACCTGTGGGTGGATGTCGCACGTGCGTTTCACCGCAGCATGCGGTTCGAGGCCGTGGTCGCCTACAACGAGCACACCTACCACATCGTGCGCGCTATCAGCGACACGCTGGACATTCCGACGGTGGTGGACACCGGCCTGTTCGGCAGGGTCCTCGACAAGTCCAGGATGCGGGAGCTGCTGGAAAAGCATGACGTGCCCAGTTGCCGATATGCACGCGCCACTGGCCGGGAAGCGGTGCTCACCGCCATCCGGGATATCGGCCTGCCGTGCATCGTCAAGCCGGTGGACGGCGAGGCCAGTCTGGGCGTGGCGAGGATCGATTCGCCCGGGGACATCGGCGCGGCCTTGCAGCGGGTGGGCGACGAGCACATCGACCGCGGGGTCCTGGTCGAGGAATTCCTGGTCGGCGACGAGTTCAGCGTGGAGGGCATTTCGGCCGGGGCGCGCCATCATATCGTGGCGATCACCAAGAAGTTCAGGGACGACATGACGTTCGTCGAGCGCGGCCACCTGGTGCCGGCCCCGGTTGACGCGGCGGCCCGCGAATCGATCGTGAGCTATGTGGAGCGAATCCTCGACGTGCTCGAGTTCCACGACTGCCCATCGCACACCGAGATCGTCTTGACCGCGCGGGGTCCACGAATCATCGAGACCCACAACCGCATCGGCGGCGACCGCATCGTCGATCTCGTGCGGCTCGCCACCGGTGTGGACCTGTACGACCTGGTCGCCAGGCAAAGCCTGGGCGAGGACGTGACCGCGCTGCTGCCCGGCCGGATCGTGCCCAAGCAGAGCGCGGTGGTCTGGTACGCCGATCCTGGCGGGCCGCCGGCGAACACCCTGCTCGAGGTGCGCGACGTCGAGCGGGTCCGGGCGCTGCCCTACGTACGGCAGGTCGAATTGCTCAAGGAACCGGGTGCCCCGCAGACGGCGGTGCGCCAAAGCTCCGACCGGTCAGCGCTGGCCGTGGTGGTCGGCGATACGCCGCAGGAGGCGCTGCGCAGGGCGCAGGAGGCGATCCGGATGCTCACGTTCGTCTACGCCTGGAACCCCGAGGACACCGCGTTCGCGCCGGGACACTGAGCCTGGATCCACGTGCGCACGTAACCCGGGTTACCCCATGGACTTGGCGCCGTCCAGGGACTCGCGGATGATGTCGGCGTGACCGGCGTGCTGGGCGGTCTCCGCGATCACGTGCAGCAGCGCCTGGCGCGCCGACCAGCGCGCCCCCCGCTCGAACCAGGGAGCCTCGGGCAGCGGTTGGGTGGCGTTCAGATCGGGCAGTGCCGACACCAGCTCCTCAGTCCGGCGGGCGACCTGTTCGTACTCCGCCAGCACCCCGGCCAGCGTCTCTCCGGCCAGCATGCGGAAGGCGGCCGCCCACTCAACCATGCTCGCCTCGTCCATGTTGCCCATCGCCGCGGGGCCGTCCACGATGAAATTGATCCACTGCCGCTCCGTGAGCGCGACGTGCTTGATCAGGCCGCCCAGGCACAATTCGCTCGGCGTGGTCCGTCGCGCGGCCTGCTCGTCGGTGAGACCGCGGACGGTGTAACGCAGGAAGTGGCGGCGCCTGGCCAGCGATTGCAGCAGCTCGGCGGGCTCGCGGGCCGCGCCTCCCGTTGTGCTCATGGTCTGCCTTTCGTCGGAGTCTGCTCGTAGCACGGTACGGCCCCGGACCGACAGTGCCAGGGGGTGCCCGGATTGCTGGCGTGGCGCCAGGTGGCGCCACGCCGGTCACCCGTAGGGTGGGAACGCGCATGAGGTGGCCTCCGGCCGGGGCGCGAGGAGCGGCGATGCAGGCAATCACGGTGAGCGAGTTCGGCGGTCCCGAGGTGATGCGGGTTAGCGAGGTGGACCTGCCGCGGCCGCGCGGCGGCGAGGTACTCGTGCGGGTGCTCGCGGCCGGCGTCGGCCCCTGGGACGCCCATCTTCGCAGTGGCGGCTGGACCGGCTCGTTGCCCTACATTCCCGGCGGTGAGTTCGCCGGCCTCGTCGAGGGCGATACCGGCGCCGACGCCGGCCTGTCCGACGGGGCACCGGTGTACGGCTACCCGGGCCTGACCGGCTGCTACGCGCAATACGTGACGTGCCAGGCGGAGCAGCTTGCTCCCATCCCGGCCGGCCTGCCCACCGCCGATGCCGCGGCGGCGCCCATCGACGCGCTGACGGCGGAGCAAGGGCTGACCGACGTGCTTGGCATCGGCGCCGGGGACCGCGTCCTGATCACCGCGGGGGCGGGCGGGCTTGGTCATTTCGCGGTGCAGATCGCCCGCATTCTCGGGGCGTCCGTGGTGGCCACCGCGAGCCCGCAGCACCACGAGTTCGTGCACAGGCTCGGCGCGGCCACGGTCATCGACCACACCAAGCCTGACTGGCCGGACGAGGTCCGTGAGGTGACAGGCGGAGGTGTGGACCGGGTGCTGGCGTGCGCGGCGCCCACCGTTGACGGCGCGGTCCGCGCGGCCCGCGACGGGGCACTCATCGCCACCCCGGTACAGGCCGAGGTGCCAGGCGCGCAGCGGGTGCGCTTGCAGCACTACAACGGGCAGCCGCGCGGCAGCCGCCTGATTCGGATGGCGCCGTGGTTCGACGACGGATCACTGTCGGTCACAGTCGCGGCCCGGTACTTCTGGCACGACGCCGCGCAGGCGCACGTCGTGGCGGAACGTGGCCACACCCAGGGCAAGCTCACCTTGATCGTCGATGAGGATCTCGCCGCCGCGCAGGGCATCTGACCAGCCGGCCGGCGCACCAGGCCGGCGCGCACACGGCGGGCGCACCAGGCCGGCGCACACGGCCGGCGCACACGGCCGGCGCACACGGCCGGCGCACACGGCACGCGGCGGGCGCTCGCAGCCGGCGGCGCCGCCTGCCACGACAGCGCCGCGACGGCGCATAAGGTGAGGACACCGCCAAGGGCGAGGGAGACCAGGTGGGTAGTGAACGACGTCCCGCGGGTGAGGCGAACGCGCTCGCCCGCGAGCTGTTCGACGGCTTGCCCGCCCAGTACGACCTGCTGGCCGAGGTGCTCTCGTTCGGCCAGAACCGGCGCTGGCGGCAGACCATGGTGGACGGCCTGCTCTCGCTCGACCCGGCTCCCGCGCACATCCTCGACGTGGCCACCGGCACGGCCGGCGTGGCGCTCATGCTCACCGACCGCAGCGACGCGATGGTGGCGGGCGTCGACATCACCGAGCAGATGCTGCGCCGCGGGCGCGACCTCGTCGCTCGGCGTGGCCGGACGTCGCGGATCCGGCTCGTCGCGGGCCGGGCCGAGCAGCTGCCGTTCCCCGACCGGACGTTCGACGCGCTGACCTTCACCTACCTGCTGCGCTACGTGGCCGACCCGGCCGCGACGCTGCGCGAGCTCAGCCGCGTGGTCCGCCCGGGCGGCGCGGTGGCGAGCCTGGAGTTCCTGGTGCCGGACAACCCGGTGTGGCGCCTCGGCTGGGAGGGGTACACCCGGCTGCTGCTTCCGGCGGCCGGCTTCGTGACCGGGGGGCAGGAATGGGCCGCGGTGGGACGGTTCCTCGGTCCCTCGATCAGCGCGCATTACCGGCGCTACCCGATCGCGTGGACGGTGGATGCCTGGCGGTCGGCCGGCATCGAGGACGTGACCGTACGGCGGATGAGCCTGGGCGGCGGCCTCGTGATGTGGGGGCGGAAGGCCGATGCTTGACCCGCGCGGGGACGCGGCGGGCGACGCGGTCCCCCAAGCCGCGTTTTACGGTCGGCGGGGCGGCAGGTGGGCGGATTGGTGGACGCTGCTGCACCCGCCCTACACGGTGTGGCACGTGTCGTACGCGGTGCTCGGGGCCGGTCTGGCCCCCCGCGTCAACTGGACCGTGCTCGGCGCCACGGCGCTGGCGTTTTTTCTGGCCGTGGGGCTCGCCGCGCACGCACTTGACGAGCTGAACGGACGGCCGCTGCGCACCACGATTTCCGGTCGGGTGCTTTGGGCTGTGGCCGCGGCCGGCCTGGCCGGGGCGGTGGCGCTCGGGATCGCCGGCGTGTTTCGCAACGGCCCGGCCCTGATTCCGTTCGTCGTCGTCGGTGTGGGGCTCGTGCTCGGCTACAACCTCGAATTGTTCGGCGGGCGGCTGCACACCGACCTCGGCTTCGCTGCCGCGTGGGGCGGCTTCCCCGTCGCGGTGGGCTACGTCGCGCAGGCGCCGCCGCTGACGAGCGCGGGCCTCGCGGCCGTGGCCGCGGCGACGGTCGCCGCGGTGGCGCTCTCGCGCGCCCAGCGGTGCCTGAGCACACCGGCCAGGACCATCCGCAGGCGCACCCGCGACCTCGCGGGTGTGGCCACCCTCACCGACGGCACGAGGCACCCGCTCGACCGCGCCACCCTGCTTGTCCCGCTTGAGGGAGCGCTGCGGGCCATGTCGTGGACGGCGCCGCTGCTGGCCGCCGCGGTCGTGCTCGCGCGCCTGCCGGCCTGACTCCGCGCGCGGCCACCCGCCTGGCCCGGGCCGTTATCCCCAACCGTCATCCCTAATCGGCTCCGCGGGCCGCGCCGTTTACGGCGCATCGGGGGGTTCCGGGGGGTCGCACCCCCGGGCAGGCACAGCCCTAACCGGCTCCCGCGGATGCGGCATCCATTGGTGCGGGGGCCCGGCCGGCCCGGGGGCGACCCCGGACCCCGCATTTGAGGTCGTTCCCCGGGGCAGCACAGCCCGAACGGCTGCCGCGGAGTTAACGCGCTGCTGCTGGTGGGCACATGTGCGCGAGGATGGTCGTGGCGACCTGCGCGACGCCCGGGAGTTCGACCACCGCGGCGTGGTTGCCGGGGACCAGCCGGCTGTTGACGGCGTCCAC
>WNFJ01024790.1_pt1 | contig 22306 bp, 16 predicted proteins | sample 5400461 | NCBI WGS metagenome assembly WNFJ01 (sample SAMN13153349, study PRJNA577476) | soil metagenome | isolation source: 115 cm saprolite on Douglas fir-dominated hillslope | place: USA:California | collected 2013-09-17
TCGAGTCGCACCGCAACGAGCTGCCTGAGCTGGATGTGATCATGGCCAACCGGCGGCTTTATCCGCGCAACGGATTTGCCGCCCACCTGATTGGCTACGTGGGCGAGGTGAGCGAAGACATGCTCAAAAACGACCCGGCCTATGAGCTGTACGAAGCCGGCGACGTGGTGGGGAAGTCGGGCATTGAGCAGCAGTACAACGACATGCTGATGGGGCAGGATGGCTCGCGCCGCACCGTAGTCAACAGCCACGGCAAGGAGCTGGGCGGGCAGCCGCTTAGCCAGATTCCGCCGACTCCGGGCAAGCCGCTTAAGCTCACCATCGATTTAGACCTGCAGATTGCCATGGAAGAGGCGCTGGAGGGGCACAACGGCGCAATGGTGGCGCTGAACCCGCACAACGGTGAGATTCTGGCTATGGCCAGCCGGCCGACTTTTGATCCTAACGCGTTTGCTATCCGCATCTCGCGCGCAGAGTGGAACAGCCTGCTCACTGATCCGGCCAAACCACTGCTGAACAAAGCCCTGCAGGCGCAGCTCTCCCCGGGCTCGACCTTCAAGATCATCATGTCGGTGGCTGGTTTGCAGGAAGGTATTGCGCAAAACATGCACGTCTACTGCGCGGGAGGAAAGGAATTCTACGGGCGTTTTTTCAAATGTGATGCCGTTCACGGCGACGTCGATATCGGTAAAGGCATTTACAAATCCTGCGATACATTTTTCTACACCTTGGGAGAAAGGCTGGGCATCGGCCGCATCGCCAAATACGCGATGGCACTCGGGTTGGGACAGAAGACACATGTCGATCTGCCCGATGAGGCCAGCGGCATCATGCCGTCGGAGGAGTGGAAGATCAAGAACTTCAAGCAGAAATGGTATGCCGGCGAGACCATCTCGGTAAGCATCGGGCAAGGTGGAGTGGTTGTTACTCCTATTCAGTTGGCACGTACCATTGGAGGCATTGCCATGGGAGGCGTGCTGCACCGGCCGCATGTAGCTTTTCCCGATGAGCTTCCCGATCAATATAAGCAGGCATTGGCGCAGTATCCCAACGAAGTGAATGTGCCCATTGATCCCCGGAACGTCGAGATCATCACCGACGCCATGGCGGGCGTAACCGGTCCTCAGGGTACGGCTGCCGCGGCACATCTGGAGGGCATAGATTTCGCAGGCAAGACGGGCACAGCCCAGACGATCAGCAACGAGGCCCGCAAGAAGTTCAAGCTCAGCGCCAGTCAATTCAAGGACAACGGCTGGTTCGTGGGAATGACCCCGCGGCGTAATCCTGAAATTATTGTCGCCGGGGTCGTAGAGTCGGGCGGCTGGGGCGCGAGCACAGCACCGCTGGTCGCGCGGGTTATCAAGGCGTACGTTGACAAGCAGCGAAAGCACCCGACGCAGGTCGCGGATTCCAACAAACCGGCGGAGATGACCGGAATCTGGAGTACGCCGGATGCAGACAGCATGAGCGGAGAGCGGTTGCGGGCCGCAAGATTTGTATTGCCGGTATCTACAACTCACACAAACATGTGGGCAGCAGTCACAGCACAGCCGGGGACGGCTGTGCCACACAAGCTGGACTACTCTGCGTTACCCCCAAGGCGTTCATTTTCTTCCGGGAGCGGCAAGCAATGAAGAAATTCGTCTCCCTCAGAGATTTTGACTGGATGCTGCTCCTGTTTGTGCTTCTGATCTGCGCGGTCGGTGTAACGCAGATCTACAGTGCAACCATGTCCAGCAGGTTTGCTGACGTGCACATGCACATCAAACAGATCTACTGGATCGCTGGCGGCCTGGTCTTCATGCTGCTGCTCAGCCTGATCAATTATGAGGCCCTGCTCGACAGTGTCCATTGGATGTACATTGCGGCCATCATCTCCCTGATGGCGGTGCTGGTTTTTGGAACGAAATATCTAGGCGCTCGCCGCTGGATACGTCTGCCGGCGGGGGTCCACTTTCAGCCATCCGAGTGGGTCAAGCTGATCCTGATTCTGGCCATGGCCAAGTACTTCAGCGACTTGCGCCAGCGGGACGCGTCGTTGACCGATATCCTCAAGGCGGCTCTGCTGGGCGGAATCCCCATGCTCATGGTCCTGGTGCAGCCAGACCTGGGAACCGCGCTGACGTACATTCCCATCCTGGTGATGGGGTTATTTCTGGGAGGAATTCAATTCAAACATGCTGCCGCTATCGTCCTGATCGGCGCCGCGTTGGCCGTGCCCGCCTTCAAACACCTGAAACCGTACCAAAGGGCGCGTTTGACCAGCTTTCTCAACCCGGCGGCCGATTCGCAGGGGAAGGGCTACCAGGGCGAGCAATCCAAGATTGCCGTGGGCGCGGGCGGGATTTGGGGCAAAGGGTTCGGGAAAGGATCGCAGACGCAGAATTCGTTCCTACCTATTCCCCAAACCGACTTCATCTTCGCCGCCTTCTCGGAAGAACATGGATTTGTGGGCGCTGTGGGCCTGCTCCTGCTATACTTTATCGTGCTGATGCGTTTGATCCATAATGCGCAAACCGCCCCCGACCGGGCAGGCGCAATTGTGATCCTGGGTGTAGTGGCGGTTTTGACTTTCCACATTCTGGTCAACGTCGGCATGGTGGTCGGCTTTATGCCGGTTACCGGAATTCCTTTGCCGCTCATGAGTTATGGCGGTTCGTCATTGCTGTTTACATTCTTGGCGCTGGGAATTGTTATGAACATTCGCATGCGCCGCTTCGTCAACTAGGAATGAAAATTATCGGGTACTTGGTCCCGGCAATTTTCTAAGAACGGCTGGAAGGCCGTTGTCCGGCAGAATCAAAGCCGGTAAAACCAAAAATTCAGCGTGTTGCCCCACGCGAAGCGGGCGATTGAAATCCGGTGAACCGAGTAAAGCGGACCGGACAGTTTTGAAAGATTGAGCGATTGAACCTGCGCTCCGAGGTTGGTAACGGCCCCGTCTCAGGAGAAGACAGAGTGGCCACAACTCTCATTGAGCGCATGATAGGTGCAAAGATTTTACAGTCATTGAACAGTTCTCTACCTACACATGTGCCCGTCCGGAATAGAACCAACCGGCGGGTAAATGGCGCACTCTCGCACAGTCTCTTCCAGGCTTCCGTCCTCGAATCGTCGCACCGGTAAACCTGCCTCCCGGAGGGAGGCAGCCGGAGATTGCATGTCCAAAGAATTGTTTGTTTCTTCCACCCCTCATGAAACCAAAGTTGCCGTTGTTGAGGAAGACCAGCTAACCGAAATTTATTTCGAACGCGAAAATGAATACACCCTCGCCGGCTCGATTTATAAAGGCCGCGTCACCCGGGTTTTGCCGGGAATGCAGTCCGCCTTTGTTGAAATCGGCCTGGAGCGCGACGCATTCCTTTACGTCACCGATTTTTTCGAGCCTCAGGATGAAGAAGGCGAAGAGGGATTTGAGACCATCCCCGAAGATGCAGGCCGCAGCCGCCGGCGCTTTGAACGCCCGGCTGCAGCCGCTTTGCCGCCGGCAGCGGTGAGCGGCGAAGAGCGGGAAAGCGAAACGTTTTCCGCGACCGAATCTGAGCATGCGGCGCCGGAGGAAAGGCCGGCGGCAGGCGCCGGCAGCGAAGAAGGTGAATCTGCCCAGGCCAGCGCGGAAGCGCAGCGCCAGACGCCATTCCGCGAAGCTTCACCTCGCGACGACTCAGGGCACCGGGAAGGCCCTGGGCGCGATGGTTCGCAGCGTGAGGCTTCGTTCCGTGAAGGGGGCGAAGCGCCCGCCAACAGTGAACGCGATTCTGACCGCCGGCGTTTTGGCCGGCGCCGCCGCGGAGGCCGGCGCGGCCGCGGATTTCCGGAATCAAAATTCGATTCCCGCAATGCGCCGCGGCAGCAAAAAGGACACGAAGAAAAGCCTTCGTTCGGCCCGCCTCCGGGCTACCAGCCGATCCTCTTGCCCGGCGAAAGCATCTCCAAGTATCGCCACATGGCGGAGGCGCAAACCGCGCATCCCGCCGAGCAGGTAGCCCAGCACGAGCAAGCAGAGTCTGAGGATTCAACGGCGCAATCCACGGCATTTGAGTCTGCAAGGGAAGGCAAGGGAAGCGCGGTCGTTCCGCAGCATGAGCCTGCGGATCGTGAAGTTTCAATCGAGCAAACACCAAGTCAGGATGTTTCGGATCACGACGCCGCAGACTACCCGGCTTCAAGCCATGTCAGAGGAAATTACGGCACACGAAATTACCAGGCAAGGAATTACGAAACGCCGGCCGCCGAGCGCGAAGTGGAAGCAGGCAACGAACCTTCTGGCAGCGAGAGTTCGTTCACCTCGCAACGGAACCAGCAAATTCCGGCGGCTGAACCACAAGATGAGCAACCCAGGCGGCGAGATACCGAAGAGATTGATGTGGCCGCTATTCTGGCCAAACACCGCCGGGAGAATCCCTCACGTGAGCAGCAATCCCAATCGCGATTCGGCCAGATGCCGGGTCTGGTCGAGGAAGAAGAGATTGACGAAGACGAGATGGACCAGCCTTCGCTGCTGCACGGCTTGGAAGACGAAGAATACGAAGATTTCGAAGAAGAGATGCTGGACCGGGCAGAGACAACGGAGCGGCAAGGTTCTACCTCATCCCATCCTCATGCTGCAGAGCCGCCGCTTCCCGCAGAAGCTGCCACTCCCGAACATCTGGAGGCCTACGGCTCCCACGATGTTGAAGAGCAGGATGAGGAGGAGACGGAAGGCATTTCCGCGGCTGAAGACGCCGAAATGCAAGCCCCTGGTGACGAAGAACTGGATGAGGCAGAGGAGTACCAGGGGACGGCAACGGAAGATAACTCTGCGGCCCGCGCCGAAACGCGCGGACCTTCTGGATACCAGCAGAAAGTCGCTTTTGACCGCAACAGCCGCCGTCGCCGTGGAGGACGCCGCATGCGCGGTGGCCACGGTGGCAAACGCTTTCATCGCGCTCCGCTGCCGCAAATTTCCGATCTGCTCAAGGAAGGTCAGGAAATCCTGGTGCAGATTGCCAAAGAGCCCATCGGGAAGAAGGGCGCCCGCATCACCAGTCATATCGCGCTTCCAGGCCGGTTTTTGGTTTACATGCCCACGGTGAACCATAACGGCGTCTCCCGCAAGATTGCTTCGGAAGAGGAGAGGCAGCGCCTCAAGAGAATCATCTTGAGCGAACGTCAGGCGGCCGAGGGTTACCAGGGCGGCTTCATTGTCCGCACCGCGGCAGCTCATGCCAGTGAAGAAGATTTGCGCGCGGATATCCGCTTCCTGCTGAATCTGTGGAACGAGATCAAGGGCCGGTCGGAATCCAGCAAATCTCCGGCGCTCATCTATCACGATTTGAACCTGGTGGAGCGTATTCTGCGCGACCAGGTTTCAGAAGGCTTTTCGCATATCTGGGTCGACAATGAGCAGGAATACGAGCGCGTGGTGCGCTTCGTCAGCCGCTTCCAGTCGCAGTTGGTCAAGCGCGTGAAGCTCTATAGCAAGGAGACCCCGCTGTTTGAGCAGTTCAACATTCAGGAGGAGATCAACAAGGCGCTGAAGTCCAAAGTCTGGCTCAAGTCAGGCGGCTACATTGTCATTAACCAGACGGAAGCGCTGGTCGCAATCGACGTCAATACCGGTAAGTTCGTGGGCAAGACGCAGAAACTGGAAGACACCATCGTCAAGACCAACGTGGATGCCATCAAGGAAATCGTGCGCCAGGTGCGGCTGCGCGACCTCGGCGGCATCATCGTTATCGACTTTATCGACATGGATGAGCGCCGCAACCGGCAGAAGGTCATGCAGGCGCTGGAAGAGGCGCTGAAGAGCGACCGCGCTCCTTCCAAAGTGCTGCAGTTCAACGATTTTGGATTGGTTGCCATCACCCGCAAGCGCGTCAAGCAATCCCTGGAGCGTACCCTCGGCCAGCCCTGCACCTATTGCACGGGAACCGGACTGATTAAATCCGTGGCCACGGTGTGCAATGAAATTTACGTTGAGATGCGCAAGATGTCACGCCACCTGGAGGGCAAAGACGTCTTTGTGCGCGTCAACCCTGAGGTCGGCAAAGCTCTTAAGGCCAATAATGCACGCTGGCTGCAGGATATGGAAGACCTGACGGGCAAGACGGTCATCGTGAAGCCCGATCCCACGCTGCATCAGGAGCAGTTCGATATTCATTGAAATAGTTTCCAGTTTCGAGTTTCAAGTAAGCTGTGAGCCACTAGCTTCTAGCTGTGGCTCGCGGCTCATCCGGAATTTGCGAGAGGTCTGCAAGAAGTAGCGCGCCGGCGTCTCGCCGGCTGTCACGTGGGCATCTTGCCCACGCTTCTTGCCTCGAATGTCCAAGCTTCACTAGCCATCAGCCGTGCTTCTGTACACGGCATCGTAGGATCAAATATGCCAGTTAAAAATAGCGAAACTCCGCACGAGATCTATCAGATCAAGGTCACTCTGCTAAGGACAAGCCCTCCGATCTGGCGGCGGCTGCTGGTGCCGGCGGATTTCACGCTCGAACAATTGCATGATGTTGTGCAAGCGGCCATGGGATGGGAAGACTGCCATATGCATGATTTCCGCGTCGGCTCAAAGCGATTCGGAAAACCCCTCCCGGACGAGGAGTTCGGCGACGGTCCAGTCACTGCCAGCGAGCGCACCACACGCATGTTCGACGTATTACGTAAGGTCGGGGCTAAGGCGGTGTACACCTACGATTTCGGTGATGGTTGGGAGCATGGGATTGTGCTGGAGAAGATGTTGGCGCCCGAAGCAGGGCGCGATTATCCGGCGTGTATTGCTGGCAAGCGTCATGGACCACCCGAAGACTGCGGCGGTGGTTGGGGTTTTTCCAAACTGTTTGGATGCGATCAGCAATCCTGAGCACGACGAGCACGAGGAAGCAAGCGAATTGCTGGGTGAAGATTTTGACCCGGAGGCCTTTTCTGTCGATGAGGTCAACCGATGGCTGGCTCCTTTGCAGCAAAAACGAAACAAGATTGCCGCCGCTCAGAAGTGAGTTCGAGACATATTCTTCCGGTTTTTCCAGGCGTGAACTGCGTTCGTCTTAACCCTTTCGTAATCTCCTAGGAAAAAATCAGGCAATTTTGTGAACCGTGCGCATCAACACCCCAAAGGGTTGTAGTGTACTGAATAGTAAAGTGTACTGAATAGTAAAGCACAAGATGTAGTTTGAGTTACCAAAGTAATAGCCCTATAAACCGGTGAAAATATCCAGAAAACCCGAAGAAACACGGAGTTTCCGCTTGACACCCCCACCCATAACGCTGATATAACACGCATCACTGTAAGTTTTCCCCCGAGAACAACAGAAAGCAGAGGATAGGTTCCTCAGTAATTCGGCCCCGGCCAGAAGGCGTATTGGTATTGTGGCATCTCCGCCTTGTATGGCGTGCTAGATCTTTTTGAGGGAAAGGGCTAAAGGTAAATATGGCCGATTCGCGTGAAGTGATGAACATTCGCCAGGCGTCGCAATACCTGGGCGTGAGTCCGGACACGCTATACAAGTACGTCTACGAAGAGAAGATTCCTGCCTTCAAGCTGGGCAACCGCTGGAAGTTCAAGAAGACGATCTTGGATTCGTGGATGGAACGTAAGAGCAGTATGGGGGAAGGCAGAGGCAAGAAGAAACCCAGGGCCGCAAGAACCGCGGCGGCTGGGCACTGAGGCGATATTTATGTTCGGTATAGGTGGATCAAAATCGATTGTCGGCCTGGACATCGGCTCCAGCAGCATCAAGGCTGTGGAGTTGAAAAAGAGCCGGGGCGAAGTTGAAGTAGTGCATGTCGGCCTGGAGCCGCTGGCTTCTGACATCGTCGTGGATTCGATGATTGTAGATAGCGGAAGCGTTTCCAGCGCCATCACCAAGATTTTTAACGAGAACAACATCAAATCGAAGAGCGTGGCTACTTCGGTCAGCGGCCACTCGGTGATTGTGAAGAGAATCCCGGTGCAGGCCATGGATGATTCCACGCTGGCTGACCAGATCGGTCAAGAGGCGGCGCAGCACATTCCCTTTGATGTTGCCGACGTGAACGTGGACTACCAGATCCTTTCCGAGGATGGCTCTAATCCGATGGATGTGCTGCTGGTGGCCGTGAAGAAAGACAAGATCCTGAATTACACCAACGTGCTGTCGCTGGCCGGCAAGACCCCGGCGGTGGTCGATATTGACGCCTTCGCGCTGCAGAACTGCTATGAGTACAACTACGATCCTTCGCCCAGTTCCACGGTTGCGCTCCTGAATCTGGGCGCCAGCGTCATGAATATCAACATCGTGAAAGGCACGACGCCGCTGTTTCCGCGCGACGTCAGCGTAGGCGGAAATCAGTACACGGATTCGCTGCAGAAAGAGCTTGACCTTGGCTTTGATGATGCAGAATCGCTGAAGCTTGGCCGTAAAGTTGGCACGGTGCCGGAAGACGCCAAGATGCCTATCCTGCAGCAGGTCACGGAAATTATCGTGCTCGAGATCCAGAAGACGTTTGACTTCTTCCGGGCCACGGCTGCGGGCGAGCACATTGAGCGCATCTACCTGGCGGGCGGTTCGGCAAGGGTGCCGGGCCTGATGGAAGCCTTGCGCCAGGAGTTCTCGTTGCCGGTGGAACTGCTGAATCCCTTTCAGAGAATTGCGCCGGGCTCAAGTGCAGCAACAGATTTGATTGATCAAAACGCGGGACAACTCGCGGTAGCTGTGGGATTGGCCCTCAGGAGTTTTGAACAATGATCAAAATTAACTTACTCGGAGCGCCGAAACCTAAGCGTGGCGGAAAGCGGGTCGCAACTACCACCATCACCGATATGACGGGGATGGGCGGAGGCGGCGGAGGAGAGGGGCCAAATCCGCTGTTTATTATCCTCGGACTTGCCGTGCTGGCTCTGGCAGCGGTTGCCTTCCTGCATTATCAGGCGACTGCTAAATCCGACCAGTTGCAGACAGCGATTAACCACGAGGAGCAGGAGAACCGCCGGCTTGCCGCAGTGAAAGCCAAGTATGACCAGGAGCAGCGGGTCCGCGACAATTACGAACGGCGGGTGCAGGTAATTGATAATCTCCGTGCCAGCCAGACCGGCGGCCCGGTCAACCTGCTGACCATGATTGGAGACACCGTCAACAATACCGATGCCGTTTGGCTCAATACCATGGCGGATAAGGGGCCCACCATCGACATCGAAGGCACCGCGCTCAGTTCCAACGCGGTCGCCAACCTGATCAGGAACCTGCAAAAAACAGGTTATTTTAAGTCGGTGGAAATGACAGACACGTCGCAGGACCCCGGGTCGAAGGATTTACAGGAGTTTATTTTCAAGCTTACTTGCGAGAAGCAGAAGTCGTAAGGAGTTGCTCGCGGGTGAATTTGCAGCGTTAGGTGGGAGATATGGCTGGATTTAGAGAAATGCCGGTAGTGGTGCAGATTTTGCTGGCGGTCGTCATAGCCGCGGTGGTTGGCGGCGGTGTTTGGTACGTCTGGGTAAAGCCTGTCAACGACGACAACGACCAGAAGCAAGTTGCGCTCGATCAAAAAAAGGCTGACAACGAAACTTTGCGCCGGTATGAACGCGATCTTCCCGGGCTGGAGCGGGAAATCGCCAGCCTGCAACAGCAACTGGAGATCCAGAGGACGATCGTGCCGGATGAGAAAGAAGCTCCGGGCTTCATGCATCTGATGCAGGATACGGCCGCCAGCGCAGGAATTGAGATCCGGCGGTACTCGGCGATGCCGGTGCAGACGCGCGAGTTTTACACCGAAGTGCCGTACCAGATCGACATCGATGGTTCCTATTACGCCGTCGTGAACTTTTTTGAACGCGTAGCCAAACTGCAGCGCATTATCAATATCGGGGGCTTGCAAATGGCCACGCCGAAACGCAGCGGAGAAGCAAAAGTGAAAAGTACGTTTACATACGCTCCCAACGAGTCAGTCGTAGCCAACTGTATGGCCACAACATTTTTTAACCATGATTCCAGTAAAACTGCGCCAGCGACTCCGGCTGCGGCGGCGAGATAAGGAGAGCCTGTCATGAAAATGAGATGGATAATTTTCGTTCTGATGCTGACGGCCTCGCTGGCCTTTGCCCAGACTTCTGCGGGGACAAAAGCCAACACTAAACAGTCCACGCCGTTCAGCAAAAAAACGGCCAAGACCACAAAGACAGCGGCCCCCAAGACGATGGCGCCAAAAGCGACGATGCCGAAAACCATGACGTCAAAAGCGGCAACGCCAGGCATGTCAAAAGCAAAAACGGCAAAGGTAAAAACGGCGATAAAACCGGCAACCACGGCAGCGGCAACCTCTAAAGCGAATAAAGTAGCCAAGCCGAAGGCAGTCAAAAAAGAGAAGCCGGCAGCCACTCCTGCAGCGCCGGAGACGGCTTCCACCGAGGCGGGGCCAGGCACAGGGCGGAAACGCGATCCGTTTATCAGTCCGGTGCAGGCCAGGCTCGAAGGCATGAACTCGGCCTGCAGCACCGGGGTGCGCTGTTTAGCGGTGAATGAGATTGTTCTGCGCGGGGTGGTGAAATCCGCCAATGGCATGATCGCGGTAGTGGAAAATGCCGCGCAGAAAACATATTTCCTCCACGAGAATCAGCCGATTTACAACGGATTTGTGGAGAGAATTACTCCCGACTCAGTCATTTTCAAGGAGCATTACCTGGATAACCTCGGGCACGATAGCCAACGCGAGGTGGTCAAGACCGTCAATGCTCCGGTTGTGTGAGAGCGGGTGTAGTAAGCAAGTACGTAGCAACGTAGTTGAAGGAGTGCAGCAAACATTTGTAGATGTAGATAATTCGGGCCGAACCCATGGGGCAGTAGCAGTAACCGCCGAAAGGCGGCGGGCTAATTCTTACGCGGCTGGGTTAAGGAAGCCGCCACGCACCGGAAAACTGCGGGAAGCGTGAGGAGAAACAAGATGAAGCTAAAGTTGATGCAACTGGTGGGTATGCTCTCAATGCTGTGTGCCATGAGCACTGTGGTGGCCGCGGCTGCAATTGAAGGGCAGTTGACGCAGGTGCAGGTTTCCTCCCGGGGCAATGTGGCAACCGTCACGTTGCGCACGACAGGGGCCTTTACACACACCGAGTACAGGCCCACAGAAAACCTGTTACTTGTAGACATGGCGGGGATTTCGGCAACCAGCATGGATAATAAGACCCACGCCGTGCATGCGCCTAATCTTGTCTCGTATCGCATACTGGGCTATAAGGGCGGCGACGGAAAGAATGTGGCCCGCGTCGAATTTGCCGTGGCCTCGGGCGCCAAGCCGAGTTTCGATAAAGCCCGCAATCAATTGCGCATCAATATTGCTGGTGATGCTCCGGCTATGGCGTTGGCCGCTGCCTCTCAGTCCGCAACCACGGCTGATACCCCCGTTCCCACGGTGGCTGCTGACAGCCATGCGCCACGCATCACTGAGATCCGCAAAGTGGGAGTCATACGGGGAAAGAACGGCCTGGAAGTTGAGATTAGCGCCAATGCGCCCCTCTCACCCAATGCACTCAAGCTCACCGCTCCTGACCGCGTGGTCGTTGATCTGGCCAATACAGTTCCGGAGGGCCGAAACAAGACCATCGAGGTCAATTCCGGCGAGGTGAAGAGTATCTGCATCTCGCGCTACCAGCTTTATCCACCGGTGACAAGAGTAGTCATCGATTTAATGTCAGCTCAGGATTTTGAGCTGGCCCCTTCGGCCAACAGGCTAAAAGTCAGACTGCATCCTGCGAGCGCTGAAGTGGCCGCAGCAGCCACGTCGCCGGCTCAAAACCTCCAGGCAGACCTTAAGCCTGTTGAGACGCCCGCAACGTCAGCTACAGAGACATCTGCAACGGCACAGACAGCAACCGTCAATGCTGCTTCGGAAGCAAAGACCTCGGATGCGCAAACCAGCGCAGCCGCAAATACCACCAAGGCAGCCGACTTCGCCGTGCTTAATCCCGAGTACCACACGGTCGCGGCTAACGTGGATCCCGCTGCCCGCGCCAACCACGCTGCAGCGAAGTTCAACTCCGCGCAGCCGGACCCTATCTTTGACAGCTCTACGCCGGCAAGCGCCTCGCTGAACCCGTTGCTGCGCCAGAACATGTCGTTTGAGCCGCAAGCATCTGCTGCAGTGCCTACGGGCACGACACGTCCGCATTACACAGGCGAGCCCATTTCAGTCAACCTGAAAGATGTGGATCTGAAAGACTTCTTCCGCTTGATCCACGAGATCAGCGGTCTCAACATCGTGCTTGATCCAAACGTCAAGGGCACGCTGACCATCGTGCTGGATGACGTGCCATGGGACCAGGCGCTGGATATTGTTTTAAAAAACAACGGCCTGGACCGCGAACTTGAGGGCAATGTATTGCGCATCGCCACCGTGGAAACCCTGCGGCATGAGGCGGAAAACCACCGTGCTGAGGTTGAAGCGCGGGCGCTCGCCGTTGATAGAGTTACGGTTACCCGTTTCCTGAGTTACGCTCACTCGAAAGATGTTGTTCCTATCATCAAGCGCTTCGTCTCGCAACGTGGCGATGTTGTCTCTGATGACCGTTCCAATGCGCTGATCATTACCGATATTCCCAATACTATTCCTACGATTGACGAGCTCTTGGCCAAGATGGACCGCAAGACGCAGGAAGTTGAAATTGAAGCGCGCGTGGTATCGGCAACCCGCAACTTTGCCCGTGAAATTGGCACGCAGATCGGTCTGGGTGTTAGCTTGAACGGCAATACCTTTGGCGGCGGGAACGTGGATGCAGGGCACTCCAATACGGGTGTCACCTTTCCTGTTCCAGCAGGTTCGCCGACTGGCGCAACAGGCGTGAATTACCCGGTAGTAACAGGAGGAACCAGTGGTCCTCAAGTTCCACTTTTCTCCAATTTGGGGGTTACTGGCCCCACGAGCGGGCTCACCCTGATAAACGCAACCCGCAACTTCCGTCTTGACTATCAGCTTTCGCTCGCCGAGTCGCGGGGGCTGCTCAAGATTCTCTCTCGGCCCCGCATCGTCACCCAGAATAATATTCAGGCGGTGGTACGGCAGGGCGTGAGATTGCCTATCGTAACCGCATCCCAATTGCTTGGCCCAGCCACGGTCAACTTTGTGGATGCCTTTTTGCGGCTCAGTGTGACCCCGCAGATCACCGTGGAAAATACCATCTTCCTGCAAGTGGACGTGGAAAACACCACACCAGACTTCGGCAACAAGATTTTGGGTAACCCAACACTCCTCGTCCAGGAGGCTACAACGCAAGTCCTGGTCTCTGACGGCGGTACAGTGGTGATCGGCGGCGTAATTCAGACGAATAACTCGGTCAATGTTACCCAGGTGCCACTGCTGGGTAATATCCCGATTCTGGGCAACCTGTTCAAGAAGCGCTCCGTCACCACGCAAACTCAGGAGTTGATCTTCTTTATCACACCCAGAATTATTCAAACTTAACCTTCAACATCTGTAACCTGACAGAGCCTCTGCGAAAGCAGGGGCTTTGTAGTTCTTCTGTTCAACTGGCTTTGAACAACTGGGAAGGTGTATTGCCCCGCTGCCGTGCTTTCCGCACGGCCCTTTCGGCCTCGGAATATCGTATTGTTAACGCCCTATGACTGACCGCGTATCCCAGCCGTCGACCTGATGAGAAACGAGAGCCGGCCGAAACACGTGCAATCTTACCTGCAATATTACCAACGCAGGCAATCTAGAGTTGTGCGCAAACTCGGCCGCAGCAAGTTTGACACTTTATTGCTTACCCAGCCTGCGGATATCCGCTATCTCTGTGGATTCACCGGCAGCTCCGCTGTGCTGGCGCTGACCCGCAATGATGTGGCATTTTTTACCGATGGCCGCTACTCGGAGCAGGCGCACAAAGAAGTCGTGGGCGCGGCCAGCGTCATTATTGAAGGAAATCCCCTTCGTCGTGCTCTCAAATGGAGCCAGGAGCGCAAGACCCGCAGCCTGGGGCTGGACTTCGCCAATATTTCCGTTTCTCTCTTCCAGCAGGTGCAACAGCAACTTGGTGGGCGAGTCAAACTGGAGGACTGCTCTGGGATGATTCAAAGCTTTCGCATGATCAAGGACGAGCAGGAGATCGCCACGATTCGGGGCGCTGTAAAATTAGGTGCGAAGCTCTTTTCGACGGCACTCAAATCCATCCGTCCGGGCGTAGCAGAGTCTCGGGTTGCGGCAGAGATGGAGTATGAAGCGCGACGCCGGGGCGCGGAAGGGATGTCGTTTGAAACCATTGTCGCGGGCGGAACGCGCTCCGCGTTGCCGCACGGGAGGGCCTCCCATGCGCGGCTGCCGCGGCGAGGATTCGTAGTGCTCGACTTCGGTGTTATACTCACGGGTTATTGCTCGGATATGACCCGTACCGTGCATCTGGGCAAAACAGATGCGCGGGAGCGGCGCATGTACGATGCCGTGTTGCGCGCGCAACTTGCCGCCATCGCAAAGGTCCGGCCCGGAGTTGGGGTGTCAGTCGTGGATGCGGCGGCCCGCGAGACACTGGATCGCACGGGGTTCGGGCAATTTTTTACGCACTCCACCGGTCATGGCGTGGGGCTTGAAATACATGAGCCGCCACGGATTGCCGGCAAGCAACGTCAAAAGCTGCAACCAGGCATGGTGGTAACTGTGGAGCCTGGTGTTTATATTCCCGGCGAGGGTGGCGGCCGGATTGAAGACATGGTTCTCGTGACCGACAGCGGATGCGAGGTCCTCACCCCGACAACAAAAAAACTGATCACAATTTAAATAGTTCACAACAGGCATGAATCATAAAGAGCTGAAAGAACTAATAGAGTTCCTGGTCGAAAAAGACATTGCCGAGTTCGAACTGGAGCGCGGTGATGTAAAGGTAAGGGTCAAACGGGGGAGCGAAATGGCGGCGGTAGCTTTCGAACCCCGCATGACTTCGACGCCCGTGACGCCTGCGCCTGTGACCGTAGCTGCAGCGGGTATCGCGGCTGTTCCCGCGGTCACCCCGATGCCGATTCCGAAAGAAAAAGGTGAAGAAAGCGGCCTGCACATCGTGAAGTCGCCTATTGTGGGGACATTTTATGAGTCGCCCTCTCCTGGTTCGTCGCCATTTGTCAGGCCCGGAGATACCGTGGAAGCAGGCAGCGTGCTGTGCATCGTGGAAGCTATGAAGCTGATGAACGAGATTGAATCTGATGTGGCCGGAGAATTGGTGAAACAACTGGTTTCCAACGGACAGCCGGTCGAATACGGGCAGCCTCTATTCGCCATACGCCCCAAGTAGTTGTTGCAGGTCCATACTGAATCCTTACATGTTTAAGAAAATCCTTATAGCAAATCGCGGTGAAATCGCCCTGAGGGTCATCTGTGCCTGCAAAGAGCTGGGCATACGAACTGTCGCGATTTACAGCGAGGCTGATCGGAATTCGTTGCACGTACGCTTTGCCGATGAAGCCATCTGCGTGGGCCCGCCACGCGCCACCGAGAGCTACCTCAACATTCCGGCGGTCATCAGCGCCGCCGAGATCGCCAATGTGGATGCCATCCACCCGGGCTACGGCCTGCTGAGCGAAAACGCGAATTTTGCCGAAGTCTGCGAGACCAGCCGCATTAAATTCATCGGACCGCCGCCTGAGATCACTCGCATGATGGGTGAGAAGGAAAAAGCGCGGCAGACAATGAAGAAGTCGGGGGTCCCTATCCTTCCCGGCTCCGATGGCGTCATCAATTCGATGGATGAGGCACAGGAATGGGCGCGTGATATTGGCTACCCCGTGATTGTGAAGGCATCCGCGGGAGGCGGTGGCCGGGGTATGCGCGTGATTCGCAATGAACGCGAGCTGCCGGATTTGTTTCATGCGGCGCAGTCAGAGGCCGCCGCTGCCTTTGGCAATGGCGATTTGTACATGGAAAAATTCATTGAGCGCCCCAGGCATATTGAGTTCCAGATTCTGGCCGACGCCTACGGTAACCTCGTCAGCCTCGGGGAGCGCGAATGCAGCATCCAAAGACGGCATCAGAAGCTGCTGGAGGAGTCGCCTTCCATGCAGGTCACCCCGCACATGAGAAAATCCATTGGCGAGTCGCTGTGCGGCACCCTCACTCGCATCGGATACATCAACGCGGGTACGGTCGAGTTCCTGATGGATGAGCAAAGCAACCTGCACTTCATTGAGATGAATACACGCATTCAGGTGGAGCACCCGGTCACCGAGATGGTGACCGGCATCGACTTGGTGAAAAGCCAGATTCTGATCGCCGTGGGCGAGCGTCTGGAAAGTGTATTGCAGCGTGACGTCGAGCAGCGCGGCCATGCTATCGAGTGCCGCATCAACGCCGAGCATCCTGAGACGTTTACCCCTTCGGCGGGCAAGATCATCGCCTTCCATACTCCCGGCGGAACCGGGGTGCGTGTAGACACCGCTGCCTATGCTGAAGGTGTAATACCACCCTACTATGATTCCCTCATCGCCAAGCTGGTGGCCCATGGCAAGGACCGTGAAGAGGCCATGTCTCGCATGTCGCGCGCCCTGGAGATGTTTATCGTGCAGGGCATTCATACCACCATCCCACTTCACTTGAGGATCATGGCTGACCCCGAATTTCGCGCGGGGAAATTCGATACCAAGTATATGGAACGCTTCCTGGCTAAAAATAAAGAGACCAAAGCCGAAAAACGTAGTGCCTGAGGAGTTTAGGACGGTTCCAGACTTACTATATCCTAGAGCTAGAGCTCGTCTCAAAATAGCTTTGTATCAGGGCACGACTTTCAGAGCTTGCGGAAAAACGCTCTATGAGCGTGAAGACGTGTCAGGGCACGACTTTCAGTCGTGTCGTTTAGGCCCTTATAAATGTGGGCTTTAGCCCCTGAGGTTTGAATGTTGGGAGCGAGAAGATATTTTGCAACAAATCTTTAGAATGGTTGTGCCCTTGTTGATGAAAAACGCTTTCATCACTCAGGGTGGGGGCTGGATGCCCCATGAAAGGTTTACTCGTGCCGTAAGTCGTTCAGAACGTGTTGGGCTTCAGCCCCGGCGTTTGGAAATTAGGACATTTGTTAATGCAACCACCAATAACCGAGCCGTTAAGAGCCTCCGAAATGCGGGGTTTTACACATGGCCCCCTGAGGTTTTCGAATTCCGCTGGGCCCAAGGCAGAATAGTGATTCCGAAGCATGACAAACTTCCGCCTCTGTACGCGATCATTGACGCTCCCATGTTTAAAGATGGAGAAAATGCGCTGCAGCAGACAATTGAGTTCGCGCAGCAGTTGCTCGCTGGCGGAGCCACCCTCATTCAATACCGAAATAAGAGGGCCGCAGCAACAGAGATGATTAGCCATGGCCGTGAACTGCGGCGTGTGATCGGCGGCCGAGCGGTGCTCATCATGAATGACCGCCCTGATCTCTGCCTGGCGTGCGGCTTTCACGGGGTTCACGTGGGGCATGAGGATCTTTCGGTTGAGGGCGCCCGGCGGGTGGTTGGGAACCAAGCTGTGGTGGGGGTCTCCACCCACAATTTGTCACAAGTCTTGGAGGCAGAGAGGACCTCAGCCGATTACATTGCTATAGGTCCGGTGTTTGCCACAGCGACGAAGACGAATCCTGAGCCAGTGGTGGGGCTTGAGATGGTCCGTGCAGCCCGCAACGCCACCAGAAAGCCACTGGTGGCAATCGGGGGCATCACCCGCGCCAATTGCCGCTCCGTGATCGCGGCGGGAGCAGATTCGATTGCCGTCATTAGCGAGCTGCAATCCTCACCACGCCAAAGAGTCGAGGAGTTGTTGCAGACCCTCTCCTCCGCGGATTGACACGGAAGTCACAAACATACGCAAAGGGTGTTAAGATAGCCAGCTTATTTCCTAGAGCTTCTAAAATGGGTATAAAAACAGCGCTGTGAACTCTGCTACCCCTACCCCCGCCCCCAACGACTCACAGGCCTCTGAACTGGTAAAAGGTTTGGGACTCACCAGTGCCACCACGCTGGTGATGGGTTCCATGATTGGCTCTGGGATCTTTATTGTTTCCGCTGGCATTGCCAGGCAGGTTGATTCCCCAGCGCTGCTGATTGGCGCCTGGCTGCTGACCGGCTTCCTAACCATCACGGCGGCGCTGGCTTATGGAGAACTGGCCGCCATGATGCCCAGAGCGGGCGGGCAGTATGTCTATTTGCGCGAATCCCTGGGACCACTATGGGGATTTCTCTATGGCTGGACTCTCTTTCTGGTTATCCAGACCGGAACCATTGCCGCCGTTGGTGTGGCCTTCGGCAAATTTGCCGGTTTTTTCTTCAAGTCCATCTCCGCTGACAATTGGATTGGCTATCACGCACACGTGCCTGCCTACCATCTAGGCCCAATGGTCCTGGGCGATATGAACGTGGGCTTGAATACACAGAATCTGCTGGGGATCATTATCATCCTGATCTTGACCCTGGTGAACGTGTTTGGTATCCGGACCGGCGCCGTGATTCAGAACATCTTCACCATCTCGAAGGTGTCGGCCCTGTTGGGATTGGTTCTGGTCGGCATCTTTGTCGGCCGCCAGCCGCAGGCTATCGCCGAAAACTTCGGCCACTTCTGGCACAACGCGGGCTGGAGCATGTTGCACGAGATTCAGCCGGGGGTGTGGGTAGGAACTCTGACCGTCCTGTGTGTTGCGCAGGTGGGCTCTCTATTTTCTGCCGACGCCTGGAACAATGTCACTTTTACCGCCGGGGAAGTGAAGAATCCCAGCCGCAACCTGCCGCTCTCGCTGGCTTTGGGAACAGGAACGGTCATTGCTCTGTACGTAGCCGTGAACTTTATTTATCTGAGCGTGCTGCCGTTGCATGGCGATCCTAATGGAGGTACCGTCCTCGCCCGGGGCATCCAGTACGCCACCGACGAGCGCGTGGGAACCGCGGCCATGTTCCAGATGTTCGGTCAAATCGGCGCGGCGCTGATGGCGGTCGCGATTCTGCTCTCTACCTTTGGCTGCAATAACGGATTGATTCTCGCCGGCGCCCGCGTCTACTACGCCATGGCCAAAGATGGGCTGTTCTTCCGCCCGGCCAGCAAGATTCATCCTAAATATAAGACCCCGGCCATTGCGCTCGTGATACAAGCCATCTGGACCTGCCTGCTGTGCCTCTCTGGCACTTATGGACAGTTGCTGGATTACATCATCTTCGCTGTGCTGGTTTTCTACATCTTAACCATTGTGGGCCTGTTTGTGCTGCGCCGTACGCGTCCGGAGGCTGAACGGCCATACCGGGCTTGGGGATACCCCGTGCTACCCGCAATTTATATCGGCATCGCGCTCTTCATCGATATAGTATTGTTGCGCTACAAGCCCCAATACACATGGCCAGGACTGATCATCGTGCTACTGGGCATTCCGGTGTATTTCCTATGGTCTCATCGGGGTGCGGATCGGCGCCAGGCTTGAACAAACTGAAACGGCTTTTTTCGGCGATCTGTCAATGAACTGTTTCTTGCCATACATAATCGGCGGGCTCTGGCGAGGCGGGCCTGCGACAAAATCGAATCTCGATCAAGAACTCAGGGAGGATCTATAAGTGGCTGGCTCACTATTTCGAACCAAATCAATTGATAGCCTCACGGCCGAGAGCGGTGAAGCGCCTCTCAAGCGGACGCTGGGTCCCATGTCACTCGTCGCGCTCGGGATCGGGGCCATCATCGGCGCTGGCCTCTTCGTGCGCACTGCCGCAGCGATTGCGGACCGCTCGGGCCCATCGGTGACGCTGGCATTCATGCTTGCCGGCGTCGGCTGCGCGTTTGCCGGACTCTGCTACGCGGAGTTTGCTTCGATGATCCCAATGGCCGGCAGCGCGTACACCTATTCCTACACAACCATGGGCGAGCTGGTGGCGTGGATCATTGGCTGGGACTTGGTGCTCGAATACGCGGTCGGCGCGGCTACCGTCGCCATCGCTTGGAGCGAGTACTTCAATAGGATCCTCGAGTTCATGGGCCTCCACGTTCCGTACGTTTGGAGCCATTCGCCGTTTGAGGTGGGCATGGGCGCGAACGCCGGTGTTCACGGGATTATCAATATTCCCGCCATCGGTATTCTCCTGGTGCTGACCGGGTTGCTCATCCGCGGCACACGCGAGTCGGCGTTCGTCAACAGCCTCATTGTTGTCACGAAAGTCGCGATCGTCTTGATTGTGATTGTGATTGGCTGGGGGTTCATGGACCCGGCGAACCACACGCCGTACATCCCGGCCGCCACCACGTTTACCACAGCCCAGGGCGTCACCCACCCCTACGGCGGCATCATGGGGATCTTGGGAGCCGCCGGCGTGGTGTTCTTTGCCTACATCGGATTTGACGCGGTGTCGACTGCGGCGCAGGAAGCGAAGGACCCCAAGCGCGACATGCCGATCGGCATCCTCGGGTCGCTTGCCATTTGCACCATTTTGTACGTCTTGTTCGCGCACGTGCTGAGCGGCGTAGCTACGGTGAATGACTTCCGGACGGCGGGCAAGGAAGCTTCGGTGGCTTTTGCCATCACCAAGTACATGACCGGCTACGCGTGGCTGGCGAAGCTCGTGACAGTCGCGATCTTGGCCGGGTTCTCGTCGGTCATTCTCGTCATGTTGTACGGGCAGTCGCGGGTGTTCTTTTCCATGAGCAACGATGGTCTTGTGCCGAAACTTTTTTCGGAACCTCACCCCAGATTCAAAACCCCCTGGAAATCCAACATGCTGTTCTTCGTTTTCACCGCGCTGTTCGCTGGGTTCATTCCGGAAGACATCGTCGGTGAAATGACCAGCATCGGGACCCTATTCGCATTCATCCTGGTGTGCGCGGGGGTATGGATCCTGCGCGTCCGCCGGCCCGATTTGAAGCGAGTCTTCACCGTCCCGGCTGTGCCGGTCGTTTCTATACTCGGTATCGTTGTCTGTGGCGCCATGATCTACGGGTTGGGCTGGACCAATTGGCTGCGTCTTATAATTTGGCTCGTGATCGGTTTGATTTTCTATTTTGGATACAGCAGGAAGCACAGTAGGCTCTCAACTAGCTCTCAACTGTCGGTTAGTGCAGCTTCAAGAGAGTAGTTCGAGGGAGTGGCACTTCGATTGTGCTCCCTTTCATTCTCGCTGCGTCGGTTGCGTCTTTGCTGGGCATTGTTCCGCCGAGTTTGCGTCGGCTGTTCCCTGAATCATCGGCTGGGACCGGTTACAGGCAGCCTGAGCGAGACATCTGCGAGCGAGATTAGGGTACTTTCGAGGATACATACCCTTCGCATTCCCATGGGTGCCAAGGGTTTTTGTCTTACAAGTGTAGTTCATGCGGGCGCTTCGCAACTTCAAATTTCTGGCGGTCGCATTGGCCGCGCTGATCGCCGCCGGTACAGCGGGGTTCCACTACATAGAAGGATGGTCCTGGTTTGACGGCCTTTACATGGTGGTCATTACCCTGACCACCATCGGTTATGGCGAGGTGCATCCGCTCTCCCAGACGGGCAAGATATTCAATATTGGCCTGATCGTTGCCGGGGTGGCGCTGGTGACCATCGCCATCGGTTCGCTGACGCAGTATTTGCTAGAATTCGAACTCACCAAGGTCTTGGGAAGGCGGAAGATGGGACGCGAGATCGCGCGGCTCCAAAATCACTACATCCTCTGTGGCGCCGGGCGCGTGGGACGCCGCGCTGCCAGTGAGCTGGCGCGCCGTCCTGTTCCTTTTGTGGTCGTGGAAAACGATGAATCCCGGCTGCAAAACCTGGATCCGGAATGGCTGGTTGTCCAGGGCGACGCCACCCAGGAAAAGATTCTGCGCGAGGCCCGCATCGAACATGCTACCGGGCTGGTGGCCGCCACCACCACCGATGCGACGAATATCTACATCGTGCTCACGGCACGCAGCTTGAATCCAAAGCTGCGTATTATCGCCCGCGCCAGCGAGGAAGCGGCAGAGAAACATCTGCTTACCGCCGGCGCCGATTCGGTGGTTTCGCCGTATTCGTTTGCCGGCCATCGCATTGCGCAGAGTTTTTTGCGGCCGAATGTGCTGAATTTTCTCGACCTGGCTACTGCCCACGAAGGCCGAGTGGAGATGGTGATTGAAGAAATTCATGTTGGTCCCGACTCATTTTTTGCTGACCGCACCGTGGGAAATTCCCTGATTCACCGCGATTTCGGAATTATTGTCCTGGCCATCAAGCACCAGCAGGGAAAGACGATTTTTAATCCAACCGCGGAGGCCGTGATTCACGCCGGTGACTACCTGATTGTGATGGGTGAGCCGGGGAACATGGCCCGGCTTGAAGCCATGGCCTCAAGCAACGTACAACACTCATGAAAATCATTACCGCCGCTGAGATGCACGAGATCGACCGCATCACCACTGAAAAATATGG
>WNFJ01069616.1_pt1 | contig 22297 bp, 19 predicted proteins | sample 5400461 | NCBI WGS metagenome assembly WNFJ01 (sample SAMN13153349, study PRJNA577476) | soil metagenome | isolation source: 115 cm saprolite on Douglas fir-dominated hillslope | place: USA:California | collected 2013-09-17
CGGTCGCGGTCGCGGTCGCGGTCGCGGTCGCGGTCGCGGTCGCGGTCGCGGTCGCGGTCGCGGTCGCAGTCGCGGACGCGGACGCGGACGCGGACGCAGTCGCAGTCGCAGTCGCAGTCGCAGTCGCAGTCGCAGTCGCGGACGCAGTCGCTGTCTCGCGCCCCGACGCGCGTTACTCCTTCCGCTTGCGTCCCCCGAGCACCGCCAGCTTGAAGTAACTGAGCTGACTCATCGCAGCCTGCTTCGCGACGTCCATCTTCGTCGCATCGCGCGGGCTCGGCCGGCCCATCAGCACTCCCGTCTCGTAGAGCTCGCGCGTCTTCGCCCGCTGCAGCTTGCCGCTCGACGTCTTCGGCAGCGCGCCCGGCGGCAGCGCAACCACGTCGTCGAGTGTCAGCCCCATGCCCTCTTGCACAGCCTTTCGGACCTCGCTGACGAGACTCGTGGACTGCCCGAGACGCTCGGGCTCTTGTACCTCGAACGCCAGGATCACACGCTCCCTGTCGCGCTCAACCCCGCTGGGATCGCGCGCACCGAAGGCCACGACGTTGCCCTTGCGCACGCCGGCCACTTTGCCCACCTCCCACTCCATGTCCTGCGGATAGTAGTTGCGGCCGTTGACGATCACGATTTCCTTGCTGCGCCCGCAGATGAAGAGGTGGCCGTCGCTCAGAAATCCCAAGTCGCCCGTTCGCAGGAACGTGCCCGCGAACGCCTCGCGCGTTCGCTCCCCGTCTTCCCAATAGCCGCGCATCACGCTCGGTCCTGAAATACGCACCTCTCCCACGACGCGCTCGACCATGGGCTTCTCGCTCGTCCCGTCATCGGGCGAAAAGATGCGGATCGAGTGCCCGGGAAACTCGCGCCCGCACGACACGAGACGCACGGTGTTCTCGGCTCCCTCCGCCTCGAGCTTGGCGATGCCCTGTTCCCACAGCGTCGGCCCGTCCACACTAATGCTCTTCATTCCCTCATCGAGTTCGCTGAAGGCGACCGCGAGCGAGGACTCCGCCAGGCCGTACGACGGATAGACGGTCTCTTTTCGGAATCCGATGTGGGCAAAGGTTTCGACGAACGCCTCCAAAGTCTCGGGACGAATCGGCTCGGCGCCGCAGCCAGCCACTCGCCAGGACGACAGGTCGAGCTCGCGCAAGTCAGACGCTTTGATTCGCTTGATGCAAAGGGCGTAGGCAAAATTGGGCGCGAACGCGATTGATCCGCGATGCCGCGTGATAGCCTGAAACCAAGTCACCGGGCGTTTCAGAAAGAGAAGCGACGGCAGGTACACGATGGGGACGCGTTGATACAGGGGAGCGAGCACGAAGCCGATGAGACCCATGTCGTGGTAGAGCGGCAGCCACGAGATCCCAACGTCGTCTTCGCGAATGCGAATGCCATCCTCCATGATGCATTTGATGTTGGCTGCCAGATTGGCGTGAGTCAGCGTCACGCCCTTCGGCCGCGAGGTAGAGCCGCTTGTGAACTGAAGGAACGCGATGTCGTCGAGAGTTATTTTCTCGGACTTGAGGGGCTCGGTCGACTCGCGAATCCCCTCGATGGCGACCACCTGTTCGAGCGCCGGGCAGGCCGCCTGAACCGTGCCGAGCAGGCGCTTGATTCGCGCTGTCGTGACGAGCACACGAGCACCGCTTTTGGCCACAATGTGTCTAGTATTGTCGAGGTATGGCTGCAATTGACCGAGCGTCATCGGCGGGTAGATCGGAGCGGGAATGGCGCCGGTGCGAATGGCCCCCAGAAAACAGAGGACGAAGTCGTCGTTGTTCGGCAAGATGAGGGCGACCCGGTCGCCCTTGCGCAAGCCGAGAGCCTGCAGCGCGCCGCCGAATCGCGCGCTCATTCGCTCCACCGCGGTGTAGGAAAACGTCGCTTCGCTTGAGCCGGGCCCGGCCTGGCTCTCCTGGACGGAGCCGATCGGCGATCCCGGGGCGGCGAACCCGGGCACACCCGCCTCAGGGACAAAACGCAGTCCGCGGGTCGGCTCGGCTTTGGCTGCGTCTTCGATCGCTTGGGGGATTGTGCGAAGCGCCATAGGCCGCATCGTGGCTTTACCAGAGGAAGGGAGCCGCACCAACTCCTCAGGGCTTTGACAGCCCGAAGGGCCCCGGGCATCATCGATGCCATGCCCCTCATTGAGACCGAGGAAGCCGCGCGGCGGCTTGCGCGCGCGATCGCGAGCGACCTGTCACTTTACAACGAAGAGAAGATCGTCGGCGGCATTCAGAGCGACAACTTGTTCGAGTCGCTCGCCGAGGAGATCGAGGAAGGCCGCGCGCTCTACAAGCGGCGCGTATCGCCCGATCTTTACCCGCGTAACTTCTACGACCGGGCGCTCGTGGATATCCTCATCAAGGCAAAAGGACACATTAAGTCGAAGCTTTGGTGAGGCGAGAGGGGGCAGTCGAGCTCGTTGTTGCGCGCGAAAGCAGTGGCGCTCGGCTCGACCGCTTTGTCGCAGAGGCACTAGGGGTTTCGCGCTCCGAATCGCAGCGCTGGATTGGACGCCGCCAAGTCACAATCAACGGCGCAGAGCGCGAGGCGAGCGCCAGGCTGCGAGAAGGGGAGAGAATCGTCGTTATCCCCGAGGGGCCGTCGCAAAGCCGTGCGCTGCCTGACGCCGACGTTCGCTTCGAGATCCTGCACGTGGACGACGCGATCGTGGTCGTCAACAAGCCCGCCGGCCTCGTCGTGCATCCGTCGCGTGGACATGAGCGAGGCACGCTCGTCAATGGCTTGCTCTCGCTCGGCCTCTTTCGACTCGGAGAAGTCCCGGAAGACGACGCCTCCCACATGCGTCCGGGAATCGTGCACAGGCTGGACAAGGGGACGAGCGGGGTCATGGTCGTAGCGCGTTCGGCCGAGGCTCGCGAAGCGCTCAAGGCCCAGTTTCAGGCGCACTCCATCGAACGCGCTTACCGTGCCCTGGTTGTCGGCGATGCAAAGGCGTGCACGTTTTCGACTTTGCACGGGCGCAGCCCTCGCGACCGACTGAAGTTCACGACGAGGGTCGCTCGAGGCAGACCCGCGATTACCCATGTGCGCGTCCTCACGCGCCTTTCTGGGGCGACCCACGTGGAGTGCACGCTGGAAACGGGGCGGACGCATCAGATCCGAGTGCACCTTTCCGAGAGCGGCACACCAGTGCTTGGCGATCCCCTCTACGGCGGCAAAGTGCGCGATCCGCGCGTCCGGGCCGTCAGCGAGACGCTCGGCCACCAAGCGCTCCACGCAAGAGTGCTCGGCTTCGTTCACCCCGCAACCGGTGCGCGCATGCGCTTTGAGGCAGAGCCACCGGCGGACTTTCTCGCCGCGCTCGAGGCACTGTCCTAGCGAAATCGGGTGAGGGTCATGCTGAACTTGGTTTCCTCGCAAGAAGCTCAGGGTGCTTGCGCCGGAGCAAGGACAGCGACACGAAACCGACGAGCACCGCAAACCAAAGCGTTGCAAACCGGACCAGAATCATGGCCGCTGTGCTTGCTGCGGGGGCCACGTGACCGAGCTCCTGCATTTGACCTTGGAGCGCCGTTTCTGTGACACCCAGACCGCCGGGCACCGGAACGAGAGCGCCGGCCAACGTGCTCGTTGCGTAAAAGAAGGTGGATAAGCCGAAGCTTGTGGCCTGGTCCAATCCGCGCAAGATGACCCAAAGGGCGGCGCACTCGAGCGTCCAGGCGCAAAGGGAAAGAAACGCCGGCACGGCGAGATTGGAGGGCCGGATGGCTGTCGCCAAGCTTTCGTAGGCCTCGGTGAGTCTGGGGCCCAGGCGCTTGAAAGGCCCCGGTGATCTTTGCACGGCCTCGATGAGGGCCAGCGAGAGTCGCCTCTGGGAGACCACCCAAAGGAGCATCGCGACAGCCGCGGTTCCGATCCCGGCCCACATCAGGCCGCCGGACAAGCCTGCGGATCCGATCACAATGAGCACCACGATTCCGATGACGTCGGTGACCCGTTCGGCAACGACGATCGGCGCCGTGCGCGCCACCGGAATCCCATGCAAATCAAAGAGGAGGACCGATTTGAATACTTCGCCGACTTTGCCAGGTGTCACAGTGAGAACGAAGCCGCTAAGGAAGGTGAGCAAACTGTCTTGGCGCCCGACCCCGCGGATTTCAAGGCGCGAGAGGTAAAACTCCCACTTGAGCCAGCGAAGAAGATAGTTGCCCATCGCAAGGCCGCAGGCCGCCCCGAATGCCCACCAATGAAAGCGCGTCAGCTCGCCCTTCATCGTGGAGAGACCGCGCCATATTGCAAAGCCGCCATAGACGACGACTGCGAGCAGCATGGCGACGAGGACGCGCTGGACAGCGCCTGCACCCAGACGCGCTGTGCTCTTGGCCGTTTCCGTCACGACGCTCTTGGCTCAAATTCGACCAAAATCGCGGCAGCTTAGGCCGCGGGCTGGCGCATTGGCAACTCGTCTTTTTGACATCTGGCGCTCGCTCGTGCGAAACGCTAGCCCCCACCGAATGCTCGACGTAGTGCCAAGCGGCGGGACCGCGAATGACATTGAGCTACTCGCGATGGCGGGGGAAGCACGACGTAAGCTTCACGAGGCCATCGCCGTTCGCGTGGTTGGGCAAGACGATGTCGTCGAACTCATGCTGGTGGCGCTCCTTGCTCGTGGCCACGCGCTGCTAGTCGGTGTACCGGGCTTGGCCAAGACGCTCCTCGTGGCCTCGCTCGCCGAGGCTCTGGAGCTCTCGTTCGGCCGCGTACAGTTTACGCCGGATTTGCTCCCGGCCGACATCACTGGGACCGACGTTTTGCAGGAAGAAATCGACGCGCAAAGCGGAATGAGCCGGCGCGTCGTGCGGTTTCTTCCTGGGCCGATCTTCCACAATCTCGTCTTGGCCGATGAAATCAACCGAACGCCGCCCAAAACGCAAGCGGCGCTCCTTCAAGCCATGCAGGAGCGTAGAGTCACTGCGGGCGTGCACACGCATGTGCTGCCGGATCCGTTCCTCGTCTTTGCGACGCGCAACCCCATCGAGCAGGAGGGCACCTACCCGCTGCCCGAAGCCCAGCTTGATCGTTTCTTGCTCGAGGTGCACGTGGAGTATCCGTCGGCGGAGGAGGAGCGCGAGATTGCTCGGCGAACTACGGGCGTGCAGGTGGCTCACGTGCCGCATGTGCTCGCCGGCGCTGAAGTGCGTGCGCTACAGGCCCTTGTACCGCGCGTGCCGGTGACCGCGGCGGCGGTGGAACTTGCCGTGGCCTTGGGGCGTGCCACGCGCCCCAGCGACCCAAAGGCTCCCCGCGAGGTGCGGGAGCTCGTTCGCTTTGGGGCCGGGCCGCGAGGCTCGCAGGCCCTCGTGCTTGCCTCAAAGGCCCGTGCTGCCCTGCGGGGCGAGGCGGCCGCCGATGTCGACGACGTGCGGGCTCTCGTCGTTCCGGTTTTGCGTCATCGGTTGGTGCTGAGCTACCGGGCCGAAGTCGAGGGAGTGCGCGATTTGGACGTCGTTCAGCGGGTAGTGCAAGCTGTGGGCTAGCCCGTGGCTGAGCGTCGCACCAAAGAGACCGAAGGAGCGATCGCGTCTCCGTCCCCCGCCGCGGGGCCGTGGCGTAGCTACAAGGAGATCGTCGCCCAGCTGGCCGACCGTATCGTCGAGGCGCAGAAACCGATCCGCGTCTTGCAGGCGCTCCGGTGGGACGACGCCGTGGAAGCGAACTTCTTCAAGACGACGCCGCGCGAGATGCCCGCGGTCGATAAGGGCCACTACGACCGGGTTGACCTTGGCTTCGACCCGCGCAGCCAGGCCGAGGAGCTCGAAGGCATCGCGCGCGACATCGTTCGCGACCTCGGCGAAACCGACCCGATCGCGCAAATCATGGTGACCACGGCGCTCGAGTACCGCGACGTCGTGCAGATGCTTTCCTCGCGCGGCACTGCAGATTTCTACGTTTGGTCGCGAAAACTCTACGGCTCGCCCAAGGACAAGTTCCCTGACGGGCGATCCACCGTTCGTGACCTCGGGCGGCTTCTCTATGGTCTTCTGACGAATGTCGACGAGTGGGGCGACCTCGCCCGGAGCAACGTGCACTCATCGAAGCGAACGATTGACGCCGTCGAGGCAGCGCGCCAGCTCGGCGAAAGGCTGGCGGTCTTCTTCGGAGACGCTCGCGTCCGCGTCGAAGCGGATGACGGCATCCTTGCCGACGCGGCCGCGGGCAGCGACTACGTGAAGGTCCGAAATGGCGCGAAATTCGGCCCGCGCGACATCGACATTCTCGAAGTGCATGAGGGCTGGGTCCACGTGGCGACATCTCTCAATGGGCAGTCGCAACCTGTCGCCAAATGGCTGGCGAAGGGGCCCCCGCGCACGGCGGCCGTGCAGGAGGGGCTCGCGGCGCTCGTCGAGATGTTCACGTTCCGCACGTACCCGCGCCGAGCGCGGCGGCTTAACGATCGCGTGCTCGCCGTCGACAAGGCCGAGGACGGGGCAAGCTTTCTGGACGTATTTGAGTGGTTTCGGACCGAGGGCTACGAAGAAAAGGAGTGCTTCAACAACACCAGGCGCATCTTTCGCGGGGGCGTGCTCGAGGGCGGCGCGCCGTTTACCAAGGACGCGTGTTACTGCCGCGGAATCGTGCTCAACTACGCATTCATACGAAGCGCGATTCAGCACGACCGCATCGACCTAATCCCGATGCTATTCGTCGGCAAAGTGGCCCACGAAGACGTGCCGGTCCTCGCGCGGCGCGTGTCCGACGGCGTCGTCAAGCCGCCGCAGTTTCTGCCCCCCATGTTTCGCGATTTGAACGGTCTCGCGATCTGGATGGCGTACTCAACCTTCTTCTCGCAGCTCGGCGGGCAGGCCATCGCCGACCACTACGCGAAGCTCTTCGCGCGGGAGTAGAACGAACTAACGCGCCCGAAACGTCGGTTTGCGGCCCTGCGTGAACGCTAGGATTCCTTCCTTTGCGTCGTTCGTGGCAAAGAGTCGTCGCTGGAGCTCTCTCTCGAGGGCAAGCCCCTGGTCCAGGCTTGCCTCCCAACCGGCTTGAACGGCGCGCTTGATGTCCCCGACGGCAAGCGTGGCTCTTCCCGGGGGGCAAAACGAGTGGGCGTAGTCAATGACGCTGCTCATGAACGCCTCGTGCGTGTCGGTCGCCCAGACTTTGTGTAGGAGCCCCGCCCCGTGCGCTTGCTCTGCGCTGAGTTTTTGACCCTCGACCATCAGCTCCATCGCGCGTCCCTTGCCGACCAGTCGAACGAGCCGTTGCGTCCCGCCGATTCCGGGCAGGATACCCAGCTCCACTTGCGGTAGCCCAATCTGAAGTGGACCTGCCTTCGCAATGCGCAGATCGCACGCCATGGCCAACTCAAAGCCGCCGCCCAGGCAGTGCCCATTGATGGCGGCAATGACCAGCTTGGGAGTGTTCTCCAGACGAAGGAGCGTTTCGCTCGCGTGCAGGCAAAAGTAGTAGGTGAAGCTGTCGTCCGCCTCCCGGAGCATGTTGACGTTCGTGCCGGCGCAAAAGTATTTGTCGCCCTGGCCCGTAATAACGAGGACGTGGATGTCGTCGTCAAAACGGGCCTCAAGGATGCACGCGTCGAGCTCCTTAAGCGTCTCGTGTGTGTATGCGTTCACCGGTGGGTCGGTAAGCGTAAGGAGCGCGACTCCCTTGTCGGTGGTGTAGCTGACCAGCGTTCCCATAAGGGCGTGTTCCTAATTGCGTGGGTTGAGGGCAAATTGCAAGCCCCACGGAGCCCGGGACGCATCTCGCGCTGGCGTCCGGCCGACCGCGTCTTAGACTTATTTGAGATGGCGCGCAAACCTCACGCCCGAGTCTTCCTAGCCGCTCTGTCTTGGTGCTTGGCGGTCGTGACAGTGCAGGCGTCAGTGGGAGCGGATATTGGAGGCGCGATTCGTGATGTGCAGCAGCGTATCGAGCTGCGCATTCGCGAGCCGTACAGCAGCCCATCATTGTCCGACCCCGAGCCCCCCGAGCAGCGGACCCACGAAGAATCAATCGAGCCGTGGGAGCTCGTAAGCGTGTAGTAAGAAACGAGGTTCAGCATGTGCCTCACTCCGCCTCCGCTTTCGCTCCGGCTCCGTTCCGGCGGTGTGCTAGCCCGCACGCTGAGGTCGTAGAGTGAGGTCGCCATCGGCTGGTCCTTGCGAGAATCGGGCCCCGTGACCACCGTCGCGCGAAAACAGGGGAGAGACCAAGAAGATCGTTCAGCTTGCGATGTCGCCGCCGCCAGCGGGCGCTGCGCGACCACCTCGATGCCTACATGCGTGCTTGGAACAAGTCGCCGACTCCGTTCCCGCAAGAACATCAAGCCGCGAGCCGGCAAGCGGGGTGGCTGCGCTCCCGCCGCAGGTCTGTTGCTTGGGGCCCCGACCCCAAACGGGCGACGCGCGCTTGCTGCTGGGGGGTTTGGGGGGAGCGGCTGCGCTCCCCCCATGCCGTTGGGGGCCGGGACCCCAAACGACAACCTGGGACCGGTGAACCCCCGGGCCGGAACGGAGCCGCGCCGGAGGCGCGGCGGAGTGAGGCTCATGCTAAACGGGGTTAATTAACGTAATGAATAGCGAAGCGCTGCGCTTGGAGATAAAGCGTCTGATCGTCCAGGAGCTCAATCTCAGGGGACGAGACCCCGAGACGATTGAGGACGACGCGCCGCTGTTCGGAGCGGGCCTGGGGCTCGACTCGCTGGACGCGCTGCAGCTCGCGATGTCCATCGAAGAGAAAATCGGCGTTTCCATTCCCGAGGGGGAGCAAGCTCGAGAAGTCTTCAGGAGCGTGCGAGCCATTGCGGACCACGTCGCCAAGGTACGCGGCGCGTGAGGCGGCGACTGTGGGTGACCGGCCTGGGGCTGGTGACGCCGCTTGGCGCTGACGTGGAGGCCACCTGGGCCGGACTGGTACGCGGGCAGCGCGCGATTGCTCCCGTGACTCTTTTCGACGTGGCGGGGCAACGCGCGGGTGTGGCGGCGCAGGTAGCCAGCGTTACGCTGCCGGACGGCCCGCCCGAAGTAATCGCGTCTTGGTCGCGCACGGCTGCGATGGCCGTGACTGCAGCGCGGGAGGCCATGCGTTCAGCGAGGCTGGATGCGCGTGATGCGCGGGTTGGCCTCGTCGTTGGCGGAACGACCGGCGGCATGTTCGAGACCGAGAAGCTTCTCGCCCGGCTGCACGCTGAGCCGGCGTCGCGCGACAAGCGCGCGCGCGGGACCGCGGGCGGGGCGCTTCTCGAAATGCTCTCGCATCCGCTGACTGCAACGGGCGATCGACTCGAGGAGCGGCTTGGCCCGTTTGCCCGCGTACGGGCGCTCTCCAGTGCGTGCTCGAGCGGGGCGAACGCGATCGTCGTCGGCGCGGCCTGGCTGCTTTCGGGCGAGGTGGACGCGGTGGTCGCCGGCGGCAGCGACAGCCTCTGTCGCCTGACACTGAGCGGTTTCAATGCGCTGGGCGCGCTCGACCCGGAGCCTTGTCGCCCGTTCGACCGCCGCCGTCGCGGAGCGAGCCTCGGTGAGGGAGCCGGCTTTCTCGTCATCGAACCCGCCGAGCGGGCGTACGCACGTGGCTCCCAGCCGGTCGCGGAACTGGCCGGCTGGGCAGTGGGTTCGGAAGCGCATCACATCACGAACCCCGCGCCGGACGGCTCCACCGTCGCGGCTCTCATCGAGCGCGCCATCGCGCGGGCGGGCTTGTCGGCTGCGGACATCGACTACGTTAACGCTCACGGGACCGCGACGCCGCTCAACGACCCGATGGAGGCCGCGGCACTGGCGCGGGCCCTCGGGGAAGAAATACGTCGGGTGCCGGTCTCGAGCAGCAAGGGACAGATCGGTCACACACTTGGCGCCGCCGGCGCCATCGAAGCAGCCATCACGGCTCTGACCGTGGCCAGACACACGCTTGTGCCGACCGCGGGCCTGGACGAGCCCGACCCTTCGCTCGGGTTGGTCCACATTCCCCACGTTGGGCGCGCGACGTCGCGTGTGCGCGCCGCCGTCTCCAACGCGTTCGGCTTCGGCGGGATGGACACAGTGCTGGTCTTCTCGGAAGCTGAATTCGCACCGGAAGGGAACGGCCGGAGACTCTCCGGAGCGGGTCCCGCATGTTCGCCGACGGCCATCACAGGCGTCGGCGTCTTTGGTCCCTGCGGCTTGCTCGGCGTAGACGAATGCGCGGGCCTTCTTCAGCGACCGATCCCGATCCGTGCCATGGTGGATCCAGACGCTTATCTTGACCTCGAGCGCGCGCGAAGGCTTGACCGCACAGCTCGTCTCGCCGCGGTCGCGGTCGAACGCGCTGACGGCCAGGCCGATGCCGCGACAGTCGCTACGGGCGTGATTTTGGGCAGTGCGTTCGGCAACGTCGATAGTTCGGCAGCGTTTCTCCATCGAATCTTCGTGAAGGGTCCGCGTTCCGCAAGTCCGGCGGATTTCCCAAACCTCGTTCCAAGCTCGCCGGTGGGTCACGTCTCGATCTATGGGCGGTATCGTGGTCCTGCGTTTGCCACTGCGGACCTCGCCACCAGTGGAGAGAGCGCGTTCGTCCAAGCGTGTCAGCTCGTTGCATCGGGAGAGGCCGAGCGAATCGTCGCAGGGGCGGCCGAGACACGAAGCGACATTGTCGATCGCGTTCTGGGCGTGCTTTTCGAGTACACGGCGTCGCAAACGGCCGCGCCCCGAGTTGACCTTGCCGCGGCCGTCGTCGTCGAGGCGCTGTCGGAAGCGCACCGGCGCGGGGCTCGAGTTCTGGCCCACATCGCACAAGTGCTGGAATGGCGCGGCGACGGGCGGGTTGCCATCGAAGCCGTGCGGCCGCCACAGGGCCAGCGTGCCGAGGTGTTCCTCGCGCGGGCTGACAGCGGGGCCGACGACCTCATCGATCGAACGGGTTGGCGGCTGCATCCCCGCCTTGTGTGCGCACCGGCGCTCGGAGAAAGCGACGCGCTCGGCGCGGTGGCCATCGCGGTCGCCGCAGCTCGCATCGGGGCCGCACACACCGGAGAAGCTCTCGTTCTGGGGCTCGCGCGCGCGCGTGGCTACGCCATCGTGCTCGCCTTGCCATGACCCCGGCTCGGCTTTGCCTGGCGAGAAGGTTGGGTACGTGGCTTTGCTTGGCTCTGGGAGAAGTCTTGTCGTGCAAGGGATCGCTCCCTCGCACGCCGTCCTGGGTGCATCCCACGTCGTCCCAATGGCAACGCGCTGCGGCCAGCTTGGATCGACTGCGATCGGAGGCGCGCGCCCCGTACGTGGCTTCCGTCCGAACGAGCTTGCACGAGCCCAAGACCGGCCGGATCGTCGATGGGCGCGGGGCGGTGGCAGTGGTTCCGGGGCAGGGCATGCGGATGATCCTCGTTGGCGCAGCCGGGGCCACGCTGCTCGATGCGTGGGTGACTCCGGCTCGCTGGCGGGTTGCGGTTCCACCCCTCGAGCTCGTGCGTCGCGGAGGCATGCAAGAGCCCGATGATCTTCCAATCGGCTTCTGGAGGTGGTGGTTTCTCACCCCGCTTGAGGGCACTCTCTTTGCCGCCGCGATGACGGGTGCCGATTCGCTTCTGCTACTTCGCGAGGGAGACGCCACCGTCGAGCTCGTCGTTGGAACCTGCAGTGCGGGCCAACGGCTTGCCGCGGCTCGTCGGGTGAAGGGTCGCACCGAACGAGTCGACGCATGCAGGGCGCGAGCGCTGCCCGCCTCGGGCGACTCCGTGCATTACGTCGACGAGACGAGCGGACTCGAGGTCGACGTTGTCGTGGAGTCCGCCTCGGATCGAACCGCATCGGCTGCTGCGTTGCGCGATCCGGATGCGCAAGAGGGCGGCCCGTGAGCGGGGCGGCGATCGTCGCGTTCGGCGCGGTGTCGGCTCTCGGGGAACACCGAGCGGCAGCGAGTGCGGGCGAATGTGGTGCGCCGGCTCGCGTCGCAATCGGCTACGACGACGAGCTCGCACGGGCGGGCCTCGCCCGGCCGTTTGCGGCTCGGGTGGCGCTTGGCCCTGTTGCAAACCGCGCGGCGGTCCTGCTTGAGCGCGCGCTTGCATCGTGCGCCTCCGAACTCGATGTGCTGAGGCCTGCCTGGCGCAGCGAGCGCGTGGGCCTGATCCTAGGAACCTCCAGCGGCGGCATGCGAGACGCGGAGCGCGCGTTCGATGTCCTAGCGCGCGGCGAGCGCGTAACCGACACGGAGGCCGTCACCTACTTTGGACCGATGGCCCGAGCCGCGCGCCAATTGCGCCTCACACTCGACCCGTCGGTGCTCGTGCTTGGCGCGTGCGCCTCGGCCTCCATCGCGATCGGCCTCGCGACGCTCTGGCTGGATCGCGGCACGTGCGATTTGGTCATCGCGGGAGGATTCGACGAGGTCACGGTCTTCGTCGCAGCGGGGTTCGAGGCATTGCGGGCAACGACCGCGTTTCCCCCCCCGAAGCCGTTTCGAGTCGGCCGCGACGGCATGGCGCTCGGTGAGGGGGCTGCCGTTCTGGCTCTTGCGCGTCCCGAATCGCAGCTCGCGGGCTGTTTCGTCTCGGGTTTCGGTGTTGCGTGCGATGCGGGTCACATCACGGCACCGGACCGCGAGGGAACGGGCCTGGCTCGAGCGGCCATGGAAGCGCTGGACAAAGCTGGGCGGCCGCACGTCGATCTCGTTAGCGCGCACGCCACGGCCACGCCCTACAACGATGTTGCCGAGTTTCGCAGTTTGGTCCGTGCACTCGGCCCCGAGCGAGCCAGCGAGGTCTTCGTGCATCCATTCAAGGCCCAGATAGGCCATGCAATGGGAGCGGCAGGCGCTTTGGAGCTCCTTGCATGCATCGACGCTCTCGAACGTGGCTTGATTCCGGCGGCCGCTGGCGAAGGGGCGATTGACCCGGAGGCCCCCGCGCGGCTTCTTGCAAGGGCCGCCTCGGCGGCTCCCAAGACGGTGTTGAAACTGGCGTCCGCTTTCGGCGGCGCCAACGCCGCGCTCGTCGTCACGGGCGATCGGCCAGCGAGAGGCGCCGCGCAGGCCCGCCGCCCCGTCTTTCTCCACTGCGCGGCGCACCTCCAGCAGCTGCCCAGCGTCGACGAAATTGCGGCGCGCGTGCGCCTTGCCCTCGATCGCGTGGCGCGTGCCGACGCAGGGGTGCTTCTAGGGCTCGCCGTGGTCTCGGACCTCGAGGGCCTGTCAAGCCCTCTGGCAGGAGCCGGCGTGGTCGTCGGCAGCGCGCTGGCCACCCTCGAGACCAACGCGCTCTTCGGCGCGCGCGTGCGCGAGCGCGGCGCCGCTGCGGCGGCTCCTCGTCTTTTCCCCTACACGTCTCCGAACGCCGTGGCGGGCGAGTGCTCGAGCGCCTTCGGGCTCACGGGGCCGAGCTTCGCCGTCGGCGGCGGCATGCATGCGGCGATCGAGGCCCTGGCCGTAGCCGCGGTGCTTATCGAAGCGGGTCACGCGGAGCGAATGGTCGTCGTCGGCGTGGACGACGTGGGCCCCATTACGCAAGCGCTGCTTCCCGACGCAGGCCTGGCATCGGGGGCCGTGGCCGTCCTGTTGAGCGCGCGAGAAGAAGACGCGTGTAGCGGCCGGCGCGCGCAGGCCCGCATCGGCGAGATTACGCTTCGCCGCGGCGCGCCAAGGGCAGACACGTACGCCGTGGGCCATCGCGCTCTCGTGCCGCTGGCGACGTCCCCACGAGTCCGCGAACTTGCTTGCTCGTCCCCACCCGACGTATTCGCTCGTGTGGCCTTGGAGCTTGTTTGACAGAAGGGCAGAGCGTTGCTTAGAGCCGGAAAGAGGGATGACATCCTGGCAATTGGCACTGAGCGACATTTGGCGGAAATCGACGGGAAGAACGCAAGAATTCCCCGCCAGGCCCATAAGTTGCTCTATCCATGCGGCAGTGAAACGCCACTACCTTGCCGCTGTTGCGATCGCGCTACTGCCTCTCGCTTGCGCGAAGACCTACATCCCGAACACCGACGTGCAAGACACGAGCGAGAACCGCAACATCATCTTGTTCTGCGAGAAGTACAGGCATGCCATGGAGGACAGAAGCGTCGGCGACCTTCTCAAGCTCATGAGCCCGGCGTACTTCGAAGACGCCGGGAACATCAAGAACGAGGACGACGCCGACTTCGAAGCCATGCGTCAATTTTTGACCGGCGACTTTCTCAAAACGACCGGCATTCGGTACGAGATCCGTTATCGTCGGGTGACCCTCACTGAGACCAACCATATTTTCGTCGACTACTCCTACGCGGCTGCGTGGAAGATCCCTGGCGCGAAAAACGAGGAGTGGCACCACGAAGTGACCGACAACCGGCTCGACTTGGTGCGTGACGGCGAGTCCTTCAAGATCGTCAGCGGCATGTGACATTCACCCTCGCCCATGTCTCCGACCTGCACGTGTCGCCCTTCGGCGATACGCTTCACGACCGGGCACGCTTCATCAAGCGCAGCGCCCGAGTGGCCGACACGAGCGAACGCCGCTTCCAGACGTGCTGGGAGGAGTCGAGCTGGCGTGTCCTGCGCGAACGCGACAAGAAGAAGCCCGACGTCATCCTGGTCGATCCTGATGGATATGCGCACGCGGTGCCGAGTATCCGAGAAACGGGCGGGCTGCTTGACCCTGTGGAGCGTGCGGCCGCCAAAGCGTGCAAGCTCGACGCGCGGCGCGCGACGAATCTGTCGAATGCGCCGCCGACCGGGGGCGCGCTCGCGTCCATGCTGGAAACCACGCCGCACAACGCCAACCTGCGATGCCTTCGCGGGGCGCGCGCCGTTTCGGAGCACGACGTCGACGCGGTCGTTATCACCGGCGATTGCACCGACGACGGCGACGGATGGGAGCTCGTTGAGGCCGCCTTTGCGCGATGGCGCGAGCGCGGCCGGCTCTTTGTGATTCCGGGGAACCATGACCTTTACCTCTTTCCGATCGCAACCGGCGCGCGCCCGAAGCCGACGCAAGAGAGCAAGCGATCGCGGTGGCGCGACTTTGCTGCGCGCATCGGGCTGGAGCTCGAGCCCTGCGGCGCCTGGAAGCGCGTTATCGAGGAGGCGGACGCAATCCTCGTCGGCCTCGACACCTGCGCTCGCCGGCAGCGGACCTTCTACAGGCAGAACGGCGCCATCGGTCCCGCACAGCTCGAGTGGCTGCGCGCGCTCGGAAAGAGCGACACCTGGCGCGCGGTCCGCCACAAGATCGTCCTCTTTCATCATCACGTCCTCCCGCTGCCTCACGGTCTCGGAAAGCGTGCGCCCACCGAAATCGGCATGCGCTTGGACGACGCAGCCGCCTTCGCCGAAGTCCTGGCGGAAACAGGGGCCACACTCGTCATGCACGGGCACCGGCACGTCAGTCAGCGCCTGCACCCGGCGGGCCGCGACTTCGAGCTGCTGGCCGCCCCCTCGCTGACGCTCGGATGCAAAAGCGGCGACGCGCCGTCGTTTTGGCGCGTCGAACTTGGGCGCCATGTTCATGCCGCGCGCGTACGAATCCCTGTGGAAGCGGTAGAGCAGGAGAACGATCCAGGAACGGAGCCGCCGCCTCCGCCTTAGTGAGAAACCCGATTCGTTCTAGCCGCCGTTGCCGGCATCTGCTGCGTCGGCTGAGGCGTCGGGGGAGCTGCTCGCCCCTCCGGCGTCCAACCACGCGCATGCGGTATCTGACTCCGGATGCTGAACGACCCCGCACCCGTTGTTGTTGATGGCGGAAGTGCACGCTTGGATTGCCGCGCTGCCGGGGTCGCTCACGGCAAGTCCGTGCAGACAGGCGAGGTCGTAGAAACGAATGCACGCATCCACGTCGTTGCCCGCCGTGTGATACGGCGGCTGCAAAGGAATGCCGCATGCCGGAGCGCGGCGGCACCGCGCTCCTTCGATCTGACGGCAAGCATCGACCCCGGTGGCGTTCGTTCCGCAGTCGGTCGCGCTTGCGACAGTCAGCACGAGCGCGAAGGCTCGCAAGGTGTCTAGTGCCGGGGCTCTGGAAATGGCCGCCATCGTGCTGCTCGTACTACGACATCGAAGGCCTGACCAACTTTGCAGCGGTGAGGCTACCTTGTCTTGGTGATTGCCTCGATGGTCCTCGCCGCAGGCCTGGGAACGCGGCTGCGCCCGCTGACGGACCATTGCGCGAAGCCCCTGGTTCCGGTGGGCGATCGTCCCATGGTGGCGCACGTTCTAGAGCGGCTGCGGACGGCCGGCGTCTCACGCATCGTCGTCAATAGTCACCATCGCGTCGACGAAGTGCGCGATTTCTTCCGCTCGCAACCCCACGTGAGGGTTTCCGAGGAGCAAGAACTTCTCGGCACCGCCGGAGGCGTGGCCTACGCGTCGGAGTCGCTCGGCGAGGGGGACGTGGTCGTCTGGAATGCCGATATCCTTGCCGATGTCGACTTGCCCGCCCTTCTGCAGAGTCACACGGGTCAGACCGAAGGCCCCCGCGTGGCCACGCTCGTCTTGCAGCGGCGCGGGCGCGGGGAGGGAAACGTCGGGATAGACGAGACAGGGCGCATCGTGCGTCTTCGGCAAATGCGTGTCGCTGACGAGGCGTTTGGCGGCGAGTTTTTGGGAGTCCACGTGATTGGCGCAGCGCTCCGCTCGCGGTTACCTCCTCGCGGTTGTCTCGTGGGCGACGTCTATATCCCAGCGCTTCGCAGCGGTGCGGCACTGTATGGGTTCCCGCACTCAGCGCCCTTCTTCGACGTCGGTACGCCGGGCGGGTACCTTGACGCGAACCTCGACTGGCTCGAAGCGCGGCGCGCTCAGCACTGGGCGGGCGCGGGGGTCCATGTCGAGTCCCGCGTCATTTTGGCGCGCGCTCTGATAGGCGAGGGAGCCCGCGTGCTCGGCTCGGGGGTGCTCGCTCGCTGCGTGGTGTGGCCGGGCGCAACGGCGATTGCGCCCTTACAAGATGCGGTCGTCATGCGCAGCGCAACCGTTCCGGTGGGGCGCTGAATGGGAAGAGTCCCAATGGATCGCTGGCGCTGCTTAGCTCTCGGCCTTGTTTTGATTGGTGCGTTCGGATGCGGAAAAGGATGCCGATCGCTCAACGCTTCGGCCAGGAGGAATCGCGCCGACTCCGGCAAATACTTCAATGCCATCGGCTACGAGGGCTACCGCGATGGGCAGACGCCCGGGGTGGGCCCCTCCGCGGAGCCCACGTGCGCGCAAGTGCAGCAAGACTTGGCGATTCTGGTGCCTTATACGCGCGGAATTCGAACGTACAACTCCACATCCACGCTTCACGACGGCAAATGCATTCCGACGCTTGCCGACCAGCTCCGGCTCGACCTTCACATGGGGGTTTGGGTCGACGACTCATACACCGATGCAGGCAACCTTGCGGCGCTCGATGACTCGATTGGCGTTCTCTGTGGGGCTCCGAGCCCCGCGGGATGTCCAAACGGATCCGTCCACCCTTCGATCAAGACGATGATTGTGGGAAATGAGTACTTGCTTCGCGTACGGCAAAGGTTCGGCGACACGAAGGCCGCAGAAGCTCGGCTCATTGGTTATGTCCGCTACGTCAGGGCGAGGACTCCCAAAACCATCGAAGTGGTGACAGGCGAATCGTACGCCGAATGGCTGAAAGCCTCTCCCGCGCTGTACCGAGCCGTCGATCGAATCTTGTGGTTCTCGCACCCGTGGTGGGACGAGGTCGCCGCGCCTGAGGCCGCGGCGCATCTGAAGATGACTCATGAGCTTATCCTGGCCAAGATGAAGGCCTACGGCATTGCCAAGGGCGAGCGGCTGGGCGAGACGGGGTATCCGTGGGCGCAGCAGAACGGGGCGGCGCAGGGGACCGAGGCTGCGCAGGCCCAATATCTGAAGGACCTCGACACGTACGCCGCGAGCGTCGATCTCGACTACTGGTTTTTCGAGGCCTTCGATGAAAATTGGAAGACCACCGAAGGTCCCGTGGGCGTCTCATGGGGCATATGGAAGGCCGATCGAACGCCGCACGCGGTCGTCACGAACATCGCTCAGCTCATCCCGCGCAGTAAGTAGGTTCTCCTCCTCGAACGAGCCGGCCGCTTCGGTGGGGGCAGTCTTGGCCGTCGCGGCATAGCCGCGAATCATGACCGGGACGACGACGAGGACATCGACCACCAGCCAGGCGTAATACAGGCCGAGCGTTCGATGAACCGCCAAGACGCCCATCGCAAGGAGACAACCAATCGCGAGGGCGATGCCGACGAGGGCGATGTAAGGCGACAGAAGCTTCGTGATGACGCTCTTGGAGCGAGCATTGGTAACCCGCCAGCGGAAGGGCCGCACGCTGACGAGCGTGGAGCCAAGCGCGGACAGATAGGGCACCAAGGTAAAAATGCTCAACACCCACGACGACAGGCGGTGCTTCTTCAGGAGAGCCGTCGCAAGCACGAAATTGCCGGCAAACAGCAGTGAATAGGCCGCGAACCACTGCGACAAGTACGCTTCGTTGAGTGCCTTGATATTGAACAATATGGCAATCAGCGGACTCAATAGATAGATGGCGACGGAGATCCCCGAGAGATAAAAGAAATTGGACAAGAAGAACTGGGTGCGCTGCGCCAGCGTCAGTCTGCGGTTGAAGAGCGTATTGTGCTTGAGCATCATGAGGAAACCGCCGAGCGCCCAACGGTTCTGCTGCGTGTAGAACGACGTGAGCGTCGTCGGCGACAAGCCCACGGCCAGAGGTTCATTGAGAAACGAGACTTTGTAGCCGCGCTCGAGCAACGCGAGGGTCGTGAAAATGTCCTCGGAGTGCATCTCGGAAAGACCTCCGACCTCTCGCACGGCTTTCACGCGGAAGATGACATTGGTGCCCACGCAGAACGAGCTGCCGAGCAGGTGCTTGCCGGGCTGAAGGTAGTCATAGAAAATGTCCTGGAGGTGCTGGCAGCCGCGGGAGAAGAGGGTGTCTGCGTTCCCATAGACTTGTGGCGTCTGCACTGCGGCAACGCTCGGGTCGGCAAAGAGCGGCATCGTGCGCTCGATGAAATGCGGGTCGAGCGCGAAGTCGGCATCAACGATGATGGCGAAGGGCTCGCGCACATGATGCGCCAGGGCGTTATTGATGTTGCCGGCCTTGTATCCGTTCTGATCGGAACGCCGGACATAGCGAACGCCTAGAAGCTCCGCCATCTTTTGGGTGGCCGCTCGCTTGCCGTCGTCGAGCAAGTAGACGGTTTTTTCTCCAATGAGATTGAGAGCGCTCTGGACGGTATCTCGAACAATGGCGAGATCTTCGTTGACGACGGTGATGAGTACGGCGACCGGTTGCCCCAGCAGATGGCCGCCAGCGGCGTGCAGCTGGGCCAGCTCGCGCGCATAGCGCGATCGCGAGACCTCGAAAAAGAGCGCCGTCGCCCAGGTGGAGGCGAAAATGACGACGGTGATCGTGTCGGCCAGTCCGGTAAGGAGCCAGAACCCGACGTTGCCGGCGTGCGCCGGGTTGAGAATGAATGCCAAGTAGTTCACGTTGGCTAAGATGGCGGCGAAGAAGAGGGTTACTCGGAAGAGACTCGTTTTTCGCATAATACGGTCCTGAACGAGACGCTGCTCGCCTCGCATTCTAACCAGTTCCGGCGGTTTCGCGACAGCCGCCCAGACGGGGCGCACATGTGCGCTGACCAGGGCTTGATTGAACAACCCAGTGGGACGGCCGTATCCTATGGGATGACCGCGGCCTCTCCGTCTCGAGATCGCGTTCGCGTCCTTGGGCGTTACGCGCTCTACGGGGAGATCGCGTCCGGAGGCATGGCGACCGTCCACCTCGCGAGGCAACTCGGGGTCGTCGGGTTCGCAAAGACCGTGGCCGTCAAACGCCTGCATCCGCAGCTTGCAAGAGATCCGCAGTTCGTCTCGATGTTTCTCGACGAAGCACGCCTTGCCGCGCGCATTCGCCACCCGAACGTGGTCTCCACGCTCGACGTCGTCGCTCGGGGCGGGGAGCTCTTTCTGATCATGGAATACGTGCAGGGCGAGTCGCTTCGCGAGCTCATGCGCGCCGCCGCGCGGCGGAGCACGCGCATTCCGCCTGAAATCGTTGGCGCAATCATCGTTGGGACGTTGCACGGCCTTCACGCCGCGCATGAGGCGAGCAGCGAGTTAGGCGAGCCGCTCGGCATCGTCCATCGCGACGTTTCGCCTCAAAACATCCTTGTCGGTGCAGACGGGGCGCCGCGTGTGCTCGACTTCGGCGTGGCCAAGGCGGCCGGTCGGATACAGACGACACGCGACGGAGAGCTCAAGGGCAAACTCGCGTACATGTCTCCGGAACAGCTCCTGGGGCTGGGGGTGACGCGGGCTACCGATGTCTTCGCCGCGTCGATCGTCCTTTGGGAGGCGCTGACCGGGCAGCGCTTGTTCCGCGGCGACAACGAAGGCGAGGTCGTAAAGAAGGTTCTCGACGCTCACGCCGAATCCCCTAGCAAGATCGTGCCTTCGCTGTCCCGCGAGCTTGACGCGATCGTGATGCGCGGGCTGGCGCGCGAAGCGTCGGAGCGCTTTTCGACGGCGAGGGAAATGGCGCGCGCGCTGGAGAAGACGTTGCCGCTCGCGCCTGCGTCGGAGGTCGGCGACTTCGTCGAGAAGATGGCAGGCCCCGCCCTCGCGAAGCGTGCCGAGTGGATCAGCAAGATCGAGTCGAGCTTGCCATCGCCAAGGGTGGACGGTGTCGCGGCACTCTCCCAATCCGATGAGACGGGGAGTTGGCAGTCGGCGGAGCCCCGCGTTTCATCTTCGGTGACGACACGGACCGCGCTACCCGAGGGCTCCGTGCTCGCCGAGTCGCCGACGCCGGTTCCGCCTGCGGAAGCATCGTCGCTTTCGACCGCCCTCGTCACGAGCTCGGTGCGTCGCGCCATCGTTGAGCGCCAAGTCGAGCCGGCGCCTTTCGATGTTCGCCGCAGCGTCCTGAGGCGTGCGGCCCTGCCGGCCGGCCTTCTCGCCGGTGGGCTTCTGTTGCTCGTCGCCGGGGTCGTCTTAGGGGGCCACCGCGATCCGAATCTGCGTCGAGCCGATGCGTCGCCTTCGGCGTCCGTCGTGGCTCCCGCGTCGTCGTCGCCAGCGGCCGAATCGCCATGGACCGTGGCGCGGAGCGCGGAGCCATCCATCGAGCAACCGCCCGCCATTCCGATGTTGTCACCCACGCCCGCCGTGAGCGCTGCCCCTCCGAGCCGCGGGGCGGTGCACCGGCAGCCGCCTCGCCACGCGACGGCCGCGTGCGACCCGCCCTTCACCATGGACGATAACGGTTTTCGCCACTACAAGCGCGAGTGCCTGCGATGAGGTGCAGGGCAGCCCTGGCCTCTTGTCGTGGCGCTCGTGGGCGCTCGTGCGCCGCGTACCATGATCCGATTGTCGCGTGTCGCGCACGCGCCATCGTTTGGCACAGGGTCCCTTGCGTGTTCTTCTCGGTGGATTGTGGTGGCTGGTCGACGGCCCGGGACGTGCTCTTACGGGGCGGGGGCGAACCAGCGGGCGGGTGGGCCCGCGGAGCGCCACGCCTAGGTCGAAAAGGGAGCCAAAGCGAATGCCGAAGTACTTGCAAGTGGTGGCCATAGCCTCCGTCCTAGTGGCGCTGGCCCCCGGCTGTATGACACCTGCCGAAGTGAGGGCACAGGATGGCCTGACGGCGTTCAAGCGCTGCGACTTGAGAGGGGCGAGCAAGGCGTTCGAAGATGCCCACAGTCTGGATGCGTCGCGCGCCGACTTCGCACTCGCTTACGCACTCAGCACGCTCGCGATTCTGCCGGAAGACCCCGCAGTCACCACAGTGCTTACGAGGCTCGGTTTCACCGGTCCGATCGATACGTCGCTCTTCTGGGGTACCGGGGGAGTGTTCGATCAGCTCAGTGCCCGTGGCGCGACCTGCCAGTCCGTCTCGGACTACATGACCCAGCGGTTTCCCTATCCGGCGGTGCAGAAGAACGGCCCGACCGCCGCATCGCTCGTGCGCGACATGCACCTCACAGGCAACGACTTCGTCGCGGCGGCCGCCGCGCTCGACCCGCGGCTTCAAAAGCTCGTGCAGGCTCTCGAGCAAGCCGCAATGGGCGCGGGAGAGACCGACATCGAGGGCGGTTGCGGCGTCGGGAAGGTTCATGTCCAGGCTCCGGAGCTTTACGGACTGGCGTCGGCCATCGAGCTCGTGCGCGCAACGACCCAGGCGGCGCAAGCCTACGACTGGGGAGTCGCTGCCACTCTTGCGCTCGACAACGGGCGCGACCAGCGGGCCTACGCGGACGCGCTCAATGCGCACATCCTTCACGTGATGAATGCCTCCGCGGCCAAGAACGCGCTGCCCACGGCGCTGCATGCCATCAAGCTTGCCAAGAGCGGTCTTGCTCGA
>WNFJ01508576.1_pt1 | contig 22296 bp, 18 predicted proteins | sample 5400461 | NCBI WGS metagenome assembly WNFJ01 (sample SAMN13153349, study PRJNA577476) | soil metagenome | isolation source: 115 cm saprolite on Douglas fir-dominated hillslope | place: USA:California | collected 2013-09-17
ACCACATCCACTGCCTTCGGGTCCAGACTTTCGTCCGCGCCTATCTGGCGGGCCAGATCGCGACGCGCCGGGACAGGATCGATTGCCCATACCCGGCTGGCTCCGGAAAGCTTCAGCACAGCCACGGTTAGCAGACCGATGGGTCCGGCGCCGAACACCGCCGCTGTCTCGCCGGGCTGAGGCTGGCCAAACTTCATGGAGTGCAGCGCGACCGAGAGAGGTTCAATCAGGCTGCCTTCCTTCGCGCTGAGACCAGACGGCAGCGCGAGCAAATTCCGGGCAGGCAGATTCACGTAGTCGCGGAAAAAACCGGGTTCTCCCGGCGAGCTGAGAAATCGCAGCTTCAGGCACAGGTTGTGGCGGCCGGCCATGCAGAACTCGCAGTGATAGCAGTAGAGCGCCGGCTCGCAGGCGACCAGGTCGCCAGGCTGCCATCCGGATACGCCGGCGCCGGTCTTCTCGACCACACCAGCCGGCTCGTGGCCGAGCACCATCGGGTAGGCGCAGAGCTTACCGCCAATCCCACCCTCTGCGTACGAGTGCATGTCCGACCCGCAAATGCCCACGGCCTGCAGGCGAACTTGCACTTCGCCAGCGCCTGGGTCCGCGATCTGGCGCTCCACCACGCGGAACTGACGGAGTGCGATCAGCTCCGCAACCCGCATGCCGCTCACTTGGATTCCTTCCCGGCGTGAGGTGACCTGCGCATGGTCAACTTCGCGATGTGATCGAGCACCGCATGAAAGTACGCCATGTCGCGGTCCGCCTCCGGAAGATCGTCGCGCACTTCGGCTGACCCAGCGGGCAGATAGCGGAACGGAAAACGCTGCGCCTGCACCCACGGCATGTAGCCCCAGCCAGCCGCGTGATCGAAGAAGGCGTCGCAACTGGCGAGCTCGGCTGCCAGGTGCGCTACCGTGCTGGGGCGGCCGTTATCGTCCTCGGTCATGAGGATCGGCCGCTCCCAATTCTTCAGCTCCGCCGCGCGCCGCAGCTTCTGCTCGGGAGTGCGGCCGTTTCCATGCAGCAAAACGACGTCCACCGATTCGAGGAAAGACTCCGGATAATTCATGCGCCCATCGCTCGACGCGCTGATGGGCAGCGCGTAATCGGCGCGGCGGGTTTGAAAGCAATCGCGCGCCTCCTTGATCAGATTGAGAATATTTTCGGGGATGTAGGAAGCGAAGTCCCAGAGGTCGCCGCGTAGATCCCATTCATTAGCGATATCGACGATCACGTTATGAAATTTTTTCTCAATGAGCCAGTTGGTGATGTTGCGCGTGGCCTTGTGAATGGCGTCGGTGGATTCGAACAACTCATCTTGCCCCTGGTAAAAATACATCAGGTTGACGACCATGCCGCGCTGATCCGCCGCGGCGAGAAGGCGCTCCAAACGGCGCAGCCATTCGGGCTTGAGGGAACCATCCGGAAGGAAGGCGCTGACATGGGTGCCGTGCTCGGGCCCGTAGCGATAGCCGTTCGAGCGGTCGAGCCCATAAATCTGATGATCGTAGCCCGCCTGCCCGCCCTGCAGGGACACGTTGATCATGAGGACTCCGTGAGTCTTGTAAAAATCGAGCGCGGCGATCAGGGCATCCGTATTGGCGTCGGGGTCGAAGGGCTTGGCGGTAAGCCACTCGTCATGATAGAGCGCCTGGACCAGGCGAAGGTTCATCAGCTTGCCCCTGGCTTGCGGGCGGTACTCAGAGCTCGAGTAGGTCTTCTGCCAGGGCTCGGTAGGGCCAGCGCGGATGTAGAAAGCTTTTCGATCGTACTTGGGCCCGAGCAGAAATCCGGTGGTGATCTCGGTCGCGCTAAGCAGGGATGTGAGGAGTAGCAGAAGGGCGATCATAAGCGGTGAGATCTTTCAGTATAGATGGAGCGAAGACAGCGGTCAGCTTTCAGCTGGTCAGCAGGGTCGTAACAGATATCTCATCCACGGTCTCTCGCGGGACCGCGTCTTACTCGATAGAGGTTTGCCAATGAAGAGCAACACTGCCGCGTTGGGCCTGGTAATACTGCTGGCGGCTGCGCTACCGGTCTCCGCTCAAGAGTCGAAGGTCCCCCCGGACATCGCGGTCTACAAGGTGGAGTTCCATCTCCGCGACGGCAATGACGCCGCGGCCAAGGCCGGGAGGCGCTATACGATGCTCGTGAATACCACCGGCAAGGGCACGTTCCGCGTCGGAAACCGCGTTCCGGTCGCTACCGGGTCGTCGCAGCCGGGGCTGGTGAACACGCAGTTCACCTATATAGAAGTCGGCGTGAACATCGACTGCTGGATTCGCGAAGCGAACGGAAAGGTGAGCCTTCGCGCCGACCTGGACGTCAGCAGCATTGTCCAACCCGACAAGGCGGCCATCCCCGCGGTCCCGAACCCCATTATCGGTCAGCTTAAAATTAACGTGGATGCGCTGCTGAATGTGGGCAAGCCAACCGTCGTGGCTTCTATTGACGATCCAGTGACACTAAGGAAGTTCGATGTCGAAGCGACGGTGACCAGAGTGAATTAGGCGCGGGGCTCTCACAGCAAGCGCCTGCCGCGCTGGCAGACGGCAAGATCGTCCGCCCCACGGACGCAGATGTGCGCCCGTTCCGATCATTGGTCAAACGATGCGGCTGCTTCTATCCGAGCAGCCGGACCACGTAATATAAACCACCGAACACGGCGGCGGAAATTACCACTACCGCGATGAGGCGGAGCGTCCTTTCCGTAGCGGGTACTTCCTTTTCAAGGTCCTGCTTCATTCGATCCGCGAGGCTGTCAAACATGGAAACCTCCTGAGTTATAAGGCCGTGCCTCCTCAGCGGATCGCAAATATGAGAATACTATAACCCAAACGGGGCGCTATGGGAAGCCCCCTGCGGCCTAAGAGGGCAGATATTTGCGCAGTGGAACGAAAAACGACTGCACGAAGTCGACAGCCACCTGCTGTGCGGCGGCGTCATTGTTCCCTTGCACCGGAACAACCACTCGCACCAGGGCGGTATCGGTTCGATTGTAACGAATCGCGTCCTCGACGGTCAGCAGCTTAGCTTTATATTCACTGGCGATGATGCGATTCGGCGTCTGATACCAATACAGCACGAGGCTCTTCGCATCACCTTTGGAGACGATGTACCGGTTTACCTGAATAGGTTCCGCCAGACCTGGTATGGACACATCGAGATAATCGTCGGTGGATTTCTCCCACCCGGTTCCGGGCAGGCAGTTTTTCGGCGAGTGCGGCGTCTTACCGGTGCGCTGCGTCTTGAAGAAGGCTACAAACAGGCTCGGCTGGGCTTGGAATTTGAGACTGGCATACGTGCGGACGAGTGTATCGTCGGCCCTCAGCACGGCCTGAGTTTCATCGTCCACATATCCTTCTTGAGCCATTGTCCAGCCTGTGAGCTCCTGCGGAAACTCACGCAGAGGACGTACACTGGGAACGTTTTCTCCGCGTGAGGTCGCGTAAAACAGGCTTGCCTGAATAATTAGCGCAGCGGTCAGAATGCGCGCGTATTTGCTTTGCAACAGGCCTTTATCGTTTAGCATGCAGTACCTTGTAGATCGTGTTTACGGAATGATGAAAGGCGGCCAGGATCACCAGGGACACCATCCAAATCACAAAGCCTTCAAAGGTGTGGAAAACTCCGTGCGCCAGTTCCGGCTTGACGTCGGCGATAATTCCGGTTAGCGTGACGCGGCTGGCATTGGCTACGATGGCGATCGGAACGGTAGCCAAGAATAGAAGTACTCGAAGCCAGTTCTTGGTCTCGAAAAAGTAGCCATAAACCAGAGACAGGAACGTGAGTGTAAGCAGGGAGCGGATTCCGCTGCAGGCCTCGACCACCGATAGTTTCTGACCTGCCAGCTCGAGTATGTTTCCTTCCCGTAGCACGGGAATCCCGACCACCATCAATGCCCATTCCGCCACCCGGGTAGCGAGCAATTGCAGTGGAAAAGTGATTTGGTTATAGACGACCCCCGGGATCGGGACCATGAAAAACAACAAAAACAGCGGAAAAGCCATCACCCGCAAGCGCCTGGTCCCGCCCAGGAAAAGCACGGAGCCGATGATGGACAGAATAATCGCGGTGCGCGCGAGGAAAAGCTCGGCGCCCAGAGTGGCGATACAGAGTTGCAGGCCCGCATAGACGACCAGAGCCATACCGAGCCAGTTCGGCTTAGCCGGCTGGGCAAAAAATTCGTCCCTTTTTTGCCAGGCAATGTAGGCGGCCAGAATGGGCACGAAAAAGCCATGCCCCATGTCGTCGTCGTTGTTCCACTGGTTCACCAGCCGCACCATCACGGGCCAATAGCAGAGAGCGATGAGCGCTGCGAACCAGCCCAAGGCCACCCATGGCGTGCCAGGCGACGAAGGATCGCGACGAATGGGGATATCTGCGGCAGGAGTCATGAATTCAGACTTTCTTATGATGATAGCACTGGAAAATCGGCAGCGCGGTGGCCGAGCTGGTTGGCGTCATATTATGATTGAGGTCATGACACGCCGAACGTTCCTCCACACCGGCGCCGCCTTAACCGGTGCGGCCAAGGCTTCCAAAGGGTCGTCCAACGACAAGATCAATATCGGCATGATTGGCACGGGCGCCCGCGCGCAGGAGCTGATGCAGGCCATTTTGAAACGGCCCCAGGAGGCCGAGATCACCGGCGTGGTGGACGCCTACAAAGGGCGCGTGGAACGGGCTGTGGAGCGTACCGGCGGCCGCGCCAAGGTCTACGCAAATTATCACGATCTTCTCGCGCAGAAGTCGATCGACGCCGTCGTCGTGGCGACTCCCGATCACTGGCACAGCCGGATTGTCCTCGACGCGATCGGCGCAGCCAAAGACGTCTACTGCGAAAAACCAATGACCTATCGGGCGCCGGAGGGCGTGGAGATTATCAACGCCGCGCGCCTGGCGGGCAGGATCGTGCAGGTCGGCAGCCAGGGCGTCAGCTCGGATAGCGACCGCAAAGCCAAGGAACTGATCCTGGCCGGCAAGCTCGGGAAGGTGACGATGATTCGCGCCTCCTACAATCGCAATACGGCCTCGGGCGCCTGGATCTATCCGATCCCGCCGGACGCCTCGCCAAAGACGGTCGATTGGGACATGTTCCTCGGTCCTGCGCCGAAGCGGCCCTTCAGCCTGGAGCGCTTCTTCCGCTGGCGCTGTTATGAAGATTACTCCGGCGGCATCGCCACCGATCTGTTCGTGCATCTGTGCACCACCATCCATTATTTGATGGATGCTAAAATGCCTTCGGCCGTCATGGCGATGGGCCAGTTGTATCGCTGGAAGGAAAGCCGCGACGTGCCCGACACCATCAATGCCATCCTGCAATATCCGGAAGGGTTCGCTGTCAACCTCGGTTCCTCATTCAACAATCAGTTTTCATCCGAGGCGGGTTTTCAGGTGCTCGGGACCGAGGGCGCGCTGACCATCACGGGAAGTGGCATGAATTTTTATCCCGAGAACGTGCGGGAAGATAATCGCTGGATCGTGGAAGCCTGGCCGCACGCGCTCGAAGACGCCTATTATAAGGATCCCAAAGTCATCGCGAGCGAAGTGCAAAACCGTCCCGCTGTGCCCGCCCAGCAATTCAAGGACGAGGGGCCGGATCCGACCGTCGCGCACATGGGCAACTTCCTCGATTCGATCCGCACGAGAAAACCTTTCTGGGAAGACGCGGTGGCCGGTCACCACGCCGCAGCCTGCGCGCACCTCATCAATCTGTCGGCGAAGAAAAAGAAGCTTGTCGAGTGGGACTTCGCCCGCGACGATATCCGAACACCGGCGTAATACCCTTAGCGATTATCACCTTAGTACCCTATTCTTCAGTTCTGGGCCGCCCGATTCTTCTTCAAAAGGAATTGCGTGGAAACTGTTACGGTATACGTCTGCGAATCGCAACCGATCGTTATCGAAGGGCTTAAGAAAGCCCTAGAGGAGCATAGTGACTTACAACTAGTAGGCGCAAGCTTGTCGATCGCCGATGCTTTGGATTCCATCGCAGCTGTCCAGCCCAACATCATCCTGCTCGACCAGGCGGCCGGAAACAAAGCGGCTTTTGAATTGATACCGAAGATCCGGATGCGGTCGCTCCATAGCCACGCCATTCTTTGGGTCACGTCTGTTACCGAGGTCGAGTCTTTTCGCGCTCTCCAGAGCGGCATGCGCGGCATCCTGAAAAAGACGCTTCCGGTGGCCTCCATGATCGAGTGTCTTCGCGCAGTGGGGCGCGGTAACATCTGGATCGAGAATTCGATTTCCAATCAGGTAGTCGGTTTCCTCAATCGCCGCAACCTGCCGCGGCTCACGCCGCGCGAGTACGAAATCGTCGCGCTCATTTGCAGGGGAATGAAGAACAAGCAGATCGCCGGCGAGCTTTCCATCACCATCGGAACCGTCAAAGTCCATCTGATGCATATCTTCGAGAAGACGGGCGTGAAGGATCGCTTTGAGCTGGCGCTCGAAGCGCATAAGTTGATTGGATTCACAGCGGTCGAAGACAGCGAATCGCTCCAGGCTTCTCAGTAACTACAAAAACATTTTTAGCCACAGATGGACACAGATGGACACGGATAAGAAAAATCCGTCTTTTTATCTGTGTCCATCTGTGTCCATCTGTGGCTAAAGGTTTTTAAGCATTCCCACTAAGCAGTAAGTAAAAACCCTTGGTATAAAGTTCGTCAAAACCGAGCTAAAGAGTTTAAAGAATCTTTCCGATCTACTGCCTACGTACTAGAACCCAAGAAGTAAGTGTGCCCGTCTGGTATACGCCCGGATTATTTAGCGATATGCAGGCTTTGACGACCACCTCCGTTCCAACAGCGCCGGCTTACAACTGGGCGGGAATGCTACTGCCTTCGCTAACAGATTTTTTTTTCGGCGCTCTGCTGATCTGGTTGTTCGTGGGGGTGGGTGGAGTCAGCTTACTGAGCGACGGGGACACTGGCTGGCATATCCGTACCGGCGACTACATTCTCGAACACCACACGGTCCCGCAAAAAGACATCTTCACCTTCACCCGGCCTAACGAGCCCTGGTTCGCATGGGAGTGGCTGTGTGACGTCCTCTTCGCCCGCATTCATCAGGCTTGGGGGCTGAAGGGAATCGTGCTGCTGGCGGGAATTCTGCTGTGCCTTACGGCGACGATTCTGTTCTGCCACATGTTGTGGAGCGGCGGCAATTTGTTTTTGTCCCTTGTGGCGGCGGTGCTCGCCAACGGAGCGTCCTCTGTCCATTTTCTAGCCCGGCCGCACGTGTTCTCGTTCTTTTTGCTGGCCCTCAGTATGTGGCTGCTGGCGCGAGACCGGCGCCGGCCGGATCCAGTCGTCTGGCTGCTGGCGCCAGTCACTGCTGTTTGGGTGAACCTTCACGGAGGGTTTCTAGCGCTGATCGCGTGCCTTGGATTGACGGCGGCCGGCTACGGCTTGCAATGGCTCTTCAGCCGCGGCGGCGAAGATTGGTTTTTCTTGCGGCGATATTCCATCCTGACAGCGGTCTGCTCGCTGGCCACATTGGTGAATCCGTACGGGTACCGTCTTCACGCGCACATTGCCGCCTATCTTCGATCCAGTTTTGTGATGGACGCGGTCCAGGAATTTCAGTCGCCAACATTTCGTGGCGAGAGAATGTTCCAGTTTGAAATACTGCTGTTCGCGGGACTGGCCATGGCTGGAGTGTTGTTGACCAAGGCCCGGTTCGTAGACGCGCTGCTGATCCTGTTCTGGGCGCAGGCGGCTCTGACTTCCGTGAGACATGTTCCCATCTTCGCAATCGTGGCGGCGCCGATTTTGGTAGCTCAGTTGTCGCGGGTTTGGAACGATTGGGCGCAGGATAAGGCGCGTAACTCCGTAGTTGGTATCCTCCGCGATCTGGGTAATGAGTTTGCCGGTAAATCGCTGCGGGCGACGATTTGGGCGCCCGTGATGGTATTCGGGCTGAGCATGTCCATGTCCATGTCCGCGGCTAAAGGCGACACCTGGCCGGACGAATTTCCTAAAGTCAAGTTTCCGGTTGCACTGGTCACTCAGTATTCGGCGAAGATAGCCCCAGTTAGCGGGCCCATGCCGCGTATATTTACTTCCGACGAATGGGGTGATTACCTTACCTACCGGTTCTATCCTCGCATCCGCATCTTTGTAGACGGACGCAGCGACCTTCTCGGTCCCGCGCTGGGAAAGGAGTATGTCCAGATGGCGCGTGGAGGTCATGAGTGGGAGCAGCTACTAAATCGCTACGGTATTGAAATGGCAATCGTTCCTGTCGAATGGCCGCTGGCCGAGTTACTCAAGCGGAATGCCGGGTGGCGTCTGGTTAAGGACGATGGCCTAAGTATTCTGTTCGAACGTAGAGCACCGGTACTAATGAAAAGTGAAGTTTCCGCCGAAAGATCTAATTCAATCACAAGGTATTCGCTGCCATGAAGAAGATGACTTCGCGGAACGTGGAAACCCGGGCTACGGCCTCAGGCAGTGTTACTAGCGGCTACTCCAATATTCCGCGGTTGTTCCGATTCCAGGAGGCGCAATGAATCCGCGAACGCTGCTGATCGTGATTGTCGGATTGGCCGGGGTGGTTGAGGATCTGGCGCGGCGCAGGATTTCGAACTGGACTTCCGGAGGCGCCATCGCCGGCGGATTGATCGTGAATTTTGCCTATCGGGGCTGGACAGGCGCTCTGCACTCCCTTCTGGGGGCGATGATTGGCTTCGCGGTATTTCTGATTTTTTATCTGCTCGGCGGAATGGGCGGTGGAGACGTAAAGTTGATGGCTGGTTTCGGGGCCCTGTTGGGAGACAGCCAGATTCTGCCGGCAGCCATGCTGGCGGCAATATCGGGCGGCCTGATGGCAGTTGCCTATCTGGCGGCGCGCGCCGTGATCCGGCTCTGGAAAAACCGGACTGGGAGCAACTTCATCCGAGCGGCATCGAGTAGTGAAAAAGCCGGTGAGAGCATGCCTTATGCTCCGGCGATTACAGCGGGCGCCTGGCTGGCGCTCATTATCGGAACGTAGACTTCGAGGAGAAGAGGAAAGAATATGGACCGCAGGTTATTGACAGTTTTGGGTATGAGCGTCGTGCTGGCGCTGGTTGTGGCCGGACTTTTTTATATGGTCTCCTCGCACGCGGCGAAGGCGCCATCGCTGGCCACCAAAGATATGGTGGTCGCCGCGGAGTCTTTGCCTCTCGGGCTGGCCGTCAAACCAAATCACGTGAAAATCGTGAAAGTGCCAGTGGATATGTTTCCCAAGACCGCATTCACCAAGGTTGACGACGTGCTCGACCGCTCGGTGATCAGCGGCATCGTCCAGAATGAGGCGCTGCTCGAAGAGCGCATGGCGCCGCGCGGCAGCGGCATGGGTTTGTTGCCGATCATCCCGACAGGCATGCGGGCCATGGCGGTTCGCGTCAACGAGATCATCGGCGTGGCCGGGTTTATTCTCCCGGGAACGCGCGTGGACGTGCTGGTCACCGGCCGCCCGCCGGCCGGCTCCACTGCCGACGTTACCACTACTGTTTTGCAGAACATCACCATACTTTCCGCCAACCAGCAGATGCAGTCCGATAACCGCGGAGCCGCCATCAACGCGACCGTGGTCAACGTGCTGGTCACTCCCGAGCAAGCCGAGATTCTCACGCTGGCCGGGAACGAGGGCAGAATCGCGCTGGTGTTGCGGAACGCGATCGATCAGAAGACCGAGCCGGTTCCGGTGCACGAAACAGCCGAATTGTACAACGGGATGCGCAAGCCCAAGCCGGCGCCGGTGCTGATGGCCCGGGCGGCGAAACCCAAGCTCGTCATGCCGCCTCCGCCGCCTGTTGCCGCGCCACCGGTGGTTGTGCCCGACGAGATCATCATGATCCGCGGGCGTGAGAAGACTGTCGAATTACTTGGGACTAAGAAGCAGTAAATCGATTTGAAATGGGAGCGAGGAACTGTTTGGTGACCCTATGAATCATGCGACTGTAACACTTTTCGGAGTCAGAGGCGGTCCGCTCGGCCGGAGGCGAAGCAACTCGAGGCTTGCCCCAGCCCTGTGCGCGGCCGCTTTGGCGATTCCTTTCGCCGCCGCGGTCGTCCCGGCGTTATACGCCCAAGCGGCCAACCAGGAGTTGAAGCTGACCGTGGGTAAGAGCGTTGTGATCGATTATCCGTCCGATATCGGCCGCATCTCCACCAGCAACCCCGATGTGGTCGACGCCGTGCCGATCACGGCGCGCGAAATCCTCATCAATGCGAAAGCCAACGGCCAGGGCACCCTGGTGGTCTGGTCGAAAACTGGAGAACGCAGTTTCTTCTCCGTGACGGTGGAACAGAATCTGGAGTCGATCCAAAAGCTGCTGAAAGATACCTTCCCCAATGAGGCGATCGATCTGCGGGTGGCCCGCGATTCGGCGTCGCTCAACGGAAGGGTCACCAGTCAAATAGTCGCCGACCGGGCCCTGGCGCTGGTTTCCCCGGTGGTCAAATCGGTCGTCAACAATCTGCAAGTTATCCCTGGGCCGATAGACAGACAGATCGTGCTGCATGTGAAGTTCGCCTCGCTCGACCGCTCGCGGGCCGAGCAGCTCGGCGTCAATATCCTGTCGACCGGCGCCGCCAACACTCCGGGAAGAATCTCCACCGGCCAGTTCAACTCCGGCAGCTCGAACACTTTAATAGGAACCATCGGCGCGGCAATCGCCGGCACGGCCACCAACGTGTCGCTGGCGGACGCGCTCAACATATTCGCTTTCCGGCCGGACTTGAACCTGGCTCTGGTGATCAAGGCTCTTCAAACCGAGAACATCCTGCAGATCCTGGCCGAGCCCAATCTGGTGACGACCAACGGCAAGGAAGCCAGCTTCCTCGCCGGCGGCGAATTCCCCGTCCCGATTCTGCAGGGCGGCGGCAACGCCGGAGCGGTCACCATCCAATTCCGCGAATACGGAATCCGGCTCAACTTTCTTCCGAACTACACGGCTAACGGGACGATCAAGATGCATATCAAGCAGGAGCTATCGACCATCGATCTGACTAACTCGGTCGTCTTATCCGGCTTCACGATTCCGGCGTTGTCCACGCGCCGCGCCGAGACCGACGTCGAGCTCGGAGAAGGGCAGAGCTTCGCCATTGCCGGACTCATCGACGAGCGGGCGCAGGAGCAGCTCAGCAAGATCCCCGGATTGAGCAGCATTCCCATTTTGGGCCAATTGTTTAAGAGCCGGGCGCGTCAGAAGTCCAAGAGCGAATTAGTCGTGCTGGTGACTCCCGAAGGGATCATGCCGTTTAATCCCGCGGACCCCAAGCCAATGCCCAAGTTTCCGATCTTGCATCCCATTCCGGATAGTGCAGCCGGGATCCGCGAGGCGGGGAAAGTGATCCATCCTTAGGGAACCGGAAAACCATGGAACGGCGCGCCGTGCAACCGCAATCCGAGCTGACTTCGCTGGTGATCTCGCCCAATCGCGAGCTGGCGCAGCAATTCTCCGCCACATTACCGGCGGCGCGCGCGTTCCACATCCTGGCCGAGATCAAGACCTATCCGCCTGTGGCAACCTTGGATATCCGTCTGCGGCAGCTTCGGCCGGACCTGGTGTTTCTCGACCTGACCACCGATCTCGACGCGGCCACCGGCCTGATTGAATTTATCGCCGGCATTCGTCCGCCGGTCTACGTGGTGGGTCTGCATTCGCGGAACGACTCGGAGGCGATCCTCAGGTCTCTGCGCGCCGGCGCAACCGAATTCCTGTATGCGCCGTTCGATATCGAAATGCAGCGGCAGGCGCTCGGCCGTATCGCCCGTTTACGCAAACCGCCCAAGCATGCCGAAAATGAACGTGGGCGGCTGGTGGTGTTTTCAAGCGCAAAGCCCGGCTCAGGCGCTTCGACGCTGGCCTGCCAGACCGCTTTCGCGCTCAGTAAACTGTCGGGCAAGCGGGTCCTGCTCGCGGATTTCGATCTATGCAACGGCTCGGTGGCGTTCTTCTTTAAGATCAGCCCGTTCTACTCGATCCTGGACGCACTGAGGCAGATCGAGGAGAAGGGCGAATCGGATTGGTCGTCGCTGGTATCGAGCACCGAGGGCGTCGATATACTGGCCGCTCCCGATCTTCCGGCTGAAGCGGCGGTCGATGAAGACAAGCTGCACGAAGTGCTGGAATCGGTGCGCCAGGTGTATGACTGGATCGTGATCGATCTGCCATCGGTATTCGAGAAGCTGAGTCTGCTGACGATATCCGATTCGGACGAAGCTTTCATGGTCTCCACCAGCGAGCTGCCGAGTCTGCATCTGACTCGCAAGGCGGTCGCCTATCTGGGCATGCTGGGATTCGGCCTGGAGCGCTACCGCGTGCTGGTAAATCGCATGGGCAAGCAGGACGGAATTACCGGCGAGGACATGGCGAAAATTTTCGGCGCGCCGGTCCACGCGACGTTTCCGAACGATTATCTTTCGATTCATAAAGGGTTGACCGCTGGAGCGCCCCTGGCCGGGAAGTGTCCGCTAGGTAGGTCCGTGGAGAGCTTTGTTGGACAGCTCACCGCCCGCGCGCAGGCGGAGAAGAAGACTGGCGCGCACTTGAATTGAGCGGGGTTGAATAGATCGCAGTGGAATAGATCAGCGGACAGGCCTGGGGCCTGTGGGGATTGACGGCAAGATGGCACAAACGATAAATACGGATCGGCCGGCGCAGGAGATGACCTGGGACCAGCGCCTGCTGCGGAACTCAGGACGGCAGAAAGCCGCTCTCAAGCCGGAGTATCAAGAGCTCAAATTCACGCTGCACCGCAAGCTGCTCGACAAGATCAATCTCGAAGCCCTTGCGACCATCGACAATCAGCGTGTTCGGGCGGAAGTGCGCCAGGCGGTAATCTCGCTGATCGACGGAGAGCCGACGCTGCTCAGCTCCCTCGAAAAACAGCAGATCAGTGAAGAGGTCCTCGACGAAGTCTTCGGCCTGGGACCGCTCGAACCGCTGCTGCAGGACCCGACGATATCGGACATCCTGGTCAATACCCACAAGCAGGTCTACATCGAGCGCAGAGGATTACTCGAGCTGACCACGGTGCGGTTCCGCGACGACCAGCATCTGCTCCGCATCATCGACAAGATCGTTTCGCAGGTTGGCCGGCGCGTCGACGAATCGACGCCCATGGTGGATGCGCGATTGAGCGACGGAAGCCGCGTCAACGCCATCATTCCTCCGCTGGCCGTGGACGGCCCGCTGCTTTCCATCCGCCGTTTCGGCACCGACAAGCTGATGCCGCAGGACCTGGTGGACAAGAAGGCGATGACCTCGGGCATGATGGAGATGCTGCAGGGCGCGGTCAAAGCCAAGTTGAATATCATCATCGTCGGCGGAACCGGCGCCGGCAAGACGACTCTGCTTAACGCGGTCTCCGTCTTCATTTCAAATAAGGAACGCATTGTCACCATCGAGGATGCGGCCGAATTGCAACTCAAGCAGCCGCACGTGGCGCGCCTCGAAACCAGGCCGCCCAATATCGAGGGACAGGGCGCGGTGCGCCAGCGGCAACTCCTGGTGAACAGCCTCCGTATGCGGCCCGACCGCATCGTCGTCGGCGAGGTCCGCGGAGAGGAAGCGCTGGACATGTTGCAGGCCATGAACACGGGTCACGATGGATCCTTGACCACCATCCACGCCAACACGCCGCGCGACGCGGTTTCGCGCCTGGAAGTGATGGTGTCGCTGGCCAATGCGAACATGCAGCTGATTTCCATCCGCCAGCAGATCGCCTCCGCCGTTCATCTGTTCGTGCAGACGGCCCGCTTGAGCGATGGATCGCGGCGCGTCGTCAACCTGACCGAAGTCAGCGGCATGGAAGGCGACGTGATCACCCTGCAGGATATTTTCGTTTTTGAGAAACGCGGCGTCTCCCCGGATGGCAAGGTGCTCGGCCGGTTCGCCGCCACCGGTATTCGTCCCAAGTTTTACGAGAAGCTGCTGGCGGCGGGAATTCGTCTTCCACCGGATATCTTCGACCAGGTAATGGATGTTTAGGAGGCCGCCTCTATGATTATCTACGCCTTTCTCGTTTTCGTCTTCATCGTCGCCGGGACGATGGTGCTCTATTCGATGTTCGGCAAGTCCGGCGGAGGCGCCGAGGTGCAGCGCGTCAAAGACCGGTTGCTCGGCAAGAACAAGCCGCAAAAGTCCCAGGGGGGAACGGGCGAAGCGCCGTCATTGATCAAGAGCGACGAGCCTACCACCAGCATCGCGGAGAAGCTTCTGGCCCAGCTCCAGTTGGCCGAGCGCGTGGAAGCGATGATCGAAAAGGCGGGCCTGCGCTGGACTTCCGCCAAGCTGATGCAGTTGGCCCTGATCTTCGGAGCGGGGGGATTCTTCTTTACCTGGTATATGCTTCCGCCCCCCTTCGACCGGTTTGCGTGGGGGGCCGCCGCGGCCGGGTTCTGCGGGCCTTTCGCTTATGTGAAGCGGAAGGGTTCGGCCCGCATGAAGCTATTTGAACAGCAGTTCCCCGACAGCCTGGAGTTCGTGTCGCGCTCCATGCGCGCCGGCCATGCCTTTTCGGTTTCGCTCGAGATGATCCACAGAGAATTCAGCGAGCCGCTGGCAGGCGAGTTCCGCCGCACCTTCGACGAGCAGAACCTGGGATTGCCGCTCGATATCGCGCTGCAAAACCTGGCCAAGCGCGTTCCCCTTCTCGAAGTGCATTTCTTCGTCTCCGCCGTTCTGCTGCAAAAGCGTACTGGCGGCAATCTATCGGAGCTGCTCGATAAGCTGGCGACCATTATCCGCGAGCGGTTTAAGCTTCGCGGCAAGATCAAGGCCATCAGCGCGCACGGCCGCATCACGGCGACGACACTGTCGCTCATCCCGGCGGGGGTGGCGTTTCTAATGTTCTATTCGAACCGTGACTATATCGAATTCTTTGTCAAGGACCCGGTGGGCAACCAGATGGCCGGGGTATCTATCTTTTTTCAGATCGTCGGCTACTTGATCATGAAGAAAATCGTAACCATCGAGATCTAAATATATGGACGTGCTCTTCTCACTGGTGATATTCCTCGCGCTGACAGGCGTCTTCGCGCTGTTGGGATTGAACGTATGGGTTTGGCCGAAGGCGGCCATCGACCGCGTGACGGCGTCTGCGGGAGATCAGCACGTGCAATCTCCAGCCCATCCCAGCCTGGCCTTTCATGACCTGCTGAAGAAGCTTGGCACCTTGGTGCCCGCCTCGCCCAAAGACACGACGGTCATGCAGCGGCGCCTGATTCGCGCCGGCTTCCGCAATCCCAATGCGCTGAAGGTGCTATATGGCGCTAAGTTCGTGATGGCGATCCTGATGCCGATGCTGACTTTCGGGGCAATCGCCGGCGCGTCCTGGGAGTCGAGCAGCAAATTCATGGCGACGCTGGCCGCGATCGCGATCGGTTTCTTCGCGCCCAACGAATATGTGCGGATGGTGTCGAAGCGGCGCCAAAAGCAGATCCGTAGAGCGCTGCCGAACGCGCTCGATCTGCTGGTGGTGTCGGTCGAGTCCGGACTGGGTCTCGATCAGGGAATCGTGCAGGTGGCCAAGGAGCTCGAAAACGCCCACCCGGAAATCAGCGAAGAGTTTTCCTTGATGACTCTCGAGCTCAAGGCCGGCAAGCGCCGCATCGAAGCGCTGCGAAACCTGGCCGAGCGCACCAACGTGGAGGATTTGAAAAAGCTGGTGGCCGTGTTGATCCAGGCCGACCGCTTTGGGACCAGCGTGGCGGCGACGCTGCGCAATCACGCCGAATTCATGCGCGTGCAGGCCCGCCAGATCGCCGAAGAGAAGGCGGCCAAGCTGGGCGTAAAACTCGTGTTTCCGATCTTTTTTTGCATCCTGCCTTCACTGTTCGTGGTGACGGTAGGACCGATGGCGATAAAAGTCGTCCGGGAGCTGATCCCGATGATCAACAGGCTTTGATGAGTGGTTTAGATTAAAGGAGAAATAACATGGATCCTTCAATGGTTCGTATCGTCTGCGCAGTTCTGGCCGCTGCTTTGCTGGGCCTGATCGTCATGCGCCGCCGTAACAAAGCGGAGTAGTTTTTTAACCTTTGCGGTCAGCTTTCAGCTTTCGGCTTTTCAGCTTCACGCTGGTGTCCGAAGCGCTGAAAGCTGATTGCTGAAAGCATAGCTGAACAGTTAAAGATCGCCCGGCCGCGGTGAGGCGCCGCGACGGGCGAATGAGAACACGGCGTCTCAACGGGAGATTTGTGTCACAAGCCGGAATAAGGATTGTATGAATCGGAATGCAGGACTTCAGAGCTTATTATCTGGTATTCGCCGGGGTGCGGCGCGTTTGGGATTGCCGGCTCTTTTATCTTCGGCGGCGGTGTGGGGCGCAACCTTCGGGAGCGTGGTTCCTCTCGATATTCCCATCGGTGGGCATGTTTCCGATATAGTCCTCGACGAGCCGCGGGGCGTGCTGTACGCAGCAAACTTCACAGCGAGAAGGATTGAGGTGATCTCGATCGCGGACCGGAATATAGTCCGGAAGATCGACGTGCCGGCGCAGCCTGGATCGATGGCGTTGTCTCCAGATGGCGGTTTGCTGGTAGTCACGCATTTCGGAGGCGATCCCGGATTCGTTCTGGATCAGCCGCCGGCGGGCAGATGCCCCTCAGGGGCTGTCTCGGTCATTAATCTGGGTACAAGCGCGATTGCATCGACGGCTTGCGTCAATTCGCCTATTGCTGTCGCCTTTGGCAACGATGGTCTGGCGCTGATCGCCACAGTTGAAGAATTGTTATTGCTCGATCCGGTGTCCGGCGCTGTCCAATCACTAGGCCAGCTTCAGTGCGGCAAAACACTAAATGGTATTGCGGCTCCGGTCTGTGCACTTGGAGCAGGCTTACCGGTTAATCTCAATAATTCTCCCCCCCAGATTATCGCCGCTTCGATTACAGCGGCTCAGGACGGTTTCACGATTTACGGGCAACTGATTACTCAAAACGCGTCGGCTCCGCCAATTGGTCCCCCCTTTGCACTCCGATTCCGCTACGACGTTGGCTCCAAGTCGAACCCCGGATCGGGACCGAGCACGGTCAGCGTGAATCGAAATGGTTCCAGGTTCATGGCTGGTTGGGCCCTGTTCGATCGAAACGGAAGCGTCGTTGCGCAATTCCACAATCCAAGGACCACGGACAACATCGGCAGCCATGTGTTCGACACGGTCGGGAATGCGGCCTATCCGTATGGCGTTATTTATGCGCAGGTTCCCGATGGTTCGGGTTCAGGCGCTGCCCCCCCAGCCACGACACCGGCGACGGGCCCTGGCGGCGCCCCGCTTGGCAATCTGCCGCTGCCTGAGCCAGTGCTGATGCTGGTTGACGCGGACAACCTCACGGTGCGTGAGCGAATCCAGTTGCCGGAGAATCTGGCGGGGCGCTCCGTTCTCAATTCGAAGCGGGACGTCATGTATTCCGCCTCCGACAGCGGCGTGCTGATTTTGCCGGTAGGTTCGCTTTCGAGCCAGCCGCGCCTGGCCGCTTCCAAAGAGGACATCGTTTTCCGGCCGGATTTATGTAAATCGGGCATGACCAGCCAGACGCTGGACATCGTGAATCCCGCTGGCGGCAGGGTGGGATTCGCCATCATCCCCGACGATGGCCGCATTACCGTAACCCCCAACTCCGGATTCACTCCGGCGCGAGTGACGGTTAGCGTCGATGCGGGCGCGTTCCAGCAACAGAACGGAACCACCACCGCATCGCTGAAGATATTCTCGCTCGATGCAATCAACGTTCCCGGCGCGGTGCGCGTTCTGATCAACAATCGCGGCGCCGACCAGCGCGGCACGTTCCTCACCGTACCCGGAACGTTAGTCGATCTTCTGGCAGATCCCGCGAGGGACCGGTTCTACGTTCTCCGTCAGGGGAAGAACGACGTGCTTGTTTACGACAGCACGAACAACAACCTGCTGGCGGCCATGCGGACCAGCGCGACACCGACGCAGATGACGTTAACGATGGATCGAAAGTATCTGCTGGTGGGGCACGAGGATTCTCAGTTCGCCTACGTGTACGATCTCGAAACCTTAAAGCCCGTGCCTGCCGACCTGCATATCCTGTTTCCAGCCGGCCACTATCCGAAGTCGATTGCGGCTACGAACACGACGATATTAGCGGCATCGAGGTTCGATAGAAGCGGCACTGCGCTGCATTCGTCGGCTAAGGGCCGGGACATTCAGATTGATGCGGTAGATTTTCCAAATCGCAGGGGCTGGCCACTGCCGAGCCTGGGAATCTATGGTAATTGCGGTTCTACCGCCGGCCCATGTCCATACAACACGATTTTGACTCCCACGCCGGACGGAAGATTGAGTTTCGCGGCGCTCTCGGACGGCAACGTATTTCTCTACAGTGACGCGCTACACACGTTCACTACTTCGCGGAAGGATTTTCCGGCGCTCTCGGGCGCCTATGCGGCGTCGAACAACGGTCAATACGTAGTGGGCAACAATGTCCTGAACTCTTCGCTGGTTCCAGTGAAGGGGCTGGATTCGGGAGTCAACCCTTCGTCCGGCTTCGTATTTGTGAACAACACCGCGATTCGCACAACCGCTCAGGCCGCCGCCCTGCCCCCGCCGCCCACTAGCCGTACAGAGTGTGTTTTCGGCGGCGCAATCTGCGTCACCCAACAGTTGCCCAGCCCCGGAGTATCCACCTATCCTCCGGGCGCGATAACCCCCGGATCCATCCAGACAGTCACCAGCCTCGGCCCCGACAAGTTCGACCCGAGCCTGAGCGACAGCGTGCGGCCGGTTCGGCTGGCCGAAACGCCGTTGAGCGGGAGCTCCGAAGCTGTCTTTACCCGGACGCTGGCAGCGGTCCGCGATCAGAGCGCCCTGGTATTGCTGACTCAGTCCGGGCTTACCGTCATGCCCTGGAAATATGACGCGCCGGTTCCGATTCCACAGCTCGCCCGCGTACTGAGCTCGGCGGACCAGGCGAAAGCGGTCGCTTCGGGCAGCCTGATCAGCCTGATGGGGCTCGGTATGCCGACTGCGCTCGGCGATGCCTGTTTCACCGTCAACGGGGCGAGCGCCCCGCTGCTGCAGTCGGTCTCCTCAACGCAGATCAACGCGCAGTTGCCGTTCGACGCGGCCGGAAATGCGCAGCTCACGCTTTACACACAGGGGGGCGCGAGCGACAACTTGAATATCACGATCCTGCCGGCGGCGCCGGGCGTTTTCCGCACGTCGGGAGAGCTCGCCGCCGATGGCGCGGGCGCGATGGTTTACCGGGCATCGAACAACTCGCTGGTGAGTCCGCTAAATCCGGTGCAACCCGGCGACGAACTGGTGATCTTCGCGACCGGACTGGGCCGCACTACGCCGGCGATCCGTGCCGGCGAAGCTGCTCCGGCCGATCCGTTATCGATGGCGGTGATTCCGGTCGAAGTAACCCTGGACGGCGCGCCACTTACGGTCGATAACGCATCGCTGACGCCGGGCGGAATCGGGATTTACCAAATTAACGTGAAGGCGCCGCTCGAGTTGGGCGAAGGGAACAACGTGCCGCTGACAGTAAGCCAGGGGGGCATGTCGACGACCGTGGCGGTTCAGGTGGCAGGCCAGTGAGACGAACAATTGCAGGGGCATACTTTATGACGAGGAGATTCGCAGTTCGCGCACTGGGCGCCGGCCTTGTCGCCGTAATACTGGCGGCGCCGGGCTGGGCGGGGGTGTTCGGCAAAGTCGTACCGATCGGCGGCAATGCGTCGGATATTGTCCTCGATGAAGCTCGCGGTGTGCTTTACATCGCCAACTTCACGGCAAACCGGATCGAAGTGATGAGCACGGATGATCTCACGATTTCCAGCTCCATCAATGTGAATCCGCAGCCGGGCTCGATGGCGCTGTCACCCGATGGCAAGTATCTGGTCATCGGGCACTATAACAACGTCGCGGCGCTCGCCGCGGCGAAGGCGATTCCGCAATCCAACGCGCTGACGATCCTGAACCTAGAAAGCAACACCAGGCAGATCTTCGCGCTGGGCAATTCTCCGCTGGGGATCGCGTTCGGCGCCGACGGGCTCGCGCTAATTTTGACTGCGTCCACGGATAGCACAACGGATTCGGGAGCATTCTTCCTGCTCGATCCGGCGACCGGGACCTTGCGCCTGATCGAGACCCTTGCCACTCTTACCGGCAAGACTCTTCCCGTAACGCCTGGAACGTTTCCGCCGCAAATCACGACCGGATCGCTCGCCGCCTCCGGTGACAGATCGGTGATATACGGGGTGACCGACGGCCTGCTCATCAGGTATGACGTAAAGACGAGAAATCTCACTGCGGGCGGATACACGGCATCGCCCCCGCTCGGACCGCGGCTCGCCAGCGCAGGCGCCGATGGCACATATTTTGCCCTGGGTTGGGCGGTTTCGAATACCTTTGACCGAAACCCGTTCGCTTACCAATTCCCCATCGTCGGAGGGGCCCTCAATGTAGGGACGCATGCCATCGATTCGGCGTCGAATACGATCTACGCGCAGGTTCCCGAGCAGCTTCCTCCACCCGCGCCCCCGGCTTCGACCACGACCTGTTTTCCCGATGGAAGGTGCATCACCATTACCAATGCTCCAAACCCCACCGCGACGCCATCGGCTGACACCAGGCCGGCCAACCTTATGATTGCCGATCTGGACAATCTTAATGTCCGGGAACGGATGTTGCTGGCGGAAAATCTAGGCGGAAGGTCCGTATTGAACAAGGCCCGGGATACGATGTACTCGATTTCCGACAGCGGCGTGACAGTGTTTCCGGTTGGCGCCGCCCTGCGGACGGTTCACCGTGTGGCGGCGTCGCAGGAAGATGTCGTATTTCGCGGGAATGCCTGCAATAAGAACCTATCCTTCCAGGAGATCACGATCTCCGACCCGAGCGGCGGCAGGACCGATTTTACTTTGAGGCCGCTGGCGGCTGGAATCAGCGTTGTGCCATCGTCGGGCGTGACGCCGGCGAGGGTACGGATTTATTACGATCCGGTATCCTTCCAGAACCAGAAGGGGACCACCGCGATCACAGTGAGACTGAAGTCCGTATTGGCCGCGAATATTCCGCAAGACATTCGCGTGTTGATCAATGCCCACGATTCGGACCAGCGCGGTCTGTTCGTCAACGTTCCCGGTAGGCTAGTCGATCTTCTGCCGGACGCTGCGCACGATCGGTATTACGTTCTGCGCCAGGACCGGAACCAGGTACTGGTCTTCGATGCCGGGAACAATGCTCAGATCGCGACTCTGCGGACCAGCAACACACCTACCCAGATGGCGATTACGGCGGACGGAAAGTACCTCCTGGTGGGGCACAACGACGCTCAAATCATTTCCGTGTTCGACCTGGATACGTTGAAGGCGGACCAGCCAGTGTACATGCCGTTCGGGCATTATCCTCGCTCGGTCGCGGTATCGGGCCGCGCGATTCTGGCGGCTTCCCGCGTGGCGGGGCCGATCCACATGATCAGCAAGGTGGATATGGCGAGCCGCACGGGGTCCGCATACCAGACTTTGGGAGCTTTCAAGAACAGCATCAATATGGATACGGTATTAGTCGCCCCGCCAAACCGCGCCTCCATTCTGGCTGCGATGGCGGACGGGACCACCATGCTGTATGACGCTAGCGCGGACACATTCACGGTCGCGCGCAAGGATTTCACCTCGCTGTCGGGAGTTTATGCGGCCTCCAGTTATGGCGTGTTCGTGATTGGCGACAGCGTGCTCAATGCATCGCTTGTTTCCACCGGACGATTCGGGACCGGAAGCGGAACCGGATCTGGAGTCTCCGCCGGAATCGCTTTTGTCGACCAGCTTGGCTACCGGACTACCTCGACCGACATGGCCGGGCCAGGCGTTGTTCAGAAAATCGATTTCACCCTGGGAACGGCATTCCGGGCGACCCGCACAGTGGAGTCGCCGCTATTCACGCCGCCGCTCCCGCCGGCCGATCCGAACTTGCCGGTCACCCCGGCTCCGGTGCAAGTGAACAGCTTCGCATTCAAACGAACGCTGGCGGCGCTGGTGGACCGGGGGATGCTCATCTCGCTCTCTCAATCCGGATTCATCATCCTGCCGGCCGCCTACGATGCGCCGGTTCCAATTCCGCAGATCAGCAAGATTGTCAACGCGGCCGATCAAACTCAGCCGGTCGCGCCGGGCGGGCTGATTAATGTGATGGGCGCGGACTTGAGCCTCACCAACATCGCCACCAGCGAGATTCCAACGCCCACCGCGCTCGGCGACTCCTGCCTGACGGTGAATGGCATCGCTATCCCGCTGCTGCTGGTTTCGTCGAAACAGATCAA
>WNFJ01166025.1_pt1 | contig 22280 bp, 19 predicted proteins | sample 5400461 | NCBI WGS metagenome assembly WNFJ01 (sample SAMN13153349, study PRJNA577476) | soil metagenome | isolation source: 115 cm saprolite on Douglas fir-dominated hillslope | place: USA:California | collected 2013-09-17
CACCGTCACCTACGGGGTGCACAAGTTCCACCGCTTCCACACGCTCACCAACCATTTCTACATTTCCCGGCCGATTTTCCTCAACCGCGCCGCGTTCGACGATTGGCCGTCCGAGCTGCAAGACGTGATGCGCGCCGCCGTGCAGGAGGCGATCGCGTTCCAGCGCGATCTGCACGTGCGCGAAGAGGAAGACGCCCGGCGCGCCATCGAGTCCGCCGGCTGCGAGATCATCGAGCTTGACGGCGACCAGCATTCACTATTCGTCAAGGCCGTGCAGCCGCTCTTGCGCGAAGCGCGGGCGGAATACGGGGATGATTTGTTCGAGCTGGCCGGGGCCGGTTGAGAGGCACCCGATTCATGACCGCCCCTCGGGTGGTCGCCGGTGAGGTGACTTGTTAGCCTAACCCGCGGCTTGACGTTGCGGGATGTTCTGCAGGACAACATATTGCTTCCTGAGCTCATAGCCAAATTGCGGCCAGCGATTGACGTAGTCACACAGCGCTCGCGCCCCCAGCTGCCAGTCCTCACCGTTGACTCTGCAATCGGCTTGCGGCGAACCGGTCTCGTTGCGTACCGCAACCAGCCGAATGCCGAAGAAACCGTCGACTTCAATGAATGACCGAAACGCTTCGAACGTATTGGTCAATAGGCAGCACGGACAAAAGGGATGGTCTTCCGTCTTGGAACCGTGCTCTGGAGTCGCAGCGCCCGGCGGCCCCTTCACAAAGTGCGCAATCGGGCCAAGCAACGCTCGACGATTCAGCGGCGCCATACCGTCCCGCGGTGGAAATGTCATTTCGAATGTCGCGCAATGTTCGGCCTTATCACGCTCGGCGTCCATCAACACAACAAGATCGCCCTGTGCCCAGTCGTCGAAACCCCTGCACACTGCGTCAATCACACCATCACCTGTGGCATGCTGGTATTCGAAGATACCGTTGGATGCGAACTCGGGATGGGTCGCCGCGATCGTGGTAACGGAGCGAACTCCACCGTCCTTCAGTGGGTGCAGTTCAATCAGACGCGGCATGAAGACGAACTTGGTCCCGCGATGTTCAAGCCACGTTTCGTGGCGCGTTACCGAGTGACCCCGCTGCTCCAAAACAAGAGCAGCCAACTGGACAACGTCTTGCTCGGTTAACATGATGGCCCACGCGTCGCGTTGACATAAATCCGCAGGTTGGAAAACTAATGTTTCGGACGCTCGTGGGCGCGTCAAGGACCAATTGGGCACGTCTGGAGCTGGCGGCAAGTTGGGGCTAACCAAGGAAAATTTGGGGGACCGATCATGGCGATTAGATTTCGATGGGGAGATAATGAGCGCCTACCATGACATATGAGCAACTCATCTCAGAGGGCCGCAAGCTGGAGCGGTCGTGCGTGTTCCTGCGGCCGACGGGCACCGGCCCGGTTGCCGCGGTTTGGTATGAGCGCGATCAACGCGAGATCGAATCCACCGGGTTTCAATCTTGGCTCAGTGTCGACGCTCGCCACATTCCCGACCTACCGCCATCGGTGGCAGGCTACATCAACGTCTTTAGCGATGAAGCGACATGCAAGGGCGGGCGGGTTGAGGTCACATCAACGTGGCCGAGGGGAGCAGGCACGCCGCTTCATGCCCACCCGGCCTCGGTGCTGCCACCCATCGACGCCGTGTTTGCGCGAGGCTCGGAGGCCGTCGGCGACTGGATCGCCTCATACGGGCGGAACCGTCGCGTGCGCTACTACAGCAATTTCAAGGGTGACGCCATCGTGGAGCCATATGAACGGATATGGGCCCGCGAGTTCCCAATCTGCTTCGAGTCGGACATCTACGCGGTCCTGGGCGGCTGGCATTTCCCGTGTGCCGACGATGATTGGCACGATTTGATCGACGAGCAATTGATGGTCCTTACCGTTCGTGGTTCCGAGCCCTGGGTAGAGGCTTGGCGTACCAGGACTGGTCAATTCAAGGTCATCCAAAGAATTACGTGAAGGTCATAGAGGGGATCGTGGCGTTGGAAGGTCACTGCTTTTGGCGACTGAACAATGTTCGCTGGATCGTGTCCGGCACCATGTCGAGATTTTTACCAACGCGGTGCTTGGATCGTGAACTGTTCGAGGGTCATGGGCCCGCACACTAACCAAATGAAGACAGCCATGAAGGCCGGATCACCGCCGGCGGCCTGTGCGCCGTTCGTTCGAGGTCCAAGAAATATGTACCAAGGTCGCGATGCGGGCAATAAAGCCGTACCGAATGCCGTGCCAAAGAAATGCCCGCGCGAATTTAAGGGCGGTCCAACGATTGCCGCTCTCCAATGATGCGAGTGCCGCAACGAGCGGCCCTCGCGCTTGTCTTTCGCCCAGCAAATGACTATTATGACTATCTTGACCTTTTCGGTCGGAGCATGAAGCCATGAACACCGATAATTGGACCGTCGCCGAGGCGAAAGCGAAGTTCAGCGAAGTCATTGAGAGAGCGCGGTCGGGTGGGCCGCAAACCATCACGAGGAATGGACGCACCGCCGTGGTCGTGGTGGCCGCCGAGGAATGGGAACGGAAGACGAAGCGCGCTGGAAACCTCGCGGAATTTTTTGCCGCTTCCCCGCTCAGGGGATCGGGTATGAGAACCAAGCGCGGCAAAGACCGTCCGCGCAAAGTTGACCTATGAGCTTCCTTCTCGATACCAACGTGGTGTCCGAGTGGGTGAAGCCACGTCCCGATGCAGGCGTCGTGGCGTGGCTGGCGGACGTCGACGAAGATCGCGTTTTCGTCAGTGTCATCACACTGGCCGAACTGCGTTACGGGATCGAACGCATGGCGACTGGCAATCGCCGAACGCGGCTCGACGAATGGCTACGGAACGAGCTGCCGCTGCGCTTTGAAGGACGGATCCTTTCGATCAACAGCGCGACCGCCGATGCTTGGGGGAAGATCGTGGCGCGGAACGAGGCGTTAGGCCGACCGATAAGCGTCACGGATGCATTCATCGCAGCCACTGTCGAAGTTCACGGGCTAACGCTCGTTACGCGCAATGCCTCGGATTTCGAGCCCACATTGAAGTCTATCGTGAACCCCTGGACTGGGGGCTGACTTTCGGATGCCCCATTTCTCGCAAGGGTGGAAATCTTCGAGCTTCCGCCCCTTGCCTGGCCCGCAGATGCGGTTGTTGCCCTGCTGCGATCGCGTTGGCGGTATCATGGTAGGGTCGTTTTGGCAGAACAAACTGGAATTTCATGAATGAAAACAGTAGCCGCGATCCCGGCGCTGCCGGCGGGAGGCGAATTGGCCCTGTGAGGGGCTCTCCTTTAGGCGGATTAACGTAGCGAGACAGTCCTGATGCGAAGAGTGGCGGGTTACGCCTTCGGCTAACCCGCCCTGCTCTGAATTCAGCTCTTGAGCCGGTAGCCGGTCTTGAAGATCCACCACACCACCGCGAGGCAGACCACAAGGAACAGCGCCGTCATGCCCAGGCTCACTCCCACGCTCACGTCGGCGATCCCGAAGAAGCTCCAGCGGAACCCGCTGATCAGGTAGACCACCGGATTGAACAGGGTAACGGTCTGCCAGGCCGGCGGCAGGACGCTGATCGAGTAGAAGCTTCCGCCCAGGAAGGTCAGCGGCGAGATGATCAAGAGCGGCACGATCTGCAGCTTTTCGAAGCCGTCCGCCCAGATGCCGATGATGAAGCCGAGCAGGCTGAAGGTCAGCGCGGTGAGCACCAGGAACACCAGCATCCAGACCGGATGCAAGATCTGGAGCGGCACGAACAGGCCGGCGGTGGCGAGGATGATCGCCCCCAGTATGATCGATTTGCTGGCGGCGGCTCCGACATAGCCCAGCACGATCTCGAAAAACGAAATCGGCGCCGACAGGAGCTCGTAGATCGTGCCGGTGAACCGCGGAAAATAGATGCCGAACGACGCGTTCGCCACGCTCTGCGTGAGCAGCGTCAGCATGATCAGTCCCGGCACGATGAAGGCGCCGTAGCGGACCCCGTCGATCTCTGTGATGCGCGATCCGAGCGCCGCGCCGAACACCACGAAGTAGAGCGCGGTCGAGATGACCGGCGACACGATGCTCTGCGCCAGCGTGCGCCGCGTGCGGTTCATCTCGAAAGTGTAGATCGCGCGGACCGCCCGAAGATTCATTTTTTCTGCCTCACCAAATTGACGAAGATGTCTTCCAACGAGCTTTGCGTCGTGTTGAGATCCTTGAACCTGATCCCGGCGAGATTGAGGTCCTTGAGCAAAGCGGTGATGCCGGTGCGTTCGGCCTGGGTGTCATAGGTGTAGATCAGCTCGCCGCCGTCGGCCGCGAGCGTCAAGTTGTAGGTCGCGAGCTCGGCCGGTATGACCTCGATCCTTTGGATCAGCTGCAGCGCCAATTGCTTCTTGCCGAGCTTGTGCATGAGCTCGGCCTTGTCCTCGACCAGGATGATTTCGCCCTTGTTGATCACGCCGATCCGATCGGCCATCTGCTCGGCTTCTTCGATATAGTGCGTGGTCAGGATGATGGTCACGCCCGAAGCGCGCAGCAGCCGCACGATCTGCCACATGTCCTTGCGCAATTCGACATCGACGCCGGCGGTCGGCTCGTCCAGGAACAGGATCTGGGGCTCGTGCGACAGCGCCTTGGCGATCAGCACGCGGCGCTTCATGCCACCGCTGAGCGTCATGATCTTGCTGTCCTTGCGGCTCCACAAGGTCAGATCCTTGAGCACCTTTTCGATGTGAGCCGGATTGTCCGGCTTGCCGAACAGGCCGCGGCTGAAGCTTACCGTCGCCCAAACGGTTTCGAATGCATCGGTGGTGAGCTCCTGCGGCACCAGGCCGATCATTGAGCGGACGATGCGGTAGTCCCTGACGATGTCGCGGCCGTCCACCAGGACGGCGCCTGCGGACGCGGTCACGATCCCGCAGATGATGTTGATCAGCGTGGTCTTGCCGGCGCCGTTGGGACCCAGCAGGGCAAAAATCTCGCCGTGGCGAATGTCCAGGTTGACGCTCTTGAGAGCCTGGTAGCCGGACGCATAGGTCTTGGAGAGATTGGTGACCGAAATGATGGGCTGCATGGGCGCGAGGATGGCTGAGCAAGAGGTCCCGCAGAACGGAATGGCGCAGATGCGGGCTTCGGAGCGCGGGGCCGCCGCGGCATTTTCCGGCAGGAACGGCAGACCGCAGGCTCTTAGACGCCCGATGCGCTTCGGTCAAACGCCAATTCCGACGGCCAGCCCGGCTGTGCTGCGCGGATTGCAGGGTTCAAGGCTGCGTGCCGGGAGCCTTGAGCCGCGCCGCCTCTTTGAGGTCGGCGTCGGCCCGCTCGTTGTCGCCCTTGGCACGGTATGCGAGGCCCCGCTTGTCGTAGGCGTTGGAAAACTTGGGATTGAGCTTGATCGCCTGGTTGAAGTCGGCGATGGCGCGGTTGTTGTCTCCCTTGGCACCGTAGGCCACGCCCCGGTTGTAATAGGCCCAGAAGTACTTCGGTTCGAGCCTGACCGCCTCGCTGTAGTCGGCGATGGCGCGGTCGTTGTCGCCCTTGGCGGCGAAGGCTATGCCCCGGTTGGTGTAGACGAAAAAGCGCTTGGGATCGAGCCGGATCGCCTCGTTGTAGTCGGCGATGGCGCGATCCTTGTCGCCCTTGGAGAAGTATGCCGCGCCGCGACTGTTGTATGCGGCCGCGAGTTTGGGATCGAGCGTGATCGCCTCGTTGGAGTCGGCCAACGCATGGTCGAGGTCGCCCTTGGCGCGGTATGCGAAGCCTCGGTCGGCGTAGGCGAGCGCGTATTTGGGGTCGAGCCGAATCGCCTCGCTGTACGCCGCGATGGCGTGGTCGAGATCGCCTTTGGCACCATAGGCGTCACCGCGGCCGGCGTTGGCGGGGGCGTATCTGGGATCGAGCCGGGCCGCGTCGCCGGGCTCGGCAGCGCGATCGGGGCCGCCCTTCAGGATGCGTTCGACGTTCTCACCACCGGCGATTTGCGGGTTGGACGGCTCGAGGCGGTTTTGCACTTCGCGCTTGCGGATGGCAGCGCTTGCCAGAGCAAATGCATCCCTCAGATTTGCAGTGCGACGCAGCGCCGTGTTGAAAAAGGCGTCGCCGAAATAGGTCCATGCGTTTCCATTTTTGCAGCCAAATGACGCGTGATCCGCATCCGCGGCAGTGATGACCAGCGTGTCGGGATCGGCGAGCGGCGGTATGAAAACCCCCGAATAGCACGCCGAAATGATCACGATGCGGTGCCGCACCCGCGTCCGGTCAAGCATGGTGAAGAGATCCAACGGTGACAGGATCTCTTGGCGCCTCGGGGTTTTCACGGCAAGCCCGGCGCGGGAGCCATGTGATGTCAGGATCAGGAACAAAATGTCGTTCTCGACGTCCATTGCCTTGGCGGCTGATTGCAAGGTGGCCGCGACCGTCTCGGAGGTCGCCTCCTCGCCGCTTTTCGTGTTGGCGCGCACGATGGCGGGGCTACCGCCGAATCGGCTCGCTACGATTTGGGCCGCGCCCTTGGCCTCGCTCTCGAACACGCTTTGATCACCGAACAGTCCAAACGCCACAACTTTAGCCTCCGGCTTGAACTCGGCGCCCTGTGAGTCGGAGGCCGGAGCGAAGGCGAAGAACAAAGCGAACAACCACGCCGCTCTTGAAGGACGAATTGCGGTGATCATGGCGGCTCCGCTTGGCTGGGTTTCTTCGTGGACTCGGGTGGAAGCGATGTTCCCAATTCTAGGGCATCGGCAGCCCGCAGTTAAGCAGGGACCCTGCGAGTCGGCAGCGGGTGCTTGGCCGCCGGACTGCTGCCAAACCGCCGCCGCAACCGCCTTGACGCGCTTGGTCCATGCGCAGATAGTTTGCACCAAATCGCCGCTCTTGCGCGCCCGCCATGGCGGGGCTGCGACGAGCAAGACGATTACGGAGGAGACTTTTCGGGCGGACGTGGGTGACGCGGCGCGCGGAACTGTCTTGGTCAGACCTGCGTCAGACTTGCCGGCGTCCGTTCCGCCTCATCCCGGAAGATTGGTGTCCGGCGCGGTGCGCCGACTCGGCAGCGAGTGCCCAATACGCGCCGGCCAGTGCCGGTCAAGAGGTAGGCAGCATGGCGAAATTCACCCGCAGGAACTTCATCAAGGCGAGCGTGGCCACCGGCATCGTGGCGGGCGCCGTCGCGGCCCCGGCGCTGGTGTCGCCGTTCCGGCGCAGCATGCTGGCGACCGGCAGCTCGTCGGCGGCGCCGCTGCCGCAAGCCATCACGGCGATGTCATCCACGTTCAACCTCAACGGCACGCCGCACACCGTCGAGCACGAGGTGCGCACCACGCTATGGGAAGTGATCTCCGAAAAGATCGGGCTCACCGGAACCGTCAGGAGCTGCAACCGTGCCACCTGCGGGGTCTGCACCGTGGTGGTCGACGGCACCCCGCATTATTCCTGCCACATGCTGGCCTTCGAGGCCGCGGAAAAGCCCATCCTGACCGTGGAAGGGCTCGGCGACAGCACGACGCTCGATCCGATCCAGGAAATCGGCATCCGCAACATGGCGGCCGACTGCGGCTACTGCACGGCCGGCTGGCTGACCGTGGCCAAGCCGTTCCTCGCAAAAAATCCCAACCCGACCGAAGACGAGATCAAGGACGTGCTGGCCGGACATCTCTGCCGCTGCTCGGCCTATGCGGGCATCATCAAGACCGTGAAGGACACGGCGAGCTACATGCGCGGGGAGGCCACCCTGTGAGCTTCAAGATCGAGCCGTCCTTGGACGAGACCAAGATCATCACGCTGCCGATGGTCCGCAACTTCTCGACCGGCGGCGGCCATGGCCCGGCCGATACGCTCACCGAAGGCGACGGCAAGCTCGTCACCAGGAAATGGCAGGGTCATCCGCCGGTCGATCTCGCCATCATCGGCAAGCCGCAGGCGCCGTTGCGCGAGGTGGTCGAGCCCAGATATCGCGGCACCGCCGAGTTTGCGACCCGCATTCGCCTGCCCGGCATGCTCTATATCAAGTTCCTGCGCAGCCCCTATCCGCGCGCGGCCATCCGCAGTCTCGACACCGACAAGGCCGAGAAGATGCCGGGCGTGCATCACATCCTGACCTACCGCAACGCGCCCAAGACCAATCCGCTGCAGATCGAGCTGATGCTGCAGGGCGACATCGTCGCCATGGTGGCGGCGGAGACCGAAGATCAGGCGGAGGATGCGGTCGAGGCCATCGTGGTCGACTACCTGGACCTGCCGTCGGTGCCCGACCTTGCCACCGCCGAATCCGAAGGCGCGGCCGATATCCGGGAAGGCAAGGGCAATCTGCTGCAGATGCCGGCGAACAGTCCCAACCATCAACCGGGCGCGAGCGCCCGATGGCACCACGGCGACATCGAGAAGGGCTTCGCGGAATCAGCGATCGTGCGCGAATACTCCTATTATTTCGGCGGCAGCCGCATCGTTCCGATGCAGCCCTTCAGCGGAGTCGCCACCTGGGAAGGCGACAAGCTCACCTTCTGGGGACATGGGCAGGATATCTATCCGTCGCGCGAATACCTTGCCGGCTGGCTCGGCATCGACAAGAACCAAATTCATTTCATCAACAAATGGAACGGCGGCACCTTCGGGGGCTTCGGGGTGCGTACCGCGCCGTTCTGGGGCCTGGTGGCGCATATCTCGAAGGTCACCGGACGGCCCGTCAAGGCGATGCTGACCAAGGCCGAGGAACTTTACCACATCCTGCACAAGCCGGAGACGTTGTCCAAATTCAAGGTGGGGCTCACCAAGGACGGGAAGATCCACGCGTTCCGCTACGAATTTCACATGATCGCCGGTTTCACCGACGCGTTGCCGCAACACGTGGCCGGCGAAGTCTCCAAGAACCAGCTCGAGCTCTACACCGCTCGCACGCCGCATTGGGAGCAGGTGTCCTACGCCTACAAGAGCAACACGCCCATGGTGGGGTGCAACCGCAGCTGCACGCAGCAGGAAGTGAAATGGGCGTTCGAAAATCTCGCCGATGAGCTCGCCGAGGTCGCCGGTCTCGATCCGGTCCAGTTCCGGCTGATCAATGTGGCGCAGCCCGGCGACCGCCTCGATCCGGCGACCGACTGGCACACCGAGATGAAGAAGCCCGAGGCCGAGAACGGGGCGCTGACCTATGATTGCTTCGCTTCGGTCGAAGTCCTGGAAGAGGGCGCCAAGCTGTTCGGCTGGGACAAGCGCAACCCCAAGCCCGGCAGCGACCCCGGCCGCTTCAAGCGCGGCATGGGGGTCGGCATATCCCAGCATCATCCGGGCTCGCTCTCCTATCACGAAGGAGAGCCGGCGTTCCGGACCGAGCGCGGCATTCTCTGGAGCGCCGATGTGGAGATGGACCCGAGCGGACAGGTGATCCTGCGCAGCGCGCTGCCCGACAGCGGCACCAATCACGATACCGGCATGGCGATCCTGATCGCCGAGATGCTGGGCATCAGCTCGATCGACAGTATCAAGCTGATGTGGGGCGACTCGGATACGGCACCGCCGACCGATCAATGGGCCGCCGGCCGCACCTGCACGGTGCAGGGCGGCGCCGCGCTGGTGGCGGCGAAGAAGCTTCGGGCCGAGCTGCTCAACCGGGCGGCGGGAAAGCTCGGCGTCGATGCGGCGCTGCTCGAGCTCAAGGACAGCGTCGTCCGGGTCAAGGCCAATCCCGCCAAGTCGATCACCGCGGCCGAGCTTCTGGGCGGCGCCTCGCTGCGCATGCATGGCGAGGTGAAGGCCGTGCAGGGCCGTTCGCTCGCGAAGGGCGTCGGCGCCTGCTTCGTCGAGGTCGAGGGCGATACCTGGACCGGACAGTTCAAGGTCACGCGCGTGGTCTACAGCCACGACACCGGCAAGGTCATCAAGCCGTTCGTGGCCGTCAGCGACATGGAAGGCTCCTTCATGCAGAGCTTCCAGGTCGCCACCAATTCGATCCCTTATGACAAGGAATTCCCGGGACAGATGCACAACAGCATCGCCTTCCTGTCGTTTCCGATCCCGACCATCATGGAATTTCCCGAGGACATAACGCAGGTCTTCATCGAAAGCCTCGAGCCGCGCTGGTTCTACGGCTACAAGGGCTTCAGCGAGACCAGCATCGGTTCGGTCCCGGGCGCCATCGGCAACGCCATCTACAACGCCACCGGGGTGCGAACGAGCCATCCCATCACTGCCGAGCGAATTCTCATGGACTTGAAAAAACTGGGCCTGAAAAAACGCGGGGTGGTCTGATGAAACCCGTCACGCTTTACAAACCGGCCAGCGTCAAAGAGGCGACGCAGATACTGGCCCATCACGGGCCCGAAGCCGCGGTCTACGCGGGCGGCACCGACCTCCTCATCCGGCTCAAGAACCGGCTCAATGCATCGCCGAAATATCTCGTCGACATCAAGCAGATCGACGAGCTGAATTTCATCCGTGAGACGGCCGAGGGCGGGCTCGCCATCGGGGCCGTCACCACCATCGCGCAAGTCGAGCAATCCGTCCTGGTGGCGCGCAAATATCCGCTGCTGCCGCAGACCTTGAAGCGGATTTCCTCGCCCGAGCTGCGCAACCAGTCCACCATCGCGGGCGACATAATGCAGGAGGTCTGGTGCCAGTATCTGCGCGGCAATTACCCCTGCTGGCGCAACGGCGGCTACATCTGCTACGGCGCCATCGGCGACAACAGCTATTACCACAGCGTGATGGGCGGGCGCTTATGCTTTGCGGTCTATCACGGCGATGCCGCCATCGGGCTCGAGGCGCTCGATGCCGGCGTCAAGGTCGCGGCGCCGTCCGGCTTGCGCGAAATGTCGCTGGAGGCGCTCATTCCGGGTGACGTGATGGTGGACGGCCGCGTGCAATCCCACGTGCTGCACTCCGACGAGATCCTCACCGAGATCGTGATTCCCCCGCCCAAGGACGGAGCGCTCGGGAGCTTCCAGAAAATCCGGCCGCGCGGCGTCTGGGACTTCGCCATGGCGTCGGTGGCGGTCAACCTGCACATGGCGGACGGTGCCATCAGCGACGCCCGGGTGATCTTCGGCGGGATCGCGGTCAGTCCCTATCGGGAGCACGCGGTTGAAGCCTACCTCAAGGGCAAGCGGCTCGAGGGCGAGCTTCCCCTGCTGGCGGCGGCGCGCGCGCTGCAGAACGCCGCACCGCTCAAATACAACGAGCATAAGGTCGAGACCGCGCGCGGGGCGCTCGCTTCCGGCTTGGCGGCGCTGGCCGCTTGACGGCTGCTTGAAGGAGAGTCGCTTGCAGCTTGAGTCGACGGTCGAGGCCAAGACCTATCCGGTCCTCAGCGGTGCCTTTCTGATCGCGCTCGCGGTGGCGCTGGTGCTTGCGTCCTGGGCGGTCGGCACCGAGACCTACCCTTATATTCACCAGCGCATCGTCTACCGTTTCCCGTTCGCGACCCTCGACCGGGTCTATCTCGTCGCGCTCGCGATTTTGGCGCTGCATTATGCCGCCTATGTGGCCCATTATCTGCTGGTCGGCTCCCGGCAGCAGGCGGGGCCGCCGCCGCCGCTTACCTTCAGCCCGGCCAAGTTCGTCATCACCTGGTTCCTGCTGATCGGGCTGGCCGGCGCCTATTCGGTCGGCGCCTCCATCGCCACGCCGGCGCTGTTCGACGCCGCCTTCGGGCCGGCGCGGGAGACCGCCTTCATGCGCGTGTGGAACCACACCTATTTCGGCTTTGTGCTGCTGGCATCGCTGTTGGCGAGCGTCATCTATCTGAGCGTCACCAGCGCGCGCGGGCGGGGGATTGGGGGCGCATTCCACTGGCTGGGCGAGCTCCTGTCGGTGCGATCCGGGCAGCGCTTTCTGGGCATCTTGAATTGGATCCTGCTGCTGGCGCTGCTGTCCAATTTCGCCACCGGATTTTTCATCCTCGGCACCGCCCCGCTCTTCTCCTACCCGCGACTGCCGCTGCATGCCTACGCGTCGGAGAATTGGGCGCGGCTCGCCCACGACGTCGGCACCGCCTTCATTGTCGCGTCGTTCTCGGGCCAGATCTATCTGCGTCTCATTCCAGCCAATCAATGGATGCTCAAGACCATGTTCGCCGGCTACGAGGCGAGGGTCTGATCCATGGATTCCATCCAGGCGGTCCTGTTCGACCCGGTCGGAGGCCTGGCGGAGTTCCGGCCTGACGAATTCGACAGCGCGGCCGCGGAGCTGTTCGGGGCAAGCCGGGACCCCGCCGCAACCGGCAGCCAGGCCTATTGGCGCCTGTTGGGCCTCATGGAGCAGCGGCAGGGCGCGATCCCGATCGAAGGTTTGATCCGATTGCAGGAGCTCGAGCTTCGCGCCGTCGTGCAAGCGGAGCTCTATGAGGACGTCCGGCCATCGCTCGAGGAGCTCAAGGCGCTCGGCGTTGCCGCATACCTTGCCTCTTCGCTGTCGCGGCCGGCCGTTGCGCACTTCCTCGAACGGCATGCGCTCGCCGATCTGTTCGTCGGGAGGATCACGCGCACCGAGGCCTCCGGGGTCATGGCGAAGCCGCTGCGCTGGGCCATCGATCACGCCGGCCTCGATCCGGCGCGGACAATGGTCCTGGTGGACAGCGCGCAGGCGCTGGAAACGACAAAACAGCTCGGGCTCAATGCCATGCTGATGATCAACGATTACGACGAAGGCCGCGCCTTGGCGGAACGCAACCCTGCCGGCGGGATCGTTTCGCTCGCCGAATTGGCCGACGCGCTGCGCCTGATCGAGCAACGCTCCGGACTACGCGCCCCGTCACGCGCGCCGCTTGCGCCCTACGAGCTGTTCGATCCGACATGAGCTTGCGGCACCGTTGCCCGGCGCGGCCCAGGCCAACGTCCCATCGAGGGACTGCAAAACTTTATCGTGCGGAAACGCTTGTCAAGAAAGTATACCAGGATATACGATATTATACAAAGTCCAGAGCGAGCTCGGCAAGGGTCCCGCGACCCGGGCCGAGCCGATCACGGAGCAAGGCATGTCGCCGTTTGGATACGCTTTCATCTCTCGCTGGCTGTCCCGTACCGGCGTAGCGCTCGCCGTTCTGGCCGCGGTGACCGCGACGCCGGCTCCGGCGCAGGACGCGGCCGCCGTCGACAATCGTTCCGGGACGGTCCGCATCTACGTGTCGCTGGCCACCAGCGCCATGACCAAGCTCGTCGCGGCGATGAACAAGCATTTCCCAAATCTCAAGATTGAATTCGTCAGAGCGGGCTCGGTCGAAACCGTGAAGCGCTTTGTCGCCGAGCGGCAAGCCGGGCGCATCGGCGCCGATCTTATCCACGGCGCGGATCCGGGTGGTTTCGAGTATTTCGCGCAAAAGGGCTGGCTCGATACCCGCCTTGCCGCGCCTGCCTTGATCCGGAATTTTCGCGACGGCTTCTTTGAGGAGAAAGCCGGATGGGTGGCGCTGCGGGCGACCGGCATCGCGCTGATGTACAACACCAAGCTGGTCGCGCAGGACGCGTTGCCGAAGACATGGAAAGAGCTGATTGAACCGAAATGGAAAGGCCGTATTGCGATTTCCGACCCGACCCGCGCCGGATCTTCGTTCTCCCATCTCTATGCCATGTGGAAGATGTACGGCGTGGACTATCTCGACAAATTCGCCAAGAACGATGTTTTCGTCGCCGGTGACGGCACCGCGACCCGGGACGCGATTGCCAATGGCGAGCGTGATGTCGCTCCGGTCTCCGAGTACGACGCCTTCACCTTCAAGAAGGAAGGCAAGCCGGTCGACGTGGATTGGGTCGAGGACGGCACCATCATGCTGCCGGCGCCGCTCGGCCTGGTGAAGGGAAGCCCGAACGGCGAAAACGCTCTGGCCTTGGCGCAATACATGTTGTCGCGCGAGGGGCAGCAGTCAGTTGCGCAGACCATCCTGTCCTGGTCCGCCCGCAAGGACGTCACCGCGCCCGACGACAAGCCTGGTCTCGATTCCATCAAGCTCGCCACCTTCGATTGGGAAAAGGCGGCTTCCGAGAAGGGGCAGGTCCTCGACCTCTACTTCAAATACTTCCAGTCGCGCTGAGCTCCCGGCTCCCAAGATTCGAGATACAGGATTATGACGCAGAACACGAAGAACGTCGTCGATTACATCGTCTCGTCCCGGTTCGAATCGATTCCAGGGCGAGCGCTGGCGGTCGCCAAGGGCGCGATCCAGGATTGCATCGGCGTTGCACTTGCAGGCGCGCGCCATCCCGCAGGCTCGATCCCCGCCAAGTGGGCGCGCAACGGCGCGGGCTCGGGGAACGCAACCGTTTGGGGCCAGAATTTCAAGACCTCGGCACACGATGCCGCCTTGGTCAACGGTACCGCCGCGCATGCGCTCGACTATGACGATGTGACCTGGGGCTTGATCGGACATCCGAGCGTGTCGCTCGTCCCCTCCGTGTTTGCGATCGGAGAGACCCTCAATGCATCGGGGCGCGACGTTCTTCATGCTTATGTGGTGGGCTTCGAAGTCATGGCAAAGCTCGGACGCACGACGCAGCCGCGCCATTCGCTCGACGGCGGCTGGCACGCCACCGGCACGATCGGGGCATTCGGGGCTACCGCCGCGTGCTGCAAGCTGCTCGATCTCGATGCGGAGCAGACCGCCCGCGCGCTCGGCATCGTCTATTCGATGACGAGCGGCAATGTCAGCAACTTCGGAACCATGTGCAAGCCGCTTCACGCCGGCCTTGCGGCACGCAATGCGGTGGAGGCGTCGCTGTGGGCGCAAGCGGGATTCACGTCCCTGCCGCACCCCTTCGATGGTCCGCGCGGCTTCCACGAGGTCTATTCGCGCGGCCTGCCCGCGGACATGAGGCCGCTCGAGGAGCTCGGGAAGGTTTACGAGCTTGTGGTACGGGGCGTCGTCATCAAGCCGTATCCCTGCGGCGTCGCGCTGCATCCCGCGATCGACGCGGTGCAGGGGCTCAAGAAGGAGCACGCCATCGATCCGGACGACATCGTTTCGGTCGAGGCGGGCGTCACCAGGTACACGTTCGACAAGCTTTGCTATCTCGTGCCGCAGACCGGATTGGAAGCCAAGTTCTCGATGCCCTACACGATCGCGCGCGCGATCCTCGACGACAGCATCGGTTTTGACACCTTCACCGACCGCCTGGTGCAGGACGAGAAGGCGCAGGCGCTCACCCGCCGGATCAGCATGTATGTCCATGCCGGCATCGAAGGCGCCTGGAAGAGCGGAAGCCGGCCCGTCAATGTGCGGCTGACTTTTCGCGATGGCCGCGTGCTCGAGCGTCAGGTCGATATTTCCAAGGGCAATCCCGAAGTCGCCCTGACGCCCGAGGAGTTGAACGTGAAATTTGAGGATTGCGCCCGCTTGAGTCTCGACATGGCGGCGATGAGGGCGGCATCGGAGTGCTTGCAGAATATCGAGAACCTCAAGGCAATCTCGGATCTGACCCGCCAGCTGGGCGGTCACAGGCGCGCGGCGGCCGCCTGAAACCGGTTGGCGGATTCCGTCCGCTCGGCTATTGTATACGACATTATACCGCGGTATACTTCGTGCTTCTGAAGGAGAAAGATGCCATGTCAAGCCTGCAGACCGTCATGCTCCCAACCGGCGCTCCCGCCACCTCCGCCATGCGCCCTGCCGAGCGCCCGAAATCCTTGCGCGGACTGCGGGTCGGTCTGCTCGACAACGGCAAGGAGTTTTCCGACGTGGTGCTGGAGGCGCTGGCCGAAATCTTGCGGCGCGATCATGGGGTCACGAACATCAAGTTCTGGCGTAAGGGCTTCCCGGCCAAGGGGGCACCCTTCATCGAGGAAATGGCCGCGGAAACGGATGTCGCCATCAGCGGCGTCGGTCACTGCGGTTCATCGTCGCCGTGGAGCGTCATCGATGCGGTCAATCTCGAAAAGGCCGGCGTGCCCACCGTCGCGCTCATCAGCCGCTCGTTCTGCCCGCTCGGCCAGATCGTTGCGCGCGGAGAGGGCCACGACAGCCTGCCCATTGTGATGCTGCCGCATCCGATCGGCGACGCAGACCGGGTCAAAATCGCGCAGAAAGGCGTGGACGCGGCAGCCGAGTGCGTTCGCCTGCTGACGACGCCGGGCGAAACGGTGAGCGCGGAATATGCCGCAAAGAAATTCCCGCTGCCCGAACATGCCGTGCCGCGTGGCTGACGACGTCAAATCACTCGAAAAAGAACAGCGGAAGGCCGGTTGGCCATCCGCGAGGATCGTGACATGCTGGACAGGATCGAGCTGAGCAAGATCAAGACGATGGAGCTGCCGGACTCGCTGGAAGCGGTCAACGATCACTTCTACGAGCAGGGCTGGACCGATGGTCTTCCGATCATTCCGCCGACCCCCGAGCGGGTCGAAACGATGCTCTCGGGCATGCCATGGCGCAATCCCGATGACGTCATCGGCGTGGTGCCGCCGGCGATGGGCCTGGCGACGCTCCGCAACATCGCCGTCAACGCCGTCATGGCGGGATGCCGGCCGGCGTATCTGCCCGTCATCGTCGCGGCGCTGTCGGCGGTGCTGGAGAAGGCCTATGGGCTCGCGCATCGGCAGACGACGACGCATGCCGGCGCGCCGCTCCTCATCGTCAACGGCCCGATCGTCCGCGAGCTTGGTCTGAACTACGGTAACGGCGTGTTCGGTCCGGGATGGCGGGCGAATGCCACCATCGGCCGCGGCCTGCGCCTCGCGCTGGTCAATCTCGGTGGTGCGGTCCCGGCCGAGGTCGATTTCTGCCAGCATGCGCATCCAGGCAAATACACCTATTGCATCGCCGAGCACGAAGCGGCCAATCCGTGGGAGCCGCTTCACGTCGAGCGCGGCTTTCGGGCTGACGACAGCGTTGTGACGGTTGTGAATGCCGAAGCCCCCCACAGCATGACCGAGAATGTCCAGACCAGCCCCATCGAGATCATGCGGACGTTCGCGGATTCCATGGCGACCTATGGGGGAAACAATCTCTACTCGCAGGGACATCCGGCGCTGGTCTTCGGGCCGGAGAACGCGCAGCACGTCGCCGCCGCCGGCTGGAAGAAGCTCGATGTGCAGAAGGCGATCTTCGAAATGGCTCGCAAGCCGTGGGGTATGGTGAGGAACCGCGGCAAGTCCAAGGGCCCGGTCTTCCCGGTCTGGGTCGACCAAAACGATGAGAATTCGATGGTCCCCATCATCAATGAGCCGCGCGATCTTATCGTCGTCGTGGCAGGCGGCGCGGGCGGCAAGTCGATGTGGTGCCCGACGGCGGGCGCGCAGAGTCTCAGCGTCAGCAAGCGCATCGAGCGCCAGGGGTGAGCATCTCCACGCCGACCCGGAAAAGCTGCGCCGCCGCGGCGCCGACCTTCGCGCTGGCGCAATTCGCCGCATCCTTGCAGGGCGATGAACTTCCGCCCGACATCAAGGCCACGTTGGGCCAGTTGTTTCTCGACTATGTGCGGGTTGCCTCCATCGGCGCCGAGATGCCGTGGAGCATCTGGGCCGATGCCTACATGGCGAGTCTCGGAGGTCACGGGCGCGCCGCGGTGCTGTTCCGGCCTGAGCGGCGAGACGCGGTTCGCGCCGCGTTCCTCAATGCCACTTACGCCGGAAGCATCGATGCCGATGATACGCATGTCGGCTCCATGCTGCATCCGGGCTCGATCGTGTTCTCGGCCGCCCTCGCGCTGGCCGACGAGACCGGCGCCGGCGGCAAAGACTTCATCGCGGCGGTTGTCGCGGGCTACGAAGCGATGATCCGGATCGGACTTTCGATTCAGCCGAGCCACTTCCAGCGCGGATTCCAGAGCACGGCGACTTGCGGGGGTTTCGGCGCCGCGGTGGCGGCCGCCCGCCTGGCGTTCAACGGCCAGAAGGCCGCGGACCACAAGATCGCGTCGAGCATCGGGCTCGTCGCGTCTTTTTCGGGTGGGCTGACCCAATTCTACAAGTCCGGCTCGACCGTCAAGCGCATCCATGCCGCGCGGGCCGCCGAAAACGGCGTTGCCGCGGCCTTGATGGCACGCCATGGATTTACCGGACCCGAAGACATAATCGAAGGCGCGAACGGATTTGCCCGCGCTTACGCGGACGCTGCAGACCTGCGCATCGTGACCGATGGTCTCGGCAGCGATTATCTGTTGCGCGAGGTGACGGTGAAGGGACATGCGTGCAGCGCCCGGGTGCAGGCCGCGGTGGAGGGTATCCTCGACCTTTGCAAGGCGAACCGCATCGGTCCCGACGATGTCGCCGACGTCTTCGTCGGCATTCCGGCTGTGATCCTCGGTCGCCTGACGATCCCCAGACCGATTGACGTACAAGCCGCGCAGATGAGCCTCCCGCACAGCGCGGCGCTCGCGGTGGCGATGGCGCATTCTGCCGAAGACGGCTTTGCGCTGAGCGTGACCGACTATGCGAGCAGCCTCGATGATCCGCAAGTCAAGCGGATCGAGGAGCTTGTACGCTGCGAGGTCCATGCGGAGGTCGAAGCGGCGACGACGGCGGAATCGGTCCCGGCCCGCGTCATCATCACCATGAAGGACGGGACACAGCACTCGACATTCGTCTCGGCGCCGATGGGCAGCCCGTCCCGGCCGTTCACGCACGACGATCATGTCGCGCGCTTTCGCCGCGAGCTGGCGAAACGCCTGACCGAAAAAGCCTGCGATGAGATCGTCGACATCGCCGACAACTTTGCCGACCTCGACAAGGTCGAACGAATCACCGACCTGCTGGCTGCCGCACGGGCACGCTGAGCTGCCGATAACATTGCCCGAAAAACGTATGCTGAATTATACTACGAGGTAACTCTGGAAACACGAAAGCCGCCTGAACGCCCTCGCAGCATAGGACCGGGACCGCCAGATGGCCGCCTTTGATCTTCTCATCGATCGGTTCGCAAATGTCGGAAACGCCGCAGAGACGGCGTATGCCGTGCTGCGCGAAGCGATCGTAACGAATGCCCTGAAGCCCGGAACTCGCTTGCGAGCAGACGATCTCGCCAAGAAACTGGGCGTCAGCAAGACGCCCGTGCGTGAGGCTTTGCGGAAACTTCAGGCCGAGGACCTGATCACGGCGCAGCCTGGCAACGCGCTGACGGTGAAATCCATCAGCGAGGAGCAGCTTATCGAGATCTACTACACGCGCGAAGCGCTCGAAGGCATGGCTGCGCGCCTCGCCGCGGAAAATGCCGGTCAAATCGAGTTGGCAAAATTACGCGCGATCCAAGATGAGATGAAAACGCCGAGCGTCGCCGGCAATGTCAGGCAATTGCGGCAGCTGTCGGGAGAGTTCCAGCTGGCGGTTTTCCGCGCCGCCCGCAATGACACCATCTATAGGCTGCTCAAGCATTTGCAGGAGCAAATCCGCCAGTTCGGTGGCTCCACCCTGACCCAGCAGGGGCGCGCCAAGGAGGTCATCGCCTATGCGAAGGCCCTCGTGGCGGCGATCGAGAAGCGGGATGGCGACGCCGCCGAGAGGATCGCGCGCGATAATCGTCGCAGGACGCTGGAACTGCGCATCAAAATGTTGCGGGGCGTGGCGCGCGGCGGTTCATAGAATAAAAGCAATTCGAGGCGCCGCCTCATTGCATCGCGGTCAATTCAAAACGGAGGGGGAGCGGATGCCGAGCGTGCGACTGAACAGGCTGCGAAAGCAGTTCGGCGACGTGTTGGCCGTCAACGATATCTCGGTCGAGTTTCGCGATGGCGAGATGACCTCGGTTCTGGGCCCTTCAGGCTGCGGAAAGACAACGACGCTCAATCTGATTGCCGGCTTCATCAATCCAGATCGCGGAACGATTCGTTTCGGCGACCGATTGATCGCGGACTCCGCGCTTGGCATCCTCGTGCCGCCGAACAAGCGCCATCTCGGCATGGTCTTTCAGAGCTACGCGCTGTGGCCGCATCTGAGCGTCGCCGACAATGTCGCGTATGGCTTGAAGATGCATAGGGTTCCGCGTGCGCAACGCGAGGATGCCGTGCGGCGCTCGCTGCAACGGGTGCGGCTGGAGCAACATATCGATCGGTTTCCGCACGAGCTTTCGGGCGGGCAACAGCAGCGTGTCGCGGTGGCGCGGGCCATCGCCTACTCGCCGCAGATGCTCCTGTTCGACGAGCCGCTCTCCAACCTCGACGCACAATTGCGCGAGGAAATGCGGCTGGAGCTCAAGGACATCCACCGCGAGATCGGCATCACGGCCGTCTACGTCACGCACGATCAGGCGGAGGCGATGAGCCTGTCCGATCGCATCGTCGTCATGGCAGATGGACAGATTCTCCAGGTGGGCTCGCCGCGGGAAATTTATGATGAGCCCGCTGACGTGCGGGTCGCGCGGTTTCTTGGACGAACGAACCTGTTTGACGCCCGCATCGTGGACAAAGGTGCTCCGATTGCACAGGTCAAGATCGACGGCATCGAGCAGCTGCTGAGGTGCCGCGTGTCGCCGGAGTCGATCCCCAACATGGCCGGATCCCTGTCCGTCAGGCCCGAAGCGGTGTCGGTTCGGCCGGCGGGCACGCAGGAATTGGGGCTACCGGGCCGGGTGCGCTCCGCGATCTATCTCGGAAATGTCTCGCAGCTGCACGTCGCGCTCGACGTTGGGAAGACGATTGAAGTTCAGCAGATGGATCGCGAGGTATGGAACGTGGGCGATGCCGTCAGCGTAGCGTTCGATCCTGACCGTTGCTATTTCATCGCTGGCGGCGCGCAGGCCGCGCGGTTAGCTTCTTGATCCCGTCGGACACGAAATCCCTGCCGATCTCCGCGCCGGCGCCGAAAGCCGGGGCCCGCTGGGCCGCGGTTCTGCGGCGGCTCGATCCGGCCTCCGTTATCATGGCGGTCGCGGCCGGAGTGTTGTTTTTCCTGGTGCTCTATCCGTTGTTCTGGCTGTTCTACGGCAGCTTTGCCTATAGCGATCAAGCCTTCTCCGGGGCGGCCTTCGGCCAATTCTGGCAACTGCCCGGTCTCGGACGCGCCTTTCAAAATACGCTCGTGCTCTTGCTCGGAGCGGTTCCGCTGTCGTTTCTGTTCGCCCTGCCGCTGGTTTGGATCGTCGCGCGGACAGATACCCCGCTGAAGGGAATGATCGAGATCGCGGCGCTGTTGCCTTTCATCACCCCGCCGCTGATCGGAGCGGTGGCCTGGGCGCTGCTCGCCGCGCCGCGCACGGGTCTGATCAACGTCTTGGCCCGGCAATTCGGAGCGACGGCACCCGTCCTGAATATTTATTCCATGAGCGGACTGATCTTCGTGATGTCCCTCTATGTCAGTCCATACGTGTTTCTCACCGTTCAGGCGGTGATGCAACGAATGGATGCCAGTCTCGAAGAAGCGTCCTTGATCTCCGGTGCGAGCCTGTCGGAGACGGTTTTCAAGGTCGTGCTGCCGTTGAGCATGCCTGCGATCCTGTCCGCCGGAATTTTGGTGATGACGCGCATACTCGAGGAGTTCGCAATCCCGGGCGTGCTTGGGGCGCCGACCGGCATCTACACGATCACCACCTATATCTACTACCAGGCGATCAGCTATGTGCCGCCGCGCTACGAAGTCGCCGCACTGCTCGCGAGCCTGCTCATGGGATTGACCGCCGTCTTGCTCGGCCTGCAATCGCGCATCCTCGGCGGCAGCCGCCGCTTCACCACCGTGTCCGGGAAGGGGCAGCCGCCGCGCCTGCTGCGGCTGGGGTCCTGGCGGTACGTCACGCTCGCATATGCATCGATCTACATTGGGCTGACGGCGGCGCTGCCCTATCTTGTGCTGCTCTACGCGGCCTTTATTTCGCAATGGGGCGCGCTGCCGGTTTTCTCCAACTTTACGCTGGCGAATTTCGCATCGACGTTCGATCCGGCGCTGAGTACCCGCGCCGGTCTCATCAACAGCCTGATGCTTGCCTTGTCGGGGGCGACGTTGGCAACGCTTCTGACTTTGATCATCAGCTATATGATCAGCACCGGGACACCGTGGACGCGAAATATCCTTGATTTCGTCAGCTCCATTCCGCTGGCGATGCCCGGCCCGGTGATCGCCGTCGCCATGCTGTGGGCCTATTTGCACGAGCCGTTCGTGCTGTACGGGACGCTTTGGATTCTGCTGGTGGCCTATGTGACGCACTATCTGCCCTACGGTGTGCGCACCATCACCGGCTCGTTCCGCCAGATCAATCCGGAATTGGCGCGCGCGGCGGCCGCCTGCGGAGCGAGCCGGCTCGCAGGTTTCCGTGACATCCTGTTTCCGCTTGTGCGGCCGGGCATCCTCGCGGGCTGGATGTTGATGTTCATTTCCATGATTCGGGAATTGTCGTCGTCCATCTTTTTGTTTGTGCCGGGAACCGAAACCACGGCGGTCACGATGCTCGAAATGTGGCAGGA
>WNFJ01409633.1_pt1 | contig 22280 bp, 18 predicted proteins | sample 5400461 | NCBI WGS metagenome assembly WNFJ01 (sample SAMN13153349, study PRJNA577476) | soil metagenome | isolation source: 115 cm saprolite on Douglas fir-dominated hillslope | place: USA:California | collected 2013-09-17
GCGCTCGTCATGCTTGATGTGATCGCGGCCTACCCGATTAGTTAGGCCTGGACACGGTGGGGCCCAGATACTTTCCTTTAAGTTTTTCAAACAAGCAGCTATCCGGATAGCGAGCATTCTTGTCCTGGTTGACCTTTCGCCACATCTCATTCCATAGGTGGATTGCATAACCGCCTTGGTCGAGTAAATCATTCGTTTCAGGTTCCAGAACCTGGCTCCAGTCTGAATAACTGAAGGGACAAAAAAAGGTGTACGGCTTGACGTGTTTTTCCAGCAAAGATCTCGTGACGGCTTCGCTCATCAGCCTGGGGCCAGTCTCTCCCCAGCCCAACTTCTGCGGATCCTTCGTTTGGCAAACCTCCCACGCGTAAACCATCACCGGGCTGCCTTTGGGAGTTTTAATCACGCCGCAGTTTATTACTTCGCGGCCATCGCATAGCTCGCTGGAGAAAACATATTCATCGGGAAAATCGAAAGGCTTGAGGCAAATCGTATCACTGTCGGCCCACCATCCCCCGTGCTCGAGCAGGATTTTATAGCGAAAGAAATTGGCGAAGCCGGCATAGCTCGCGTATTCGCGATACTGAAAAATACTCGAGGACGGCAGGATTTGGTTCGCATCCTTGATTATCGTTCCGGCGGGAATGTTTCGCGGCTCATCGTAGACGTAAAGATGATATTCATGTCCATTTCGCAGGAATGAAGCGATTGACAACTGTTCAAGCAGCGATAGCTCCGGGCCGATCCATAAGCCCTGGATGATTTTGTTTGAATCGGCCTTTGGTGGTGTCGAGCTAATTCCCATTTCTCGCAATCTCTTTCTCGTATTCGACTGTATAGTCAGCAGCCATTCTCAGATAGTGATATTTATTCATCGCTTTATCACGACAGACCTGCGGCGAGATGGCACCGATCTGACTGATGGCCCTGACATAATCCTGCTCGTCGTGGCACACGAATCCGACGTCGGGTGAAATAATCTCGGGACACGCACCTCGGTCGCTGCAAATGACGGGCGTGCCTGACATCAACGCCTCTGCCATTCCTAAACCAAATGCCTCGTCTAGTTTGGTAGGAAACAGGAATGCCCGAGCTCCGGCGAGCAGCTCTGCTTTTGCGCTGCCTCTCACGTCGCCCAGGTAATCAGCCCCGACCTTGCGACCCATGTCCGCAACTTTTTCTATGCTTTCACGATCTCTGCCGGTGCCTGCAATTACCAACTTAAATCCGAGCTGGGCCGATAGAGAAAGCGCCACGTCGAGGCCTTTAGAAAACCCCCAATCCATCGTCGACATGAACAACAGATAATCGTCTTTGACTTCAGAGAAAATATATTCAGCCGGGTCTATCCCATTCAGCACATACCGATCGCGCCCGTGCAGTTGTGCGAGTGCACGCGACACAAATATCCAATTCTCGGTCGAGGGCGGACGCTCGTTTCCACGCGCCCGAGGATCGAGATGGCACGTGGTGACCCACGGCTTGCGCCGAGATTGCCACTCACGAACCAGCTCCTCATCTCGGTCAGATATAGTGTGAAGAATGTCGGCTTCATAATTCGGTTCAGAGACCAGAGTTACGCCCGACGTGGGATGATCGCCAGGGGTGTGCGGCACCAGATAAGAAACCTGGTGGCCAAGCTCAGCCAGGCCTCTTACCATCAGGTCATGGACCAGATAGCCTGAGCCGGATGGAAATGGCTTGGGCTCCAATCCACTACCGGTTTCGGTAAGCGCGGGGAAACTATGAGTCGATGAAACCAGGACGCGCATCTTAGTAACGAATCGCCGACACCTTCTTAGTCACATTCATGCTTTCACTTGTCGATTCAGCGTACCCATCGACACATGCGATCCATCCACCACCCGGCAGAGCGTGAGGATCGATGTGATGCATCTTGTGGGCATTCCAGCCCTCGCCACTCGGGGTCAGGAGCGGGCTGCTTTCATGTTCGATTTCAGAGTAGCTATTGGTCGTGAGCTTCGATATTTTGAAGGCGCGCACTTGCGTACCGTATGTCGGAAAACAATCCTGCGAAAAACGGATTGGCGCGCCATCTGTGACAATCACTCTGCCCGCGGGACGCGCGTTGTGATTGTTATCTTCAACGATGGGACTGGCTGGGTGTTCTCGCCACGGTCCCGCGAGATCTTCTGCGTAATAAAGCCTGAGCCGGTCATGTTCATAAGGATTAGAAGGAACGAAGAGCCACCACCGGTCGTCAAAGCGAAGGATAGAAGGATCGGCAAAAATGCCATCTACTAATGGGCCCACGTAAGACCAGCGCGTCGGAAAGTCTTCCGCTCGATACAAACTTACGGCGCCTAGCGGCAACGTCTCCGGGATCATGTAGTGAACGCCGTGCCACTCAAACACGCAGGGGTATGAAAGGTGGAACTCTTCGCTGAGGACAATCTGCTGATATTCCCAATTCACACAATCGACGCTGGTCGCCAGAGCGATTTCGCCTTTGTTGGTGAGATCGTTCATGACCTCGAAGAACATGTACCACACGCCCTCGGACAAAATCATGAAAGGATCGGCAACGAACGCGGCGGGCACATCGCGAACATCGTGCCGCATCAGCACTGGGTTACAAGCCTCGGCCAGCGGACGCAAGCCGAAAGGTGATTCTCCTGAGTAGATGCCGATGGACCACATGGGGCGCGTTTTGTGTCGCAGTTCAGGCTGAATAAAGACGTCGCGCGACGTTTGGAGCCCGAAACACGCTCAGCTTTTCTTCTATTCTTGCCGAGAGGATCGGCTCGTCCCAATTATCAAAATCTGCCTCGCCGGCAAGCACCTCCAAGCCGTGACGAGTGATGGCGAAGCTGGAGTCGCAAGTGACTGCCGGCCTGCGAGAACGAGGCGTGCCTTCGTAATCCCAACGCTCGTCGCCATTCAAAAGACGCAGCGTTTCCGCCTCTCCGAAATCGCAAATCTCGCGGAACGAACCCGTAAAATCGTATTCGCGACACTTTAGTAGAGAGGCTTTTGCTTCTTCCTTGGCTAAGAAGACATTACTATCCACGAAAAGGAAAAAGTCTTTGGCAGAATCAGCCAGATCGAGGCCGCGTCTCATAATCCGGCTCCGCCGTTTGATGCTGTCATCTCCGAGATACGCGAATGAGCAATGAGTTGGCAGCTTGTCCGGCTTTAACGTTTGGCGTTCGCCCTGTTCGAACACCAGCAGCGCAATATTCGGCAGCATCCGGGTTAGGTAGTCGAGCGTAAACTTGAGGTTCCTGAAAGAATCAGGACTTCGGTCGCGGTAAGAGATCACCGCGATAGCGCTCTTGAGCACTTCGTCCATCTCAGGGCCGTGCAAGACCAGCGACTCTCTTAGCCACCAGAGATTGCTTCGCTCTTCCCGAACATCAGAGTAATCCTCTTCAACCCAAGCCACATTCGGCTTAAAGCAGTAACAGTTGAAGTCCCTTTGTAACGCGCGCGTGCTTTCGTCCAGGACGCTGGTGGCTTTGCGAGCCTGTTCGATGAACTCGTCGTAAATCGTGTGTTTGAGTGCGTAAGCAAAGGTCGAGAGTGAATGCTTTACTCTCACGAGATTACTTGCAACTTTGATCAGCGGCGGTCCGTGGATCGCGCCAAAGAAAAGCATGTCCCAATCCGGTGGCACCTGGTCAACATAACGATCGAAGGTCTTATTCAATTCAGGAGCCAGCACCACATCATCTTCAAAGATAAGAACACTGGGCTGAGCCTTCTCGCGTGCCTGCTTAACCACGGCGAGATGACTCTGCAAGCAACCGTACGCGCCGGGAAAACTTTGCCAGGAAGCGGGAATTGTTAGGGTCGCACCATCGATCGCCGGAAAGCGGACGACCAGGTCCAACCCGTTCTCGCTAAACCTCGATCGCATCCTCGACCAGCGATCGGATCGCTTGTCGAGGTTGATGCAGATCTGATGCGGAAAAAAATCGTTAATGCTCATCGCAAATTGCTTCCGGCCCTCAGACGGCTGCTTGCGTGCAGACTTGGTTAATCCGTCGCGCTCGATCACTTGTCTTGTGTTTGTTCCATACCAGTTGCTGCCCGCGCCGGCGAATTTCATCTAGTTGTTCGTGATTAGACTCATCGAGAACATAACGGACCTGCTCGTCCAGATTCTCTTGTGAGGCCGCAATGTAGTGAACGTCTTCAATGAAGCCGAGCTCTTTCAGAGGCGCGCGGACGGCGTCGTCGGCGAGTAAGAGCGCACCTGTTGCCGGAATTTCAAAATATTTGGCCACCAGGTATTCGTAAACCGCGCTGTCCGTAAAGCCGGTCCGGTGGTTGTTAATTTTTTCTGCGTACCGGCGCCCCACGTTTTGGTTCGTCCGGTAGTCGTATGAGCAGTGATAGCCGGGGTGGCAATGATAATTGATCGGGTAGCAGCCTTGCGTGTGAAGGCGCTTCAGTTGCTCGCGCAAAGGATAGTGTCGGTCGATTACGCCGCTCAGCAGAATTGAATTATCCGGATATGGATTGTAGTCGAGCATGAATTCACGCGAAGCTGAATGCGGTATCCACTCCAGCCTTCTGGTTCCTGCCAGTTCGGGATAGAAACGATTCCACCCGTACGCGTAAGTGGAGAGCACAGTGTGGCAGGTGCTGAATGCAATCAGTTTTCTCAGTCTCATTTTCTCGTTCCACCAGTGCAGATCGTCGGCCAGGATTACTCTGTGACAGTCGAGTTCGTAAATCTCCGAGAGGTGCGCACACAAAAACTCATAGCCTTCCCAGAATAGAATGATGCGCGGCAGCTCGCCGAAACGATTCAGCAGTCGGTCTCTCAGCGATCCGCCCGCATTCCAAAGCTCCCAGGTGTCGATTTGTAGCCAGTCGTAATTCGTCATGAGGTCAGTCATGACCTGATGAAACTCCCGGCTCACATATCCGCCTAACGCTCTCAATTCAGATACGATTAGCTTCATCGAAAGAAACCCACACTTCGCCGCGTCATGCCAGATTAATCAGGTCCTCCCGATCGGGAATTGCGAAAACATATCCGCCGAGTCGATCTAGATCTCGGTCAAACCGATTCGATTGGGGCACGTATGGAACTACATCGAGCCTGCCGATAACCGGGAATGAGATGATCTCTTCAAACTCAATAATGAACTGATTGCTCCGGCGGCGCCGCAGTTGAGCCGTGACTTCTGTCCAGCTTTTCCAACCATCTGTGGTAAAGCGAAGACAGAGGGCCTCGATCTGACGCCGGTTCAATGGGGGGAGTGTTGGCACGGCGCTCAAATATTGATTGCCCCTTCGCTCTACCGGGATCGAGACGTGCAAGCGCCGGGTTTGAGACGGGTCGTTCCACGCCCTCACGGAGTAACTAATACCGTCAATCGTCCGCCGCTGAAGTTCGAGGCCGCCGCGCGGCAGACGTTCGCAGGTACCTTCAGTCAACAGACGGTCGACGCTTCTTAAGGAAGCTGTTATCCGCTCATTCAAGGCTAACCGGATGACTTCCGGATCGCGGCTCAGCCGGTAAGCGTGGATCAGTTTGTGGAGTTCCTCGCTCATACTCTTTGCGTAGAGCGCGGGAATCGGTTCGTTTTCAAATTCGGCCCTGGCCTTGATTGAAGCCTGTAGGCGCGGCTGGTCCTGATAAAACGTCGGAACGTGAACTGCAGCGGTTTTCATTACCACCGGAAACAGGTGCGCGAACCTCCGGCTTAGTACTGCCACCAGCCGTTTCTTCCTTGCGACCTGCGTGCGATTACCTTTGAAGATCGGTTTGAGGTATTCGCGTATCTTTTCGGTGTGGTCCGCCTCGGGGTTCTCGAAATAGATTTCCGGAAGGTGCTGCAGAAGGCGAAAAACATCAAGCACCGAAACGGCATCGACCGTGGACTTCCAAGTCTGGGTCGTCCCGGGATTTTTCAGTGTGGCCATGCGCAGAATCAGATCGGTGAAGCCCCTGGTTAGCTCTTTCTGTTCATCTTGAATGCGTTGGGCCACCTTCGTCTTTAGACCAATCGCGCAAAGCAATTTCACTTCGAGGTGCCGCCGATAAGCCGCGTCCATTTCGGCCGCGATATTAATCCAACCGACACTAAGTCGGGCGCGCTCTTCTGCCGAAGTGTGCCTCCTGAGTGCGCGGTACATCGACACTAATGCCGCCGCGCGCTCTTTGTGCTCTATGCCAAAAATCGAACGACCCCAGCCAATTGAGCAGATGGAAGCAGTCCGAGGTTGGGCTGATTGAGTAGGCAGATCAAGCATCGCGCCGCTCAAGTCCATGTTTGAAGGTGTAACGGCCCCGTGAATCATACGCCAGCGAAAACTCTCAGCCGCCGTCATCGCGTGGTCGTCAATAATCCGCAGCATCGTGGCGCGAACGTCCGGCAACCTCCGCCGGGTCTTCGGATCACGTCGCGTTACCAGCTGACCGTTGGCCCGCGTCATACGTAAGAAGTTCTCCAGGCGCGAGCGGCCACGCGACAGGTGACTCCCCACCAAGTGTCCCGGCCGAAGTTGTGCTCCTGCACGTATCAAGAGACAAACCGGTATGACTAGACCGGAAGGAGCAGTTACCGACCGACCTTGGTCGATAACTGCCAACACGCGAGCAGAGCCTCGGGTGAACAGATTTTCATTGACCTCGCCAAAGACGGCTTCGGACAAGCAATCGTTCATGTGGACCTCGCCATGTGAGTGAGCAAAGTCATCCGGATCGTTATGCTTGAAAAGCGGAGTAAAACCGAGGCCCTTCACATAGAGATTTCCGTAAGGCATGAAGCCGGCGCGGCCGGCGCCCAGCGCCGGGGCGACCCCGTCGCCACCGTACTTGTCGGCGAAGATTGTGACGCGCTCATTGTTTTGACCATCACCGTTCACAATCGCTCTTAGTGAAAGAGTTGAAACAAGACACGCTTGAAATTCAGATCTCGCTTCATTCGTTTGCGGCATTTGGAATCTTAATTGGCGGGCTAACTCAAAGTTCCACCAAATCAAAGTCCCGGGAGTCTTAATGGCCGCAAATTCTGCAAACCAGTCAGCGCCAAGAACCTCGAGTATTTGTGAAGGGAAAAGGCCGCTGGAGGATCCATTCGGAACGACACCCAGGCCGCGAAATGTCGCCGTCGCACGAGTGCGCTCGCGCCTTGTCCACTTTGCAATTGGCGGCCAGGCTTCAGTCAACATCCCATTGATCCGGCGCGGGTTAATAAGCTTCGGCTCACAGGCTCGCGGTCAGCTCTAGTTTTCGAAGTGCTACCCGGCAGACTGGATTCCGCAGCGAAAGATTTCATTGTTACCGGCTTACGAGATCGTCTTCACCTGTCAGACGGGAAGCTGACCCGGTATTCCCAGTTGATCAGATCTCAGTCGCACCAGTCTTTGAATTTGTCTGGCGCATTGGATGTATGCCGCAAGTCCCAGCCCAATCGGATCTGCGATGTCGCCCTCCGGGTCGAGGCAATAAGTCTTCGCTGCAGCGGACGGGATCATGTCCAGGACTGCCCGGCAATGGGCGCTGGTCATGCAAAAGATTAGGTCAGCTTGATCGGCCAGTTCCGCTGTCAGGTTGCGCGCGGCGTGAGGCCCGACTGGCACGTTCAATGACTGCAGTACTCCGCACGCTTCCGGAGTTAGCGGCGCGCCCACTCTGGCGGAAAGCCCCGCGCTTAGCGCCCGGACGTTCACCGTGTCGACCTCGTCCAGGCGTATTTTCAGGCGCGCGGCAATCTCGGCGTTGCAAATTGCCGCGGCCATCGGAGAACGACAGGTGTTGCCACTGCACACGAAAAGAATGATTTGGGGCGTCGGGTTGACGGGCGCTCGCGCTCCCGGCTGGCCGCGAAACCATACTTGAAGTTTGCCGTACGCGTTTGCCAGAGATGCTTGAAGCGAACTAACAGTACGCTGAAGGTGGTGCAAGGGAGACAAAAAGCCGAGTGCGACTATGATCAGACCGGCGCTCGTGATCTGAGGGACACTCGGAATATTTTGGTTCAACAGAAAGGCCAGGGCGGAGGTGGCGGTGAAACCGGACAGCATGCTCGACCCGCAATGCATGGGCATGCAGAATGTGTTCTCGCGACGGTCGAGAAAAATCAAAGTCGTACAAACGCAAAGGGCGGCGTAGAAGAGTCCCACGAACACGGCGAATATCGCGTCCGGGTTGCCGAGAAATGAAGTGAAGCCCGCCCGGAATCCCATCATGACATCTCCCGTGCCAATAAATGCCAACGTCGCAAGCACCAGGACGAGTAGCGGGGAAGCCACCATCTGCTCTTCCACGAAGTAGCGCAGGGTTGCTTGTCTCTCCTCCGACTTGGCCAACCTGCTCATGAATTGAAGCTTAAAAAAGTACGCGGTTAGATAAGCGATGATATCAACCGTCGCAGCCGCACTGAGCCGATAATTGCCCGCGTCGATGAGCACGACCAGGACGGCCAGGAGACTTACAAACATCGCTGCCCACGAAAACCAGCGCACCCTGCGGCCGACGGTCGCGTCGACCAGGGGAGCGATGATCAGCGTGCCGCCGCGCAACAGAACCAGCACCAGGACAATCGTGAGTCCTCCAAACGTAAATGCGAGGGTCGTCGTGGCCATGATGGTGGCCATGCAGACGCCCGAAAGAAACGTCAAACGACGCGGAAAGGGAAGTGTTATTCCAAAGACTTGACGACGCCCCGCATACTTCCACCACTTCATCGCGGTTATGAAACTGTACATTCCCACGACCGTGGCGATTGCCGAAATGGGGAGGAGAACTGTTCCTCTTACTGGGTGGCCCGTTCCCAGAAGTCCACTTGAAAGCGCTTTGGTAAGGCCACTATATGGCGTGTAGAAGAAATAGAAGCCGAGGCCAAGGGCCCAGATTCGGAGATCGTACTTTCGCTTCGGTGTGATCATCGGACCCCTGTCCACGCTAATCGTTCCTGGCTATGCATCGAATCGAGCTCAGGAAGTGAGAGCCGCAATTAAGGTCGTCTGCCTAAGGCTTGTAAAAAGACGGATCGTGATCCAGGCCGAGCAACGATTTCCCGATCGTTGCCAGAATCTGATCGTCATTGTCGTGCCGGACATAGAAAGAAAGGTCTCGGTAGATTCTCTCCAGGGCACTCGGACGAACCAGGCAACGGGCGCCACAAGCCCGGATGCAATGTTTGACGGTTTCTTCCGCGAGATGTTCGGCTACGTGGCGCGCGCGGCTGCCCGCAATTTGCGCTTCCGCATATTTTCCGGTCTCCCATAATCGCGCCACGTGTCTTAACCACAGGTGTGCCGTCTCAACATTCACCGACATCTGCCCAATGTGGTGTTGGATATACGGATCCTCAATCTTGTTTTGAGTGGTTACGTATTCCAGCGCGTAATCGTAAGCGGCTTCGGCAGCCCCGAGGAAAGTTGCCGCATAGTGTGGGATGAAACAGGTTTGCCATCCGTCCTTCAAATACTGGCCGGGATAGCCGATCAGATTCGTTTCGGTAATGAAGGTCTTGCGGAAGTGGACCAGATGGCTGGCCGTTGCACGCATGCCGATCGGGTCCCACCACGAAGTGTCGACTTCTACCGTCGGGTCGGTGAGATCGCAGGCCAACATGAGCTGTGTGTCTAACGACGCGGTCGTATGGCGAACACCTCCGGGACCCGCGGTACTAACTAACAGGATCGCCCACTGCGCACCGCCGGCACTCGTCGAAAACACTTTGTTGCCTTCGATAACGTAGCCACCATCGACTTTGGTCACGGTCGTACCGAAACGAAGCTTCTCGCCCGGCTTGCGGGCCTGCGGCTCACCGCTCCAAGCCACCCACTTGTCACCGTGCTTCACGACACCTTCGAACCATCGTTCCTTTTGCTCGTCATTAGCAATCCCGTCCAACAAGACCAGGGAATTAACGTGGCCCTCCCAGCAGCGCGCCAACGACAGATCCGCCTTCGCGATCTCCTTTGTCATCATCCACAGAGTGAATATCTCGCCTCGATATGGCCCCAGCCCCAAACCCCCATATTCCTTTGGTATTGCCGGAGCGAGTAAGCCGGCGCGAAATAGATCGTCGAAATCTTCGGCCGGAAAAGCAGCAGTTTGATCGTAATGAGGCGCGCGACGGGCGAAGTTTTCGGTGGCCAGCATGCTCATGCGGTCGATAAGCTCCTGCTGATCACCGTTGAGATCCAGTTGCGCGTAGGCCCCGTTTCTTGAATAAGCAGCGATCATTGGATGTGCGAAACCTGTGGACTCAAACGAGCAGAGCTGAATGATGTCTGGTCGCCTTCCTCTTCTGTTTGATGCTCATCAATTTTCGAGATTGTGTTGCCGTTGCCCAGCACCTTTGCCATCGTAGCTGCCGACATCTCGTTTCCGGTCATCATCCGAAATTGGCGCACGACCTGAGTTAGTAACACGTCTCGCCCGTCGATAACTATCTGTTCGCGTGCCAGGGACTTTTCGACCAGCGGCGTGGGTTTCTGTCCATAAACCAGATCGATCACCACGCCTTCCTCGTTCAAACTGTCCAGATTGAAAGGAGCATCGTTGTCATCGCGGCCGACCGGAGTCGCGTTAACCACGATGTCATAGCCCGCAGCGCAGAATTCCGGCAATGGTACATACGGCAAATCGAGTAGTCCAGCCGCGTACTGTCCTCGTGGTAAGCCCCGATTTATTAGGGTCACGCCCGCGCCGGACTGAGTTAGCGCTGCGGCGATCGCTCGCCCGGCACCGCCACAACCAATAACCGCCGCGCGCTTCTCCTTCATTGTAACGTTCCGCTCGCGAGCAGCCATATGAACTACTTCCGGATCTGTCGTGTCTGCGGTCCAAAATCCGTTGGTTCGTACCATGATATTGGTAGATCCCGCATAGCGAGCCATGTGACTCGCGATCCTGGCCTTCAGCAGCGCAGCTTCCTTATGAGGAGAAGCCACGGTTAGGCCATTCAGCGGCAGACCGAGAGAGTCAAGCACGTTAGTTTGGATCGCTTCACGCCAAAATTCTTCGAACGATTCCACTCGTAATGGCACGAAGAGCGCCGGATAATTCAATGCGTGGTAAGCCCAGTTGTGCAACCGAGGAGAGAGCGAGTGAAATATTGGGGTGCCTATTATCGCAAAGAGCTTATTCGCGGGGTCTACATGGGGAAGGCCATAGTCCGCAATCAGCTTTTTGATCGAGGGCTCGCCCGGATCTCCAAGCGTCTCATCGACCATCCCCGAGATCGCCGGAGCGCCCAGCTGCAGAGCAAGCAGCCGACTCCAATATCCAAGCGGGCCGTCGGCAGAGACTATTGTGTCTGTCCGGTTCAGAGACTGCAGCAGCAGCAGGGAAGTAAGCTCTTCATGTATCGTCGCCGCCGCGATAATCATTCGGTAGGTCGAGGCCGGAACGGCCGCCAACTGGTCGAATTGCGCTTTTAAGTGGGAGATGCTACCACCCGGGCCATACCACGAAACAACACGCTTCTCAACAGGGATTTGAGCAAGGAGTCCGCCTGAGAAGTCACTCTTGCAATCAAGATCAACTGCATCGTAATAGCTCCCAGCCCATTCCAGGCGACGGTGCCGCGCTTCCAGAGAGTCCGAGAAAGTACCACCCGCTTTACGATTCCGAAGGCAATAGAGCAGGCGTCCGCGAAAGTGATTTCTTAACCAGCCGGGATCCAAGTCCCCAACCAGGTCGGCACGTACTTCCAACCAGGTTACTTCAGCAGGCAGCGCGTCTAGTTCTGCACCGCTGGCAGAAGGGGTGGCCATCAACGTGGCGATTAGGAGTTTGTCGGCCATAGAGTTTTGTCAAAGTCCGTAAGTTGGGAGTTTGAGCTCCACAGGCGAGTCCCGAAGACCTAAAAGATGCAGGACAATTTCCCGGGGAGCCCGCTACGTTACCCAGAAAAGACGAATGGGACCCTCTGGTAACTGGCTAGCGTACACAAACAAATTTCCCGAAATTGTGAGGTCTTTATATCACTAGATTGGCAACTGACACAACAAATTTGCGACGTATTGGCTAACATAATCCTAACAACCTAGACGCTTTGCAATCATTAGTAGAAGAGATTGCAAGCTTTATCGTTCAACTGTCTTTGGGTAGTTTACCAAGAAGGGTGGGTTAAGTTTCCGATACGTGGAAGGGGCTACGGAAGGGGACATTCGAATCATGCCCCCAACAAGTCCCCAACTGGATTTTCGTTGATCGCTAAGGCTATTAGAAGAGAAGTTTAGACAAATGCGCCCAATTACTGAGCCAAGCGGGCGCCGTCGCGAGCATTACGCGCTTTCAGCGCTCGGGAATTTGATTGGCTAGTCACCTGGGTCGGTGGCCCAGGCTATTACATTTCGCGCCGTTGGCGCTGAGACCGGAGTTTTTATCAAGGCTGTGATTGGAGTCAGTACAGAGAGCGGTAGCGACCGGGTCTCAGCCACAAGACGGTCGAGATCGCCAAAACGTTACCCGGTCGCTACCGCTCCCGGTACTGACTCCATTATCGTCGTCGAGCAATCCACACGCCGAATTCCAAGTGGCACTCAGCGTGCAGCCGTTCAAGCGTGCAACTTGAGAGAAAACGAACATGACCTTAAGGATCGAGAAAAATTCGAATGGAGAGAGGACGACGATACGACTGATTGGCCGCATGCGGCGGGAGCACCTAGAAGAATTGAAAGCGCAAATAAAGGCCGGAGGGGCGAGCGTCACGCTGGACTTGAACGAAGCCAGTGTCGTCGACCTGGATGTCATTCGCTTCCTCGCAGCATGCTAAACAGAAGGCATCTCCCTCGTCCATTGTTCCCGTTATATATACAACTGGATCGTCAAAGAGCGGTTCAGGGGTCAATAAAGTTCGCGGAGCATTCAACCAAACTCTAGCAGGTTGCTGAAAAACGAATTTGGAGTGCGGGCAAGAGCAGCGCGACGCCGCTTTGGATTCGACCGACAAAATGCTAAGAAATCCAAAGCGCCGCCGTTGTCGGCGCACTCCAAAGTTCTTGCTCGACATACGAGAAGACTTTTTCAGCAGCCTGCCAGGGAATGGAAATGAGAGCCAGCAAAATTTGCAGAGTACGCGTAAACTTGCTCTGGCAGACGCCGTAAAGCATGGCTAGCTGTCGCTTTCGACCACGGATATTTTCCGGGCGTTAGTTCGGAAAACTTAAAATTATGAGTCCTCGCTGGCGTGTACGCTATGTATGATCTGATCATAATTGGTGCTGGCCCAGGCGGAATTGCACTTGCCGCCGAAGCCTGCGCGTCGGGTATTTATCAATCGCAAATACTAGTGCTGGAAAAGGGTGCGACGCACAACTCCGCAATTCGACAGCTTTATCCCGATCAGAAACTCACTACGGCGAACTACAAGGGATTCGATGCACGGTGCGAGGGACTCTTATGCCTCTCCGACATGACCAAGTCGGAGACTATCGAATTTTTCGATAGAGTCATCAGAGACTACCGAATCAACATTCAATTCAACGCAGAGGTCTTCGGCATGCACGGCGTCACCCAAGAGGGAGGAGATCGCTTTCGAGTGGAATCCTCCAATGGAACTTACGAAAGCAGGGTTCTCGCTGTCGCGATCGGCATATTTGGCCGCCCGAATAAACCAAAGGAATATCGACTGCTGTCGTCTCTTAAAGAAAGACTTTTGTTCGACATGACATCGTTCCAGATTCAAAACGAGGATGTGCTTGTCGTTGGTGGCGGCGATACGGCAGCGGAGGCTTTGACTACCTTGGCGAGCCCACTCCCTACGATCGTGATTCGACCAAGCTGCTGAATTTCTCGGTGCCGGCGGAGCAAACGAGAATCGCGCAGGAACTTAAAGCGTTGGGAAAGATCAAAGTTCCCTCGCGCAGTTCATACTTTGGAATTGTTGACTTAGCAGGCTTCAAAAAAGATCGCTTTTATATTTATCAGGCGCGGTGGCGACCAGAGTTGCCGACGGCCCATATTCTGCCGCATTGGAACTGGCCTGAGCGTGTCGGGCAGGTCACGCCCGTTCATGTGTACACTTCCGGCGACGAGGCGGAGCTTTTCTTGAATGGGCGTTCGCTCGGGCGAAAAAAAAGAGAGCAGTATCAGTATCGCTTACGCTGGGACGATGTGAAATACGAGCCTGGCGTATCAAAAGTGGTGGCGTATAAAAACGGCAGGCGGTGGGCTAAGGATCTGGTGAGAACCTCCAGCGAGGCAAGTGGCCTCAAGATGAACGCCGACCGGGCACGGATCAAAAGCGATGGTTCTGACCTGGCGTTCATCACGGTTACGGTCACAGACCAAAACGGCATGTTGGTTCCACGAGCAAAGAACCGCATTCGATTCGAGCTAACCGGGCCGGGAGAGATCATAGCCGTGGACAACGGTGATCCTACCAATCTTGAGTCGTTCCAATCGAAAGAACGAAATGCCTTTAACGGCATGTGCCTGGTAATCGTTCGCTCCCGGCTGAACGAGGTTGGACCCATCAGGCTTACAGCTCAATCACCAGGTTTGAAGAGCACGGAGATTTCTGTCACTACTGCGTCCAGAGGGAAATGAAAAAATGGAAGGTGAAGCGGGACTCGACCGCCTGAAGGTGGAACGCCAAACGATAAAAATGGATTTACAGAAACAGCCACATCGTCGCTTTAACCTGCTCACGCGCGAATGGGTTTTAGTTTCGCCCCAACGCACGGAAAGACCGTGGCAGGGTCAAGTCGAAAAGACGTCGCAAGCGAAACTGCCAGGTTACGATCCGAATTGTTATTTATGTCCTGGCAACGTGCGCGCGAATGGTGAGCGCAACCCGCAATACAAGAGCACCTTCGTTTTTGAAAATGATTTCGCGGCCTTAAGGCCGGACGTGCCAGTTGAAAAATCCGAGCACCGTTTGTTGATTGCTGAAGGCGAACCGGGGACTTGTCGCGTGGTTTGTTTCTCGCCTCGGCATGATTTGACGATTTCGTCGATGGACGTCGCGGACGTACGTCGAGTAGTTGAAGTTTGGATTGACCAATACCAGGAGCTTGGCGCGCTGCCGTTAATCAACTCCGTCCAGATGTTTGAAAATCGCGGCGCGATGATGGGAGCCAGCAATCCGCATCCGCATTGCCAGATATGGGCAGAAAAGAGCCTGCCCAATGAGACTGTGAAAGAGATCGCATCAATGCGCGACTATGCGAAGGAACATCGATCGTGTCTGCTGTGCGACTATCTTTCTATTGAGCGCGAAAAAAAGGAACGGCTCGTATGTGACAACAACGACTTCGCAGCCATGGTTCCTTTTTGGGCAGTATGGCCGTTTGAAATTCTGATCGTCAGCCGGCGACACATGACCGGGATCGATCAGTTGAACGGCGACGAACGAGCCAGCCTGGCAGATATTCTGAATCAAGTGACATCGCGGTACGATGGGCTCTTCAGTTCTTCTTTTCCCTACACGATGGGTTTTCATCAAAGGCCGACGGACGGTGAAGATCATCCGGAGTGTCATCTGCACGCTCATTTTTTTCCACCGCTGCTGCGATCAGCAAACTTGCGCAAATTCATGGTCGGTTATGAAATGCTGGCAATGCCCCAGCGCGATATCACCGCCGAAGAGGCTGCGGCACGCTTACGAGAAGTTTAAGAACCTGGCTACGGCACGATCAGAGAAGCGCGCAGTTAGTTTTATTCTGTCTACCAAATTTGCATGGTTTAAGTAAGGAGCATTCGAATGATTCTGGTTACTGGCGGTGCGGGTTACATCGGCAGCGTGACGGCTGAGTTGTTAAGCGCGAGGGACCATGGCGTAGTTATCCTGGACGACTTAGCCCGTGGACATCGCGCCGCCGTCCCGCCTGATGTGCCCTTCTATGAAGGTAGCATCGGGGACCGTGACCTGGTGTCGCGCATTACGCAGGAGCATGACATCGATGCGTGCATTCACTTCGCGGCGCTCGCTTATGTTGGCGAGTCAGTTGCGGAGCCGGCGCGCTATTTCAGTAACAACGTCGAGCAGGGTATTGCTTTGCTTGACGCTCTGCTCAAGACCGGAGTTCGGCACCTCGTTTTCTCATCGACCTGCGCCACATACGGCGAGCCCGAGCAAGTCCCGATTTCCGAAGATCATCCGCAGCGACCGACCAACCCTTACGGCTGGTCCAAGCTGATGATGGAACGGATCATGGAAAGTTACGATCACGCCTACGGCCTTCGCTTCGTTGCGCTCAGATATTTCAACGCGTCGGGCGCGACCGCTCAAAGTGGCGAGTTACATGAGCCAGAGACACATCTGATCCCAAACGTGCTGCGGGCCGCACTCGGAGAAATTTCCGCTGTGTCAGTTTTCGGTAATGACTATCCGACACCCGATGGCACGCCGATACGCGATTACGTCCATGTCGCCGACCTGGGTGAGGCGCACATCCTGGCACTGGATCATCTAAATGCCGGCGGGGAATCTGAGCGCATCAATCTGGGAAACGGACAGGGCTACTCTGTAATGGAAGTGATAGAGACGGCCCGGCAAATGACTGGGCGTTCTATCAAAGTTAAAATCGAGCCGCGACGTGCGGGCGACCCTTCACGTCTCGTCGCCGACGCGGCTAAGGCCAGAAGGGTTTTGGGCTGGCAGCCCGCTTACCCTGATCTCGTTTCGATCATTCGCACGGACTGGGAGTGGCGCACGAAACTGCACAGCGCTCAGATCTCGGCGTAGATAGATTAAGAGATGAAGTCACCCGGAATAGATTTTGGCTTGGTAGATGGATAGGTAGCAGAAAGTGAGATCTGACAATGGTAGAAGATGAATACACACCGAAGCCGGAACATAAGTTCACCTTCGGTCTCTGGACGGTGGGCAATCGCGGGCGTGACCCGTTCGGCGATGCCGTTCGCCCGACGCTTCCGCCCGTCGAAGCCGTGCGCATGTTGGCGGAAGTCGGTGCTTACGGCGTCAACTTTCACGACAATGATCTTGTGCCCATTGACGCGACTCCACAACAGCGCGACCAAATCGTTCGTGATTTTAGAGCGGCGTGCGAAAAGAACGGCATCGTCGTGCCGATGGCCACCGTTAATCTCTTCTACGAAGCAGTTTTTCGAGATGGCGCTTTCACGTCGAACGATCCTTCTGTTCGAGCCTACGCTGTTCAGAAGACGATGCGGGCGATGGACCTGGGCGCTGAATTCGGCGCAAAGATTTTTGTGCTGTGGGGCGGGCGCGAGGGCGTTGAAACGGATGGTTGCCGCCGTCCTGATGAAGCCATCAAGCGCTTGCGTGAAGCTCTCAATTACCTATGTGAATATTCGCTGTCGCAGAATTACGGCTACAGGTTCGCGCTCGAAGCTAAACCAAACGAGCCACGCGCGGACATCTACATGCCGACTACGGGCGCATATCTGGCCTTTATCACAACTCTCGATCGTCCTGAAATGGTCGGCGTCAATCCCGAAGTAGCGCACGAGCACATGCCCGGACTAAACATGACGCACGCGGTAGCTCAGGCCTGGGAGGCAGGAAAACTCTTCCACATCGATCTGAACGACCAGGTGCCGGGCCGCTACGATCAAGACTTGCGCTTCGGCTCGGCCAATCCCAAGGCTGCCTTCTGGCTGGTGAAGTTTTTGGAAGACGTAGGCTATGAAGGGTCTCGTCATTTCGACGCCCACGCCTACCGTACGGAGGACTATCAGGGAGTGAAGGATTTTGCGGGAGGTTGCATGCGCACCTATCTCATCCTTAAGGAGAAGGCCAGACAGTGGAACGACGATCCAGACATCAAATCTATTCTTGCCGAGATTGCTAAAAAGAATTCAAACGGTTCTTCCCAGGGGAAGTTTGAGAAGGGGAAAGCCGCATCGCTTCTCGCTCAGGAATTCGACCGCGCGTCACTCGCCTCGAAGGGACTTCAATACGAGCGGCTTGACCAGTTGACTATGGACATCCTGCTTGGCGTGCGCTGAGGATCAAATTTGACGGGCGAGAGAAAGCGCTGGGCTCTTTACGGTTCCAGCTGTGAGGGTGAACCGTGGTTCCCAGAATGGACATTCTCTTGCGGATCCGGCTGCCGGATTAGCACCGGATGATGTTTACGTTGTCGTTCATGGTGACATCAACAGAAGATCAATCTGGTGAGTGCATTCCTTCCTGCACCAAGCGCGATTCGAGTCGGAAACAGGAAACAGTTTTGTCCGACACTTAGTTTAGCTAGCGTTACCATGTAGTTAAATTCAAGAGTCGCGATTTCAAATTACCCTTCCTCGACAAAGCCTCTTCAAACTGTAAGTCACTTGCCAGCATGAACATATACGCCAAGCGCCGTGCTGAAGAGGGGGAGGCAAGCGGTGATGGAACATGCCTTGCCCGGAGCATTGTCGGTCGAAGGCTTCTTTTAGATTTTCGACCGGGATTGCAGTGTTCACCTGCCGCAACTCTACGAATTCGTCATCCCATTTTCCGACATCGACAGAATTGTTCTCCTTGAAGATTTATGATTCTTCTTAGCTCGAATTCACGGTGGCGTAACATTGGATGTGTATAGTCGTCTTGACACGTTTAGGCCCCGGCCGTTGTTAGCGCATCAACTCGACTGCTGTCCTTAAAGACTGGCTTGATTGTGCGAGGGGTGTTGAGGTCCGAGCTTGGCTTGGCAGTTGCTTTGATTTTCGGACTCGGGATTTGAAAATAGTTAATTCAAGGAGGGTTAGAATTGATGGCGACTTTACGTGATGTTGCACGCCTCGCGGGTGTTTCGACGATGACTGTCTCCCGCGTCGTAAACAACTCCAAACAGGTCAAACCAGACACACGTGCGCGTGTCGAGAGCGCGATTGCTCAACTCGGTTTCGTCCCGAATGCGCTGGGTCGTTTACTGGCTGAGAAACGAAAATCTGCGAACTCTTACTTAACTCGCAGTATTTCGGGTGATAGGACCGGTAGTCACGTAAACCATGGATCCAATGCGAATGACGAGCTCGTTCTGCCCGCCTCATCAGGCCCGCGGGATCCGGTAGTCCATGGGACATCAAGTCTTTCAGGTGAAACCGCCCGCACGATGTTGCGGATTGTACGTGCCGCGCAACCGATCTCACGTGTGGATCTGGCGCGTCGGCTGGAAGTCAACCGCAGTACGATAACTGAGATTGTGAAGCCTTTGATTGCTTCAGGCGTGTTGCGCGAAGGAGGGCCCGAACACGGGGCCGCAGGCCGGCTTGGCAGGCCGCCCATCGGGCTCTCACTCTGCGGTGATAGATCTTTCTTTATCGGAGTCAACATCGGCGTACGGCGTACTCAAGTTGGTGCTGCCACGACCGATGGTCAATTGCTCAGCGAAGAATCGTTCGACACACCTGCCGATTCGAACGCGACACTGACACTCGTTCATTCTGTTGTCGAGCGACTCCATGCCTCAGTGCCAGAGCGCTCGTTAGTCCGTATCGGCGTGAGCGTTCCGGGTCCAACTGATGCGCTACGAAAAGAATTGCTGTTCGCTCCGCATCTGGGCTGGCGTGATGTGCCGGTAGCCGATGCCTTGTCCATCGAAGCACGTACGACAAAATCCAATACCAGAGTGCCAGTCATTGTCGAGAACGATGCAACCGCCGCTGCAATGTATGAGGCGCGAAGGCATTTGCGGGACTCCACGAACAGGGGGCGAGACGACTTTGTCCTGGTCCGAGCGGGCTCCGGGATTGGAGTCGGGCTGGTATTGGGTGGCGAAGTTTATCGAGGAACGGGAACGGACAGCGGCTTGCTCGGCGAGTTCGGCCACATGACGATTGTTGCCGGTGGCAAGACATGCGCTTGCGGCAATCGCGGCTGCTGGGAAGTTTATGCTTCGGCCGCCAGTGCCGCGTCGCTTTATGAGAATGAAAGGACATCCGCCAGAGGCGAGAGGCCGTTGCGCTTTGTAGAGATCGTAGCGCGGGCCGAAGCGGGAGAGTCGCGGGCGCAGGCTACGCTGGGGCAGATCGGAGAATATCTTGGAATTGGCATCAGTAATGTCATTGCCGGTTTGGGCGTCTCCCGCGTAGTGGTAAGCGGGCGCGTCGTTTACGGCTGGAAGTTTATCGAGAAATCGCTTAACGAAACAGTAGCAGGGACGATGGCGGGGCGGTTGTCGAATTGGTCCGTCGAGCAAGGCCAACCGACCGGAGCAGGATTGGGTGGGGCGCTGGAAGTGGCTATTGAGCACTATCTCACGGAACTCGCGGGACCCGCGCGGGCGGCGGCGTAACTTGCTCGCGTGTCCCGCGCGCCAGGAACTCAACCCACTCGACATCCGTGGCGACCCGCGAAAGCGAAAGAGCTTTCACGTCTAGCTACCAGCACCGAGTGAACAGCCCTCTCCGACGAAGAGTCGAGTAAGAGGTGCGCGCTCTGAACGAGATGCGCGTTTCAGTCCGGTGTTTACGAAGCGGGAGCGACCGGCTTCGGCCTCCACGATGATCTCGTGGCTGGCGGCTAGGCCTCCGGTTGGCGATTGGCTGCGCTCGAAAGCCGCAGTTGCTTCCAGTCGGAGTACAATGCCAACGCAGCCACGATCACGTTGGCCACGATTATCGGAAGGGCATTCATCCAGATGCCGTAGCCGACCCACAAAAGGGCCGCCGACGCCTGGAGACGACGCATGGCTCTAGACGTCTTACAGAAGTACGAAGTGGCGAAGAGCGCCGTCGCTAACCACCCGAGACCGTCAAGCATTAGCGGCCTCGAGTAATCTTAATTCTGAGTCAGATCCATCGGATATCCCGCGGATGGTCAGCCAATCCGTTCGCACCTTGTCCCACTCCTGAATAAGAAAGCCCTGTGACTCGAAGAGCGACCGAATGCGCACCGAGTCCCAGCCTACGATGTCTTCGAGAACAGGAACCAACACGCTCAGCGCATCGTCGCTAAGAACGCTGCGCTTAGCGATCTGAGCGATGTGCTTGGCTTCCGAAACCGCGACTGTGAAGCCGTCCTGACGGTTGACGTGCAGCATCACGTGAACGTCTGAGCTACCGTCGCCGACATAGACAATGCGGTCGTAACTCACCTGCAGTTTTGAATGCAGCTCATCAATCACCGCGACCTTTCCGTAACCGGCAGGAACCCGGACGATCGAGTCAATCTCGCCAGTGGACTGGTCGTAGCGGAACTGCGTGCCGAAAATGTGATCCGGCGGAATAATGTCTTCGAGCGCCGATTGGATTACTTCTTCTGGCGCGGCCGAAACGACATAGAAGGAGAAGCGGTAGTCGTCAAAGCCGTTCTCGAGGAACCGTGACAACTCGTGAATGTTCTGCTTGAGACGGATTCGTTTGCCTACCTCGATCAGGTCCTCTTTACGGACACGACGGTACTCAGGGTCGTGCAACAGCAAGTAAGCCAGTTCACCTCCTTGCTGCACCAGGTTCATATTCGACAGGCCGGCGACCTTTTCACCGAACCTGGAGTTACCCAAGAGCTCACTGAGAACAATTCCCGAATCGTTAAAGCTCAAAGTCTGATCAAAGTCACTGGCTAGTAAATAGTGTTTTGTATTTTCTGATCTGTTTTTCATATCCCTATCTGCCTTGTCGTTTTTATTCTTGTTGGGGTGAAGTCGAAGTGCGAGCGGGTGCATGACCGTAAAGCGGGGCTTGGCTTTCTTGGTGCACTTGGTTGTATGCAGAGTCTACGGATGACGTTGCCATATATCCAACTCATTGTTTTAATAGAGGCCATTAAAACGACTCATGTTTGGACATTATCATTGTGAGGAGGCCGGTTATGGAGTTATGGCAACTGCGAACTTTTCGCGTGGTAGCCGAAACCTTGAACTTTACGAGGGCGGGCACACAACTAAATCTGACTCAATCCGCCGTCAGCCACCAGATCAAAGCACTGGAGACAGAGTTGGGCGAGCCCTTGTTCATTCGCGCGAAACGCGGTGTCAAGTTGTCGGAATCGGGAAGAGTGGCCCTGGAACATGCCGAACGCATCCTTGATGAGGCCGAAGCGTTGCGGGAGCGGGTGTCCGGGCGAGAACACTCCACTACAGGTTCAGTACGCGTGGCGGCGGCAACCCAGGCGCTGGTCTATCTATTCGCGCCCTTCTTTGAATCTTTCATGCGCGCGCATCCCAGAATTGAACTGTCCTTTCGCACGACCGTCAGCACCGAACAGACAATCGCCGGAATCCTGGATGGCGCGGCAGACATCGGTTTTGCTTCCTGGCCTGTTTACTCTCCAGCGCTAAAGGTAGAGCAACTGGTCGAAGACGAACTGATGCTGATTGTGGGTCGGCAGCACCGGCTGGCAAAAAAACGCGCGGCAACGGTCAAAGAGATCGAGCGTGAGAGACTGGTGCTCTTCGAACGAGGCTCTTCCATACGGCGC
>WNFJ01241041.1_pt4 | contig 22259 bp, 18 predicted proteins | sample 5400461 | NCBI WGS metagenome assembly WNFJ01 (sample SAMN13153349, study PRJNA577476) | soil metagenome | isolation source: 115 cm saprolite on Douglas fir-dominated hillslope | place: USA:California | collected 2013-09-17
ATCCCGAAGGCTTCAACGCGCACAAGCTTCAGGACTATGTCGAGGCGCACGGCACCATCGCCGGCTACCCGGGGGGCAAAGCCATAACGCGCGAGGAATTCTTCGCGACCAAGGCGGATATTTTTGCCCCGTGCGCTTTGGAGAACCAGGTGGGCGAGGCAGAGGCGAAATCACTCGACGTAAAACTCGTCGCCGAAGGGGCCAATGGTCCGTGCAATCCGACGGGCGAGCGTATCCTTCTCGACAAGGGCATCGATATTTTGCCGGACGTCCTCGCAAACTCCGGGGGAGTTACGGTCAGCTACTACGAGTGGGTTCAAAACAAGCGCTCCGAGACGTGGACCGAAGAAGAAGTCGACGCCCGCCTCGAGGTCGCGATGAAGCGATCGTTCCGCGAAGTGAGCGAGTTCGCGCGGCAGAAGCGATGCGAAATGCGCGTCGCCGCTTACGCCATCGCGTTGCAGCGAATCGATGCGGTCTACGCCGAACGCGAAATATTTCCGTAGTAGGTCGTCAAAACACGAAGGCCAACCCCAGACGAAGACCGAAGACGTTGTCGATGGCATAGCCGGCGTCGAAGAGCGCTCCCGCGGGGGGCCTAAAGGCGAACCAATAGCGCTGTGCGTGCGAGACGAGCCGCGCTTCAAACCCGCGCACGACCATCCAGCCGAAGCCGAGCGTGGCGTCGGCTCCGTGGCCGGCGGGGTGGTAAAATTCGGTCGAAATGGATTGCGGAGCAACGGGCTCACGAAACGCCGCGCCCGCAAGAACCGCGATACGGCCCAACGGAATACGCGTGTCGAGAGCGAAGCGCACGGCTCGGTAACTGACGCTCGGCAGCTCTTCGTCTGACGGCCCGGTGGAACCGAACGTCGTGACCGAATACGCGAGGGAAATGTTGAAAAGAGTACGTGTGCGGCCCCACGGATGGACGCGAGCCTCCGCTCCGAGCGCAAGCTCGGTCGGGATGATGTCGACGACGGTCGCGGAGAAAACACGCTGCGCGTAGGCGACCACTCCGACGTCACCCGCTGCGCCACGCGACGCCGCAAGCGGAAAGACGCGAGCGGCGATGTCTATGCCTGGAAGCGGGGGGCGGCGACTGATGCGCGGCGCGGGCGAAATGCCGTTGTCGTATTCGAATTGTCGGCCAGCGGATTCAACGGCGAGCTCGATGTCGAGCCAAGAAGAGGCGACGATCGCAGCCGCTGTCGGAGCTGGCTTCGGCTCCTCGGGTCCGTAAACGGCACCTAAGTCCACCGGGCGCGTGCGAATGCGCAGCGGCTCGGGCGCGGGCGCGGGCGCCGACTCGGACGCGGGCGCGGGCGCGGACGCGGGCCCGGGCCCGGGCGCGGGCGCGAACGCAGGGTTGGGGGGAGTCGCGGGCTTCGTCGCGGCTTTCCCCGACTGCGCTAGGGCGAGGGCGGCCGCGACGGTGTCCGCGTCGTTGGCGCGCGACGTCGCATCCAAACCCACGCGAAGAAGGACCGAGGACCCCTGCGCGGCGTCAACCACGCGCAGGACCAGTTCGCGCGCCCCCTTGCTACGACGTTCACCCGCGATGACGACAGTATCGATTCCGAGTCCGGTGGCGGCGGCCCGAATCCGAGCAAGTGCCGATGCGTCGAGGTCGACACCGAGCGGCTTTCGTTGCCCTTGCCGGGCTAACTCGTCGCGAAACATCATGTCGTCGGCGATGAACGTGCCCGCTGGCAGAGCATGGGCCACTGAGCGCCGCACCGCGGCCGCGTCGGGTCCCTCCGCAAAGACCGCAACCGTCGTCGTGGCCGCTCTCGCCTGCCGGGAAAGCAGCGCCGCCAGCAGCGTGAACAGCAGCGCCGAGAGGATCGCGACCGCACAAGCCTTCGCGCTCGCGCGAACCATAAAACGAGGAGTGGCCCTATCGCGTCCGGCCAAGCGGATATCGCTCTTCGACAGCGTGTGGCGCACCACCGACTGCCACGATTGGCGTAATCTCCGGATGACCTCGGGTCAAGGCGCGGTTTAATCGGATAACTATCAATCAGACGGAAAAGAGAATTTTTGCATCACAACGGCATTTCGCTCGCATCCACCGGGGCAAGCTGCATGCGAACTGAAGTTCTCGCCCTAGCCACCGTGGCAATGGTGACTTGCACGCGCGAGGCACAAGCCTTCTGCCGAGCCACGACCTGCCCAACGCCAATCGGGTTTTCGCCCGCGCCCTACCACTGCTATCCGGACAATTTCGGGCAATATTGCGCGTCGCAGATGCCGCCTACCAAGCCGCTGCCCCTTTTCTGGAGCAACGCCTGCGTGAGCTACGACGTTCAGCAGAATGCGAGCAGGCAAGTACCGTATGCAAGGGCGGCCCAATTGGCGGCAGGGGCCCTAGCCAAGTGGACCAACATAGTCTGTCAGGCGGGATCCGATCTCCTGCCCGTGAGTATCCGCGTCCGCGACCTCGGACCTGTGGAGTGCGCTGAAGCGCAGTACAATCCCCAACAAGGCAACCAGCACGTGATCGTTTTTCACGACGACGTGTGGCCTCACAACGATCCAAACAACACACTGGGTCTGACCACCATTACTTTTGATTCGAAAACGGGCGAGATTTACGACGCGGACATGGAGATCAACGCCACGGTCCCCCTCTCGATTGCCGATCCAGTCGCCCCGGATGGTTATGATCTTGAAAGCATCATGACGCACGAGGCCGGCCACTTTCTGGGAATGGCGCACTCGGGGAATGCTGCCGCAACGATGTATGCCCACTACAATCCTGGTTCGACGACGATGCGCGCGCTCACGTCTGACGACGCCGACGGCATATGTGCAATGTATCCACCCGGGGGACTGCGCTCTGTGGATCCGTCGGTCGCAGACGGCGGCATCGTGGCGCAGCTAGCGTGCGACCCTACACCTCGGCACGGGTTTCAGACCCAATGCGCACAAACGAAAAGCTACGCCGGATGCACGCAGGCGCCCTCCGCACCGACGGGCGACCGCACCCGGCTTGGCCTGTTCGCTGTGGTGGGTATCGTCGTTGCGAAGCGGCGCCGGCATCGTGGCCATTAGCGAGCCATTAGTTAGCCATCGATGAGCCCCATCGGTGGCCATCGCACGACGTCATGAAACTGGCGGGTAGCGGGCCTGGAAAACTCCAGAGGAAGCGCAACAGTTGGGCGTAGCCGTTAAAAAAACGCCGACAATTGCGCTCTTGCCGACCGGTCCAGCCACTAAATGGCCCGTGCCGATCCTCGACAGCTTTCACGCCTCGCGTACGATGCAGAATGATCGCACGCTCGCGATTCCATTCCCCGCGAAGTACCGCCCCAAGCCCATGGCGTACTTGGGCATGAGGCGCACGGTCATCCTAGGTTGGGCGGTGCTTGCCAACGCGGGGTGCTTGGCGGACGGAGGCAGCGCGGCATCGCCGAGCACTGGAGAAACTGCTTCGGGCAACAGCAACGCCGGGGGAAGCGGAGCGCTGCCGGGCGTGTCCACCGGATCGAGTGTTGCTGCGAGCGGTTCCAGCACGACCGGCCTGGCCGGCGGCAGCGGGGCGGTGACGAATCCGGCGTCCGGTGCGAGCACGGGCACGGCGCCAGGGATTGATGCGGGTGCGCACAGCGACTCCGGCGACGCGGGTCCGGGCTATGCCAGCCTTCCCTGCGACGTCGCGCAGCTGCTCGTCACGCGCTGCCAATCTTGCCATGGCGTGCCGCCAACGCCGCCGTCGCTGATGCCGCTCATGACGAATCGCGACTTGACGAGGCCTTCGCTGGCGGACCCCAACAAGACTTATGCCCAGGAATCGGTCATTCGAATGGAGGATGTAGCGCTCCCAATGCCCCCTGCACCCTATGCACGCGCGACGTTCGCGGAGATCGGCATCTTGCAGAACTGGATCAACATCGGCTATCCCCAGGGAGCGTGCGGCGGCCCCACGGGGCCGAGCGACGGCGGTGGGCCGCCGATGGACTCGGGCATGTGCCCGAGCCCGGTGCCACCCATCATGGACACTCCCGTCATGTGCACGAGCAATATGAAATGGACAGGTGGAAACGGCGCGCAGATGCGCCCCGGCGAAGCCTGCCTTAACTGCCACAGCGGCAAATTCGCCGTCGCCGGCACGGTGTACCCAACACTGCACGAAAGGGACGATTGCGACGGGGTGAACGGAGCGCGCGGGGTCACGGTGGTCATTACCGACATGAAAGGAATGTCATATACCCTGAATCCCAACAACGTCGGCAACTTCACCCTCCTCGGCTCGATCCCACTTCCGTATCGTGCGAAAGTCGTGCAGGGCGGCAAGACTCGCTCGATGATGACTCCTCAGATGGACGGCAACTGCAACTCTTGCCATAGCGAAGCCGGATACTGCGCGCCGGGACGCCTTATGATTCCCTAGTTCCCTCCTAGTGCGCCCCTTGCACTTTGGGCGCCGCCGCTCCGGCTGGGGGGTTTGGGGGGAGCGGCCTCGCTCCCCCCATGCCCGCCGTGGCTGAAGTTGTTGCCGGAACGGAGCCGGAGCGAAGCGGAGGCGGAGTGAGGCTCATGCTGAACCGGGTGACTTACTTAACCCATCGCCTGCTCGAAGTCGGGGAAGTAGCGTGCAATGATTGCGACGTCGAAGCGCGGGAGGATCGACTCCTTCGGCTCGCGTGCCAGAAGGAACGCGAAGCAGCGTTCGACGAAAGCTTCCGCGGTCTCGCCGGGCCGGGCGAGACGCGCGTGGTCCTTCTTGGCCAAAACGACCTCATGGCGAGTCTCGCCACCGCCTTCGGTGACGCGCACTTCGAGCACAAAGCGCTCCTTGTTCTCGGTCGACTGCCTTACGGTCACCACGATGCCGGGATAGTACCAGGGCTGGCCCTCGGGCAACCGGCGCTCGATTCGCGAATCGCATACGCTCGGTCGCCATGCCGTTCGCGACGCTATGCGGTTCGCTCTCGCAGCACCCCTCCCCTCTCGGCGCCAGCATGCACGACGCTGGCTACAAGGCGCTCGGCCTGCCATTTTCGTACATTCCCTTCGCCGTCCGCGACCTCCCGGGGGCGCTTTCCGGAATGCGCGCGCTGGGGATTCGCGGCTTCGGCGTCTCGTATCCCTTCAAGCAGCAAGTGATGCCGCTGCTCGACGCGATCGATCCCCTTGCGAGGCGAATCGGCGCGGTGAACACGATCGTGAACGACGACGGGAAATTGACCGGCCACAATACCGATTGGGTCGGCGCCGTACGCGCGCTCGAAGAAGTGCGGCCGCTCGCTTCCGCGCGCGTCTTGCTCCTTGGGGCGGGAGGTGCGGCGCGGGCCATTGCGTACGGTGTGACAGAGCGCGGCGCGCGCGTCACCGTCGCGAACCGCGACCTTGCCAAGGCGCAGGACCTCGCCAATTCTGTCGGCGGGGAAGCTCGCGGGTTCGACGAGGCCGAGCGAGCGCGGGACTACGACGTGCTCGTCAACGCGACGTCCCTCGGTTCGACGGAGGTCGACTTGCGGAGTCCGGCGCCTGCCGCCGCATTGCGCGTCGGGCTCCTCGTGATGGACATTGTGTACAAACCGGTAGAAACGATGCTCCTTGCTGGCGCGCACACCGCGGGCGCTACGACGGTGCACGGCGGACGAATGCTGCTGCATCAGGCAGCGAAGCAGTTCGAACTGTACACTGGGCAGTCCGCGCCGCTCGAAGCCATGGACGCGGCACTTCGCGCGAAGATAGAGGGTGAACGGACGCCCAAGCTCTGACTATCAAGCTCGTCGTGATCGAGCTACTCGGGCTCCTTAACGTAACACTCCGCCCCACGAGACGCCGTAGATGGGAGTGGACCCCCCCGCTGTCGGGCTGGCGCCAATGATTCCTGCGGTCGGAGCCCCCCGTAGCCAAGAGGCGGCTCGGGACGGCGCCGAATCGCGCGTCAGCCACCACGCCGCGAGCCCTCCGATGACGCTGCCAGCGATGGTGGTCGTTAGCCAACCTCGTGTGTTGGAAGCCGTGGCGTTCTGGAAGATGAGCGGGCTGCCCGCCGCCGCGCCCAAGAGCGCTCCTCCGCCGGCGCCAACGTCGATCAAGAGAACGCGCGAGGGCGAAACGGTGACGCGCGTTGCGAGCGCGCCCGCAGCGAGCACGCCAAGGGCTGTGCCGTAGCCCATGCCCGTTCGCGGAGTTAGCTGCGCCGTCGTTTGTCCTTGGTAAAGAAGTTCGGTCGCCCCGCCCAAGAGAAGCCCCAGGGCTCCGCCCGAGTGAACGAGCATTGCGTCGCCCTCATCCATTGAGGTCTGCGTTAGCGCGACAGTAGCCAGCGTCGTCCCGATCAGACCGCCGCCCACGCCCCATACGTAGCGGTCGTCGAGCGGCTGGACGTCGCGTCCAGCCGCAATGAGAAACGCAGACGCCGCCCCCCACCAGGCTCCTGCCGACAAGAACCATGCGTCGCCGGTAGTGACGTCCCACTCGTCCGCAACGAGGAGAGAGCCTCCGACGCCGATGCCCGTCCCCAATGCGAGCAGCGGATAGAGGACGCGCGGGTCATCCGAGCCACTCGCGCGCTGCACACTGAACGCGGTGAAACCGCCGAACAGCGCCGCATTGACGGCAAGCACCGCCCGCCCCCGCGAACGCAGAGGACCCATGATTCCTCGTGCCGTTCCAGTAGCCGCCTGCTCACGCTCACGCTCGATGGCGGCTTGAGCCGAGGTGGAAGGCGATAACAGATCGCGCAGCATGACGAGGCCGCGAACTCCCACAGACTCCCCCGGGACCGTCTCGACACGCACGCGCAGTTCGTGACCGTTGGGCGGTACAACGACGATGCGAGCCACGACCGCTCCTGCTCCGGCCGCCTCGATGCGAGGGCTGACCACCCACGTGCCGCCCTCAGGCGATCCGCCGGCTGCCGAACGCGCAGCGCGGCCCAAGAGATCCTCGTCGCGCACGTGTCCGGGCACTGGTCCCGTGTCGGCGACGTACAACGTGAAGCCGAGATCCTGCACTGCGTCGCGCAATGTGGCGTCCAGCTCTTGCGCGCGCTCGAATACGTCCTTGTCGGCGAGCGGCGTTGGTCTATGCATCGGGACGGCGGTGGTCGCGTCGCCTGCCGGCGTCAACGTGGGCCAGACAACCACCGGCGGCTTGTTCTGGGCGAAGCCATCGCGCGCGAATGCGAGCGTGACCATTGCAGCTAGAACGAGTACCAGGCGCGGCATTGGCTAAAACATCACCACGCTCGTGACCCACAGGTCCACGACCGTTGTGTCGTCCACGGAGAAGCGGCGGGATGGCAGATCGAGAATGTCGCGATGTTCCGGGTTAGAGACTCCGCGCACCGCACGCGACGCAGGGTCGATGCAAGGCCCCGCCGCGTTCGGATCGGCATTGCCCGGAAGACATTGGGGGGCTGACGTTACAAAGTGAGGCTGCGCGTAGCCGAATGCGCTTCCCACGGTGAACTTGATGTACTCGCCCGATCTCCACGTCGCGGAGGCGGAAAGGCTAAGACTGCCATAGGCCTGCTCTTCCGTGATCCCCGTGAAATAGGCTTTCCCGGAACTCGGGGTGAGTGCGCCCGGCCCGTACGTCACCGGGGTCGGTGCTCGCAAGGTCGCGGCCTGAGACGATCCGAGCGCGTCGAAGAGCTCCGAGTAGTCGCGACCCGCTGAGTGATACGTCCCCTTCAAGCGCACGTCAGCGCTCAAGCGCTGCACTTGCTCGCCCTTTTCATAGGGAATGACCTCCAATCCAACGGCCATCGAGCCGAGCAGCGGCGGCCCCCTTCGTAAGTCGCTGGCGGGGTCATAGCCCGAAAAGTCGCTGCCGCCTCGCGGGAATTCCGCTTGCATCCAGACCGCTGCATACGGTTCCAGGTACCCGAAGCGGCGCGACCAGATACTTTTGCCGAGACCGGCTTCGGTCCCCCGACTGATTCCAGGCTCGCGCCCCAAGGTGGGGTTCGACGGGTCGGGGCAAGTTGCCGCACCGCCATTGCACGCATGCATGGGGATTCCCACCGCCAGACGGCCCTCGATCCCGACGACCCAAGATGGCTTGGTCCGGTCGCGTTGCTGGTTGAAGATCGCCCAGTCGATCCCTGCCGAGATATAGTCGACGCCGCTTCGCGTCGGACTGCGAAAGGGCAGGCCGAAGAGCTGACCCCCGATGCCGTCGGAGAGGCGCTGGGCCAGGGCCCCGGTGGATCCGTTGAGATCGCCGAGCTCCTGCGAAAAGCTCAAGACAACGGGAAGGCGCACGAGGAGAGCCAGATCATGGTAGATGCCAACGTCTGCGCCGACGAGCAGCGCTGAGGTCGTGGCCGAGTAGCGTGCAATATCCTCCATTCCAAGGGCCGCGCTCTTTGCATTGGGCGCTGAAGTGCCGCTCTCGCGGCGGATGTTCGCCCGCTTCCACGATTGGGTGAAGCCCAACACGAGATTGACGTCCAGGACGTTTCCATCGTCGAACGCGTCGGGCACGGCGGTAATTTCTGCCGACTCGGTGATCAAACGCGGCTCATGAGCCCCCAGCGGCTCGTCGGCCCGTACAGCGCGCATGGCCGGGAGCAGCGCGAGCGCCGCAAGGATACCCAACGCACTCTTTTTCAGCACGCTCCTAGCGCCTCTCTGGAAGATTACGCCAGCGCGCATTGGCGCGTTCGAGCATTCGTGATAGCGCCGTGCGTGTGTCGGGCGCGCTCAGCGCAGCTACGCGCAGGCCCGCCACGGCACATGACGCGCGTGCGATGCGCCGCGCCGTTATCTGGTCCGCAATGGTGCGGCCAAGGTCGGAAGCACCGGCCCTTTCACTCGACAAGAGAGAGCGCGCCAAGTCCTCTGACCGCTGAGCGACGAGCGAGCAGGCGTCAACCGACAATCGTGCGGCATCTGCAGACGTACTCGTTGTCCCCATAACGATGCGCAGGACGCCTTCGGTCAGGCGCCGCCAGGGCTCGTCGTTGGGGGCTACATCGGGCCAGGCGCGCGCGTCTGGATTGTCTGATCGAACAGTCCGAACGTCATCGGCCGCCCAAAGGAACGCTATCCCCCCGCCGAGGCTCACGGTTGTCTCTCTCGGCACGACGCTGGCCCTTAGTTTGGCCGCGACGTATCGCACGACTCCGTGCGGCGTCGCTACCCATTCTTCGGCCCCGGGCGCCTCGCCGGCGCCCGGGGCGCTTTCAAAGGTTCCTTGTGCGATCCAAGACTCCTCGCGATACGAAACGCACGCTTGGACGCGCGCCGGCCCGAAGAAGGCTGTCTCGCGCGTCGTTCGCGGGTCCTTCGCGACAACGCGCGCCCTCGCGGCGAGCAGGAGCCATGCATCGTTGGGAATCTCTTCCCCGGTCGCCAGCGGTATTGCCGGCCCCACCTCGCCGGCGAGCGAAGCGCGGACCTCACCGTCCACGGCAATGGCGCGGCAACCGACCGCGACGCCTGCCTGCTCGACCCGGCTCGAGCCGGGTCGAGCCGTGCTCGGTACGCCGGTGGGCAAGACAGCGACGGGCGGGAGCAGCGAAGGCGCCGCATCTTCGAGCGCGGCGGTGTGGTGCGACTTGCAGCCGCCCAGAGGCGGAAGGAGCGCGCAGAGAAGAGCGGTTTTCCAGCGCACGCGTTACCGCGTGATACTCGGGGGAGGTGGCAGCTCGACTTCGATCTCGGGAAAGATTTCCGCCGTCATGTCTTCGGCTGCGAACTCTCGCTTCATCTCACGAAGCTCGCTCGACGTGTGGTCCAAGCGATCGGCCAACACGCCCAGAAACTGCCACAGCATCTTGACGGCAATCTCGTGCTCTTTGCGGAGAATCTCGAAAAAATCCGAGCGACGAATCGCGATGAGCTCCGCCGGGCCCACGGCAGTCACACTGGCCGATCGTGGTACGCTGCGGATGAGGGCCATCTCGCCCACGTGCTCTCCTCGACCCAAGTGCGTCAGCGTCTGTTCTCCTCGCGAGACGCGAACCTTGCCCTCGAGCACGATAAAGAGCTCATCTCCTTTGTCGCCTTCTCGGATGACGACCTCCCCGTCTTGGCACTCCTTTACTTGAACGGCTTGCATGACGCGCAAGAGTTCACGGTCCGTCAAGCGAGCGAAGAGCGGCATGTTCGCGAGAACGTCTCGCTTGAGCGCCAGGCGCTTGGCCAGTTGGGGATCGCCTGTTCCCTCTTCTCCAACCTTCACGACGACAGTGGTGATGTTGTCCTTGCCCCCGCGACCGTTGGCCAGCTCGATGAGCGCCTTGACGCTTTCGCCGGTAGCCATGAAGCCCATCGCTGGCGAGAACGAGAATATCGCCTGGGATAAAGTCGAGAACGAGCGTATCCACTTCGACGCGTTCGTAGACCCCCACCGCTCGCGTGATTGCGTTTTTCTGTTGGACTTTGTCGATCTGCTCTCGTGTGAGCTTGCCCCGCTTGATGAGCTCATTGAGGACCGTATGGTCTTCGGTCACCTGCTGTACCTGGCCGCCGCGCAGAAGGTAAATTCGGCTATCGCCGACGTGCGCAATGAAGCCCTGGTCGCCGACCGCGAGAAGGGCGCTGAGCGTCGTGCCCATCCCGCGCTTGTTCGGATCGGCGAGGGCGTCGGCGTGAATTTTCGAGCACGCACGCTGCACGGCGTGCTCGATGAGGGCCACGATGTCTTTGCGCGTGACCTTGTTGGCGCCTGTGGCTCCTGAGGCGTAGTCGTCGAGGAGCTCCTTCTCGCGCCGCACCTCCTCGTGCACTGTGCGGACGGCAATGGCGCTTGCAACCTCGCCAGCGGCGTGTCCGCCCATTCCATCGGCGACGATAAAGAGGGACAGTTTCTTGTCGACGAGGAAGTTGTCCTCGTTGTGATTGCGCACCTTGCCCACGTCGGTTGCGGCGTAGAAGCGGATGGCGTCGCTGAGTGTCATGCGATTCGATCAATTGTGCCACGCGCAGCGCCCAGCGGGGCAATCATCGCATTCGACCACGCCCCGCCGTCACGCATCGCCGTCGCCCCGGTCTCCCCGCAAACCAAGGGCGCGTGCCTTCTTGTACAGATGGCTGCGCTCCATATCGAGCGTTCGCGCTGCCGCCGACATCTGACCACCGTGGTGGGCCAGCGCTTGCTGCAAGATCTCGCGCTCGGCCTCCTCGACCAGGACGCGCATGGGTACCCCCGGGCGATAGAGTCCCGTCACTTTGGCCGAAGCGATGCCTGGCAGACAGTTTCTTACGTCGTCGCCGCGGATGGCGTCGTCCGGGGCGAGAATGACGAGTCGTTCGATCACGTTCTTGAGTTCGCGCACGTTGCCCGGCCAAGAGTGGCCGGCAAGCGCGTCAATCGCATCGTCCTCGAGACGCACATCGCGCCGGTCGTTTGCGTGCGCCGCGATCTTAAGAAAGTGGCGCGCCAGCATCGGTATGTCTTCGCGCCGCGCGCGAAGCGGCGGGATGGCCAGCGGAAGCACGTTGATGCGGTCGTAGAGGTCCGGCCGAAAGGCGCCCGTCTCGCATGCAGCGACCAGATCTCGATTGGTCGCGGCGACTACGCGCGCGTCGATGGCGATGGTCTCGCTGCCGCCAACGCGCTCGATCTCGCGCTCTTGCAGGACGCGCAAGAGTTTGGCTTGCATCGGCAGCGGCATGTCTCCGACTTCGTCGAGAAAGAGTGTGCCGCCGGAGGCGCGCTCGAACTTGCCGCGGCGTTGCTTCGTAGCTCCCGTGAATGCGCCGGCTTCGTGACCAAAAAGCTCCGACTCGATGAGCTCACTTGGGAGCGCCGCGCAGTTGAGCTTCTCCAGGGGCCCGGCGGCGCGAGGGCTCAGCGTGTGGATCGCGTGCGCGACGAGCTCCTTACCCGTCCCGCGCTCCCCCGTCACAAGCACGTTGGCTCCGCTCTTGGCGGCACGCGCGATCTGCTGGACGAGGCGAGCCATGGCCGCGCTTTCGCCAATGAATTCCCCCGTCTTGCCCGCTGCACGGCGCAGATCGAACGCCTCGGCTTCCGCTCGAGTCAGTCGCAGTGCCGTTTCAATCGCAATGAGCAGCGCATCGGTGTTGAGCGGCTTCTCGAGAAAATTGAGGGCCCCCACGCGCACTGCGCGAACGGCCGCGTCGATCGTCGCGTGTCCGCTCATCATGATGACGGGCGTGTCATTTTTACCTGCGCGAAGGCGCTCCAGCAGCTGAAGACCGTCGCCGTCCGGCAGCATCACGTCGAACAAGCAGATGTCGTAGGCGCGCTTCTTGATTTTCTCCTCGGCGACTCGCATCCCGCCAGCGACGTCCACAGCGTAGCCTTCAAGGAGCAAGGCCTTTTGCAAGGTGGTGAGAATGGAGGCTTCGTCGTCGACGACCAGCACATGGGCACGGGGCATTGGGGAGATTCTAGACTAGACTCTCGCGTCGAGATGATCTCCTCGGCTTTGCGCGTGATCACCGGAGTACCCCAATTCGCAGCGGTTCTCGCGTTCGCGCTGCCCCTTGTTGGCTGCGGAGCGAACGCGGGCGGCGGCCGCCCCGTTGCGCATGGGGAGCGCGCTACCGCGCCAGCGGCCGAGGTGAGCGACGAGGCGTTCGCCGCGGCTCTGCACGACCTCTTGCTCAGCGCGCCTGGCTCGTCCGAGCGTGCAACCCGTTTGAGCGCCATCGAAGCGAGGCAGATGGCCCGTGCAGTGTCACGTGGGTCAACGTGGCGTCGCCGCCGTCACCGGTGCGCTTTACTTGATCCATGTCGGGGAGCCGATGGACAAAGCGCTCGGGCCTCGTGCCGTCGAGCCGCTTGTTGCAGCCGCGCGAGAGCTCTCGACCCGGGGCGACGAGGGGCGGGCTCGAGCCATCTACGATCTGCTCGTCGTCGCGGCCCCCGAACGCGAGGAAGTACGAACCCACCTGCAAGCGCTCGACGCGTGGATGAGGTCTGCCGTCCCCACCGGCGGAGTCGTCGCCACGGCCGGAGCTTTGGAACGAGTGGCTGTGCGGCGGCGACTCCTCGAGCCGAGTGCTTCGGCGCTGGCAGACGCCGCAAAAACGACAGCCGAATGGGTCCAGCGTGCCATCGTCCTGCGCGACAAATTCCGCAAGACACGCGTGCAGCCTCCTCGCGAAGAAGGAGCGGAAGCCTGGCGCGCACTGGAGACCGGGCCGGTGGTTATCGCGTCGCTGCACTTGCGTGACGGCGATATCGCAGGCGCGGTCGCGGCCCTCGACCAAGCGCAAGTGCGCGAGCTTCTTGAGACCGAGAGGCCCCCCTTTGCCGCAGTGCTGGAAGCGGCTGCGCATGAGAAAACGGCCGTCCGTTGCGTCGACCTGCTGAACCAGCTTCGATCGCTGGTCGGGCGCGAGCCCGGCCGCGGCGAGGAGGAGTTTCAGGATGACCGCGATCTCTTCGGAGCCGCGGCCTTTGCCGTCGCAGCCGAGTGTTACCGCCTCGACCCTACCGTGCCGCAAGTCGCGCTCACTCTGGTCGTTGCGCTCGATGAGCTTGGAATGGCGGAGGCCACGCCGACAATCCTTCTCGAAGCCATGCGCGCCCATCCGGAGGCCGAGATGGGCAGTCAGGCGCTTGCCCTCGCGCTCGCCGCCATGGCGAGTGAGGAGGAGGCGGGCGATGCAGATGCCGCTCGGCGCGCGTTCCAGGCCGCCCAGCCATTGCTGGCAATCGCCTCGCAAAAGGCCCTGTTGGGGAAAGTACACCCGAGCGCTGCCAGGCTTCGCGCGGCGATGGGCGAGATTGAGCTGCGAGAGGGCCGGATCGATCGGGCGCGCCTCCTTCTGAGACAGTCGGCGGAAGAAGAGCGTTCGGGGAGCGTCTTGCTTTCCTTGGCAAAGATCGAGTGGCGAGACGGACAGACGCAGATCGCCATCGAGCACTTGCGAGCCGCGCTCTTGGCCCAAGATTCGGTCCAGGACCCGGCGCTTCGAGGAGAGATCCTGCTGCTGACCAGCGACATCATTCGAACCAAGGGAGACGTGGCCGCTGCCCGCGCATCGCTCACGGAAGCCCTAAAGGTTCTCGTGCAGGCCCGCAATGCCAAGAACTCCGATTCGCGGGCTCGCGTCGAGAGAGGTCTCGCTCGCGTTCTCGATCGATTCGGCGCATTGCAACCTGCCCAGCGAGCGCTCGAAAGGGCCTATGCCGCTGCGCCGGGCGACAAGCATCAGGCGGCCCAAACTATCGAGCTCGTGATTGGGCGGGCATTCGTGCGCGGTGACTTGGAAGCAGCGCGCGATGGCCTTCAGCACGCTCTCGCCGCCGACTTGGACGGCGACGACCTTGTCTATTTTTCGCTTTGGGTGCGTCTGCTCGAACGTCAGCTTCACGCGCCCACCGATGGATCGCCCGATCGCGTCTTCGCTTCCATTGCCGACGACGCGCGTTGGATCGCAACACTCGCCCGCTTCGGCGAGGGGAAGCTGACGGGCAGCGAGCTCGTCGCACGAGCAACCACTCCCATCCAGAAGTACGAAGCGCTTTTTTATTCGGCCATCGACCGCCGCGCGTACGGAGACACCAAGGGGGGCGACGAGCTTTTGCGCCAGGTCGTGGCGGGGACGGGCCTGGAACTCAGCGAGGTGAGTCTCGCGCGCGATATCCTCGACCCGAGTCGATCCCAAATCGGCGGGCTGCCAACAGACGTAGCCATTCCATGACCGAATTCGGCGTGCCGTCTCTCGAGCGATCGCCACTGTGAGCGCACGTCCTGCCATTCGGCGCGCGGTCGACTGGGGAGAGCTCGCTCCGCTGCGCCTACGCGCACGCCAGGTGGCCGAGGGGATCTATGCGGGCCTGCATCGCAGTGTGCTTCGGGGCGCCGGGGTCGAGTTCGGTGGATATCGCGAGTATGTCGCGGGCGACGACCTGCGCTGGCTCGACCGCCGTTCCTTGCTTCGTCACGAGCGCTTGGTGGTGCGACAGTTCGAGACCGAAACCGATCGCGCCCTATGCTTGCTAATCGACGCATCCGCGTCGATGGGATTCCGAGGCGCGCGCGCGCCTGCGGCAAAGCTCGCGTTTGCCGCCGTATTGGCCGCGGCGCTGGCTCGCGTTGCGCTGGCGAATGGCGATCCCGTGAGCTTGGCCTTCCTCGCGGGAACGCGCTGCTCTTCGATAGGACGCTCAAGCGGCCACGAGCAATTCGAACGAATCCTGCAAGCGTTCGAATCGATGGAGCCATCGGGCGAGGTGGGCGTGGAGCCGGCCGCGCTGGATCAAGCGCTGCAATCGCTTGCCCGCAGATCGCGCAAGGGGGCGATCGTTGCGGTATTCAGCGATCTGCTCGACTGGCCCGCCGGAGCCCCCGACCGCGTAGCCCAGCTTGCATCGAGCGGACGGCTCCTGACGGTCGTGCAGACGCTCGATCCGGCTGAGGTAGACTTTCCTTTCTCCGGAACCGTGCGGCTTCGCGCTTTGGAGGGAAACTGGGTCGTCGAGACCGATGCCGAAACGACCAGAGACCAATATCTGGAGGCGCTCGCCGCGCTCACCGGACAGTGGCGGGACGCAGTGACACGGCGCGGGGGCCGGTTCCTGACGACCACCACCGCGAAGGCACCGGTCGCAGTCGTCCGCGACATCGTGAAGGGCATTAAGTAAAGGCGTACCCTCGGCCGGGCGTGCTACCGGTGCGCCGTGACCTTTCTGAGCACGCTCGCGCTGGCCGTGGGGCTGCTTGTCGTTGCTCCCTACGTGGCTCACCTTCTTCGGAGGAGGCGCGCGAATGAGCAGGATTTTCCTGCAGCGCGCCTGGTACGGCCAGCCCCGCCGAAGGCGAGACGCCGGTCGAGGCTCGAGGACCGAGCTTTGCTCGCGAATCGCGCAGCCGTGATTGCGGTCCTGGCCGTGCTTGGGGCAACACCGCTGGTGCGCTGCTCTCGGCTGTCGCTGCAGCGATCCGGGGGAGCCTCTATTGCTATGGCGATCGTGATCGACGACTCCATGAGCATGCGAGCGGATGCGGGCGGGGTCTCCCGCTTCGAGCGCGCGCGCAAGGGGGCCCGCGAACTCCTCGCATCGGCTCGCGAGGGGGACGCAATCGCCCTTGTACTCGCCGGCGCGCCGGCGCGCGTAGCACTCGGCGCGACGACGGATCTCGGCGCTGCGAAGCACACGGTCGACGCTCTGTCGCCGAATGATCTCGGGACCGACCTGGACGGAGCCGTCGCCCTTGCCCGCGGGCTCATCGCGTCGCTCCCTCAGGTCGATCGCCGCATCGTCGTTTTGAGCGACCTCGCCGACGGACACCCCGATGGACCCCCGCTGGGCGAGTCTTCGGACATGCCGATGTGGATTGCGCTGCCAGAGATCCGCGTCGAAAAAGCCGACTGCGGTGTCCTGCACGCGGACCAGCGCGGCGCACGCGTGCGGGTCGAGGTGGCGTGCGGCCCGGGCCAGAGCGCGCTCGGGCGCGAGATTGTCGTCGAGGACGCGAGCGGCAAGTCGCTTGGCCGTGCACCCTTGGGTGGCTCGAGAAGCGAAGTCGTAGTGCTTCTGCCATCCAGCGACCGGAAAGCCGATCGAGCGCGGCTCTCGGGCAACGACGCGATTGCCGCCGACGACGTTGCGCCTGTCGTACCAGAGGCGGCACGCGGCGCCGTCGCCGTGGTGGTCGACGCGGCCGACGAGTCGGTGGCCACGGGCGGCGCACCGATCGTTGAGCAAGCTCTCGGGGCGCTCAAGCTTGACATCGAGGCCTCCCCTATCCCGGCGATCCCCGATAGAGTCGAGGACCTCGCCGGATACATGGGCGTGCTCCTAGACGATCCGCCCGGCTTGACGCCCGAGCAGCGTCACGTCCTGGGCGCGTTCATCGATGCAGGTGGGGTGGTGCTCGTGGCTCTGGGGCCACATGCCGCCTCCGCACCGCTTGGCGCGACGCTCGAACCGATATTGACCCATCCCATATCTTGGAGTGCGACGACCCAGCCGGGAGCGGACCGCGCCACCGCCGTCGGGAGATTGGCCGAGTCGGCACAAAGCCTGTCCGAGCTCTCGGCCCCGCACCGGGCGATTCTGTCCCCCGAGGACGCAGGCATGTTCGAGCCGCTCGTCAGGTGGAGCGATGGAGAGTTGCTCGTCGCGCGCCGAGTGACGGGGCGCGGAGAGGTGTGGCTGGTTACGCTGCCGTTCTCGATTGACGCAAGCGATCTCACCTTGCGTCCGGCCTTTCTCGCACTCCTTGAAGCATGGGCAAGCGCCGCGAAAGAGCGCGCGACGCCCTTGCGCAGCGACGTTGGAACCCGCTGGAAGTTCCCCGGCGTGCACCGCGTGGAAGCCCGCGGGCCCAGCGGGCCGCTGGTGGCTACTCGCGAGGCGGGAGTCATCGAGATACTCCCGACGGTTATCGGGACTTACCGAATCACGGTCGACGGAAAGCCCGAGTCTCGGGTCGCTGCGCCCGATCCGCACGAGCTCGACCTGCGCCCTCGCCCGGCGGCGGCCAAGGCCGCGAGCGAGGGGCTCGGCGAGCGGAGCGCTTCGGTGGACGTCAGCGGTCAGGTCGCCCTCTCGCTCCTTGCACTCCTGACGCTCGAGATGGCGCTGCGAATCGTTGCACGCCGCCGCTTGGAGGCAGCGTGACGATCACGACCGCGACACGTGTAGACTTCCAAGGCGCGATGAAGAAGGCTCTCGTGGGCGCCGTCGCGGTGTTCGCTGTCGAATGCGGTGGTGCGGGTCCCTATGGCCACGCCTCCCACTACGTCGAGCTAGACCAGGAACGGTCCGCCGTCGCGAGAGCCAGAGCCTACGATCCCGCGATGGCACACCGCCGCGCCGAGGATTCTCGCAAGACGCCTGTCGTCCTCTTCGGAGTTGTCGAGAACCGTTTCGCCGGCCCGGGAGGACAAGCGCTGGTCAAACTTTCCGTGCGAACACTGGAGCCTCGCAATTGGTGCGAACGGGCGGCCGACGAGGACTCATGTCGCGTCACTGTCAGCGACAGGGACTTCGGCGTAGTCTGGGCCCTCGTATCGCTTCTTGCGGAAGACGACATGGGTTCGCGGGCCATCGGACAGCGATCGCTCGTGCGGATTGCGGGCACCCTCGGGCAGGATGTATCCCCTACCGACGGCGCACCGGTGGTGCACGCAACCTGGTATAGGCACTGGCCACTCTTCCACTATGCGACGCTGGCGGGCGCCCGGCATTGAGCTCGATGCTCGAACGCGGCTCGGACGGAATGTTGCGACTTCCAGCGCTCGCAACGGCGCACTCCCATGCTTTCCAACGGGCGATGCGCGGCCGTGCCCAACGCCCGGGATTGGGGGAGGGGCCCCAATCAACAAACCTGGGGCCGGCCGGTGACGACTTCTGGTCGTGGCGGGCGCAAATGTATGGGCTCGTATCGACATTGACTCCCGAGTCAATCCACGACATCAGCCTCGTCGCCTTTCGCGAACTTGCCAGCCGCGGCGTGCACACTGTCGGCGAGTTTCACTACGTGCACCACCAGCCCGACGGAACACATTACGACGACCGCGTGTGCATGGCCGACGCCGTGGTGTCGGCCGCCAAGCTCGCGGGATTGCGCATCGCGCTGCTGCGCGCCGCGTATCACCGGGCCGGAGCGGGCCTAACGCTGGATCCCATACAGCGACGCTTTTACGACGCCGACGTCGACGAAGTGCTCGGTGATGTGAGCGCGCTTCGCGGCAAGTGGTCGCAGGACCCGGACGTCGTCATCGGGTTGGCCATGCACTCGGTCCGAGCGGTGCCCCATTCTTGGCTGCGGCCGCTGAGCGAGTACGCTCGAGCCCAAGCGCTGCCTCTGCACATGCACGTAAGCGAACAAGCACGCGAGGTCGACGAGTGCGTTGCGGAAACAGGACGCCGTCCGGTCGAGCTTCTCGCCGAGAGCGGCGTGCTCTCGGAGCGATTCGTCGCAGTGCACGCGACCCATCTGGTCGCTCACGAGGCCAATCTGCTCGGCCAAGCCAAGAGCTTTGCGTGCATTTGCCCGACGACCGAGCGCGACCTGGGCGACGGCCTGCCCAACATCAGCGCCCTCCGCGAGGCGGGCGTACGTCTCTGCACCGGCGTCGACAGCTTCGTTTTCGTCGACCCCATCGAAGACTTGCGCGCGCTCGAGACCCACGAAAGGCTCCGGACGCACTCCCGGGTGACGTTTCGCCCCGTCGGCCTCACTCCGGCCGAGCAGCTTTGGGCCGAAGGGTCGCTCCAAGGGGCCAGAGCCTGCGGATTCCCGGATGCAGGCGGGTACGCCGTGATTCGCCGCGAGCATCCCGCGCTCGAGCTGGTCCGGGACGAAGACCTGCTCGACGCCATCGTGTTCGGTGCAGGAGCGTCCATCGTCGATCGCACCGAGCGCCTTGCGCGAGCGGGCCACCGCGGGCGATAGTTGATCTTTACTATGGCTGCCGAATTCCGGTTGACGACCCACTTCGAGCCCAAAGGCCATCAGCCCCAGGCCATCGAGCAACTCGTACGTGGTCTGGAAAACTCGGAAAAGCACCAGGTGCTGCTCGGAATAACAGGTTCTGGAAAGACATTCACAATCGCCAACGTCATCCAGCGCTGCAATCGGCCCACGCTGATCCTGGCGCCCAACAAGACGCTCGCGGCGCAGTTGTACGGCGAGATGCGCGAGCTCTTCCCCGAGAACGCGGTCGAATATTTCGTCAGTTATTACGACTACTACCAGCCCGAGGCGTACATCCCGTCGACCGACACGTTCATCGACAAAGACGCAATCATCAACGACCAGATCGATCGCATGCGCCATTCGGCGACGGTCGCGCTTCTTTCGAGGCGCGACGTCATCATCGTCGCCAGCGTGAGCTGCATCTACGGCATCGGCAGCGCTGAAAGCTACCATGGTCTGGTCATCCAGCTCGCGGTTGGCGAAGAGCTTCGACGCGATACGTTGCTCCGGCAATTGGTCGACATCCAATACGAACGCAACGACGTCGACTTTCACCGTGGAACGTTTCGTGTACGCGGCGACGTGGTCGAGATTTTCCCCACGTACGAACACGATACGGCGATTCGCGTCGAGTTCTTCGGCGACGACATCGAGTCGATCAAGGAAGTGGACCCGCTGCGCGGGCGCGTGAAGACCACCCTAGAGCGATACGCCATCTACCCCGGTTCGCACTACGTCACGCCCCAGGCGCAAATGCGTCGCGCGATCGAGAGCGTGCGCGAGGAGCTCCGCGAGCGTCTCGACGTTTTCGACAAGGAGGGGCGCTTTCTGGAGAAGCAGCGCATCGAGCAGCGCACCCTTTACGACCTCGAGATGATGGAGCAGATGGGCTTCTGCTCGGGCATCGAGAACTATTCGCGGCATCTGTCGGGGCGAAAGGCCGGGGAGCCGCCGCCTACGTTGCTCGACTACTTTCCCCCGGACTTTTTGCTCGTCATCGACGAATCGCACCAGACGATGCCGCAGGTTCAGGCGATGTACCGGGGCGATCGGGCGCGCAAAGAGACCCTGGTCGAATACGGCTTTCGCTTGCCCAGCGCGCTCGACAACCGCCCGCTCAAGTTCGAGGAATTCGAAGACCACGTGCGCCACGCCATTTACGTCTCGGCGACGCCCGGAGAGTACGAGCTCGGCAAGGCGCAGGGAGTCGTCGTCGAACAGCTAATTCGCCCCACGGGATTGACTGATCCCGAGGTCGAGGTCCGTCCCGTATCCGGCCAGGTCGACGACCTTTTGGGTGAAATCAAAGAGCGCGTAAAGAAAAACGAGCGCGTGCTCATCACGACGCTCACCAAGCGCATGGCCGAAGACTTGACCGACTACTACCGCGAGCTCGGCGTGCGCATTCGCTACTTGCATTCCGACATCGAGACTCTCGAGCGCATCGACATTCTTCGCGACCTCCGACTGGGCGAGTTCGACGTGCTCGTCGGCATCAACCTCTTGCGCGAGGGGCTCGACTTGCCGGAGGTGTCGCTCGTGGCCATTTTCGATGCGGACAAGGAGGGTTTCCTTCGCAGCCCACGATCGCTCATCCAGACGATTGGCCGAGCGGCCCGCAACATCAACGGCCGCGTCTTTCTCTATGCCGACTCGGTCACGGCGGCGATGAAGAGCGCGATGGAGGAAACCAATCGGCGCCGTGCGGTGCAGGAGACCTACAACACGGCGCACGGGATCGTGCCGACAACCGTCGTGCGAGCCGTGATGAACATCAACCCGGCAAGCGGGACGCTCGACTACTTCAACGTACCCAAGATGCCGAAGGGGGCGCCGGCGGCCGACAGCTCCGGAGCCAGCGACATCGAAGAGCGCCTTGCTGCGATGCGCTTGGAGATGTTCGCCGCGGCAGAAAACTTGGACTTCGAGAAGGCCGCCCGAATGCGCGACGACCTCCGGAAGCTGCAATCGATCGCAGGAGTGGATGCCGGCGCCGCCGACGGGCAAGCGGCGTTCGATCCCTATGCGGCGAGCGGCAAACGCAAGGCCGGCATGCGTGCGCGCGGGACAGCCAAGGCCGGCACCGCGCGCAATCCACGCGCTGGCCGGCGGTACAAGACGCGCTGAGGCTCGAGGCCAACCGTCACCACGGCGGCGGGGCGAATCGGCGATCTTCGCGGAACGGACTCGCCGTATCGCGAGTTCTGAGCTCGCTCGCGGACCACGGGTCTCCGCGTTCGGCAAAGAAGGCCACTCCAATGACCCCCACGTTGCGCGGCTGCCCTCGCTGCGCTGCGTATGACTCGTCGACCTTCGAAAAACGGAACGCTGCCACCTCGTCTTCGCTCCGGCGAAACCCGTCGACCTCGAGCGTCGCCCAGGGATCGAGGACATACCCACGGTTCTCGTAGCTGCCACGGCGCCCGCTGATGACGTCGAGCCCGTCGACCGTCGCCACCGCTTCGAACCGCCGCCCGGTGCGGTTGGTCATCAAGATGGTGTAGCGGTGACCTTCCTGACCGACGACGTAGCTGGAATCCCCGACGCGGAAGGTATCGAGCGGCATGCCCCATTCCTTGTCGACGACATGCAGCGTGACGAATCCGTTTGCAACGGGCACGTCCGACGAACGAGCTGGTCCACCTCCACGGTACGCCACGAGCGCGTCAACCCCGGCGCGGTCGTTGTAAAATAGCTGGGCAACGGCCAGCGGGTGAGTGGGCGTCGCGCGAAAAAAGTCGACGTCGCGGATGTGCGACTCGCGCGCCTCGCCCCACTGCGTCCCAAGTCCAGGGCGCTCTCGCGGCGACGGCTCGGAAGCCGCTGGCCCTGACGACGAGGGGCGGTCGACCGCGCTCGGAGGCGCGGAGGCGGCAGACTCGGAAACCGCATCCATCGGCTCGGCGGAGGCAGGCGACATCGCTCCCCCCGG